>Ga0315320_10000166_pt1 | contig 51513 bp, 39 predicted proteins | sample M140m21515metaG_FD_203458 | JGI IMG/M metagenome (GOLD analysis project Ga0315320, IMG submission 203458) | Ammonia-oxidizing marine archaeal communities from Monterey Bay, California, United States - M1 40m 21515 | ecosystem: Environmental > Aquatic > Marine > Coastal | place: USA: California... | reverse complement strand
GTTTAATATTCCTTCAAAAGATTGTGTAACTACATAGCCCCAGTATAACAAAACTAAAAACTTAAGATTGTAGTTGTATCTTTAGCCCAAAGGGTGGATGGTTTTGCTGATAGGGCGAGTCATACCGTTCTATACTAAAACGGCTGATATCCAATGTTTTTGACCAAGCAAGAACTGCCTGAGCCTCTTCTGCCCCGCCAGGATGACCAACATACATCACCAAGGTTACAATCCCACCGGGGGCGAGTAGATCAATGGATTGTTTTAAAGCCTGGAGTGTAGTTTCGGGTTGGGTGATCAGCTCTTTCGTTTGGTGTCCAGGCAAATACCCTAAGTTGAAAGTGAATACTTTAACAGTCCCTTGCTCGACATTCGGTATTGCCCTCTTCATTCGCTCATGTCCAGAATTAATGAGTATAACCCAATCGGCGACTTTCGCTTCATTCAAGCGATTCTGGGTTGATTCCAATGCAGCTGCCTGTATATCAAAACCATAGACTTTGCCTGTATCCCCCACTTTCTGAGCAAGCAATAGAGTGTCATGGCCATTGCCCACTGTGGCATCAATAGCGGTATCCCCAGGGTTTAAAACCTCCCCTATCCATTCATGAACGATTTGTAACACATTGCGTTTTTTCATATGAGCAGTATACTGAGCCTCATGGTCAGAATAAAGTATTCGCCAAAATATGCGCATACGCACCCTAAAATGGTAGAGTACCGCGCTTTACTTTAGCCTCAATACCCATTGGATTTTTCACATGAGCTCCGAAACGGAACCAAAATACGCTGGCCTGAAAGAGGTCATGAGCATGTCATGGCCTATTATGCTGGCCAGCATGTCCTTTGTCGTGATGGATTTTGTGGATAAATATTTTGTCGCGTCCTTGGGCAAAGACCACTTGGCAGCCATCGGATCGGCCGGTATCTGGTCCTATACGTTAAGCATGTTTGTAATCGGGGTCGTGACATGCGTGAGTACATTTGCTTCGCAGAGCTTGGGCCGTAATAATAAACCCGATGCCGCACGCTACACTTGGCAGGGCATCTATATCTCCCTATCGGCGATTTTAGTCTTTTTCCTCATGATTCCTGGCACACCTATTCTATTCAATGCCATGAATCACAGCCCCGAGGTCACTCAACTTGAAATAGATTATTTTAATATTCGCATGTATGGTGTCGTATTTGTCGCTTGGCAAACTGCTGTGTCATCCTTTTTCTTTTCCATCGAATGCCCAAAGATTCCGATGTATATATCACTATTGGGGAATTTAACCAATATCATACTCGACTATTTGTTGGTATTTGGTAAGTTCGGTTTTCCTGAATTGGGTATCGAGGGGGCTGCCTATGCTACGGTAATCTCGATTTTTGCACAGATGGTTATTCTGCAATGGATCTTTATGTCCAAATCCTATAATAAGGATTACCATACCCGGTCGACCTTCTCGTTTGATTGGGGAAAAGTTAAAGAGTTGTTTAAAATCGGTTGGCCCTCAGGATTATCAGGCTTTATCGACATTACTAATTGGTCGGTATTTACAAGTTTCATCATCGGTAGTTTTGGCACCGAACAATTGGCCGCCAACGGAGCAGCTATAAATTACATGCACATTATGTTCATGCCAGTCATGGCGATGAATAATGCTATTGCACCCATTGTAGGTCAGTGGATCGGTAAAGCCGATATACCACGGGCGAAGGCCCGTGCCTATACGGCGACCAAAGTAGGTATGGTTATCATGATCAGCATGGGAATCCTGTTAGCCATCTACGGTGAATTCTTAATAGGGCTATTCAGTGATGATCCTGAAGTAATTCGTGTTGGCCATACGTTGTTGATTTTTGGTGCCGTGTTCGCATTGTTTGATGCGGTCAATATCGTATTGTCAGGTGCATTGCGCGGGGCAGGCGATACCTATTGGATGCTCATTGCATTGCTCATAGGCTCATGGGGGGTCAATATTCCCTTAGCTTGGATTTTCTCCACACCACTGGGACTCGAAGCCAAAGGTGCTTGGATCGGTGCGACTATATATATCATCTTCATGTCGGTATTGTATCTACATCGCTTTCATGGTGAAAAATGGCGTCATATCGATATCTTCAACAAAAACGAAGCTTAAGAATTTTCGAACTGCCGACGCCCTCTAGTTAAGCCAGCTACCAGAAAACTCAGGGTCGTGAGAACGCCAACAAAAACCATAACCATGAGCAAGGCCATACTGGACACCATCGCACTAGGGCCGTAATGCATCAGGTTATATACACGCACAGGAATAGTGGTGTATCCCGGCGGACTGACCAATAAAACGCTGTCTAAATCGCCTAACACCATAAGAAAAATTACAACGCCCAAGACCAATGCATAGGGTAGCGTCAATGGCAGAATTATACTCCAGAATTGACGTAGCCTGGACATGGGAATACTATCGTTGTACATCATGACAATGGTGTGGAGACACGGTATAGTCACGCTGCTAAACGCTTGGTAGGGTTAGGAGAGCGTGTAACAGAAAACAATGTTTTGGGCTTAGTTGGCGACACCGGTATGGCAATGGGACCGCATCTGCACCTGGAAGTGAAACAATTTGGGCGTACCGTAAACCCAATGCCGTATCTGCTAAACTCAGCGATCTAAGCGAATAGTTACTCGCCAACATACCCCAAGTCGTCTAATGCCTGAATATCCTCATCGGTGAGAGTAGCATCGTTTTCTAAATTACGTGCTGTATTGGTATCCCATTCTTCCCACAAAAGTGTCAATGCCGCAACTTTTTCAGGATTGGATTGGTAGATGTTGTTGGTCTCGAGAGGATCTTCAGCGATATGATACAACCCTTTTTCAGAACCTCCAATAATTAGTTTCCATCCCTCATGAATGACAGTCTGATGCTGTGCTTTTGCACCCGCCATGAGCGACTTGGTAATCCCTAGATCAGGCACTGCCCCACCATACGTTTCCATCACACGCACACGATTAGAGGGGACCTCATCATTGAGCACATCGAGTCCGCGCATGGCTTCAGGGACAGGAATGCCCGCAAGCCCCAATAATGTTGGCCCAACATCTATACCACGAACCGGCGCTTCTGAGCGCCCAGAGTCAATACCCGGCCCTGAAATAGCTAAGGGTACTCGAAGACCTGTTTGATAGATACGGCGGCCATGACCAAGATAGTCGTGCTCATGAATGCTTTCGCCATGATCGACTACAAAAAAAATGAATGTATTTTCTTTTGGTAATTGCTCCATCACTTTTTGAATCTCGGAATCGGTGTAATGGATCTCAGAATCATAGCGAACTTTAATCTTCGCCCCTTTATCATTGGGGTAATCGGAACGCTTGGATACTATATGTTGACGGTGTTTTTTGTATGGGGCATGAGGATCTGAATAATGGAACCAAGCAAACAATGGTTTTTGAGTATCCCGCTTGGCAAGGATTTCCAATGATAAACGGGTGACCTCATCGGCATCACGCTCGGATTTTAAAAAACCCCAACGTTTTTTATGAAAATCATCGTCATAAATATCGAAACCTCGATCCAAGCCGGACAATGGGGCTTTGAGTGTCCAATTACTGGTGACACATACCGTTTCGTATCCAGCTCCTTGGAACTGCTGTGCAACAGTTTGAACTTCATCGGGTAAACGTAAACCATTGCGGGTAGACCCTGTTATTCGCGGATTAAGTGAGGCCATCATGGAACAAAATGAAGGACTGGTCAAAGGGATTTCGGCAAGCATATTGTCAAATACCAATGCACCTTCAGCCCAAGTATCAAGATGGGGGGATGTATCGTGAGGATGTCCGTACATGCCAAGGTGGTCGGCACGCAACGTATCGATAGAAATAATTATTACATTGGGCTGTGCTTGTGGAGTAGATAGTAAGACACTAAGTAAAAAAGACAATATCATAGAACGGGGACCTCTAGTTCTGGTTTAGGTTGTTGGATTTCTATTTTCATAGTGGTAGACATTTGTGCGACTTCGTTTAATTCATCATGAATAATAATGGCTTCATGGTAGACATTGTACGCAGTAATCTTAAACGTAAATGTGCCGGCCCAGCTATCGTAGGGGACTTTAACCTTAATACTCCAAATACCGTCATTTGCTTCTTTATCCCCCTTTTTCCCATCATCATGGAATGGAAATATAAGCCTGGTAGTGTCTTCAAGTACCACACCTTCAACTTTTTTTACAATGTCATAGGGATCATTTACTTTTACAGTTATGACGCTTTCATCCAACAACTGGAGTGATTGCTTTTCAATGGATGGGGCTTCAAATGTAGGTTGTAGACGAGTGGTTACACATCCCGCTATGAATAGTGATAAAAATATAATGCTATACGCATTGAAGCGTGTACTCATTTTATAGTCCCCTTTTAATGGATTGTATAAAGCATTTTACCGTTTTCACGTCCAACAAACCAAGCTCTCTGTAAAACAAAAAGCGAAGGGTCCAGCATGCCGGACCCTCCGAAATTATACTAAACTAAAAAGTGATTCGATGAATCACGGGAACTACATGTTATTGTCTTGATAACCTTCAGGAGCAAGGAGCCACATGGTGGAACCAATAGATTGAGGGAATTTACCAAATTCAAGGTGACCATCCATGAAGAGGATGTTCGCTCCACCAGGAAGGTGGTTGAATTCTTCAGACACAGCACCGTCATCTTCGGAACGGCTAGAGTCCCAAAGGATAGGCAAACTGGATTGAGCTTTAGAACTACCCGCTGGGTTATTGATGTCAGTAATCAAGAAACGCTCGATACCTTCTTTCAAAGTCAAGAGTGTTTCAGTTACACCTTAATCATTTGTTACATCGAATGCTTCACCTTGGTTACCCCAAGTGAAAGGTCGAGCAAACTCATCGCGCGGCACCTGCTGAAGAAGTTGACTAAAAAAACTCGCAGTCTTTACCATAATAAAGCCCTCTTGGTTGTTTTGAATAAAGATTTAAGCATCTCAATTCTTACACGACCATAGAAGGCATCGTCAAATACTACGTTAAGAAAAGTTGTTTAGGACAATAATGCTTTATTCTAGCGATTTTGTTAATTCAAGCACATACTGTACCTATAGGGTATCTCAATATTCCCTGCATTCACAAAAAAGACGCGGAAGGTTAATATAAACCTTCTACAACCCCAAACGGCGACATGCGCCCCTTGGTTATCAATCACCCATCCAATATGAAAACAACATGAAATCACTACAAACACTAGCAGGATAAATCCTTGATCTGACTGCCCACTATGGATGGAGCATTACACTTTATTAAATAAAAAAAAGCGGAGAATCGCTTGAGCGATTCTCCGCTTGATATTCACTAATCATTTATAATTAAATTACAAATGATTCAATTTGATTAATAGTAAGTAGCTACGAGCTGAGAAAGCATGTAGTATTTTGGATCACTTGGGCTTTGTGAACCATATTTCACGAATTCAACGTGACCATCCATGTAAAGGATGTTAGCACCACCAGGAATGTGGTTGAATTCAAGATCACCAGGCCCCTCCATCAACTGCATGTCATACTGGACAGGAATGCTTGACTGACCTTTAGAGGATCCTCCAGGATTATTGATATCAGTAATCATGAAACGCTCAATACCTTCTTTAAGACGAAGCATCGTTTGGTCATTACCACTTGAAGACGGCATATAATTACCACCATCACCAGCACCATCCGTTTCGAGATTATCAAGCATATTAGCGTTGTTGTGATACTCATCAGCATGCCCCATGATATTACCCCAATCATGAGTTGTATAGTTGAATGGATCTGCATTATCTACCCAATCACTATTGGGGCTAACCCAAGGCCAGTAACCATAGCTAGAATCCATACGTTGGTAACAACCTGTAGGGATGTACAAACTACCGCCATCAGCACCCTCGAAAGCATTTCTTGCACGGCATTCGTCTTCAGTGATAGGTGAAACAGCGTTAGCAGCAGCACCGGCTTTTATACCAGCCCCTGTCCAACTGTGGTTAGAATTAGCCCAGGCAGGGTTAATCACACGATTATTGTTGGATTTAGGTGCATTATTATCTAAAGCTGAAGGGCATTGCAGTACTGCACCATCGGTCAAGTATTCTGGATAGATGGAATGGAAATCCATTGTATCAGACCATGTACCTTTGTCTTCCCACTCAACACTAGAATAGTTGGCGTAGTTTGGAGGATAGTAATTTCCTTGGCTCTCATTAGAATACATTTTTAACACCAAGCCTATTTGCTTGAGGTTATTTTGGCAACTTGAGCGACGTGCAGCTTCGCGTGCGCGAGACAGTGCAGGTAGCAGAATTGCTGCTAAGATACCGATGATAGCAATAACCACCAACAGTTCAATTAACGTAAAACCTTTCTTTTTCATTGCATTTCTCCTTTTTCCATAAAAATAGATTAGAACATATATCCCTTTGTCGTAAATTAATCTACAACAAATCTCAGAGTGAACACAGGCCACTTTGAGTAAGGCCTACTCCTAAGAGAAGACTTGTAAGGGCAACACAGGTATTAAACTACCTTCCGTATCCGCAACCACCTATCAATAAAATTTGATAGGATAACGAAAGTACTATAATAGTATTAAAAATATATATTTTTGTCAAGAAGAAATATATATTTTTAATACTGAACCATAAGTCATTTATATAAAAAGACTTAACGTCCATACAGTGGTGCGGGTTTTGCGGGTGCATGTAAAAGCAGCGCGCAGGAAGGCCTATTAGTTCGCCAAACTACCCTCTTATTTCTCTATAAATTGATTTTTTCATGATTTTCAGTTTTTTTAGCCAATTTTGCCTACATAGAGGATCTAAAACCACTACTGTACTATACGCTGAAATCATTTTGAGCGTATAGTAAAAATAGGGGTTTGGGACGCTGAATTTCAATTTTTGAGGGTGAGGCCTGTTTTTTTCTTTTTGGTTCGTCGCGTTGCCTGTCCGAAACCAGTGAGGAGGAGTTGGAGTTGCTCTTCTGGTGGGATTTGGGGTGGGGTGTTGTAGGGGGCGTTGAGCCACTGGCGTAAATCGCGGTAGGTGAACAGGTTTAGGCGTAGCAGGTAAGCGAGGTTGCTGAAGGACCAGCCTGGCGCGGGAGAGGTGGTGGAGCCATTTGAGCAGGAGTATGGCGATGAGGGCTGTCCAAATCTGAATGCGTAGGGCGTTTTCGCTAGTGCCCACGAAACTTTTGATCTTGAGGGCTTTGAAGAAGAGTTCGATTTGCCAGCGTTCTTTGTAGATGTCGGCGATGGTGGTGGCACCGAAGTCGAGGTGGTTGGTGAGCAGGATGATTTCACGTTCGTTTTCCTCGTCCCACACGACGACTCGGCGCAGTTCGTGCGGGCATTTTTCTTTAGCTTACACCCTAGTCAAGATGATGATTTCGTCGGAGGTGATGTTTCGATTCTTGGGCACGTCACGCTCTTCGACGACTTCGTAAAGCGCGTTGTCCTTCATGTGCCTGACGAAGTACACGCCGTCTTTAGTCAATTGCGCAAATTGTTTGTAGTCGTTGTACACCCGGTCTGTCGCGAGAATGGAATCGGGGTTTAGCTTAATTTTTGTAAGGACTTTAGAGTCATGCAGCTACGCATCCTGATGACTTGAAGCGCTCTGGGTGATCATTCCGCAAAGGCTCCACAATCGATTCTACTGCGTACTTGGATTCTTTTAAACCCTGCCCGGTTCTATCGCAATATGCTTTAATAGTATCTTTCCTTACTCCACAAAGATAGCTTTTATTTCTTCGTGCAGTTCATTTTCTTCACTCATACTAACTCTTCTTTTAGAATTATCCTTTTAATGCACCGGCTGTGATTCCTTTAGTAAGTTGTCGCTGTAAGACTAAATAGGTTATTAGGGTAGGCACTATAACAATGACGAGCCCTGCAAAGAGCAACCCGAAATCAGTGTTGTATTGTGCTTGGATACTCACATTGGATAAGCCAAGAGGGAGGGTCTTTTTCTCTGGTGTGTTTACGAAGATGAGTGCGAATAGATATTCATTCCAGAGTCCGAGGAAGTTGAAGATGGCGGCACTGATTATTCCGGGTCGGGCGAGGGGAAGCATGATGCGCCAGAATACGGTGAACTCGCTGGCGCCGTCGATGATGGCGGATTCGCGTAGGGCGTTGGGTAGGGATTTAAAGAAGCCGGTGAGTATAAGGATGGTGAAGGGTAGGCTGAAGGCGATGTATATGAGAATGAGCCCAGTGTGTGAATTGTGGAGTTGGATTTCAATGCCGAGTGGAGCGGTCCATGCGCTCAGGGTTTCGGAGAGGTAGGAGTATTGGAAAAAGAGGGGGACTAAGGTGAGTTGTGCGGGGATCATCATGCCGCTGATGAAGTATAAATAGATGAGCTTGTTGCCTAGGCTGGGGATTTTGGAGAGGGCGTAGGCGGCCATGGCTCCGAAGAGCAGAATCATGATGAGCGAAATACTGGTTACGATAAAGCTATTGAGGAAGTATTGACTAAAGTTGGATTCCACCCAGGCATTCTGGAAGTTGGACTGCGCGGACTCTTGTGGTGTGGGATGGCCTGCTTCTTCTTGGTAGGGGGATCCTTGCACAAGCCATGGGACGCCGAAGGGGTTCTCGACAATCTCTTTGGAACTGCGCAGGGAATTTACGCCGACCCAGGCGAGGGGGATGGTTACTGCGAGCAGCCAGATGGAGAGGAGTATGTAGGTTAGATATTTCATCTACTTAATACTCCAAGGTATCTTTTCGTGAGAAGTTTAGGGTAATTAACGTAGCAATGAATACAAGTACGAAGAGTACTACGGCTATTGCGGCGGCATAGCCGACGTTATATTCATGAAATACTTTTTGGTAGAGAACGGTGGTCATGACGTGAGAGTTTTTATTGGGGAGTTCGGCTTCCATTACCCAGACAGCGTCGAAGAATTTGGCTGAACTGATGATAAAAAAGACAATGCCGACGATAAACACTTCTCTTATTAGAGGGAAGGTGATGTGCCAGAACTGTTGGCGGGGTGAGGCGCCGTCGATGGTGGCGGCTTCGTAGTATTCTTCGGGTATGGATTGCATGGCCGCCAGAAAGAGGACCATATAAAATCCTGTGGCGGTCCAAATGAGCATGGGCACGATGGACCATATGAGGTGGCTGGAGTCGGTGAAGGGGAATGGAGAGGGTATTTCGCCCTTTTTTAAAAATACACTTGGTAATGCTTGTTGGATTTGCATCCAGATGGCATTAATGATGCCAAAATCGGTAGTACTATACATTTGTTGCCAAAGGATGGCGATAGCCACAGCAGCAAGGATATTGGGGAAAAAGAATGCCACCCGAAAGACGCCGGCACCACGCATCCCTCGGTGGATTGTTGAAGCGAACAAGAGTGCTAGACAAAGAGTAATCGCTCCACCCGCTACCATTAAAATGACATTGTTTTTAAGTGCAAGTATAAATAAATCATCGGCTAAGAGCGCTTGGAAGTTTTGTAAACCTACCCACTCTGGCTCAGTAAATCCATCCCACTTTTGAAACGAATAAATGAGAGCGCGGACACCGGGTAAAGCAGTGAAACAAGTAAATAGAATAAGCGCGGGAGCAATCAGGAACCATCGCAGACGTTTGAGTTCACGATTAATGTGCATGGAGCTCGCCATAGTCACTTGGGTTCAACAAAACAGCATCCGGGATGGCACGCTCGGCAGTGGCGACTTCATGGGCAATCCCATCATCCAAGGTTCGTGCAAACTCTTCAGGCGTTAAGGTGCCTCGACATAAGTCTTGTATAGCTGCATCCATTACTTGCGATTTCCACGCAGGGAAAAGCATATATGGCCGCACGTTAAAAGCACCGGATGAATCATTCACAATATCAACCACTGAGGCAATGGCTGGTGAAAAATTCTCTGGTGAGTTTACTTCGCGTAAAGGAGATATTGCTCCAATGGATCTACTCATGCCCGGAGCATGTTGAGGCGATACAAGGTATCGAGCGAATTCAAAGGCAATGCCTGGATGTTTTGCAGCTTTTGGCACAAAAAGGAATTCCATGCCTTGACCATGGACCATTTTGTCATTTCCTTTCCACTCGGGCGATCCAGGAATGTCGAATGAACGTAATTCGAAGTCTGCTGGTATGGTTTCACGCATTTCATTTTCAAGCCAGACACCACAAAAAATCATAGCCGTGTTGCCCTGAATAAATTGTAGTTGAGCTTCTGTATGGGTCATGGCGAGAGCGCCAGGTTGGTAATAATTGGCTACGAGATTTTGAAAAACCTGTGCAGCTTTCAGGGCATCAGGATGCGAGAATGAATTGGGTTCTAAGGCATTTATTCGATTTATGGCTTCAACGCCCCCGATACGCTGTACAAGTGTAATGTATGTACTCCACGCATAAAAATATGAATTTTTTCCTTGTAATGCGATGGGGACCATACCCGATTGTTTTATTTTCTCACACAAATCAATATATTCATCCCAAGTTTTTGGGATTTCCCAACCTTTTGCCTTATACAAGGAAGCGTTGTACCAACATGTCCATGCACCAAATGCCGCTGGTACAGCATATACATTTCCATTACTTTTAAACATATTGAGCATACCAGGCGAATAGCGATCTGCCCATTTTTGCTGTTCAAAACCCAATGCAGGCTCAGCCAAGGGTGCATTTAAGGGCAAAAGTTTATCAGCAGCAATCAATAACCACAGGGGTAATCGCTCATCCAGGATTAAATCAGGGGGATTTCCCCGTAAAAGACGCGGTTTTAGGATATTGGCTAGTTTTGGATCTCCCCAAAGTTCAATTTTGATATTTCGGTGTTTATTTTCACGGTTAAACTGCTCCGCCATTTGCTGATGCCACTCAATTCCAAAGGCTCCTTTAAAAATAGCCACTTCAACGACCTTTATTTCTTGGGCCGTATCGTTAATTCGATGTATCGCATCAGAGTAAAACGCCAGGACAAGTATAATCGAAAAACTTAAGAATATGGAAAAAACATAACGAAACATGATTGTATTGTAAACAGATTGTACATAAGTTGGCAATATACAATGTGAAATAGCCCTTGACATGAAAGTATATAATTGACACAGTAAACGTTTTTGTGTTAATTTCTACTGTAAAGATAAGTAAAGTATACACGAAGTTGTTGTCACCGAAAGCAAGACAGTTCGTTTTGTCTTTATATGTTACCATGTAGTTTCGGCGTTCGTTTCTTCGTTAAATAGTACCCAACGATAGGATATCTCATGAAATCACTTTACCTACCAATTCGTTTGTTTTTGCTGGCACTGCTCGTTCTGGCTCAGGCTCCGGCATTTGCCTGGGGACCGGAATCTCGCGAAGCCATCACACGCAGTGCATATCGTATTTTGCAATATGACATATACGAAATTGCTAAAGCAGGCGATATTTCCTATGAAGCAGATTTGATTCGTGGCGCGCGTGATGGGAAAAGCATTATTGCCAAAAACCTTCCTTTGAACTCTGACCGGCAAGCGATGGAGGCAATTGCTTCTGAAACCCAACTCTTACGTGCTGTTCGTAAAAATGGTGTAGGTAGCCACTTTGCTTACCGCTTGGGTGTATTGTCCGCGTTAATTGCTGACACGATGCAACCCTATGGTAATGCATATACCGATGAGCAAAAGGAGTTAAAAAAATCCTTGGATGCGTCTATGGATGAGTTGGTGTATAGAATGAATCCAACAATCTTAAAAACCAAAAACAAGTATGTACTTTCTATCGATCAATACATTTATACAAATCGCCCTTTGTTTAAAGAAGACCTTTCTTTAATTCGTGAAGACTATCGTCATGATGAAGGCTTTGATGGATTTGCAAGTAATGCGATGGAAGGGTATTTTATTCGTTCCGTAGAAATGATTGTGGATGTTTGGTACACCATCATGAATGGCAAGGAAAATCCACGCGCGAGTGAACCTTCAAAGGACTCCATTACTCGCTATTATGTGGATGAAATTGGCTATTTGCTAAGCGTCCGTGAGAATTTGGATTTCGCCAAACGTAGCTATGGAGTATATCAAAAACTCGATACACGCCTCATAGAAACACACATTGATTTGGGTGACCAATTCTATGCTTTCGGCACGGAAGAAAGTATGGAAATAGGGGTAAACGAATGGAAGGTTGCGCAAAAAAAACCAGGAAAAGTGAGTAAAGATGCTTCTCGACGTCTTTCAGCACACTACATCAGCCTCGGTGATTCGTATGTAGAAAATGCCCAAAGTCCTGAGTATTTAGAATCAGATTATACCGATGCAATTCGTGCCTATCACAATGCTTTTACTTATGACCGCACCAATGAAATTGCTTCCTCTAAAGTGATTGAAGCAACAGACCTTAAAGAAAAACGCGACAAGGCACGTGACAAAGAACAAACCTACATCGATGAAGGTTTGGAAAAAGTTAAAAAAGCGGGAATAGCCCGTAATAATGAAAATTTTGGTCAATCACTTATCTCATACAACAGTGCAATTATTTTGTTTGAGCAAGTTACCGACCTTTTCCGCGACTTGAAAGCGACTGCATCAGACAACATCAATAATGTTAATAGCAACAAGAAATCGACTATACGCGAAGTAATCAATACAGCAAACAATAAAATGGAACAAGCTGACGATGCATTATTAAATGCAGAGTACGACCTTGCTATTGAGTACTACAACGCAGTTTTCAGCACGGTTTCGGTTATTTTGACTGTTGTACCGGAAGGTAGTGTGGATGAGAAAACAGTGAATGCACTGATTGAAACAGCTGATTTTGGTAAAGAAGATGTAGGACGTGCCAAAAAACGAGCTGAAGAAAAGAAGAATGCTCCCCCAGCCCCAGGTGCTAAACCAGGCGCAAACGCAGCGAAACCTCCTGTAGCAAAACCGGCACCGGCCAATAACAGCCGTCGTCGTAGTCGTGATTAATTAATTAGTCTATTGGCGACCCTCATATATATGAGGGTCGCTTTTTTTATGCCCAAACCTCTACTCCCCGCGATTCTAATTTGGCCCAAAGGCCCTTTTTTTGCTATACTTTAGCCCTTGAGCGTCTATCCGGTCACAGTGACGGTGCATGTTTCTGAAACAAACTCAACGTTACACTTTTATAGGATTTTTACTAATGTCTTTTCCAATTGATACTTCCCGCTACAAACCCCTCTCGTTTGATCTGAATAGCCCTGAACTGAATGCCGAACAGCTCGAACAACTAAAAATCAATATTCAAACTGTACGCGATACAATTATATATTTCACTGCGTGTGCAGGCGTTAAAGGATTGGGTGGGCATACGGGTGGTGCATACAGCATTGTACCGGAAGTATTGATTGCTGATGCATTTATGAGTGCAAGCGATGCTGTTTACCCTGCTTACTTTGACGAGGCTGGACACCGCGTTGCTATTCAATATGCCATGTCTGCTTTTAATGGTGCGATCCCCTTTGAGAAACTGACTGAGTACCGACAAGCTAATTCTGGTTTATATGGTCACCCAGAATTCGACCCTGAACTGGGCATTACTTTTAGCTCCGGTCGTTTGGGGCACATGTGGCCTTTCATCAACGGTGTAGCGATGGCCAATCCTGATAAACATGTGGTGATGTTTGGTTCCGATGGCTCTCAGCAAGAGGGAAACAATGCGGAAGCAGCACGCCTGGCTGTGGCACAGGGCCTGAAAGTGGTCTTGTGTATCGATGATAACAATGTAACCATTGCCGGTCACCCTTCAGATTATCTTCCAGGCTACAGTGTTGAAAAAACCTTGGCAGGACACGGCGTGACCGTGGATACAGCTGATGGTGAAGATATTGCCGGGTTGTATAGCCGTATGCAAAAAGCCTTGAACACGGACGGTCCAGTTGCATTGGTCAACAAACGCCCAATGGGTCCTGGCATCCCGGATATTGAAGGTACTTGCCATGGACACGATGTCATCAACAAAGAAGCTGCTTTGGCTTACCTTGAATTACACGGTTTGACGGATGCAATTGATGCCATTAACAGTATAGAAAAACCTTCTTCATCTGTATCTTATCGCGGATCCAGCGATGAGTTTGCAAGCAATCGCTCCGAGTTCGGAAACATCATCAACGGCATATTAGATGGCATGACTGAAGAAGAGCGTGTTGCTAATGTAATGGTGTTGGATTCCGACCTTGAAGGCTCTACAGGCCTGAATAACATTCACAAAGGTCACCCTGAAGTATTTCGCTTAGGGGGCATCATGGAACGCGGCAATTTCTCCGCAGCAGCTGGCTTTGGATTTGACGAAGGCAAACAAGGTATTTTCTCTACCTTCTCCGCTTTCTTAGAAATGATCGTTTCCGAAGCGACCATGGCGCGCTTGAATGAATCCAATATGCTCTGCCACTTCTCGCATGCGGGGGTGGATGACATGGCCGACAACACGTGCCACTTTGGCATCAACATCTGGTTGGCGCATAGTGGAATCAGTGAAGGCAATACAACTCGTTTGTATTTCCCTGCTGACGTTGCTCAAATGAAATCCTTGTTGAAAACCGTTTTCAATGACGAAGGCATTCGGTATGTCTTTAGCACTCGTTCAAAGATGCCTTTCATACTCAAAGAAGATGGCAGCAAGTATTACGACGATGCCTACCAATTTGTTTCAGGAAAAGACGAGGCAATTCGCGAAGGTTCTGCTGGCTATGTAATTTCTTATGGCGATATGCTCTACCGCGCTTTGGACGCTGTGGAAGCTGCACGCGAAGCAGGCATCGATGTTGGACTTATAAATAAAGCGACTTTAAACGTCATCGATGAAGACACCACCAACAAAGTTGGCTCAAGCCCATTCGCCCTTGTAGTCGAAGGCCAAAATGAAAACAATGGGCTGGGTTCACGTTATGGTTCATGGTTATTGGAACGTGGCCTTGCCCCCAAATACGCACAGATGGGTATCTCGAAACTGGGTGCTGGTGGATTGTCCGAACATATCCCCCACCAAGGTCTGGCGCCTGACGATATCTTGGCAAAAATTAAATCATTGGCATAAGCACAGGGCTCGCCATATCTTTACCATCGCCAATATCGACAACTATATAAATATGGCCCATCTGTATTCAGGTGGGCTTTTTAGCAACAATGCATAAGGAATTGAAACGTGATCAAACGTAAATTCGCCATCGCATCATTTTGTATCTGGGCAATAACCCCATTCACCTCGGCACAAGTTGAACTTAAAGGCCCAACCGGATACTCCCCGCCTGTTGCTGAAGCATCGGATGAAGGCGAAAAAGCTATTCGCCGTTTTCAAAAACCTGAGGACATGGAAATTTCCTTATTCGCTGCCGAGCCGATGCTGGTCAACCCTGTAGCTTTCACGATTGATTACCAAGGGCGCGTATATGTCGCCGAGACTTTCCGTCACCATGCCGGCGTATCCGACATGCGTGGACACCGGAGCTGGTTGGTGGATGATTTGGCGAACCGCACAGTGGAAGAACGCTTGGTCACAATGGAGAAAAACCTGGGCGATGATTTTGCTGGCTATTCGGGTGAACATGATCGCATAAAACAAATCACCGATACTGACGGTGATGGTAAAGCCGATCGCTCCACTATTTTTGCCGACGGCTTTTCGAACACCTTGGACGGTATTGGCTCGAGTGTATTAATGGATCGCGGAAAACTTTTCTACACGTGTATCCCTGACCTATGGTCACTCGAAGACAAAGACGATGACGGGCACGTGGATGCACGCGAATCCTTAAGTCATGGTTATGGCGTACATATTAACTTTCTTGGGCACGATTCCCACGGACTTCGTAAAGGCCCTGATGGCCGTATTTATTTCTCCATCGGTGACCGTGGATTCCATGTTACCAACAAAGAAGGCCTATTATTAGATTACCCCGATACAGGCGCAGTTCTGCGTTGCTTCCCGGATGGCACTGGCCTTGAAGTCGTCCATACAGGCTTACGCAATCCTCAGGAACTAGCTTTTGACGCCTATGGGAACCTATTTACCGGAGATAATAATTCCGACGGCGGCGACCAAGCCCGTTGGGTATATATCGTGGATGGTGGCGACAGCGGTTGGACCATTGGATGGCAATGGATTACTTATCCAAATCCCCGTGGTCCTTGGAATTCAGAAAAAATGTGGCACCCTTATCACGAGGGTCAGCCTGCACACATCGTGCCTCCGATTCAAAACATCGGCTCCGGCCCATCTGGCTTGACATATTATCCCGGCACAGGATTACCCGATCTCTATGAAAACTATTTTTTCATGTGTGATTTCCGGGGAGATCCCAACAACAGTCTGATTCATGCCATTCAGGTGGATGAAGATGGTGCCGGATTCATGATTGCAGATAGACATGATTTCGTGAAACAAATGCTAGTTACGGATTGTGATTTCGGAATGGACGGAGGCATGTATGCCACCGACTGGGTTGCCGGTTGGGATAAACCCCAAAAAGGCCGCATTTACCGCATCGCAGAACCCGGTGTTGAAGAACGTCCTGAAGTACAAGAAACAAAAACTTTACTTGCCGATGGAATGGTCGGACGCTCCACAGATGAACTGGTCAAACTGCTCGGACATGTGGACATGCGTGTACGCAACGAAGCACAATTTGCTTTAGCCGATCACGGTGCTAAAGCCGTCGCAAATTTTCAACAAGCAATCGCATCCGACGATCAATTCACGCGCTTACACGGTGTATGGGGACTGTGGCAATTATTAATCGCTGATGACATTGATGGACAAGAATTAGTGGCTTTACTGAGCCACCAAGATCGACGTGTTCGCGCACAAGCCGCGCGCGCTTTAGGTGAAGCTAAAAATGGATTAGGGCAATCAGAATTAATCGCAATGCTAAGCGATCCTGAATCCCGACCTCGTTTCTTTGCTACAACAGCGTTGGGTCTACAAGGCCAACGCTCCAAGGTAGCTGCTCAAGCAATTGTTGCTATGTTGAAAGAGAATGCAAACCGCGATCCTTATATGCGGCATGCAGGAGTCGTTGGCTTAACCGGGACAACACCTGCAGCCAAACTCGCTTCACTTAGCAATTATAGCGATAAAGCTGTTCGCTTGGCTGCTGTACTGGCCCTTCGCCGAATGGAAAGTGCAAAAGTAGCTGAATTCATGAATGACGACGATGCATTTATCCAAGAGGAAGTGGTACGTGCCATACATGATGGGCATATCACAGATGCGTATCCGGCACTGACTCAACAAACCAACATCCCTTGGGAAAACATGGCCTATGCACGCCGGATAATTAATGCCCTGTACCGTACTGGCGATAAAGCCTCTGCTGAAGCATTGGCTGGGTATGCCGTCGACGAAACCGTACCAGAAACTATTCGCCTCGAAGCCCTTAAAAATCTTATGGAATGGGAACAGCCCCCTGCTCTAGACCGCGTAAATGGTATGTGGCGCCCATTGGAACCCCGTGCATTGGATTTTTCAGAAGACCTCAAAATCTCATTAATGAATAATGCCTTGAGTTCAGATACCGTCGAGTTACAATTGGCCGCAATGACTTTTGTGCAAACCTATAAGGTCAGTAGCGCTGATCATACCTTGTATGCATTACTCAGTGATAAACAATTCAAAAAAGATGTTCGTATTGCTGCATTAAAGGCCTTGGGTTCTTTGAACACCAAGCTTTTTGAAAAGGCCATTCATACAGCAATGGAAGCAAAGTCGTCTACCATTCGCCTAGCGGGTATTGAACAACTAGCGAAATTGGATCCAGTAGCAGCAGTCCCATTGCTGGACAATGCCATCAACTCCGGATCGACGAGTGAAAAGCAGACAGCATTTAAAGCGCTGGGCTCCATTGCTGGTGCCGACGCTGAAGCAGTCCTGCTCAATCGCGTGAATAGCTTAGCTGAAGGAAAAGCAGATAAAGAAATCCAGGTTGATATCATCGAAGCTGCAGAAGTGTCTCCATCGAAAAATGTGAAAGAAGCCATTGACGCGTATCACGCAAGCTTCACAGATCCTGAATCAATTGCAAAGTATTTACCGGCATTGGATGGTGGCGACAAACGCCGTGGACGCGATATATTCGAGAAAAAAGCTTCTACCCAATGTATGCGTTGCCACTCAGTATCTCAAACACACGGTAGTGAAGTAGGACCGGATCTGAGTACAGTTGCTGAACGATTGAATCGTCGTCAGATTCTGGAAGCAGTGGCCTTACCCAATGCTACAATAGCTGAGGGCTTTGAAAATATCTTTATAGAACTCAAAAGCGGCGATGAAGTGGCAGGACGAGTCGTTAAGGATGACGAGACAACCTTAGTACTTGAACTGGATTCAGCTGAAATGGCTCGATTAGCAACGTCAAAAAACCCACACAGTATCGTAGATGTGGTGGCCGAGAATACGCCGGAAGCACAAACACAGGTGGCCTTTGATAAAGCCGAGATTGTAGACCAGTGGCGAGACATATCTTCCATGCCGGGTGATTTAGTGAGCTTTTTATCTATGTCTGAATTGCGTGATTTGGTGGAGTATTTAGCCAACCAGAAATAATGAGCTCTATATAAACAGGTTATTTTACGAGATAAGACTCTAGAATGAGTTTTATCTCGTTTTGATTTTTTTCCTTGGATGAACAATCTAAATCATGCTAAAGTATTTATTCATTTGCATTTCTAGCATTGATTATTTGTATTCCTATAGAATGAAAGAGGTATCACTATGTCAGAAGAAGCAGGAAAAGCCCCTAATACAGGTCGAATTCAATCGTTGGATCAATATCGTGGATATGCCATTTTCGGCATGTTGTTGGTAAACTTTTTCGGTCACTATGACACCGAATGGGTCGAGGGCGAAGGCGCATTTAACACATTTTTAGAGTGGGCCTTTGGCAAGCAACTTCACCACCACGGTGAATTTATGACTTATGCTGATACGATTGCCCCAATCTTTATGTTTGTAGTAGGTATTGGGATGCGTCTTTCCTGGATAAACCGTATCAAGCACATGGAACCCGGACCTGCACGTAAAGGCATGGCAAAGCGTTATTTCACCTTGGTACTCATAGCATTTGCTATTTACACAGGCTGGCTTTGGGATGCTTTAATGAGCATAGGACTTGCAGGCTTGGTCTCAGTATTGATCGTTGATAAAAAATGGCCCGTACGTGTGGCCTATGCACTAGGACTAATCGTAGCCTTTCAATTAATTTTCTCTTTTACTTCATATGGTGAATGGTTATTGCGTATGGGTAAATATGGCCGTGATTTGGATTGGCCGTTCATAACTACCTTCCTTCCCTTGCGTGGTGATTTACTTAGTGTTCAAATAAACGGTGGACTCATTGGACACTGGGGCTGGGCATTCATGTTAATCATGGGTACGATTGCTTATGACATCATGCGCACTCAAGACCGAAAAAAAATCCTCACGGGCTTATCTGTCATGGGCGTTGTCTTGGCTATAGCGGGCTGGAGTGTGAAGTGTATTGGTACGCAAAACTACTACAGCAAAGCTGAGCCCTATATTGCCAGTATGATTATGACGGATTATGCAGTAAGCGCCAGTGCTGAATATATTGCCGAAATAAAAGCCGAAAACCCTGGTGCGGATGAAACTAAACTAGCGACTCTTATCGCAAGTAAAGAGCAGCAATTATCCGGAAAAGCCCGAAGTAATGTAAATACTATAGTACGAAAAAGTCCGGGTATTCTCGAAAGCACATTTAAAGATAATGAGGAAGCTTTAGTTGCTATACAGGCAAGCGATTGGAACAAACTTAAAGAAGTAGGCGTATCCACATTGACTAATTTAGCTGCCAATGCTCCTGAAGAAACTCCGCGGACTGCAAATGCTTGGGTTTTCTCTAAAAATTATGTAACCATGCCCTTCCCCTTGTGGGCTGGTGCTCTATGTGTGTTCCACCTTTTAGCCTTTTATATTATCGTGGATATTTTAGGAATCAACATTCCTATGATGAAGGTTGTAGGACTGAATCCGCTAGCTATTTATATCTTCCAATGTCTGACATTGGAAATGTTTAGTAACTTTCAGGATTACACGGAGACTGCTGCTGCACGAGAATGGCTGCCCGGCTTCCTCATGAATACCTTCGCACCTGGAAGAAATATGGAAGAAACGACAAGTGCGTTTATAGTCTTTGGCTCCTTTGTGCTGTATTGGGGCTTTATATACTTAGTAGCCCGCCGACTGTATACCAAAAACATCATTATTAAGATATAGCGCCTAATAAATTCAGACTTCTTAAAATGGCTCCATGCACTTGTAAGGAGCCATTTTTATTGCACCATAAGGCCTAAACATGGGTTGCTTCCCTAAGGTAGGCTTGGGTATGATGGTAAACTAAAGAGTCTACTATTATGACCAGTTTTCATGAACCACGGAGACGTCTACACGTGAAAAAAAGTATCGTCCTTGTCTGGACAATGATTGCCCTGTTATTGGGATGTTTTACAACGGTATCGGTTTTAGCTCAAGATGGAGATGCTGTGAGTCCCCCTGAGACTGCAGATACCCAATCTTCTACAGAATCGGATGCGGCACCCGTTTCAAAAAACCCGACCAGTGATGACTCCGATGAAGGTGAATCTACTACTAAAGATGTAGACGATAGTGAACACTCCGATGATGCTACTGATGCGGATAAAAACGAACAAGATGTCGAAGCTACCAAAACGGATGCTGGCGATGACGAAGGATTTATTGCCTCATTGAGTGCGGTGAAAAATTTAAAGACATCTGAGTGGACTCCTATGTTGGGTCGTTTTCACCCACTAATTTTGCATTTCCCTATTGGTGTGTTGATGATTCTGTTCGTTCTTGAAGTCTTCTATATTTTCCGGGCCTTTCAAAACATCGAGCCTGCCCATTGGCTATTGCTCATTGTAGGAACCTTTGCCGCGATCACGGCATCGGTCTTTGGTTGGTTTCTATCATGGGAAGGGGGCTATGATCAAACAACCTTAAATCGCCACCTTTGGTCGGGAACCATTATGTCCATTTTGTGCGTTCTAGCGATTGTTGTACGCGCATTTTATAGCTACACATTAAAACACCGCATTCGTCACGCGTATCGCGGTATTTTAGTTGCCATTATGGTAGCGCTAACAATCACAGGGCATTACGGTGGGAACTTAACCCATGGTGAAGATTATCTCTTCGAAAACATGCATCCTTCTATTCCGATTCCTGAGTTCATTCACTCCTCCAATAAAACACCTGTAGATTCCGGTAGTACCTATGCAGATGTAATCCAACCCATATTGAAAGCACAATGCTACGAATGCCACAGTGAATCAAAACAAAAAGGTGAATACCAATTACAAACACGTGAGTTGATGTTAATTCCTGGCGAGAGTGGAAAAGAAGCTGTCATGCCAGGCAATGCTATCGGTAGTGAATTGGTACGTTTAATAGCATTGCCTAGTGAACATAATGACTTGATGCCGCCGAGTGGGAAAGGCGCACTCAATAGCGATGAAATTTTGGCCATTATGCAGTGGATTGATCGCGGAGCGGATTTTGGTGACGGAGCGAATATCATCGAGCTGGAAAAACCGGGTATGACGCCTGCAGAAATTAACACTACCGAATTAGAAGAAGGCGGGAAAGTGGATTTTGTAAAGCATATTTGGCCTATTATTGAAGCCAGCTGCTTAGAGTGTCACGACGCCGATGAACAAGAAGGCGAACTTAGATTAGATACCAAAGCCTTTATATTAGTAGGCGGTGAGTTTGGTCCAGTACTTGAACCGGGCAGCCCTGAAGACAGTACATTCTATGAGTTAATCGCCTTGGATGAAGACGATCCCGACTTTATGCCTGCAAAAAATGAGCCTTTACCGGATGAACAAATCGACCTTATTAAGCGCTGGATTGAAGAAGGATGTGATTTTGGTGAGTGGGCCGGGGAATAATTAGGCACAATTAAGGTATTTTTTTGATTAGCCTTCTTTCTATCGAGAAAGGAGGCTGATTTTCTTTACTCAGTGAATATTTGATACAATCCTTATTCATTTACAACGTTTTTTAACTATTTATTTTAAATCAGGAATATTAGACATGCGTACATTCATCACATTATTGGCTGCAATGACCTTAGCCGTTTCTTGTACAGACAGTAATGAATCCAATTACAGTCTGAGTGAAGAAGCAAACAAGAATACCGGCAAACCAATTATGCTGGATAAAGATAATGTGGTTGATTTAACCAATATGAACAGTCTGGGTATAGGTGATGTAGAATCCCAAATGGCCTTAGCGGTCACTTTAGACCCAAGCTCGTATAGCGACACTGTTGAGCATTCTGAAACAAAAAATGAACGCAAGCGTATGGCTTTAGCCAGTGCGACAATTTCTGCTCCATATCCTGAGGTATTAAATATGAATGTTTTTAATGGAAATGCTGAAAACTTCCCAGGACATGCATATCGCGGGACAGTGAAATTATATGTTGAAGACAAAGAAGTCGAATCATTTGCTTATATCACAGGTAAAAATGCCAAAGACGATTTACAAATGAAAGTTTACGATATCATGTCTCACCTTGAAGCCGCTCCAGGGAATTCGTATTTGGTTACAGCTAAGTGCACTATCGAATTTTACCATGGGGTGGACGATAAAACGCTGACCTTGGATTCACCTGGCCCCACATATTCAGCCCCTACAGTACGTATGAGCAATCCTATGCGTGTAACGTTTAACTAATTCGGCACCTGCATGAATATCTTACTCATTGGTGCACATCCCGATGACAGTGAAGTAGTCGCAGGCGGCACCATTGCCTTATGGCAGAAGGCCGGATTTAAGGTCACAATAGCTTCCATGACCAATGGTGACAAGGGGCATCAAACCCTTAATGGGGCCGAATTGGCTACATGCCGCAAGGAGGAATCCTTGCGATCTGCCAGTCTAGTTAACGCTCAGTCTATTGTCTTTGATATTCCAGATGGTGAGTTGGAACCCACGCTTGCAGTTCGAAAACAAGTTGTACGCATGATTCGTGAATGCAAGGCTGGTTTGGTCATCACCCACCGCCCAAACGATTACCATCCCGATCATCGCTACACTTCGCAAGTAGTACAAGATGCTGCCTACATGGTGACTGTACCTCAATTTGAGCCTGACGTACCGGCCTTACGTGACAATCCAGTATTTATGTATTTCATGGACCATTTCCAACGCCCCTACCCCTTTCAGCCGGATGTGGCAGTTGATGTTGATGCTGTCATGGATATTAAATGGAAACTCTTTGACGCGATGGATTCGCAATTCTATGAGTGGCTTCCATGGCATATGAAAACATTAGACACATTACCAGAAGATGCTGAAGCGCGACTGGCTTGGCTAGAAGACCAATGGGGCCCTTTGCTGAGCGGTATTACTGAGCAGTTACGCCCAGCATTGAACCAATGGTATTCTGAGTCGCATACGGCATCGGTAAGGTATGCTGAGTGCTATGAACTCTCGGAGTATGGTCATCAGCCTACACGCGATGACTTGGTAAAGCTTTTTCCGTTTCTGGATTAAGCATCGTTATTTTCAGGTCGCCCTTCAATGTGATGCCAATTGTGAATGGGTTTCATAATCTCCAACACTTCTTGAAGCAGCTCTTCATCCATCACCTCATTGGCCCAACGCGCCACCTTTTCAATTTCTTCTGTACGGGCCGAGCCGAAAATACAGGTACTCATTGCAGGATTGGCGCAGGAGAATTGGACTGCTAATTGAGCAATATCGACCCCTTTTGCTACACAGGCTTCAGCGGCTTTTCGCGCACAAGTACGTACTTCATCGGTGGCCCTATGCCACGGAGGCAACGGCAAGTTTGTGAGTAATCGGGCACAGAATGGTGCGGCGTTCATCACACCGACACCTTTTTCTTGCGCCAAAGGAATCAATTCCTCCAACTGTGTGTTTTGCAGAGTATAATGATTGTAGGAAAGCATGACGTCAAGATCGGTGTGTTTCAACACCTCTTTAAAGATGTGCATCGGATATCCAGAGATACCCACATTCTTCACCTTCCCTTGCTCTTGTACTTTACGCAAGGCTGGTAATGTCTCTTCCCAGATTTGATTGATGTCGACAAATTCAATGTCATGACATAAGCAGATATCCAGATAATCCACGTCCATGCGCGATAAACTAATGTCGACACTTTCGACCACACGCCTGGCAGAAAAATCGAAATGCTCATGTGAATACCGACCAAGCTTGGTTCCTAAAATATACTCGTCGCGCGGTACATCACGCAAGGCGATTCCCAAAAGAACTTCAGACATTCCCCGCCCGTAGAACGGAGAGGTGTCTATAAAATTTAAACCGAGATCAATGGCACTACGTACAATACGTATTGCTTCGTTGAGATCCACAGGACCAAATTCTTCGCCAAGGGACGAAGCCCCGAAACTTATTTTGGGCAGAGTTAATCCAGTGTTGCCCAGAGCGCGCTGTTCCATCATAAGTACCTTTCCGCTTAGACACGACAACCCATGGTCAGCAGCACATTACCCCATAATGCCTGGTCGGCTGTCTGAACCGTGAGCACATGGTCATTGGAAGCCACCGCATCATAAAAGTCCCATTTATCAATGGGCTCAAGCTCCAAAGGGAGGCCTTGTTCATCTAGAATTCGACGGTAATCAGCCCAAACAGGCGGATCGCCTTCAGAGGCATACGGGTCATCGGCTGGAATCCCCATAGTATTTATGGCGTCGATGGGGATGGCGCTACACAACACTTCGATTACTTGCGACACAGTCAATAAACCCGGGGCCAGATTCAAACTCACTACTTCGGCGTTAGGTCCCTTTGCTGTGGAGCAAGGATAATTACCGTCAGCAATTAAAATTTTAGCATGATGCCCGGCACGCCCAAGAATCTCGTTCAGTTGCGGATGGATCAGCGTATGTTTCAGCATTTATTTATCCTCCAATCCAAAGTAAATATCGTAACTATATTTGGTTTGCACCGCCGCATCCAAAGGGTTTGGCCACGCAAAGACTTCAGCCGACACATACCCCTCGTACTTAATCTCCCTCAAGGTATCTACGATGGGTTGCACATCAAGATGTCCCATTCCAATCGAACGGCGGTTGGTATCGGCAAAATGAACATGACCGATTAAATCAGCAGCATCGCGAATTGAATAAGGCATGTCCTTTTCTTCAATGTTCATATGGAATAAATCCGCAAGAATTTTAATGTTTTTGCTGGACTGATCTTGAATGATTGCTACAGCACTGCTGAGCGTGTTTGATAAATTACTTTCATAACGGTTGAGTGGTTCGAATAGTAATGGAATTTTGTACTCCGCCGCGTAGTGCCCCAAACTTTCTAATGACTCGGTTAATAAATCTCGAGTATAGTCTATTTCGTTCGCACTGGGAGCTTTACCTTGCATCGAGCCAATAATGGTAGGTGCATTAAAGGCCGCACCGAAATCAATCATAGAGCGCACAAATCCGCAGGCTTCTTCACGGCGGGCTTCATCGTGATCGGATAAAGATAAGCCATGGATCACCATGCCTGCCCCCGTGCCTACTGCAGCCATTTCGAGATCATATTCGTCTAGGGAGGCCTGAACTGCGTCGCGAGATATAAAATCGGGTCCTGGCGCAAAAAGTTCCACGGCGTCAAAGCCCAAGCGTTTGGCTTCGGCACAGCTGGTATTAATATCATCCCAAAACACAAAAGGACCGCCACAGGCCTTATCCACAAGACTGATGGTTACACTCGATTTAATGGTAGACACTCTTTTTTCCTTTAAGCATGTATACTTAGATTGTATGCTAAGTATAATATCGATTAAGTATAGTGTAAAAAAAGAAGGTAATCAATCATGCAAGCGTTTAGTATCGATAAACCAGATCACGCCAGCATCATCACCATGGATGCTCCCGACTCACTTCCAGCCGATCATGTACTGCTGGGAATTAAAACTGTAGGTATATGCGGCACTGATCTTTCGACCTACCGAGGCGTAAATCCGCTCGTGACCTATCCGCGTGTGCCAGGCCATGAAATAGCTGCCGTGATTGAAGAAGTTGGTTCTGAAGTACCAGACACCTTCAATGTAGGCGATGCAGTAACCGTGTATCCTTATACGGATTGCGGAGAGTGTGCTTCGTGTAAAAACAATCGTCATCATGCCTGTGAACATAATGCTACACTGGGTGTCCAACGTCCAGGTGCGTTTACAGAATACATCACACAACCTTGGGGAAAGTTAATTTCGGCTGAGGGGCTTAATTGTTCTGAAACAGCATTAATTGAACCGATGGCTGTGGGCTTCCATGCTGTGGAACGTGGCCGAACAAGTGATCAGGATACCGTCGTAGTCTTGGGCTGTGGTGCGATTGGGCTTGGGTGTATTGCCGGGGCCGCTGCACGTAGAGCACGCGTAGTCGCCGTGGATTTGGATGACCATAAACTGGCTGTGGCTAAAGCAGCTGGGGCTACAGAGCTTATTAACACAAAAAATGCTTCTCTTATTGATGAAGTATTGACGCTGACAAATGGATTGGGTGCGGATGTCATCATCGAAGCTGTCGGCTCCCCCATTACCTTCGTGGCTGCCATTGATGCAGTGTGCTTTACTGGACGTGTAGTCTACATCGGTTATGCTAAAACGCATGTGACTTACGATACTGCACAGTTTGTAAAAAAAGAACTGGACATTATGGGATCGCGCAATGCAACACGTCAGAATTTCGAAGAAGTGATAGTAGCGATTCGTTCTGGCAATGTACCCTTAGAACAAATCGTTACTTTAACGGTACCCTTAGCCGATGCTCCAGCCACCTTGGAAAAATGGGACAAAGATGGCGCAGATATTGTGAAGATTCATGTTGAGATTGCGTAGATAATTTAGTTTAATTAAGTCCATTTAGGAACACAACGCTAGGAGAACTATCCAGAGTTCCAATGTTTACTGGAATGCGTTCTGATGCCGATGCTTTTACTGGAATATCAAAAACAATGCGACGCACACCGGGATTAGTGGTATCAAAATCTCGTGGACCTTTTTCAGCGGACTCTACTTTTAGTTGTATATTTTCAGGAGAAAGAACTGTTAAAGCTACTTGCAATTCTCCCTGTTCCATAATGGCCCAATTTCCACCACCACGAATGCTGACCTTCGCTCGGGTAGTCATCCCCCATCGCACCGATGTATCGGCATCCACATTCACTAAATCATCTTGAATACGCACCCAATCTTCTCCGCGTTTAAAACAGCGCTATACGGATTCTAGCTGACCTTTATACACTTCAGACATATCGATGACTGCATAGGGTTCCCGACCTTTACTTTTAATTTCCACAATAGGTGCTTTTCCATACAGCTTCTGCAACTGTCCATTTACGGAAAGGGTTTTTTGACTGTGGTTATTAAGTCGGAATACGGTCCAACGTCTACGATCCTGCTTGCGGTTCCAAAGGTCTATTCCTTTGGATTCTAGGCTGTGGTAGCTTTGAGGGTCAAGGTCGATGGCCCAACGCTCACCGAGCATATCGAGCACAAATGAGCCGACATCCATATGCCCGTGATTGGTGCTAGGAGAACCGCCCTTGAGAGAAGCTTCCAGACCTTTATTGATTATGGCATCTCGGATAATATCACGCGATCTTGGATCCAACGCATCATAGGTCCAGTCATAACCGATAGCAATACCTGTAGTCATTTCAGCTACATCCAGAAAGTGACTCGGATTCTAATCCGAAAAATATGCTATAGCCAACATTTCTTCTTGTGCACGCAGGGCATACTTTTTGTCCCCACTCATTCGATACGCCATAGCGAGATAGCTTAGGCGCCGTAAACATGTCCGAGAGACTCCGAGCAATCACCTACATGTTTTTTCACGTTTGAATAAGGGGAGGTCAACATTGGCCAGAATGTGCTCATACGTTTTCTTTAGCAGGAGCCCCAATTGCATGGGCTTCAAGCGCAGGCCATTCATCGCGTGCGGCAAATAAGCGTGGATGCTCACTTAAGACGTTCTCTATGCGTGATCTTAAATCAGCCTCGATGCCTTGCGCATGTACCATACTTAAAGATAAAAAGGTCAAAAGGATGTTTAGCATAACGCATATCTTCATCATTCCCCACTCCAAATAATTCAATATTGGTTAAGTATTTAACTATATTTCAGGCATAAGAATGGAATCAATTGTTCCCTAAACTAGTTTGAATCAGGCGTCTTTTTTGATATGCTGGATATTCGTTTGTTGCACATTTTTCCAATCACAGTGAGGATCTAGTTATGAGTCAGTTGAAAGTCGGTATTGTAGGTACAGGTTGGGTGTCAGGTGAACACATTGCAGCCTTTCAAAATAACCCACACACCGAAGTGGTCGCCTTGTGCGGACGCTCTGCGGAAAAGGTGCAAGCCAAAGCCGATGAATGCACATTGGAGTGTACGCATTACACCGATTACGACGCAATGCTTGCACATAAAGGTTTGGACGTCATTTCTATTGCTACTCCCCCGAATGTGCACGCTGAGCAAGCTGTAAAAGCGGCACAGGCCGGTAAGCATATCCTGCTCGAAAAAGCGATGGCCAACACTCTGGAAGACATTCGTGCGATTCGCGATGCCGTTGCTGAAGCAAAAGTAAAATCTGTGGTGAGTTTTGTGCTGCGCTGGAACCCTCTGTTCGATATCATCAAACAACAACTGGCCGAAGACACATTAGGCCTCGTATATTTTGGTGAAGTGGATTATTTCCACGGCATCGGTCCTTGGTATGGCCAGTATTCTTGGAATATTAAGAAAGAAATGGCAGGTAGCTCCCTATTATCAGCAGGGTGCCATGCTTTGGATGCTCTACGGTATTTCATGGGCGGAAAAGTGGTTGAAGTGACTCAATATGCCACACGCGGTGACGGGCCTGAATTCGAAGCATACGAATACGCCCCCACCACTGTCACCCTATTAAAGTTTGAGGATGGTCGCATCGGTAAAGTGGCCTCTTGTATCGAGTGCATACAACCCTATGTTTTCAACATTAACTTAGTTGGAACAGAAGGTACGTTTAAAAATAATAAACTATTTTCACGCAAGAGCTTCCCCGGTCAAACAGATTGGGTGGATATCCCGACTGTCATGCCCGATAGCGGTGATGTAGCACATCACCCATTCAAGCATGAAGTGAATCATTTTGTGGAATGTATACAGAATGATGTTGAATCCCATGTAAACATTGCCGATGCGTATATTACTCATGAAATTGTATTGGCTGCAGATAAATCCGGCGAAGAAGGCGGCTCGGTCAGCTTACCATTAGCATAAAATCTTTTTAACCAGGAGACTATCCCTTGAAAATTCGTACCTTTGCCACATTAATAGCTGTGAGCTGCCTGTTTACTGGCTGTGCCCACTTTACACCAAAATGCTGTACCAAAGGCGAAACAATCGCTCTGTTTGATGGGTCCGATTTGGATCAGTGGTATACCTTTATCCGCAATCGCGGACGGAATACAGACCCCAAGGGTGTATTCACTGTAAAAGATGGGCTTTTGGTGATATCGGGTGAGGAATGGGGCTGTATTACAACTCACAAGGAGTATAAAAACTATCATCTCGTCACAGAGTTTCGTTGGGGGCCGGAAACGCATGCACCACGCGAAGATAAAACGCGTGATAGCGGTATTTTACTAAATTCAATAGGAGAAGACGGCGGGTATAGTGGAATTTGGATGCATTCCATTGAGTGTCAAATTATTGAAGGCGGTACAGGTGATTTTATTGTAGTCGGAAATGGTACGGATAATTATCGTTTGGCTTGTGAAGTGGCTGACAAAAAACAGGGCAGCTCGTGGATTTACAAAGAAGGCGGTACTCCACAAACCATTAATGGCGGTCGCATCAATTGGTGGGGACGTGACCCAAGTTGGTCCGACACCATCGATTTTCGTGGTGCACAAGACGTGGAGAAACCAGTCGGTGAATGGAACCGCTTAGAGTGCTTGGTCGTCGATGGTGAAATCACCATCACACTTAATGGTATAGTAGTGAATAAATCTGTGGATGTATTCCCACGTCATGGACGCATTCAGGTGCAATCAGAAGGGGCAGAAATCCACTTCCGAAATATCACCCTGCATGAATTGCCGGACGTTTAGCCGTTAAACCCAAGCATATTGGCAATCTTGCTGATGATGGGTAACAACACACTGGGCGTGAACGACTCCTTGTTGGTAAAATACTGATTAGCCCTAAGTCTAAAAAACAGCCTCTGCTGTCAAATCCAGAAAGATTGAGCCCCTATTATGGATACAAATGCCCTGCCCCAGCCAAAAGTCGTATATGTGTGTTGCAATTGCCGTGAGGAAGAAGGTGCCCGAATCTGCTGCGCCAGTCAAGGGGGTATCGAATTACATACCCAACTAAAAGCAATGGTAAAAGAGCGTGGTTATCGCACCAAAATCCGTGTGAGTAAGTCGGGCTGCATGGATCGATGCGAAGTAGGCGGAAATATTATGATATTCCCGGATAATGTTTGGCTGAGCCATGTAGAGCCAGAAGACGTAGCACCTTTAGTGGACCGTTTAATTACTGAAGTAGATGCTCAAGAACATTCTCGTTTATAAAAACTGTTGTTAACTCCTTAAGTCACCAACAGATAAAATACCAAAATGTATGTAGAAACTTACTGGGTAAGTTCGGTGAGTTCGGCCCGCAATTCTGCCTCATAGGTGGATGGGTCTAGCCCTACATGAACTTTGCGCACAACACCATCTTTACCAATGATTACTGTTGTAGGGATAGAACTGGCGCTATAAGCGGTTGCTGCTTTTCGTTCTGTATCCAACAACACAGTCACATCCAGTTTGGTCGATTCTAAAAACTTTTCAATAACATCTAACGATTCAGATGCATTAACAGTATAAAGACTAACACCTCTGTCCTTAAATTCTTTGGATACTTTAGAAATAATAGGCATCCCTGTGCGGCATGGTCCGCACCATGTGGCCCAGAAATCTAAGATCACCACTTCCTTCCCTTTTTTCTTAGAAAGGACAAATTCTTCTCCTGTCATACTGATCAAACTCACTTCAGGGGCAGGCTTTCCACGTAACTGATGTGTAGGTGAAGGTTGATAAAATTCTTCAACCAATTCAGTATCTTTTGCATGGGTAAAGACCAGTTCTTGGGTGTTTGGTTTCTCAAAACTCCATTGAGAACAGTCCAATTGAAGTAAAATGTCAATTTCATCTGTTTGTTCTTGTTGCTTAATAATCTCCAACAATTTAGGCGCGCTGGAGCGTACTCGCTGAACTAAGGGTTCCTCTCCTTTACTTACCCACATATCAAAAATCTCGCTATTGGATTCAAATTGAATCTGCTCACAATCAATCTTATTGATTGTTTCTTCGCCAATCAGTTTAACGTCTATTTCTTCACTTAAAAATTTTGCAAACGGTTCTTTGGTGGTGTACTCAGCAAGAATATCCAAGGGTGTTCTTAATTGTGGGTTGGCCATGCTTCCCAATAATTGAAAAGATTCCATTGGTGTCTTGTCTACCTTGTACTGATTAAATTGCTCGATATATTGTGTGGTTGATTTCCCATCGCTATACATTCTGAAGTCAATGCCAGGATCTTGAATATGAACAGACATCGTTGATGGACGTTGGAAATGAATTTCATAGCCTACTGTCATATTGTTGGTCTGACCACCAGAATCAATTTTTAATACTAACTCTGATTTAATACTCATTGCTGGTAAAGACACTGCATGTTCGGCTGTTCGCTTTAAAATTTTTTGTCCCGGTGACATATCGGCCTGAGCGCTCAATCCAGCTCCCATAATAATTGTGACCAAAATAGAAAGCCCAATTCGTTTAACCGCTATAAATCGTTTCATATCAATAGTTTCCCTAGGTAAAACTCGGTGAACATCATCTGGCAACATCAGATTAAATGTAGTGTACACTGATTTTATTCATAAAATCCTTATTTTAGTTCAAATTCTTTGGATAGTTTACTCGAATTGAATAAAAAAGGGATTGTGCTTGACCCTCCCAAAATCCAAACGCTAGAATACCATTTCATACTAACACTGGACAAAACGAATTTCTCTTCTTCAATAGAGGAGATCTTATAAGGAGAATGAAATGTTTAAATTACGCATTGCGGCAATAGCCGTTTCGGTTCTGATGGGCTCTTCTTGGATGGCGCAAGCAGATTGCAATAAGCAAGTATCCATATTTGATGGTAAAACTCTTAATGGCTGGACTCAGAAAAACGGCACTGCCATCTATGAAGTTGTTAACGGTACGATTCAAGGAACAACAACAGAAGGTAGCCCCAATTCATTTTTGTGCTCCGATAAAGAGTACGGTGATTTTGAACTAACATTTAAAGTCAAAATAGACAATGAACTAAATTCTGGTGTTCAAATTCGTTCTCAAACAAAAGCACCTCAAAATGGAGAAAAATATGGGCGTGTAAATGGCCCTCAGGTGGAAATTGAAGCCAGCGGCGCAGAAGGTGCTGAAGCGGGTTATATCTATGGTGAAGCATGTGGTGGCTGGATGACTTCTGAGTCTTTTTTGAAAAAGCATAAAGCATTCAAAGATGAACAATGGAATAAATACCGTATAATAGCTAAAGGGGCCAACATCCAAACTTGGATCAATGGCGAAGCCATTTCAAACTTGACCCATGAGGCACGTTACGCATCTCATCCTAAAGGATTCATCGGGATGCAAGTACACAGCATTGGCATAGGCAAAGGCCCATTCCAGGTTGCTTGGAAAGATATCAAAATCAAAGAGCTGGATGCCTGTTGTAGCGCAAAATAAGTCCATCAAAAACAACACCTCTTCAACTTCCATGCGCTTTGAGCGCGTGGAAGTTTTTTATTTGTTCGACTTAAGGCAGCATACTATACTAAGACTATGAGAATTATTGTATTTACATTGTCCCTCTTAAGCATGTTAAGCTTCTTGTCTGGGTGCACAACTGTGCGTTTCACTAGTCAAGCGGCGAAGGGCCAATGGCACATGCAACACAGTGGCATCTCTCTCAAGGAGGCCCTTACCGATTCAGATATTCCATTGAACCATAGAGAACTTCTCCAGTATATCCCCGCGATGAAGGCTTATGCTGAGACCCATGGTCTAAAGGCTACTAAAAACTATACCGAATTTGTTCAAATTGAGGGGGCTGCGGTTTCATGGGTCGTAACAGCTTGCCCTCCTTTAAGCCTCGAACCTAAAACTTGGTCTTTCCCAATCGCCGGTAGTTTTACTTACCTAGGCTGGTTTCATGAGAAATCCGCACAGCGCCATGCATCTACCCTTCGAAGAAAGGGCTATGATGTGAAAGTCAATGGCGCTTCTGCCTATTCAACTTTAGGACATTTCAAGGATCCGGTGGTATCAACAATGTTTGAATCGGGACCTGATCGAATTGGGCAATTGGCCGATACTCTTTTTCATGAGTCTGCACATGCGACAATTTATCTTTCTAATCAATCGTATTTCAATGAAAGCGTAGCGCAATTTATCGGCACCCAATTGGCTATTGACTACCAAAAACAGACTCTTGGTATAGACTCAGAGAGTTATCGTACGTTTATGGAACGAGAAAAGTATGTAACTTCATATCGCGAGACTTGCCATGAAGCGTATCAGCAACTCAGTAAAATATATACTTCATCGATTGCCGATCAGGAAAAGAATGAAAAAAAGAAGGCATTGATGGATTTCTTACAGCAAAAACTACACTTAAAGGAATTACCCAATAATGCTTTTTTGGCAGGATTTAAAACATACCACGCAGAGACAAATGCTTTTGATATCTTATTCGAAAAGTATGACTACGAGTGGCAGCCTTTTATATCTAGGCTCTCTGAATTGACCACTGATGATTTCCCTAAACCACATACTAAAGAACTTGAAGAGATCTTGGGGGAACTAGAAAAATAATTCACTACATAATCCTTTTAATCAATTCAATCGTATGACTTACCGCCCCCTGATTGTCACGAACTGCTTGTTGCCCCTTTTTACCTATTGATTGCTGTAATTCGTCATTGTTGAATAATTCAAGAAGCACAACGAGTAACTCTTCAGAATCCTTAACTTGGCGAGCCCCCCCACATTCGGTTAATATCGATGCGGGTTGAAGAAAGTTTTTCATATGCGGTCCGAACACCGTAGGTATTCCCAGTGCAGCGGATTCTATGGGATTATGCCCTTGGACAGATTCATTAAAGCTCCCCCCCATAACAGCTACAGTTGCCAAACTATATAAAAGCTTAAGTTCACCCAGCGTATCGAGAAAAAGTATGTCTTCAGGCCCTATTATAAGTTCCGATTGTGCTATTTGTGATCTATAGTGCTTTTTATAGCCCCCAAATGGTTCTGCAGCTTCATTTAAGCGTTTTATATGGCGCGGAGCCACAATTAGGCAACATTCCGGGTTTTCTTGCTTAAATCGCCTCCAAACGCTTTCAATAAGGGCTTCTTCACCGGGTCGAGTACTTCCGACCACTAACAATGGTGTATCCGGCTGAATACCCAATTCTTCTCGAAGTTGGTTAGCCTTGGATTCGTCAGCGGTTAAGTCTGCTCCATCAAATTTGACATTACCGGTTAATTCAATTGATTCCGTTTTAACCCCTAGCTGAAGTATACGATCAGCATCTAACTGAGTCTGCATAGCGGCGAGTTGAATAGGAGCTAAATAGCGCTTAAAAAAACCTTTGCACTTTTCATATTTCACAAAGTTTTTTTCGCTCAATCGCCCGTTTATGATCATCACAGGCACTTGATATTGATGCGCCTTATTGAGCACGTTGGGCCACAGCTCAGTTTCAATAAGTATTAAACATCGTGGTTGTATTCGATTAAAAAATTTACTTACGCTGAACGGGTGATCAAATGGAAACCAAGCCACTTGAAATGTATATTCCCATTTTTTGGCCTCCTCCATCCCTGTCACGGTCCCAGTAGTGAGTAGAATGGGCGCATCGGGATAGGCTTGTTCTAGAGCCTCAAGAATGGGCTTAGCCGTTAACACTTCCCCAACACTTGCTGCCTGCACCCAAATAGGGTCCCGACTCACGCTGGAGTGATCAGGAGAAAAGCGTCCTATCATCGCTCGATATTGTGGGCGTACGACAAGATACATCATAACGATTGGAGACACTAATATGAGTAGTATGTTGTAAAAAATATGCTTCATAAATATACAATCAGTAGTGTGTCAAAAAAAAGGCTGCTTCCTAAATATAGGAAGCAGCCTTGAACCATCATAATGATGAACTCTTAGAGTAAGTCAGACTCAAAGTAACGTGCACCGCTGCGGTCGATAATCGTAGGTGTTACGAAAATCAACAAGCTTTTCTGACGCACTGATTTAGATTTACCTCGGAAGAAGTATCCAACAACTGGAATGTCTGATACATATGGGATACGCTCTTCGTTACGGAAAGTTGTATCTTCAATCAATCCACCCAACACGATGGTATCACCATCGATTACAATCACGTTTGTCCATACGGATTTAGTGGTGTAAATTGGGAACGTAAGGCTGATATCAGTCGCTGGTGTACTATTCAGAGCCAATCCAGGTACAGCAAATTCTTTTTCACCCACAATTTTGGTAACCGTTGGGTTCATCCAAAGACGTACTTGATTACCTGATATTTGTGGGGTAACTGAGAATGCGATACCGTCACTAAAGGCATCAACCGTTTGGTTGGTTGTGGCAACAGTACCTGTGGAGTTCAGTCCATTGCTTGAACCGGTATCAAGATCCTGTGATACATCAGTCAAAAAGTATTGTGTAGTGAAGTCAGCCAGCATTGCAGGCTTTTGATTCATCGTGGTCACACGAGGCGCACTCAACAATTCACTTTCCTCTAATGAATCCAAGAATTCAAAGGCTACTTGTAATGAATCACCATCCATAGTGTTAAAGAATTTCATAACGCCACTAAAGTTGCCTATTTCACCGCCTAAGATAGTCGACGCTGCAGATTCACCTAATGAGAAGGCAGAACCATTTCGTGAACCATCAGGATTTTCTTCAGGTCCCCAAACCTCAGGGGTGCCATCACCATCCAAGTCAGCTGAACCTCCAGGAGGAACAAAGCTTCCTGGAATCACCGTATTTGTTAATGGACCAAATGGTTGTGTACCTTGAATACTTCCAGGTATTGGACGATTATTGATATCAGAGGTATTTACATTCCAGTTGAATCCTTGTTTTTCGCTATCATTCACACCAATCGTCAAGAATTTTGCTTCTATTGCAACCTGCTGTGGTGTTTTATCCAATTCTTTTAAGTTTGCTACGATAATATCGTGATTCTTAGGTGTATTGTGAACAATCAATTGGTTATTAACCAGATTGTAGTACATATAAGATAGTTCTTTTTGTGTTACGGGTTCAGCAACACCGGGTACAAGACTACGCAGAATATTCATCATACGTGGCTCACCCGCTTGACCTGTTGATAATCCTAAACCAGGACCAGTTTCATATCCATAGCCACCTTGGCTACCGCCATAGCCACCGCCGCCGCCATAGCCACCGCCCATACCACCGCGACCGCCACCGCCACCACGACCACCCATGCTTCCACCTCGGCCACCTTGGCTACCGCCACGACCACCGCGACCACCCATGCTTCCACCTCGGCCACCGCCACCGCCACCACGACCACCCATGCTTCCACCTCGGCCACCGCTACCGCCACGACCACCCATGCTTCCACCTCGGCCACCGCTACCGCCACGACCACCCATGCTTCCACCTCGGCCACCGCTACTGCCACGACCACCGCCGCCACCATAGCCACCGCCGCCGCCATAGCCACCGCCCATACCACCGCCCATGCCACCGCTATAACCGGACAATGCAGAGTTTGGATATTCCCCTACCTCAGAATCCGGGAAATTTCCATAGAATAAGTCAACGATATTACCAAACAAACTACCACTAGAAGTGCTGCCACTACTCGTTCCACCTTGAGTTTGTCCACCGCCGCCGGTATCACCACCGCCAGCACCGCCGCCAGCATTATTGCTGTCATTTCCTCCAAGGACCATTTTGAAAAGGGTTTCAGCACCGGCATTCTTAACCTCGTAATAACGAGTTTCTAATGGCTCGAACGATTCAATACGGATTTTTTCATGCGTGGTAATCCATATAAAGCTACGCTGAATTGAGTAGGTAAGGTTTAATGGCTTAAGCAATACTTGAAGTGCTTCGCGTAAGCTTACATCTTTTAGGTTTACATATCGAATCATACCTTCTGTAACGAAGTAGTCATCGTTTACAACTTCATCTTCCTGGCCATTGATTCCATTGCTGATTCCTCGAATACCGTTATCTTCATCGTCACCCCTTCGACCAGCGCCACGTGAGCGTTGTGGAGTTTGGGCAACAGGAGGGCCAAAAAATTGCTCATTTGGATCCACTTCTTCCTCAGGTGGCTTAATAACCCGATCATCTAACATGATATTGACTTCATACTCTTCCGTTAACACTTCGAGCAAGTCTTTGATGTGAATATCTTCGAAAACCAAGTTTACTGGGCTGTCCAGGATATCTTCAATATCCATACGATCAATCACGGCTTCAGTCTCTTCTTCAACTACCGGCACGACAATTTTATAAGGCTTAATACCAGTACCGTCTGCACCTTCTGGAAGCAACTTCATCTCTTCAATATCGCGTACTACATCACGGTGCTGAACTTTTATTTTTTGGTTGTAATCGTTAATTAAATCTTGGTTATACCCCATTACCGCTTTGTAGTAGCCTTTTTTGCCGCGATTATTATCTGGAGCAAATTCGAGTACTTGAGAAAAGTTTTCAAGGGCTTTTTTGTGATTACTTATTTCAAGATATTGTTCCCCTAACTCATTGAGTTGACGTGCACGACGAATTTTAAATTCGTTGGCATTGATGTATTCATCAAGGTCACTCTCTGGTAAGATCTCATCAATGATTTCATAGCCTTCATCATCGCCTAATGCGCCTTCAGCTTCTTCGATGGCTAGTTTTTCTTCTGTAAGCTTAATGTACGCTTCAATATTTGGGTTATCAGCATCTAAGGCAGCAGCATTATTAAAATGACTCAGCGCTTCACGATAGCTCCCGTCCTTAAACTGTTCTACGCCAGAACGAAAATTTTCTTCGGCTTTGGTGATGCTGGTTTCTGCTTGATCATTTTGGGCGAAGGTGGTCGGGATTGGAGTCAACACCAATGCAGCCGTGAGTGCGGATGCGTACATGGTTTGTTTTAAAAGCCCTGAAAGCCTATTGAACATCTGAAAATATCCTCCTGTCAATGTAGGTGTTGACATTGTTGTTTTATCTATCGAATGTTTATGGACCGCTGCTAAGCGCAGATTGAAAGTGTGTATTTTTCTCGTATTGCGTAATTGCGATCGCATAAAACTATACTCCAAAATTGTGTAAACCTATACAGTTTAATAAAAAAGGCCTATTTTATCAAATATTTAATAATGTATCTATTTAACCTTGACTACTATTTCTTTAGCACTGTTATCTGAATATATGATACAGGATTGATCTTCTATATTAATAGATACCAATTGATAGCTCCCAAATTGGTCGCCCTCCAACAGCAATTCCTTCTTAGCGCCTATCGAAATTTGTGCTTTGTGGTTTCCGTCTGACCGTTCCAAAATCCGAATGACCTGCAATCGGGAATCTTCATCCCTTAATGTTTCGTTACTGCCGGATGATTTTCCGGGAGATTCATATATAAATGGTGAGCGTCTTACTAAAGGAGCGATATCAGCATTATCCATGCTCTTGAGCATACGCGGCGGTTCACCATAACCTTGCACATTGTCTGGGTTTGTCGATGGACTCCTAAATGTCATAGAGGTGTCGGATTCGGCAATGTTGATTACAGTATAAATACGGTAACCTAAAAATACCAGCATTAAAACCAAGATCATGCGCTCTTTTTTGTCCCAACACCATTTTCCTATTTTACGAAGAAAATTCATAATAATTTAGTCTATGTCCCATAACTTTACTTGTGGTTGTCTAAAAACGCTACAATTAACCTTCGTCTTCTTTTTCTTCTTCGGTACGAATCCGTGCTGTTGAAATTAATAGTTGCACTTCATACGGATTATTCTTATTTCTCAATCGGCGATTGATTATTTTTATACCATTTACATTGACATATTTATCTTCGTTATTTAACCGTTCAAGAAAACGAATTAAGTCTTCGTTAGCAATTGTCATTTTATACCCAGTGGTTTGCATTACAATTTCACCACTTTTACTATCTCGCACAACCCGTTCGGGCCAAATAGATACTCCCTCTAAAAATTTGGGTTTGGCATCAAGGATATATTTAGTTAGGGCTATTCCTTGGTTAAATTTATCTACTTCCGCCAAAACTTCTTTGCGAGTAGGGTTACCACCACGATAATATTGTGGTGTTCTTATCCCAAAATTTATAACTGCCAAATGCACATTACGTTCACGTGCAAATTTATAAAGTCCATTTTCAATTTCTGGATATTTTTCTTCATACCAAAAGCTGGGGATTACATCATCCGGCATAGTGGCTTTTTCTATTTCTTCGGATTCATAGTATCCTAAAAATTCGCGAGAGCGTCTTAACCAAGGTTGCTTTTCTTTGTTTAACGCTTCGATTATAATGGCTGGTTCATTTTTACCAAATGTATTTTCCAAGCTTTTAATTTTGGCTTGCATACTTGCAGCTTTTTCTTGATTTTCAACGAGTTCTTGCTGGATAGGCTTAAAGTATTTTTCATATGAAAAATACGTACCGCCTGATGCTAGTAGCAAAAAAACGACCATATATATATAGCTACGCTTCATGAACCATTACTCCGTGAATAAGTACTGTTATTCTTCTTTAACATCGCCAAGTTCAAACTCAATTGTTTGGCCGTATAACTGCAACTCAATTTGAAATGCGACTACCTGAAATCCTGCATTCCGGCCTCGCCCTTGACCATACTGAGGGACCAGATTTTTACCCAGGGATCTAAGACCTCCTCCACGTTTATCATCATCGTCATCGTCATCTCCATCTTTACCACCTCTTCGCGACGCAGATTGTACTGCTTGTTGTGCGTGAAGTTCTCCAATCTGAGCATTGTCGATTTGCGATCCATTCACTTTGGAGAGTGAATTAATATGGAAATAGACTCCATTTTCTATAAAGTGTTTTTCTTCTTTTAAGCGGTCTACAAATTCTTGTACTTTCTTTACATCGCTAGCATACCCGTATAGCGCTATGGCATTGGGTTCTGCTATAAATTTATCGGCAAAGACCAATGTGCCGGGTCTTGAAGTATCCACTTGAGACGATGAGCTTTTGCTTCGTTTAGACCCCCTAGAACTTGAGCGTCTACCCCTACGACGATCATCATCATCATCATCATCGTCATCACCTGCTGAGCGTGTAGAACGAACAGGCTTAGCGGGATCGGCACCGGACCCAGCGCGTGCCATAATACCCGGGAAGGGTGATATGTATAATCCCCCAGTAATACTGGTTATAGCGGCCGACCCAGTCGAATTCAAATTACCCAGTCCACCAAGCCCTCCAAAATTACCACCCATACCCCTCAAAAAACTTCCAAGACCTGGAGCGTCGTCATTCCCACCAGGTTTTTTATTGCCCGCACCGGCTTTTTTAGCACCCGTAGAACCTGCGGGTAGTGGTTCACTACCGGTAAGTTCACGGCCTGCCATACCGGTATTGCCTGCTGCACCAATAATGGCTGTTTGGAATGAACTGATAGCAATACCTTTTGGTCGCGCATTATATACAGCCTCAATCTCATCAAGCCATACATTGCGTTGCTGAGAAATCATTTGCAGAGCATCGATCTCGGCTTTAATTCCATTAAGATCTGTTCTGATCAAATTCATTTCATTTTCATAGGGAGAACGTGAACTTGGGTTTCGTTCGAGTAGCGGATCATACTGCCCTAAAATGGTTTGATAATGCTTAATTTCTTTTTTAACTTGTTCGTTTTGATTTTTTGTTTTTGGAATTACAGAGGCCATAATGGCGAAAATAGCTACAAAAGTGGCAACCCAATATTTTAATTCGTCTTTACGTCGCTCGATCTCAGCAATTCGTGGCGGTATTAAATTAACAGCAACAGGGACTTGCTGTGCACAACGAAGGGCCAAGCCTAAAGCGACACATGCTTGCTCGGGATATTGGCTGGCTTCATTGGCGCTGGGCGATACGTCCACACTAACTAAGGGTTGCGCTACACATACTTCTATATTTAGTTGACGATGAAGGTATGGGATTATGTTGCGTAAACATGATCCACCACCCGTTATTACTACACGGGTAACTGGGCCACCGCCAGGTTGAGAACGGTAATATGCGAAAGAACGATTTATTTCGGCGACAAGTCGGGATAGTACACGTCCGGTGACTTCACCGCCACGTCCATCTTGCTCGGCATTACCGGTAGGCGCAAAGGCTTTTTCGCATTTGAGACGCTCGGCCTCTAGGAAAGACATATTGAATGCGGATGCAAGTGCTGCAGTTACATCATTACCACCAACATGCAAACTCCGAGTAAACTTAAATTGATTATCTTTATGAATAACGATATCTGTAGTGGTTGCCCCTAAGTCAACCATTGCAACACAGGCGCCATCATTACCAAAATCTCCAGTATGGCATAGCCAGTTGTATGCTGCCAAGGGTGACACATCAACAATTTCTACACTGCGCTTAACCTTAGTTAAAACATCGATTTGTTTTTCAACAACATCCACTTTGATAGCGGTCATCATAACATCGTAACCACCAACATCGGTGCGGCTTAGCACCTGATAGTCCAATGAAATTTCGTCAAGAGAGAACGGGATCTGTTGTTGAATTTCATAGCGCACTATTTGTGGCACTTTGTATTCAGGTACAGGTGGCAAGGATCGATTACGGATAAATACAGATTGCCCAGGAACAGCAACGACTGCTTTACGTGTACGAATTTTTGCTTCTTTAAGCAAAGCCCCGAGCACTGTTGCACGTCTATCTTGCTTGGCTTCTTCATCCATTGCAGGATCGATATCGAATCCGCGCTGGTAATATTTATTTAACTGATATCCGGCTTTAGTCTTGGATAGTTCACATAACCGAACAGAGCTTGTTCCAATATCCAGAACAAGTTTATTTACACTGCGCGCTTTACTTCCCGCCATAATGGACCTCTAAAAAATTTATTTTCAACATTCTGACTGATAACCAAATCAAAATCAAGCACTAATTTAACGAACCGCATCTCAATATGCTAAATGTACGGCTTCACAAAAATATCGCCTTTTCGTAAATAATTGAACTGTATTGTAATACAACTCTCTGCAGATGTCAACATTTTAGACGATATGACAACTGTTTACTTATTGAACACCAGCCTGTCAGGTCTTTTGCACAGGGAAAAACAAAATCTTTATTATTGTAATCAGGCCGAGCATAATGACGGCGGACACTGCGTGATTCAAAAGCGTCGGCCATATAGGATCCGCCCTGCAATACTCTGTAAATTTTTCTATACTCGACATCCACTGTAGAATTGCCTTCGCAGGGGTTATACCAAGAACTGGCCCATTAATATACATCTCTAGACATATCGAAGTATCCATACCCAGACACTCCTTTTCTGTAAGCACCTGTTGTATATGGACTTAAGTTACTCTTCAGTGACGGCTAATTCTGAGTCAAACATGGCTACCCATGGATACTCTTTTCCATCTGACCCCCGAGCTACTTTTCCCTATTCTTCCTCGGTAGGAAAGCGTTTTCCTACTAATGAGAGCAACACTATCACCCCAAAAACCCTAAATAAGGTGTATTTAATAAACTCCTTATGAGATGTATAAGGTGCATGGGCATCGATGTCCAAATGTGTACATTTTTAAGACTGTAAAAGAATTAGGTCCTTGCTCATGCTTATAACTAAGCACATTATGTACCGATACGTCAAGTAAATTATTGACGGTTAAATTCTTTGATAAATTGCTTATCCTTAGATTTCCGGTTTTTCAGGTAATCAGATATATCATCATCAGGCACCACGGTAAATCGAATATTTACAGGCGTTTCATCTTCTGCGATTATCGCTCCACCACCGTCTTCAATAATTGCTTTAGCTTGGACATTATAGGTAATGGCTTTTCTTCGATCAGGATCACCTAAATACACTAAACTCGCATCATTGGGAAGCGTGAGGGTTCCTACACTGGTGAGTGTAAAGTTGGAGTCTTGTACGCCTGCAGCGCTAAAGTTCCATTCGATATAGGAAGAACCGCCCACCGGAACAACAATATCCGTGACGATTTGCGCATTAAAAAATCCTTTTACATTTAAAATGTCTACCCCATTAGCAGGGAAGAAATCTTGTTGAGGCGGCAATGGAATAACCGTTTGGGAACCAAAATACGATTCATTATTATCTATTACATCAGGAGAAGTAGCAACGAAATCGTGCCAGAAATCAAAGGACACTTTGGTATCGATTCGGGAACGTTCTTTGGCAAAGTAGAATCGACGCCAATTGTTACCGCCTTTATTATTGGTTCCATCTACAGTGATATCGGTTCCATCATGACTAAGTTCAGCAGGCCAGAATTCAGCATTACCGGCTTCATCAATAGACATGACGGTTAAGAGATACCAGCGATTTGGATTAAGATTGGCCGCCAAAGGGGCAAAGGCTGTATTTGCGGGTAGATTCCCCGACAACCACCCTCCATTATCGTTCCAATCGTAAGTGCCGGCCATAGGACTAAAGGGGCCATCACGAAAGTCTTCTAAATTTTCACTGGCAGGAGATTCCCATAGTGCATAGCTATGCAATGGTGCAATTGTTTCGCCAACATCTAAGGTCGGGCGTGGGGCATTACCAATTTCCCACTGGAAATAAGGGCTTTGCGTTACACCATCTGCAGGAATAGCGTCATGGGTAATTGTTGTGCGAACTTCACGTAACCACCAGAGCTGTAAAGGATCTAATTGGTCATCGGGTAGTGTCATAACTTTCTTCACAGGCTCAGAATTGTCACCACGCGGAAAGTACACACCAGCTCTATCGGCTGCAGCGAACTTAGTAACCAATCGCATATAATCTTCGGGCAGTTCGACACCGTCCAAAATCCAAGAGACACGCATTTCTTCGTTGGCACTATCCCCTACTGTGGTATAGACAAAGCCTGTTGAAATAGGTGTCGGAATCGTTAATGGGCCAAATTGTACTGTAGCGTTGTTCATTGAAGGGAACGGTGTCGCGCCTCCTTGCAATTCCCAGCGCGCAAATAGCTGGGCATTATCAGTATTGAGACTCGATACACCGCCGAGCAACTCACTTTCTTCTCCCGCTACATTGGGTGAGAAGATGGGTGAATTGACGGTACTGAATCCAGCAGGTGCTCGGTATGAGTTACCATTGAAGTAATCATTATAGGTAGCATTGGGAGACAAGTTTCCTGTTCGCGTATGTATGTCCGGGTCAATAAATTCTACTTGCACACCTACCTTAAGCTTTTCAGTTAATGGAGTAGAATTGTTGCTGATTGAAGCAGCATTAAAGAATCGTTGTGCACCTTGTGGATCGGCCCCAGGCGTATTAGTAATTCCTTGGTTGGTAAACGGAAAGTCCAATACGACATTTGGAAAGCCAGCAGCTGGCAATGGATAGGGGTGAGCGATTAGGCGCGCATCAGCGCTACTCGGTGTATAATCAAATGCAAGATTAAGAGTGTTCACAGTGGTGATAAGAGGGTTCACGAATGTGGGTGAAGCCGTTTGAGTAGTTGCTGGTGCTACGTACATATAAGGCTGTAGTGTGTCGATAGTAAAGTGGCGACCCAATATTGCATTACCGGAGATTCGATCAGAATCCGAATACGGGGCACTATAATCCATACCAACGATTCCATCTGCAACTGTAGATATATACACTGCTGCGTGACCATCAGGGTACAATTCACCACCCGATACACTACTAAACATTTCAGTTTCTATATTGGCAGTGTTAGTACCCATCCATACCCGTGTAGGATCATCAATTAACGGATTGGGATTTAGCAGTGTTGCATCATAATTCAATGGGATGCGATGAGTAGTGTTGATAGGGTTCCCGCCTTGAGGAACTATAAACACATCGAAATCTGCGGGGTTAAGTGCAGCCGTTACTTCAATGCGCACTTGCAACTCACCCACTTTTAATGGACCAACTGGATTTGGATTAACAATGCTTTCTGTCCACGCTCCAAAGCTTCCGCCATTTACGTATTCAAATCCATTAACCTCTGTTACTTCGTGACATCCAACAAGATCAAGAATTTCAACATCCTTCAAGCCTACAGATGAACCAGGAGGCGACAGCATGAATAATGTGGTGGTATTATCAGCCAACGTTTCAATTAAATAGGGCTGACTAATATCGTAGTTACAACTGACTCCGTCGATGGTGACTTCGTATAAGGCCGTAGCTGTAGCAAGATCGGTGTTATCAACCAGAAGCGATATGCCGGGTGGTAGGGTAACATTTACTTCTATAGGGATATTGAACCCTAATCCACCAATACTAGGGGTAATAGAATTAAAGGTAATTCCCGTATATTCGAAAGCGTCGGTTAATAGCACATTGGGCTCAGCACCTGATTTATCTATAAGCTCAGCATCTTTAAGTCCTAACGATGCACCAACAGGAGCCAACATGAACAGTGAAACGGTACTGTCACCATTTACCCTGATGGCTTCAGGAGCACTAGTATCGTAGGCACATTGAAATCCATCGATGGTCACTTCATACATGGATTCAGCAGTGGGTATATCAGTCACATCTACCAATACGTTGGGAAGTTTGGTGATGACTTCAATAGGCGTCTGAGCACACTCTGGACCGTTGTCTGGATTAATTGACAGGAGTTCCATATACGTTCCAGCAGACGCTGGACCTGTTATCGATCCGAAACCACCGATGACCATCGCGCTGAATAGCAGCAGGATGGATATGATCCCTGTCTGTTTACCTACCATAACTACCAACTCCTATGTCTTGTGCACTTGGGCTTTACTAAAACTTAGCGCATGATATGTTACATGAATGCACAGGCAAAAATTCGCCCGGTGTTTACCGTTCGTAAATGACACTTGCGCGTGCTTCTGAGGTGGTCGTGAATTCTGCGTTGTCACGATAGTTTAAGAAACCATCTTGATCCACATCGGTCACATATCCCGTCTCAACCAGCACTTGTATTTTAAACACGTCGGAGCGTGTTGTGATCATATTGACCATGCGACTGAATCGCTCATAGGATTCTAAGAAACGTGGTGTTTCTTCATTTCCCACTGCTCCGGTATCGTCATGGCCGTTATCGCGTGCTAAGTCACTCAAAATACTTGGGTATACCATACGCTCTACACCTACAGTAGGCGATACGGTATCTTGAGCGACGAGATCGGTGACAAAGTCATAATAGCGACCGTCCGCTTTTTCTGGACGATTAGCTATAATTTTTTCTGCACGGTAATGAATGATATGTTCTTGATTTTGCTCACCTGCACTAGGGCGATCCAATGAATTTACAAAGAAGTTGTTCGTCCCTGCGTTATATTCAACATTCGCAGGGTTATATGCAGGGTCAACGGTAATAGCGAAATCAATAATAGGGTCAAAGCCAAAAATATTTTCAAACTCTTCATAGCCATATTGAACTCCAGGCAATCCGATCAATGGATTAAAGAATCGTGTTTGATTATCAGTCAGTTGAGTTTCTACAGTATTAATATTCATCCGACCCGGTGTTTTGGCACGAGGAGTTAACACTACGCGGGATATACGGTTCAACACAGAGCTGTCTGCCCTATTGCGAATAAACAATGCAAGAAAATTATTTTCGATAAGAACGGATCCATAATTAATGAATCCATTACGATCCGGCACAACATCTTTAAGCAATTCAAAAGATTCATTGATGGTCGATACAGTAGCCCCGGAATTGAGGTCGCTTGAATCAGCAGGATACACAGTGGCCCCTGCCCATACGCGACCGTCTCCATTTCTATCTGTAAAGATTTCGACATCCATTTGCATTTCTTCAAAATCAGTACCCAGGGATTCTTTTACAAATCCATAGCCGAATGGATCGTTTAAGATACCTCCGGTTATGGGGTTATTGTGTGCTTCAAGCAGCGAACGCAAGTCCGCATCGACTTCAATATAAACATCGTATTCGCCATTTTCGATACCGTCTTCCCCATCCCAAATAAAGACGACTTCTTTACCATCATTGGGATTGTTGACCCGGTCGAAATCCGCAATATTGGAGCTATTCCGAGATGCATACATTCCAGCACGACGCATATATGGGAGGCGATTCACATCCAAAGAATCGGGAACAATTACACCATAGATTGAAAAGTCCAAGAGATATAGTTGTTGATATATAGTTCCTCCGTAGCCAGGAATTGAATTGAATGTCACAGTATCCACATAGGCATTATTATCCAATCCGTCATCACTATCCAATGGATATTGAAGGATGGGCACCCAATCTTGCGCTTCACCACCGTTGGTAGCATCCCACACGAGGGTGATATCTAAATTTGAACCATCATATGGAGCAATTTTATCAAAAGGCTTCACATCCGCTGTGGCCACAGAGAGGCTTAGAGCATCATTTGCAACGGTGTTGGCAATCAACATATGAATATCATGCGAAAGTTCATTGAGGTTGGTATCGTCGCCTTCACGGTAATCCAGGGCAAAGAACGCCGGGCCAGCCACTAGGGCATCCCAATTTTCGTCGCCGAATGTTTGCCCCAGCATTACTTGACGTACCGAATTGTCCCCATAAAATGCTTCAAAGACCGTTGCGCCATCATCAAACAATATACGTTGATTGACAGCACTTAGATCCGCAAGGAAATTATCTGGTACCGGTGTACGGTAATGTTGAACCCGATCGAAGTGCGGCAAGGTGAGCAAATCTCCCGGTGACACGATGGCTTTATTGCGCACAGTGGCCAGTGGGAAAATTTGTTGGCGATCGAGCGTCACGCCCCGAGGAATACCCAACTCAGGAACGGAAACACCAGCACCGTCATCATCTAGGGCCAAATCAAATTGTCCTTCCAACACAAAGGTGGATTGACCTAAAGTAGAGTCAGATGGAGTTGCAACAGATGCATTTTCCATCATGCGCTGCGGCAAGTTCATGCGTAAAGGAGAACCAAAAATAGTGTGATTAAATAATGCCTGTTGACGATACTCGGCTTCCGTACCAGCCGCCAGTGCATAAACATTTTCAATGGCTGAATTGGCGACATTAAGATTGTATACATCGGTGTTTTCCAGCTCAATTTCGCGCTTATGATAGTGGCTACTATCGGCCCAATCGTCATAAGCACCATCAGTGGCTTGTTGGCGGTTAATCACACCGTGCTTGTCACCATTATAGAGCGGGTGCTTACGTTCGAGTGATTTATAGAAATCAATTCCCATAGTATTGGCTGGCCACATGCTAGTTAATTCTGCATTGAGTCGCTCTTGATTCGCACTGGCTTCGAAATTCAGTATGTCGTCTTTGGCGCGATCAATCACATCCATTTCAGAATAGGTGACTTGGTCGGCAATATTAGATTCTTTGGTGATATCCAATCCTACACTGAGGGCAGACGAACGTCCTTCGTACAAGGTCACAACCACATTGTCGCCCGGAAGGAGACGTTCTTCTACAAATGCTTTCCAATTGGGTGGATCGGTAGATAAAATAGTACGGTCGGCAGAATCATGATCGACAGGGTATTCTATTTCACCCGAACTCAAGAAATAAGGTACATAGAATGGATGGAAGGTACCCGGAATCAATCGAGAATAGGGCTGATTGGCTGGTGCAGCTAAATCAGGGAACCACAGAATATTGCCGGAGTACAAAATAGTACCGCCTTCGTCAATTCCCTCATCGGTTTCATCGGTTAACCCTAAGGTATCACCCGCATCGAATATACCGTTGCTGTTATTATCTAAAAAGTCACCGTTATTGTTAATGCCGTCAGAAATCAGCGTTATGTTATCGCCATCGTTGTCAAATCCATCGCGTTCGGGATGATTCGGGAAAATACCGCCATCCAAAATAAACTTAGCTAATTCACCAAGGGTAGTTAAGTTTTCTAGGCGAGGGATATCAAGTTCAACAATACGATCCCATGGTGCGGCAGGATTGGCATCCAGCCCTGCGGGCTCATATGGACTTTGTGTTCCCGTATTTTGAATTTCATTGTCTATACTCTTAGTACCGGTATATGCACCAAGTATTTTGCCCCCTGCATTTAAGCGGGAAAGTTGATCGGCATCTGGATAACCGTTTCCATCGTTATCTACGAAGTCTTCGATGTAATAATCGTCTTCTGAACCAGCATCATCAATAATGTCACGTTCAAAAACACTGTGGAAATCATCGTATGGAGCACCCGTGGCACCCACTTTATCCTGTAGGCGTGTCATCAATGGTGGTACAGTAATATTGCTATAGTCTCCACCCGCATCGGTTTCACGGGCCAGACCGATACCGTTTGCGTAAACGGAACCAAAGAACTGAGTGTAGACACTAAGGAATGCATCGAGTTCTTCGGCAGATATTTCTCCATCACCGCCAGTATCTATCAAGTTAAGTGTTGCTGAGTCCACCTGCACAGAGGGGGTTTGCGCACCAGCCCATGTGAGAACCTCGGTAATAATATCTAGTGTTCCATTTATATTATTATCGATTGTAGTAAAGGAACGTTGGACTTCTAAAATGTCTTCAACTCCACCTGAGCCTGTAATACTGGCTAGCATATCTAAAATGGGTTGTACTAAATCATATTTGTTCGTACCCAAGAGCAAATAGCCTTTGGGAGAAATCACCGTGTTGTCTGGTACAGTCATTTCGGTGCCGTTGTCGCCTTCGACGACTAACTTCCATCCGGAGAGATCAACTTCTTGATCAGAAGTATTGTACAACTCAACCCATTCGTGATCAGGCTCTTGACTGAATTCGAAATAGTTGATGGCTAATTCCTCACCTTGTGGCAAGTTACTGACTATAGCGACATTCAATGTACCTACAGCAGGCACTTCTACCGTGAAGCCGTTGGCTGCATCGGCCGATTGCATGAAAGCGGTTCCGGTTAAGTTTCCAAATGCATCTTCACCCAAAGCGATAGGCGATAGAGATTGATTAATATTAAACGTTGTGTCGCCATCAATATAGGTATCGGTCATGAGCGTAAGGAAGTCATTAGTCCCCACGAAATAGCTAAAGTCATCGACGGAATTAACCGTCTCAATAATATCACCGGTAGCCGCATCAACGGTTTGTGTATTCACCATTAAATAGTATCGGCCAGCAGGCAATTGCTCAGAAGCTGAAAACTGGAATTGAATCAAGTTGGGGATATCATCACTTACAGGAACCCCACCCACATCAAATTCATAGCCAATGTAGGGTTGATTGGTTCCATACGCACTTCGAATACCCATAAAAGGTTCGAAAGTGTTGGTTTTATTAATTGCTGCACCGCTATTGAATACTTCAAGAAGATCCGCAGGCAATGGATTGGCTACGGTATCGGTATTTTCAATCCACCAAACATCTTGCAAGGGATCCAGTAAATCACCTGGGGTACCCAAACCATTTAATTCCACATCCGCAGCCGGACCGCTTGGGTCTATGTAGTACGCACGATTACCCAAATTTTCTAAATGCATGGCCGTTGTGACAACGGAAAAGTTAAAGTCCGGTGCGGGGTTACCCGTAGAAAAAATATTTGGATTGTACTCAGCGAGAAACTTAACATCGCCGTTATTTGTAGTGGCTTCTGCCTCAATTCGACGGGTTGGACGCACCATCAACTCATTAATGCGTATGGCTTCCACACCGGCCTGTGTATAACTTATGGTTTCGTCCGAAATCCACTCATCATTTAGGGTTAAGACTAAGGTAGAACGTGACGAATTGGCATCTGCAAAGTCTTTGGCTGATACAGCCAATTGGTATGCACGTAATTCAGCATCGGCTTCGATGCGCACATGCGCATGCGGATACCCACTAGCCAAAAGATCACTATTAAGAATATCAGTAGGCGCTTCCACCGTGGTATCTTCTTGACGAAGTCCCCGAATAAAAAGATCCATATCAAATGAGTTATCAACAATATCGCTCAGATACACATTGTTTTCCGCATTAACGACTTTTGGAATAGATTCGATATAGTTAAAGTTTTGAAGAAGTGTTTGTACAATTTCTTCAGGCGTTGCAAAATTGATGTCGCGCTTAATACCAGATACTGTATGATCAGAATCTACCGTAGTTGTGTAATTGTGCGCCAAGTTATTGTCTGCCGAATGAACCGTCAACACCGCGTTCAATTCGTCGTATATTCCGTCGTCAATTTCATCTACAGTAACAATTTGTTCAGCGGTTAAATATAG
>Ga0315320_10000165_pt1 | contig 51555 bp, 52 predicted proteins | sample M140m21515metaG_FD_203458 | JGI IMG/M metagenome (GOLD analysis project Ga0315320, IMG submission 203458) | Ammonia-oxidizing marine archaeal communities from Monterey Bay, California, United States - M1 40m 21515 | ecosystem: Environmental > Aquatic > Marine > Coastal | place: USA: California... | reverse complement strand
TCAGATGTCAACTCCATCGAGTGGTGGCTTGCCTTCCAGGCGGACCGCTTGATCGCTCCAACCAAGTTCATGGTCGACCAATTGGTGACCGGTTTTGAACTCCCACCAGAACTCGTCGCACGGATTCCCAACGGCATCGACCCTGACCGGTGGAAACCCAACCCCAATCTGGTCGACGCCGACGCCTCGGTCGAGCGTGAGCAGCTTGTGCTTTCTTGGGGCCGCGTTCAGTTTGAGAAAGGTTTCCAGGTGCTCGCACGTTCAATGGCAACGGTTCGGGCACGCGTGCCCGGAGTCGAGTGCACGATTGCCGGTCGCGGCAGCTACCAACCCGAACTCCAGGCGCAGATCGATGTTGAAGGCGTTAGCGACATCGTCCATATCGCTGGGTTCGTCAACGACAGCGAACTCCGCCTGCTAACTCAGCGAGCCGGGTGCGTCGTCATCCCGTCGCTCTATGAACCTTTCGGGTTAGTCGCGTTGGAAGCGCTCGCAGCGGGCGCTCCACTCGTCGTTGCCAGAACAGGCGGGCTCGCCGAATTAATCGAAGGAACAGATGCCGGACTGACCTTCGAACCGGGCCGGCCAGACGACCTAGCCAACTGCATCGAACGCATCTTGACCGACCAGTTCCTCGCCGATGAGCTCACGCGCAACGCCCGCGATCTAATCGAGCGGAAGTACTCATGGAAGGCCATCGCTCGCACTACTGCACGCGCCTACGCCACCTCCGTTGCAGCCCATCCAGGCTGACGCCAGTCTCCCGACGAAGTCCATCCGTTCTGGCGTAAGCGTGCGATCCATTCGTTCTACGTCGTTAGCCAAATTACTGGATCGCTTACTGCGCTGTCTGACCTCGCCGAAACCATGAGATCTCAATAGCCTTGGGGTATGGGGTCCGGGACGTCAGATGGCGTCTCCGAAAATACCCAGATCGACGCTGCCCAACCACCGTCGCCGATGGTGTTACTGGTTGCATTTGGCGGGCTAAGTGCTGCGCTGGCTGCCGGGTACGGTGTCCTCTTCACCATCGCTGCCGACTACCGAGACGAATACGACATCTCGGAGAACTGGATCGGAATAATCATCGGAATCGGCTTTATCGCCGGCTTCCTGTCTCAGATCACTATTGCCCCGCTTGCTGATCGCGGACATGCCCGAAAACTGGTGCTTGGTGGAGTGTTCGTCAATGTCCTCGGCCTCGTTTTAATGGCTTTGGGAGCCTCACTCGTACCAATTCTGATCGGTCGCTTCATCTCCGGGCTGGGAATCGGTGCTGCGACTCCTTCAATCAAACGCATCGTGGTGCTGGCTGATCCGGCGAACCTGGGGCAAAATATGGGACGCCTACTGGCTGCCGATGTGTTCGGCTTCGCGATTGGGCCGGCGATCTCTGCTGTCCTCGTCGGCTCGTTCGGTATTCCGTCGCCGTTTCTGGTCGTCGCTGCGGTCACTCTTGTACTACTTCCGCTAGTCGCTCGTGTCGACGTTGTGGAAACCGCTGAACCGCCAGCTCGGCGATTCGCGATCGACATGCTTGCGAGCCGACCCTTCGCCGGGGCGGTAACGCTGGGTGCGGTGGCATTCATCATGATCGGGTCATTCGATGCGCTCTGGGACGTAGTACACAAAGATCTCGGTACCACTGATTGGATCGCCAATCTCGGCATCACTCTGTTTGGTTTGCCGCTCATTTTTCTCGGCCCGATCGGTGGCAGACTCGCACAGACTTGGGGGCCGTTCAAACTCGGATCGATCGGTCTCTTCTTTGCAGCTGGACTGATGATCGTCTACGGACTTCTGCCCGCTGGTGGCCTCATTTTCGCTGTGGCCATGGTGCACGCGGTCTCCGACGGGCTAACGATCTCGAGCGCAGGAGTTGCCGTCAGCATGGTTGTTCCGGCCGACCGTCAGGCCGGCGCCCACGGTGTCATCGGTGCCGCCCAAGCAATCTCAGCGGGCATCATGGCGTCAGTAACCGGCGCGATTTACGGCATTTTTGGGCAGGCTGCCGCGTATACCGTTGCGGGCGTTGTGATGATTGTGCTGACCACTGTCGGCGTCTGGCTTGCCCGCTCTGCCTGGGATCTCAACGGCGCAAGCAGCCGGCCCTGACGATTCAACGTCCAACGAACTCGGCTTTGCCGGGACCGTTCTCGAGAAAGCTCTTGACGCCGATCTGACTGTCCTCGGTGCCGAATACCTCGACAAAAGCATCAAGTTCGATTCGGAGTCCTGCCGCTAGTGACGTCGAGAGGCCTTCGTCAATCGCGCGCTTGCAGATACCTTGGCCGACGGTCGCGCCGTTTGCGAGGGTCGCACCAAGGTCAAGCGCACGATCCATCAGCTCTTCGGGCGAAACTACTTCGTCGGCGAGGCCTATCCGGAGGGCTTCATCGGCCTTCACTTGCCGGCCTGTGAGACACATCTCTTTCGCCTTACTCGGACCGACAACGCGGGCGAGACGCTGCGTTCCACCACCTCCGGGAATGATGCCAAGGAGGATTTCAGGTTGACCAAAGACCGCCCGCTCGGATGCGATGCGGTAGTCGCAAGCCAACGAGAGCTCGCAGCCGCCGCCGAGTGCATACCCGCTAACCGCAGCGATGACGAGGCACGGCAGAGCTGCGAGTCGATCGAATGCAGCGTGAATTTCTGGTCCAATTACTTTGGCCTCAACAGGGCCACCGAACTCAGAGATCTCGGCGCCGGCGGCAAAGATCCTGTCACCGCCGCTTATGATGAGCGCAGGAGGCGGCGAGGCAGTGAGCTCTTGTGCCGCTGCGTCGATCTCAGCAACCAGCGCCCCGGAAAGTGCGTTGACCTTCCCGTTGGCAAGAGTGAGGACAGCAACACCGTTGTCGTGACGTTCGAGAGTCAGTAGTTCGTAGGCCATGTCGGCCAAGCTAGAAGATCAGCGACCTGCATACAGCAGTCGGCTTGCGAGAACACTGAGCCCGACGACCGCAATATCATCTACATGACTCACAGACGATTCGGTGCCTGCGTCGCCGGAGCCACTGGTCAGGCGTCGATCGCAGCGAGCATCTCGTCAGCAGCGGTCCACGGGTCGGTTGCGCGAGCGACAACCTGATCTGTCAGCTCGTCCCAACGATCGCCCGTGCAAATCTCGCGAGCACGACGACCGAGCCGCTGGGCGATGATCTCGCGCAATTCCTCGCGCAGACGGAAAGTCCGTCGCCGATCCAGCTCGCCGGATACCTCGAACGCAGCACGGTGTTCGCGCACAGCTTCCCAGATTTCTGGGACCCCCTGCCCCGTTGTGCCGACCGCAGAAATGATCGGCGGACGCCACGCTTCATGTGGCATGTCGCTGAGGTCAAGCATCTGCATCAGGTCACGGGAAGTCTCATCAACACCCTTGCGATCAGCCTTGTTGATCACGAAAATGTCAGCGATCTCCATCAGGCCAGCCTTATTGGCTTGCACACTGTCGCCCCACCCAGGGTTGACGACCACAACGGTCGTGTCAGCTTTGCCCGCAACTTCGACTTCAACCTGACCGACACCAACTGTCTCAACAACAATCCAGCGCCGCCCAATTGCGTCGAGCAGACGGACGGCTTCTGGTGTGGCAAGCGAGAGGCCGCCCAAGTGTCCACGTGTGGCCATCGACCGAATGAATACACCCGGATCGGTTGCGTGATCCTGCATTCGCACGCGATCCCCAAGAATTGCCCCACCCGTGAACGGGGACGACGGATCAATGGCAAGCACAGCAATCTCAAGTTCGAGGCTCCGAAGATGCCCGATGATGGCACTCGTCAGCGTGCTCTTGCCTGCGCCGGGCGCCCCAGTGAGACCAATGGTGTATCCGTCACCGCTACGCGAATAAGCGAGTCGACCGACCTCGCGCGCTTCATCGTCGCCACGTTCGATCAAGGAAAGAAGTCGGGCCAAGGCACTGCGATCACCATCGAGTGCGTCGGCAAAAAGTTCGGAAGCAGGTTTGCGTTGACGAGCCATAGGATCGAAGCGTGGCCGAGCCAGGTAGCTCAGGCCAGAACTTTCTCAGCGACGTTAATCACTTCAGTGACGCCATCAACTCGGTCGCGCATGATTCGTTCGACGCCGGCTTTCAGTGTCTGAGTCGACGACGGACAGCCAATGCATGCACCGGTCAATTCGACTTCAACCAGGCCGGTATCTTCATGCACCTTGCGCAGAACAATATCGCCACCATCTGCTTGCAGCGCAGGGCGAATCACTTCGATGGTCGCTTCGACTTTGTCACGCATCCTGTCGTCCATTCAATCAAGCCGGGGCGTACGATCCCCAGCTGTGGGAAGTCTTACAATTTTGGCGCACCAGGGGGGATGGGACGAGGTTCTGCTAGTCGGCGGACCCATGCTTGTGATCGCCAGCCTCTTGGTGCTGGCAAAGCGCCGCGTTGACGCAAAGACCGAGACTCCATCGAAGAGCAACGAGGAACGCTAACCGGCAAGTGGTATTCAGACAGAAAATTCTTATTTCCCCTGAGGGACCGCCGGCGCTCAAGTATGTCCAAAACCAGAACCTGCTCTTTCCCTCACTTGCGGAGGACTTTTTCTGATCGCAACCAATCTGATCACCTTCGATCAAACACGTTCGGTGGCGGCGTAGCATCGTGACTCCTCCGGGCGGATTACCCTGCCATCGGCATAGGGGTCCAGCTGCGGGTTTGCCGGCTTCATAGGAGTGCCGGGCTACCGTTCCGTCAGCGTGGTGTGCGCCACATCGGCATCACTGACGGGCACCCTGCGGGGAGGTCGAGAGTTCCTCGGCGCTCGAATCCGTGTCTTGCGTAGAACGCTTCGTTCTTTGGCTTCGTGTTTTCCAAATACGCAGGCAGGCCCTCTTGATCACAGCGATCCAGCATCGGTTGGATCACTGCCGAACCAAGGCCCCTACCCTGGTGTGTATGGCTGACGCCAATTGCGAGCAGGTAGTAGTGGGGTTCTTTAGGGTGTGCTTTGTCCATGGCTTGGATCATCCGAAGAAGCCGAGGGACCCCAGTTCGGAATGAACGCAACATCGACGGGAGCCCTTTAACCAAGTCAATCGTTGCGAGGTCGGCGTCGCCGGGAGCGTCCCAAACAGCGTTGGCCTCGTTGTCTTCTGTAGTGAAAAGCAGTGGATCTGACTTGCCTATCCGGAAGTTGATAATCAGCCTCCAAAGGGGAACTAGGCGCTCCCGATTGTCATCGAACTTGCCCGCCCAACCCATCACGGGATCATCGCCGAATGCGTCAGCCAGCGATCGCGCCGAGGCGTCGGCATCACTATTCCTCATAGTCCTGATCTCATCCACAAACAGAACCTACATCCCCTTTGTAACAACCAGCCCTCTCACGTGCGGCCACGGCCCCAACCGCCAGCCATTCACAAACTGTCCCACCGTTCGCCACGGTTTCCCGGTTCGGTCTTCACCCGCTTTAAGCGGAAGGTGAGAACAGAAGTCGTTGCTTTGAGGAAGACAGCCACTGTGTTCTGGTTACACCGCTTTGCTGGACGCCGTCACGAGGAGTCAGGTGGCAGATGTTCCGATAGCTGCCTGTGCTGATCGCCAGAAACTTTTCCGCAACCCCATATCCTCAAAATGCGGTACATCGCCCGGCCGATTGCAGGCAGGGAACCGCTACCTAAATGCTTAGTAATCTCAGCGACTCAACAGGTACTTGGCGGTACGCATGGCCTGGAGTTCGTCGTTGCGCCGACTCATAGGTGCCAGACGCTCAGTCAGCAGACCTGTCCAACACCCGAAATCGGTCTCCGTACCACCTTTAAGGCTTTTGTCACCATTGGCGAGTACTACGAGAAGCAGGATGGCTGCTGCTCTGGTATCGGTGCTCACAGCTTTGTAGTCGTCCTGGCCCACGGCAGCGTTATCCAATTCGATACTCCCACCCAGAAGGCAAGCCGGGCCGAATCGCTCAAACTCGGATCCTGATCCACAGCTCACGTCGCTGTCAGTAGCCGCTCCTCAGGGTTGCGATGTGTGCTCTGACTCAGCCCGAGGTTCGCTCGATGCTGGCGCCAACGGCACTCAACCGACCAACGAGGTCGTCGTAGCCTCGGTCGATGTGGTGCACGCCGGAGATGATTGTCTCGCCTTCGGCAGCGAGTCCAGCGACAACCATCGCGGCACCGGCGCGGATGTCGTGCGCCTTCACCTCGGCTCCTGACAGACGTGGCACGCCACGAATCACCGCATGATGGCCGGTCGTGCTCACGTCGGCGCCGAGGCGCTGGAGTTCTTCGACATAGCGGAAGCGCCCGGGGTACAGGTTTTCCGTGACGATCCCGACACCGTCGGCAACCGACAGCATCGTGATGATTAGCGGCTTGTAGTCGGTGGCGATGCCGGGATACGGCAGCGTGGCGACATCAATCGACCGGAGCCGATCTGGGGCAGCGACGTGGAGTCCCTTGCGACCGGCGATTTCGACGGGGCTCATGTGCAATCCCATGTCAGCAAAGCGTTCAAGCAGCATTGTCATGTCGTCCGGCCGGATACCCAGCACATCGAGTTCACCGTTCGACACGGCAGCGGCGGCAAGATAGGTAGCCGCTTGTATGCGGTCCGGCACAGTGTGATGACTGATCGGATTCAGCTCGTCGCGTTCGACACCCTCGATAACCAGCGTCGATGTACCAATGCCTGAGATGTTGGCTCCCATCGCTACCAGAAAGTTGCAGAGGTCGGTGATCTCTGGTTCACGGGCACAGTTGTCGATCGTGGTCCGCCCCTTGGCGAAGACGGCTGCGGTCATCAGGTTCTCAGTGGCGCCGACCGACGGAAAGTCGAAAGTGATGTCGGCACCACGCAAACGCTCACAACGCGCCTCAAGGTAGCCGTGGCTGAACTTAAACTCTGCACCCATCGCTTCGAGGCCACTTACGTGCATATCGATAGGTCGTGCCCCGAAGTCGTCGCCACCCGGCATCGACAACCGAACCTCCCCGCACCGGGTAAGCAACGGGCCGAGGACGTTAATCGAGGCCCGGATCTTCTCAACGAGTTCATACGGTGCAACGGGGTTGATGTCACCGGTATCCGTGAGGAGGAGTTTGCCAGTCGCCGGGCGCAGCATCTCGACGCCGAGTTCGGCGAGCAACTCTCCCATGATTGTGACGTCAACAATGTCGGGCACGTTTGTCAGTTCGAAAGTGCCATCGGTGAGAAGCGTGGCCGCCATCAACTTGAGAACCGAGTTCTTAGCGCCAGGCACATAGACCGATCCGCTAATCGGTCCGCTGCCGCGCACCACGAAATTCTCACCCGCCAGATCAGGATTCACACGCACCAGTATGCTCCTCCTGTGAGACCAGGCGGGACCATGGTGACCCAAACCTGGCCCAACGATGCAGAACACATCGCAAAGGTTGAGCAACCACGCGATGACCTCGTCCTTGAAGTGCGCTCAGCCGACGATGATGCCGTCTACGTTCAAAAACACGGTCCTTTTTCGAGCTATCAACGTGTCATCAAGCGAGCCGAGAGAACAATCACTGAGACGACCACCTATCAACTCACAATCCCCTGGTTTGGGTGGCTGTTCAAGCTGCCGGTCGGCCAGGTGATACGTCGTCGGATTTCCCATCGGGGCTTCTGGTCACCGCCGGACCGCCTCGACACCACACAGGTGTTGGTCATCGGGCTGCTCGCCGCTGCGTCTATGAGTGCCGCATTTATAAATACGCTCTTCACCCAGACCGCAGAGTTCGCCGCAGACGACTTCGGGGTCGGCGATGCAGGTGTCGGTTACGCCGGGGCAATCGTACGCGCAGGCATCATCTTCGCGCTCCCCGCCGCGATACTCGCCGACCGCATAGGGCGTCGCCGCGTGGTCGTCGCCGTCGCATGGATCGCTCCTATCTTGTCGTTGATGGGAGCACTAGCACCAAGCTTTTCGGTGCTCGTCGCATCACAGACGCTCGGCCGCCCGATGGGCATCGCCCTGTCATTCCTTATCGGCGTGATTGCCGCAGAAGAAATGCCAAAAAACTCGAGGGCATTCGCAATCAGTGTGTTGGCAATGGCAAGCGGTTTTGGCGCCGGCATCGCTGTCTCGTCGCTGACCCTCGCCGATCTCGGTCCGAGTGGTTGGCGATACGTGTACGTCGTGTCGGCAATCTGGTGCGTTGTCGCTCTTGACCTCGCCCGACGGCTCCCCGAGACACGCCGGTTTGCAGCGACCGGACGCGATCCCCACGCACATTCGCCACGTCTTGATCGTAGGCGCTTGGCACTGCTTGGCGCCGTGGCGTTCATCGGAAACATCTTCATTTCACCTGCAAGTTTCTTTCAGAACAGCTATTTGAGTGATGTGCGAGGTTGGGATGCCACAACGATCGGCGTCTTCTCCCTAGTCGTAGGCACTCCGGCAGCTGTCGGACTCCTCATTGGCGGACGCTTTGCAGACACGCGCGGCCGAAGACCTTTGATCGCGGTCGTTCTGCCGTTTTCGACGTTGATGGTTGTCCTCGCCTTCACCTTCGGCGGCCCGGTGCTGTGGCTGTTTTCTTTCTTGGCTGGGATCACAGGAAGCATGGCGTTCCCTGCAATGGCTGTGTACCGAAGCGAGCTGTTTCCGACCGGCAACCGCACCCGCGCAGCAGGCATCATCACGGCACTCGCATTGATCGGCGGGATAGGTGGGCTCCTCGGCACTGGTCAACTCGTTGACCGAGGGTGGTCATACAGCTCGGTGATCGGCATGATGGCGCTTGCACAAGTCGTCGTCACAATCATCGTCCTCACCTCGTATCCCGAAACCGCACATCGCGAACTTGAAGAAATGAATCCCGAGGACGCAACCTTGATCATCACCTCCTAGCGCATGCTGTTAAAAATCTCTGCGCCCTCGTGACGCCGTGACGCGGGCTACGAAGGCGGCCACCTGTGTCGCAATTTCAGCGTTGCAACCTTTCAAGTCATGGCGGGCAGCATCCAGCCAGACGTGCTCCACTGGCCCCGTAATTGTTGTCGTCCAATGTTCGAGCTCGTCGGGGGTTCCGAAGTCGTCACGAGTTCCGGAGATGAACAGACAAGGAACCGTGACGTCAGGAAAATGTTCCACGCGGAGCTTGCCAAGCTTTCTCGGAGGGTGGAGCGGATAAGCGAGGAGCACCAGTCCCGCGAGATTCTTGACTCTGCCTTCACCGTCGACATCGGCGGCAACCATCGATGCCAGCCGTCCGCCCATTGAGTGGCCCCCCAACACTAGGGGACTCCGGCGGCGAGCAACCTTCGCAAGGTCGTCACGAATCGACGCCATCAATTTTGGGGCTCGGTCTGGCGGACCCTTACGGCCTTCTTTTCGATACGGAAAATCGTGACGAGCAACCCGGGCGGATTGACCTAGCTCCTCTTCGATTTCCACAAGTCTGGGATGATCGCTGTCTGACCCTGCTCCCGGATACAGCAGCACACTCGGCGCAGCCATCATGCACCCCGTCGATCTCAGTCAGTCTTTCGCGGACAGAATCCGGCGAGCTTCAGCAAGATCACTCATGGCTTTGGCTGCATCGATATCTGCGCCACCGTGGTCAGGATGCACCTCGCGCATCTGGACCCGAAATGCTCGGGTGACCTCACGGTTCGAGGGTTTCTTACTCCCGAGTTCAAATCCGAGAACGCCCAGTGCCCAGCCGAGCGGATCAGCCATTGCTTCCAGTGTGGTGGTCTGCGACCCGGCGAGGTGGGCAATAAAGGAGGCGCCGATTGGCCCGCGCCAACGCGCAGACTTCTGCAGCACGCCCAACACACCGCGTCGGTGCTCCGGCGCTAGGCGCTCGGCGGCATACACTGCACCGAGAACTTGACTGAGATCCGTGCCGATGGTGTTGAAATCAAAGTGGATTTCATCGCCGTTGCCAACTAAGCGGTGGTGGCTCACGGCAAGGCCGTGCCGATCGACCTGGAATCGGTGCCGAAGCCGCGGTTGGACCACACGTTGGCCGTCACCCACTTCGTTAATCAGCCGGTGAACATCACCAATCTGATCGTCATTAATGCCACCGAGATGCGCTGCAATCACTGCACCGATGAGCAAGCCCCCAAACCCTGGAGCAGGGTCGACCGGAAGCACCATATGGCCGAGCGCAACGCGACGTGTCGGAACAGTCGGCCGCGTGTGCCAGATCTCGAGTTCGGCAAGGAGCATGGGAGTTAGCTCAGACGTACGGGCGGAGCAACGAACGGAGATCTTGTGCCAACTCAATAACATCAGAGTCGATATCACCGTGCCCGTCGGGGTCAAACATGAACCTCTGCACAATGCCATCGACTCCCGTAACCACACCAATCCAGGTACGTGGCGCCAGAGCGTATGGCGGATGCTTCTTGTCGAGGCTGGCGTTCAGCTCGATGAGCTTCTTACGCGACTTTGCGTCGATCGGGTCCTTGGCAAGCTTGTCAGCAGCAAGGAAGATGCTGCTCAACGTTCCCTGCGGCGGTTCGTTGGCACCTGATTCGTCTGGCGTCATCAGCTCACCCGCTTCGATTGCGTCAAGCAGATCGTCGACGACATCCTCGGCATCAGCAGCCACGACGATAGTCGCACCTTCCCATCGGAACGGCACCTCAGATTCGATGAGTGATTCAGTCAGGACCTTGCGGTCGGCGTCCGTCCATTCATCGAGATTGAACTCGGTCGACTCGGCATTATCTTCGAGGAAGATAGGGAACGGGCCGATTTCCTGCTCAAGCCGCTCGAAAATAACGTCGACGCGTTCTTCATGCGTCTCGGGCACCACAAGCTCGGTGCCATCCCATCCATGCGGGATGAATGCCTCGGCCATTGCTTCAGACAGCTCAGCCTGCTGGTCGAAGTTCCAAACAGTGACGTCGTAGTGCACTTTGACCAACGCGTCATCGAACGGGTCGAAGTCGATCGGATCACCGATACCCGCCGTCTCGTTCTGCTGCTCTGCACCCCCGCCTTTGCTCACAAATGCCACGATGGCACGCTATCTCTCAGGAACGCTGCTGTCCGCTTGAGCTCATCTCGCGTGTTGGCCGAATCGCGGAATCCATGTCCTTCGCCCTCATAGACCACGAGCGTCACAACATCACTTGCGCGATCGACAAGTCGTTTGCTCTGTTCGAGCGGCACCACCGGATCGTCGCTGCCGTGAAAGATCAGCAATGGCTTGGTGATCTGTTCGGCACGGTTGATGGGCGAGAGTTCAACGAAAAGTCTCTGGTCCGCCTTATCGCCGACCAGGGTGTCGGTGTAGTGCGCTTCAAAACGGTGAGTCACATCGGCGAGCGCACGCACATCACTGACGGGGTAGGACGTCACCCCGGCGGCGACGAGTTCGCAGTAATCAGCAAGCATTGCGACCACCGTGAGACCGCCCGACGAGGCGCCGATGATCACAGTTGTCTCGGGCGTTGCCCATCCCTCAGCGTGCGCGTAGCGGATCAGCACAGCTGTGTCGTCGACGTCGAGGCGACCCCATTGTCCGTTGAGCGCACGCTGGTAGTCCCGGCCGTGGCCGGTCGTGCCGTGTGGATCGACCACGAGGACGTCCCATCCGCGACTCCACCAATACGAGATGCGCGGACGGAAATCAGCCTGCCACTGGTCGGTCGGGCCCCCGTGCACCCATACGAGCGTCCGTCCCGCTCCGGCTGCGTACCGACGGGCGTGCAAGCCGTCGATCTCGATCACTGAGGGCTCGGGCAGGTCGAATTTGTCCCACCCTGCGGCCGGGCCGACGGCGAGCACCGTTCGCGTCGGTTTGACCGTCAGATCGCTCAGGTCATAAGCCACGATTTGAGTAGGTGTCACCGCACCCGTTCGAAGGGCGACGAGTCGGTCACCGACCCAAGTGAGTTGACCGTGCCCACCCTTACCGACGTTTGTCACTCGGCCGGATGAGCGTTCGACGACCACGAGGCGTCCAAAGCCGCCCTCGTTGCGACATAACGCCACATGCGAAGAATCCGGACTGACCGCGAAACTGCGCTGCCCCATTCCCCACGTCGGGCCGGCTTGTTCTGCTGACTCGGCGAGAACCAACTCACCGTCAACGCGGACATTGAGCCAGCCGTTAGCGTCGTCAATCCATACTCGGGACCCATCAGGCACAAATCGCGGCTGCTGTGCTGCGGCCTCGTGTGGTTGCCACCTGGACAATTCGCCCGAGTGCACCGCGCAGGTCACTACACCAGCGCCGTCCCATGGCATGTCCGGTGGACTCCACCCCTGCCACACCACTGTGGACGAGCACGGCGAAACGGCCGGGTCGAAACAGAACGAGTCAGAACCGCTGTCGAGACGCACCGGCGCAACCGCGCTCGGTTGAACATCCATTTCCTGTTTCCAGATCTCTGCATCATCGACGGCAAACACGAAGTACTCGCCATTTGGTGCCAGATTCGGCGCCCGGCACTCACGACCGAGCGCAGTCAACTGCACCGCTGCGCCACCGATCGGCTGCCACCAGATCTCACCATCGACCGCGGCATAGACGGCTCCCAGCCCGCTGGGATGCCAGCAGAGGCACCCCCCGCTCATTCCCCGGCCAGCCGACGGGTCAGGGCCCGTGGAAAGGAGACGCTCTGCGCCGCCATCCGGCGAGATCACCATGATTGCGGTAGCGCCGCGCCACCGTTGTACGAACGCCACCATGCTGCCATCTGGCGACAATGTCGGCTCAGTCAGATCCCGTCCAGCGGTGAGCAGTTCGATCGGTACATGCACATGTGCGAATCTACGCCGCTGACACATCCCCAACCAGCCTGAATCCTCGTTACCAACCGACGTCAGTCGATGCCCCAGTCAGCCGACCGGCTGGGCCGGAACGGCCAAGCTCGCTACTGTGCGGAAATGTCCGAACGCGAAAACCCTGACCGCAACCTGGCCATGGAGCTCGTACGAGCCACCGAATCTGCCTGTCTTGCTGCTGCCCGTTGGGTCGGCCGTGGAGACAAGAATGCTGCCGACGGCGCCGCCGTCGAAGCTATGCGACTGTCACTTTCCACGGTCGCGATGGCCGGCACCGTCGTCATCGGCGAAGGTGAGAAGGACGATGCCCCAATGTTGTACAACGGTGAGGAAGTTGGCGACGGCAGCCAACCAGAAGTCGATGTTGCCGTCGATCCAATCGATGGCACGACACTCACTGCGCTCGGCAAGACCAACGCCTTGTCCGTAATTGCCGTGGCGGATCGTGGCTCAATGCTTGATCCCGGGCCCTCGTATTACATGAACAAGATCGCCGTCGGTCCGGACGCCGTTGGGACCATCGACATCACGGCCAGCCCCACGCAGAACCTTCGGTGGATTGCCAAGTCGTCCGGCAAGGCCATCGGCGACCTCACGTGCGTCATCCTTGACCGCCCGCGACACGCCGAGTTAATCGACGAAGTCCGTGCTAGCGGCTGTCGAATCCGATTGATCACCGACGGTGACGTCTACGGCTCCGTAGCGACGTGTTGGCCTGACGCAGGCGTCGATGTACTCATGGGCATCGGCGGCACACCCGAGGCAGTTGTCTCCGCAGCGGCGATGAAAGCGATGGACGGCGAGATTCAGTGTCAATTTCTGCCTCAAAGCGACGATGAGCGCACCGCGATGCTCGATGCGGGCTTCGACCTCAATCGAATTCTGATGCAAGACGACCTCATTACGAGCGACAACTGCTTCTTTGCTGCCACCGGGCTTACCGACGGGGCATTGCTCCGCGGCGTACGTTTCGACAATCTCGGCGCCCGCACACAGAGCCTCGTAATGCGCTCACGCAGCGGCACGGTCCGAATGATCGATGCGCGGCATCGTATGAGCAAGCTACGCGAGTTCGCAGCAATCGACTACTGAGCAAGGCGCTGTGAAGCGCTAGGAGTTGCTGCGTCATGAAAAGTTGTGTACCGGGAAGACCGAAGCCGGCCGACTGAGGCTCTTTGCGGTCGGCACATCGCCTCAAGAAGCGCCGAGCAAATCAGTCATCCACCACAGCCATGACCGAGCGGCCCCGCCGCGTCAGCCGTCGAGCACACTCCGGCGGAGCCACTGGAAGACCCGCCACCCGGTGAGATCGGTGGACATCGTGGTGGCGGCAACGGCGGCAGCGGCGTCGGAGATCGCCTTGCCGTTGGGAGCCTTCACGTGCACTTCGGCAACCCGCTCTGCCATCACAAACCATCCGATCGCTTCTTCGACCGTGCGGCCGACCGTCAAGGACCCATGGTTGCGGAGTATGCAGAACTTCGCATCGCCCATCGCAGCAGCAATGCGCTTGCCGCCCTCGACCGAGAGCACCTCGACTTCTTCATCGTCGAACAGCGCCTGGTCGAAGACGAACGCAGTCGACTCCTGGCTAAGCGCCCGGAACGGCTCGACATTGGCGGACCATGGCGTGCCATACGCGGTATGGGTATGACAGGCACTCACGACATCGGGTCGCGCCGCCAGCAAAGGAGCGTGGATGTTGTATCCGGCCGTATTCACCGCACCGGTCGGGTTGCCGTCTTCGCCCATGACACCGCCATTGGGACCGACTAGCACCAACCGATCGGGTGTCGCCGCGCTGAACGCCACACCCCAGTCAAGGAGCCAAAAATGATCAGTCAGGATCGGATCGCGTGCCGAGACGTGGCCGTCACCGAGTTGACCCCATCGTTGGGCACCAAAGATCCGGTATCCGAGCGCACACATTTCCTTGCGGTGGGCCCGTTCGTCCGCGAGTGAACGCTCAGCGCCGTATCGCTCAACACCCGGAAAGTCTGGATAGTTGTCGTGCTCCTGCGCCGAGATCTGCGTCATGTTGACAGCGTAGAACTTCTACGATGAGCCAATGCCTGCCGCATCGTCTGACCTTTCCGGATCTGTTCTCGCCGTGCATTGCAGCGGCGAGCACTCGTTCTCCAAGCAGACCGTCGATACGGTCACGCTGCTCCCAGGACTTGGCGTTGAGGGCGACGCCCATCTCGGCCCACGGGTCAAGCACCGCTCACGCGTCGCTGCAGATCCCAACCAACCGAATCTCAGGCAGATACATCTCGTCATGTCCGAATTGCTCGACGAGGTAGTCGCGGCAGGCCATCAAGTCGCGCCTGGTCAGCTGGGCGAAAATGTGACGACGACGGGACTGGATCTGATCGGGTTACCGGTCGGCTCAATGCTGCGTCTCGGTGACACTGCATTGGTTGCGCTCACTGGCCTTCGCAACCCGTGCAAACAAATTCGTAGCATCGGAGACGGCGTGTTGAGGATGATGTTCGTTGACGGCGGACGCTATGGCCGGCCAGGCGAGCAAGTCGGACGGACGGGCGTGATGGGCGTCGTCGTCGCCGGTGGCGTCGTTCGGTCAGGCGACCCAGTCAAAGTGCGCTACCCCGCCGGTGTGCTCACACCGATGCAAAAGGTCTGAGTCGCCAGCCATGAGCTCAATCGCTGACGAGGCCACCGGCCGCTAAATGAACACGTCGCCGAAGTCCACTCTCAGCTCATCAATTACTGTTGCCTTCTCGACCCACGGAGCATCGTGGAGTGCCTGCCACGGCGTGTTGGTTAGCGCTCGATTGACTCAACCACGAACCGTTACTCGGCTCTGCAGGTCAGCTTCAGTCCAAAGAAAACAAAATTCATCCGGATGTCTGGCTCGATGCCCGTAGCGAGCGCTTACGGGCATTGCACCACGCTGATCTGACCAGAGCCGTGATCAGTTGCCACGACGCTGTCATTGTTCGACATGTTCTGCGTCTTGAATGAAGCAACCCCGACTCCTTTACGCCGGATCCAGACGCGCAGCGTTGGCACAAGCAGCGCCTTGACGGCACCAGATATGCAGCCGGCGACCACCAGCGGAAACATCATCCTCCGTCCACCATGGTGCGCTCGCACTTAGGCCGGGAAGCCGCGGCGCGGGACCACGATCACTTGACCTTCATCATGCTCAACAGTGACACAGACGTGATAAATTTCGCCGAGTCGTTCGGCGGTCAGCACATCCTCTGCGCTGCCAGACACCACGACGGAGCCCTGATTCAGCATCGTCAGTCGATCGGTGTAGGTGCCAGCGAGAGTAAGGTCGTGCAGTGCTGAAATGATGGTGAGTTGTTCGGTCCGACGGAGTTCGGTGACCAACTCCAGCGCTTGCTGCTGATGACCAATGTCGAGTGCCGAGGTGGGCTCGTCGAGCAGCAGGATTGGCGCCTGCTGCGCTAGTGCACGAGCAAGCACAATCCGCTGGCGCTCGCCACCACTCAGCTCTCCCATCATGCGATGCGCGAATTCTCGGAGGCAGAGCCGTTCAAGCACGTCGTCGACGACCATTCGGTCACGACGCGAGGGCGAACCGAAGTATCCGATGTAGGGCGTCCTCCCGAGCAGCGCGTACTCGCGAGCCGTCATGTCATCGGGAATCAGTGGATCTTGCGATACATACGCAACGCGACCAGCACGCTCTCGATCACTCATCGAGCTCAAGGCGACGCCGTCCATCAGGATCTCGCCCGTGTGGCCGACGAGTCCGACAATTGCCTTCAGCAGCGACGACTTGCCAGCACCGTTGGGGCCGATCAACCCGAGCCATTCACCCGACACCACGGTGTCAAAGTGACCTGTTAACGCGGATGCCGAACGGCGCGAGTACTTCACACCCACATCGACCAGGGTGAGCGTACTCATGCTCCGATCCTCCGCGTCCGCAGCAGATACAGAAAGAAAGGTGCCCCAATAAAGGCGGTCACGACCCCGATTGGTGTCTCGGCGGGACGAGCGATCATGCGACCGGGCACATCGGCAAGGATCAAGAAGCCGGCCCCACCCATCAGCGAGAGCGGCAACACCCGTCGGTACCCAGCGCCAGCGACCATGCGGACGATGTGCGGCACCACGAGGCCGACGAACCCAATCAGGCCGCTTACCGACACCACTGCGGCGGTACCAAACGTGGCCGCTATGACGATGACGAGGCGCGTTCGTGCCACCGAGACGCCGAGTGTTGCCGCTTCCTCGTCGCCCACGCGGAACACGTCGAGGTGTCTCCGATGGAGCAGTAGCACCACCGTGCTCACGGCCACGTAGGGGATCACCAACCAGACGTCGCCCCAGTCGGCTCGTGAGAGGCTGCCAAGGATCCAGCGAAAGACCTCACGGATCACTTCGACATTGCGCTGCAAGATGAACGTCTGCATCGCCGACGTAAACGACACGACCGCAACACCAGCGAGCACTAGCGTGACACCCGATCGAGAACCACCGAAGGCCGCACCGACGGTGTAGGTGACCATCACCGTAGCCAAGGCAAAAATGAACGCAATGGTGGGAACCGGGTCAATCGGCCAGGTTGATGTGGCGTCACGACCGATGGTCAACGCAATCGTGGCACCGAGCCCAGCGCCGGCTGCCGAACCAAGCAGGTAAGGGTCGACCAGCGGGTTGCGGAATACGCCCTGATAGGACGCTCCAGCGATGGACAACATGCCTCCGACCAAGCCACCGAGCACCACCCGGGGCATTCGCACCTTCCAGACAATTGCCCAGTCGGCGTCGCTGACCCCGGTCTCGAAATCAATCAACGGCAGCCGGTTGACCAGTTCGAGCGGGACACGCCACCAGTCAGGGCCGGCCGGCCCGATCGAAACCCCGATGACGACAGCGAACAACACGAACACCCCGCCCGCGGTAAACCAGCGGGTGTCATGTTGTTCGCCGGACATCAGATCAACTCACATCGTTCCTATCTCTCAGGCCGCAACCGCGGCCTGCTGGATGGCGGCCGCAACCGCGGTGTAATAATCGACAATGCGTGGGCCCCAACGCGAAGCAATGTCCTCATCGGCCTCGATCACGTTGCCATTCTGGACAGCAGCAATGGCATCCCAACCCGGGCGAGCACTGACGTCGTCAGACGTGGTCGTGCAGAAGTTGCCACAAGGAACGAAGATCAGGTCCGGGTTCGACGAGATGATCACCTCGGCGTTGAGCTGAGGGAACCCGAAGTTGTCACCTTCAGCACGATCCGCAATGTTCTCGAGACCGAATGCCGAGTACACCTCGCCGATGAACGACGTGCTGTCAGCACTGAAATAGGTGCTGTCCACTTCGTGGTAAATCTTCAACGGCTCCTCGGTAGCGGGGGCCGCATCGAGGGTCTCTTCGAGTTGGGTCTGCATTGAACTCACGACCTCTACAGCATCACCGACACGGCCGGTTGCGGCACCAAGCTGCTCGATCTGGGCATAGGTATCTTCGATCGTTGCGGCAGCAGGGCCATCCCAAGAAGCAATGCCAAGTTCGGCAAGTTGGTCGCCGAGACCGGTGAAGTCACCGCCAATGAGCACGAGGTCCGGCTCGAACGCAGCGATCTCTTCGATGTTCGGCTCGAACCCAGAAAGTTCGTTGGGCAGCTCAAGCGCTTCGGCTGGAAAGTTGGAGAATTGGTCCACCGCGACGAGTTGATCACCTGCACCGATGGCAAACATGATCTCGGTATGCGTCGGGCTCAACGAGATGACGCGCTCTGGACTGTCCTCGGTGTTAGCCGGTGCCTCAGTCTCAGGCGGTGCCTCAGTGTCCGCTGGCGGCTCGGTGTCGGCTGGCGGCGGGGTTTGGGCGGGTGCTGCGGTGTCAGCTAGTTCCGACGTCGAGTCAGAGCCGCCGCCACATGCGGCAACGGCGAGTCCGAGCGTAATAAGGACACCGCTGAATTTCTTGCGGGTGTGTCGTTCCTGTGAACGCATTGTTCCTCCAACCTCATGATGAGGGGTATTTGGAGAACAAGCTGGGTCCAGCCGACGCGTTGCGCCGGGTGCGAACCTTCCCTTGCCTCGAGGGTTGATGGTCGCATCGAATGCACAGGCGATCGGACAGGCTCGTTACCTACCCTGCCTAATGCGGAGCGGGCTCGAGACCACCGTTGCGGGACAGCGCCGGATTCTCACCGGACTTCGCTGAACAAACGACGTTTTATGTTGTGAATTCGACAGCGTAGTGCGGACTCCGTAGCCTCCCCAATCTCATGGCTGACACAGAGCACGACGCAGCGCCCACCGACGACCCTCGACCCGACGGACTCCGACGCGCCGACTCACTCGTCATCGTCAACACCGGCAACGGTAAAGGCAAGTCCTCATCAGCCTTCGGCATGATGGTTCGAGCACTCGCTCGCGACTGGAACGTCGCGGTCGTCCAGTTCATCAAGTCCGGCAACTGGAACGTCGGAGAGGAGAAGATGGGTCGCCAGCTCGGCGTAGATTGGTTCTCCTTCGGCGACGGCTTTACCTGGGACTCCAATGACCTGTCGAGCGATCGCGCCCACGCCGCTGAAGGCTGGGCCAAGGCCGTCGAGTTGATGCAGGCTGGCGAGCACCAACTGGTGATCTTCGACGAGCTGACCTACCTCTCATCATTCAACTGGCTCCCGATTGCGGACATCGTCAGCCCGATCGCCGACCGACCCCGACACGTCAACGTGATCATCACTGGCCGCGACGCTGCGCCCGAACTGATCGAACTCGCTGACACCGTGACCGAAATGACCGAGATCAAGCACGCCTACACAAGCGGTATCCGTGCCATGCGCGGCATTGACTACTGATGCACCTGAGCGGGCGAGTTGCACTGTGTCGCTGACCCTGCTCGTAGGCGGCGCACGGAGCGGCAAAAGCACCCTGGCCGTTGAGATCGGACGGCGGTTCGAAAAGAACCATGATGACGCCACCGTGACGTTCATCGCCACGGCACCGCGCAGTGACGACGACATGGATCGACGGATCGATCAGCACCAAGCCGAGCGACCAAGCAATTGGGCCACCGTGGAAGAACAGATCGACCTTGCGAATGCCATCGGACGCTCCGCTCCGGGCCTCGTCATCGTCGATTGCCTCACGTTGTGGACTTCGAACCTGATGTGGGCTGATCTCGACGAAGTAGCGGTCCACGAAAGGACGACAAGCACCGTGCGAGCGACAGTCGATCACCCCGGCGACATCGTGGTGGTCACGAACGAGGTAGGTCTCGGCATCGTGCCAGACAACGAAATGGCCCGGAGTTACCGGGACCTTCACGGTCAGGTCAACCAACAATTCGTCGCCAGCGCAGATCGCTCTCTGTACCTCGTCGCAGGACGAGCCGCCCCGCTCGTCGATCCCTGGACGCTCCTCGACGGACTGGCGTGAGTATGGAACCTTCCGCTGCCGACCACCCTTTGAAAAGAGTCTCATCATGACGCTGCTCCACGACTGCCTCATCGACCTGCCCAGCTGCGATGCCGATGCGCGCGCCGCGGTCACAGCCCGCGCTGCGGAGATCCTTCGTCCGAGTGGAGCACTTGCCTGGCTCGACGAAACAGCAGCGTGGATTGGTGGGTGGCACGGGACCGACCGACCGGTGATCGAGCGGCCAGCCGGCGTGATTTTCGCGGCTGATCACGGCGTGGCACAGGCCGATGTGAGTGCCTACCCATCTAACGTCACCGCGTCGATGTTGCAGGCGTACAGCAAGGGCCAGGCCACGATCAACGCCTTTGCCCGAGCCGCCGGGGCGGCCCTGGTGGCGGTCGACGTCGGCGTTGGCCACCCCACGGGTGACATCCGCACGGAGTCGGCGATGTCACCGGAGCGATTCGACAGCGTGGTCCAAATCGCCATCGACGCCATCGACGTCCTCGACTGCGACCTCCTCGTCCTTGGCGAGATGGGCATCGGCAACACGACGGTTGCTGCGGCGATTGCCGCGTCACTCGCGGGTGGCGAGACCGCGTCGTGGGTTGGGCGAGGAACAGGTGTGGACGACGCCGGTCTGGCTCGGAAACGCGAGGCCGTCCAGCAGGCACAACGCCGCATTGTCGGCATCACGGATCCAATTGAAATCCTCCGCGAAGTCGGAGGTGCCGAACTTGCCGCGCTTGCCGCAGCAACCATGGCGGCCCGCAATCGTTCCATTCCGGTCGTACTCGACGGATACATCACGGCCGCGTCAGTCCTTCCGTTGGTAATGGTCGAGCCATCTGCGATCGACCATTGCATCGTCGGGCATTGCTCGGCGGAACCCGGGCACCGCAAGCTGCTCGAACGCCTGGGCAAGCGTCCCCTCCTCGACCTCGATATGCGACTTGGCGAAGGCTCGGGAGCCATGGCTGCCGTGCCATTGATTCGCATGGCATGCGCCGGCATTACCGAAGTGCCGACCTTCGGTGAATTCTTTGCGTGAACCAGATATAAGCGCACCGCGACTACCGACTCCGACGTCGGGGTTGCCGGCGTGGGGCCTGCTCGGTGCGATCCAATTCTTGACGCGGGTACCACTTCGATTGCGGTCGGCTCCCGATCTCGCTCGCGCCGTGCCCTGGTTCCCCGTGGTGGGCGCGATGGTCGGCGCTGCCGTCGGTAGCGTCGCCGTGGCGATGATGGAGCTCGTGCCGCCACTCGTCGCCGCCGCCGTTGCGGTGCTGTTCGGTGTGGCTGTGACCGGTGCTTTTCACGAAGACGGCCTTGCCGACACAGCAGACGCGTTGGGCGGATGGTCACCGGAGCAGAGGCAGGAAATTCTCAAGGACTCGCGCCACGGCAGCTACGGCGTGGCTGCGATGTGCAGCAGCATCGTCGTGCGGATGGCGTGCGTCGCCGCGCTCGGACCAGCAGTCTCGTTCGCCTCGCTGGTCGCAGCGCACACCATCGGCCGCGGCGCGGCGGTCGCCGTCATGGGGGTCGCCCCGCCGGTTCTCACAGAAGGACTCGGCGCTGACTATTCCCGGGCGCTGTCACCACGGCGCGCAACCGCGGGTGTCACGGCTGCGTTGGCGCTCGCTGGACTGAGCGTTGGTTGGTGGGTGGCGCCCTTCGTGGCCGCTGCTGCGTGCGGATCCATTGCAGTCGCGATCATGGCGCGCCGAGCGTTCGGGGGGGTCAGCGGCGACATCCTCGGCGCGGTCGAGCAGGTCGGCGAATGCCTGGTGCTCATCGTCGCAACCGGGCTGACCCTGCGTCACCCACTCTGGTGGAGGTAACTCGTCGCCCACCGTCCTTGAGCAGCATCGATAGCCTCTCGGCGTGAACATTCCAGCTCCCGTCGCGCAAGTTGTTCGAGGTTTCGCCATGGGTGCGGCCGACATCGTGCCCGGCGTCTCTGGTGGCACCGTTGCGCTCGTTCTTGGCATCTACGACCGATTGATCAACAGCGTTCGACTCGGCGGCCGCGGACTCAAGCAGCTCCTCACCGGCGACATTTCCTCGTTCAAAGAGACGCTGGTTCGCATCGAGTGGGTCTGGCTGATTTCCCTGCTCGTCGGGATTACCGTCGCTGTCGCTGCGCTTTCATCGGTGTTGGAACAGCTGCTCGACGATGAGCCGGTCAAGATGTCAGCGTTGTTCATTGGCCTTGTCGTCGGGACGATCTACGTCGCGATCCGAATGCTCGACCGGATCGATGCGACCACCGTCGCCATTATGCTCGGGGTGGGTGTTGCCCTGTTCCTGCTCCTCGGATTGAAGTCGGACACCGTTGTCGCCGACGACGCTGCAGAGGTGGTGACCCGCTCGCCGCTGATCTTCTTCCTCGTTGGTGCCATTGCGATCTGCGCAATGATCCTCCCAGGGATTTCCGGGTCGTTCCTGCTCGTGATGATGGGCATGTACACCGAGGTTCTCGGAGCGGTCAACGATCGCGACGTTGTCTCACTCGGCGCATTCGTAGTCGGTGCCGTGCTCGGTCTTGCACTGTTCTCAACGCTACTTCACTGGCTGCTCGACAGGTATCACAACTGGGTGATCGCCGCAATGGTCGGCCTGATGCTCGGCTCGACACGCGTCCTGTGGCCCTGGCCCAACGGCACGAACACCACCATGTTGTCCGCCCCGGCAGACGACGTGGCTTTTCCGTTACTGCTTGCAGCCATCGGCGTCGTCGTGGTCATCGCCGTCGAAATGTTGAGCACAAAGCTCAGCGCGGCCGAGGAAGGCGCCTGATCAGCCGACGAGATCGGCGATGCGGCGGAGTCCTTCGACCAAGTCGTCGTCGCCGAGCGCAAAGCTGAATCTGCCATAGCCGGGCAGTCCGAACGCCTCACCGGGAACGAACGCCACCCTGGCATCTTCCAAGATGATGTCGGCCAGTTCGATGGTCGTCGTCGCGGTTTTGACCGTTCCATCGGAAGATCGGATGTCGCGGCCGAGCAGACCGGTCATGTCGGGGTAGCAATAGAAGGCGCCCTGCGGCTCGGGGCAGGTGACACCGTCGATGGCATTGAGCATGTCGTGCATCATTGCCGCACGCCGGGCGAACGCTTTGCGCATCATCACCACATCGTCCAGCGGTCCCGACACCGCTGCGATCGTGGCGCGCTGCGCAACGTTGCAGACGTTCGAGGTCGCATGGCTTTGAAAGTTGGTCGCCGCCTTGATGACGTCGGTCGGGCCAATCATCCAACCGACACGCCACCCCGTCATTGCAAAGGTCTTCGCCACGCCATTGACGATGATGCACTGTTCGGCAAGTTCGGGCACCAACACCGGCATCGATGAGAAGTCATGGCTGCCGTAGGTCAGATGTTCGTAGATCTCGTCGGTGATCACCCACACACCGTTGGCCACAGCCCACTCACCAATCTCCTTGACAGACTCGGGCGGGTAGACCGCACCAGACGGGTTGTCCGGGCTGACAAACAGCAACACCTTGGTCTTGTCGGTCTTGGCGGCATCGAGCTGCTCGACGGTGACTTGAAAGCCCGACTCGGCGTCGGTGTCGATCACCACGGGAACACCGCCAGCGAGCGTGATTGCCTCTGGGTAGGTGGTCCAGTACGGCGCCGGGCAGATGACCTCGTCACCGGGGTCGCATAGCGCTGCAAAGGCTGTGTAGACCGCATGCTTTCCGCCGTTGGTGACCAACACGTTGGCCGGCGCACACGAAAAGCCTGAGTCACGCATGGTCTTATCGCAGATTGCCTGCTTCAGGTCGGGCAGGCCGCCGGCCGGGCTGTACTTGTGATTTTTCGGGTCGGCGCACGCGGCAGCTGCGGCGTCGACGATGTGCTGCGGAGTCGGGAAGTCAGGCTCGCCGGCACCAAAGCCAATGACGTTCTCACCGGCAGCCTTCATGGCTTTGGCCTTGGAGTCAACGGCGAGCGTGGCCGAAGGAGCAATGGCGGCAAGACGAGCAGATGTCCGAGACATGGAGTTCACGGTCCCTCATCCTACGACCTCGACCCATCCCCGGCCCCCATCGTTTGCGTACCCGGGACATGTCAGCGGCGACATGTCCCGGGTACGCAAACGCAGGATGGCGACGCTTGTGCCCGCAAACGCTACGGTCCGGCCCATGTCAGCAGACGGAGCTATTCGATCAAACGTGACCGGCATACCCGGCCCTGAACTCACTCCCACCGCGACGGTGCTCGACAAGCCGTTGAGCGAATGCAAAGTCGCGATCTGCACCACCGCCGGGCTCCGCCTCGCCAGCGACGTCAAGCTCTGGCTGGACGCCTCGTTCACGGTGCTGCCTGCCGCTGCTCGCGACGTGCAGCTCAGCCACTTCTCCCCCAATTTTGATCGCTCCGGCCTCACCGCCGACATCAATGTGGCGTATCCGGCCGACCGGCTCTCAGAGCTTGCCGAGGCCGGCGTCATCGGCTCCGTTGCCACCAACAACCTATCGTTCATGGGCGCACAGCTGGACGCAACGTTCTCGACGATCATCAACGACTCCGGGCCTGCTGCGGCACAGGTCCTGCTCGATGACGGCGTCGACGTTGTCATCTTCACCCCGGTTTGACCGCTCTGCACGCGCACCGTGAGTGTGCTCTCCCACGTGTTCGAAAAGGCAGGACTCGCCACCGTCGGCATCTCACTCGTTCGAGGCCAGGCGGAAACCGTCAAGCCACCGCGGATCCTGAACGTGAACTTCCCTCTCGGCCGACCGCTGGGCAAGCCTGAAGATTCTGAATTCCAGACCAGCGTCCTGATGACGATGTTCGACCTGCTGCCCCGCACCGACGTGCCGGTGCTCGTCGACTTTCCCGAGACGATCGAAGAACAGGGCTCCGAGCCGTCGTCGTGTCCGATGCCGCCGCGGCACAACCCTGACCTCAACGCAGCCATCGATGAGGCAAACAGCCTGCGCAATGCATACGACCGCAACCTCGAAGCGACCGGCGGGCGCACGATGCTCGGACGCGTTGCCGATGTGGACGGTGTGGTCGGCCTGATCGAGAAGATCATCGAGATCGAAGGCGGCGCGTCGATCGCCGACGTCGGCTGGGATTCCACGGCGGCCATCGCCGCCAGCCAGGACATCCGGGCGTACTACGAAGAAGCTGGCCTCCAGCTCGCGGACAACACGGGTGCACGCCAACTCGAAACCTGGTTCTTTCACCAGACCGAGACAGGCCAGTTGATTCGGCGGGCCCGCGACGGCATGCGCGACCGCAACGACGACAAGCTTGCAACGACCTATCTGGCTCCAATGACGCAGGGCTGACCCGAACCCTTTCTTTTTGGAAAGCTGCGGTCGGTTCTTCTGACTTGACGCCATCATGTTGCGGTGACTGAGACCCCCGCGATCACCATTCCTGCTCACCTGTTGCCCGCTGACGGCCGCTTCTGCTGTGGCCCCTCCAAAGTCCGGCGCGACCAGATCGATGCCGTCGTTGCCGCTCGCGACACGCTGCTCGGAACCTCCCATCGCAAGCCGCCGGTCAAGAACCTCGTCGGCGACGTACGTTCCAAGCTGGCCGACCTGTTCGCGTTGCCCGACGGGTGGGAAGTCGTGCTCGGCAACGGAGGCTCCACCATCTTCTGGGACGTGGCCACGTTCGGGCTTGTACGCGATCGCAGTCAACACCTGGTCTTCGGCGAGTTCTCTTCAAAGTTCGCCGACGCCTGCGCGGCTGCCCCGCACCTGGGCCAACCGTCAGTGATCAAGGTCGATCCGGGCTCGCATCCCGAGCCGGTCGCCGAGGACGGCATTGACCTGTACGCCCTGACCCACAACGAGACGTCCACGGGTGTGGCCATGCAGCTGCATCGGCCAGCTGGCGCCGGTGACGCGCTCGTTGCCGTCGACGCCACCTCTGCCGCTGGCGGCTTGCTGTGGGATCCTGCCCAGGTCGACTGCTACTACTTTGCCCCGCAGAAATGCTTCGCTTCCGACGGCGGCATCTGGTTGGCAGCGTGCGCGCCCGCTGCGATCGAGCGGATCAACGAGATCGGATCGTCTGACCGCTGGCGCCCCGCATCGCTCGATCTACAGATCGCACTCGACAACTCGACGAAGAACCAGACTTACAACACGCCCGCCGTGGCCACGCTGGTGATGCTCGACGCACAGCTCGACTGGATGCTGGCAAATGGCGGCCTTGCGGGCATGGCCGCCCGCAGCGCTGCGTCAGCGTCGATCCTCTACTCGTGGGCCGAGGCGCGGGACTGGGCGACCCCGTTCGTCACCGACCCTGCGCATCGTTCCAACGTTGTCGGCACCATCGACATCGACGACTCGATTGACGCTAACGAGATCTGCGCGACGCTTCGGGCCAACGGCATCGTCGACACTGATGCCTATCGCAAGCTCGGTCGCAACCAGCTCCGTGTCGGCATGTTCCCGGCCATCGACACCGCCGACATCGAGGCGCTCACCAAGTCCGTCGATCACGTCGTCGAACAACTGAGCTAGGCCAATAGATTGCATGGATGCAGGCAATCGATGTGCTGAGTTTCGGGATGGGCGACATGGGCTCGCTCAATCGCCCGGTCATGCTGGTTGGCCTCGAAGGGTGGTTCGATGTCGCTTGCGCTGCGACGCAGGCGGTCAACGCCTTCACGAGCGCTGACCACGCTGTCGTCGTGGGGACTATTGACCCAGACCCATTCTACGACTTCACGCAGCAGCGACCGCATGTCACCATCGATGATGACGTCAGAGAAATCGTCTGGCCAACAAATGAGTTTGTTCTCCAACGAGGTGGTCCGACGCCCGACGGCGACTCTGCTCGGCGCGACGTGATAGGCCTGATCGGCGTCGAGCCCCACCTCAACTGGAGGACCTACGTTGACGCGATTATTACGGTGGCGGTTGCGATGGGCTGCGAGGCTGTCGTTACCGTTGGCTCGGCAGCCGAAGCGCTCCCTCATACTCGGACACCTCCGGTCACGGGCAGCACCGCCACTTCGGGCCTGGCGTCCCGGCTGGGACTGTCCCAACCGTCGTATCAAGGGATCACGGGCGTTGCTGGCGTGTTGAATGCAGAACTCGAAGCCCGTGATATTCCATCGATTTCCCTCCGTGTCGGCATACCGCACTATTTAATGAACGCCGAGCACCCGATGGCCGCCGCAGCTCTCGTCGGCCACCTCGGCCATGTGCTCGACGTTCCGACGAGTGAATGGATGAATGGCGACATCAGCAACCAAATCGATAGCTGGCGCGCGGTTCATGACGAGATAACCGTAAACGATGATCAGCTGAGGATGTACGTCCGCATGCTCGAAGCTGAGTTCGACCGGCGCTCTGAAGCGCAGATTCCGACAGCTGACGACCTCGGCGATCAGTTCGAAGAGTTCCTCAAAGACCAGCGCGACGACTGACGCAACTCGTCGCTCAGACCGCTGCGAAGGCGGTTTCGAGATCGGCGATGATGTCGCTGAGAGTCTCGAGACCCACACTCAGACGGATCAGGCCAGGCCCAACGCCGCTTTGCACCTGCTCTTCGGGTGACAACTGGCTATGGGTCGTGCTGGCCGGGTGGATTACCAGGCTGCGGACGTCACCGATGTTGGCGACATGGCTGTGCAGCACGCAACCCTCAACGAACCGCTTGCCGGCCTCAACGCCACCCTTGACATCGAACGCCACGATCGAGCCAGCTCCGCGCCCACCACCGTACTCCTGGGTGCGCGCGTACCACGGGCTGCTTGGAAGGCCGGCAAACTGCACGCTCTCGACCTGGTCGTGCGCGTCGAGGAACTCCGCAACAACCTGGGCGTTGGCGAAGTGGCGTTCCATCCGCAGCGACAGCGTCTCGAGTCCCTGCAAAATAAGAAAGGCGTTGAACGGAGAAATCGCCATGCCGAGATCACGCAGCATCTGCACTCTGGCCTTGAGAGCAAACGCACCATGGCCGAGCGCCGGGAAGTATGCGAGACCGTGATAACTCGGGTCCGGCTCAGTGAAGTTCGGAAAGCGTCCAGACGCTGCGTAGTCGAAGGTGCCCCCGTCAACGATGGCACCACCGATCGATGTGCCGTGACCGCCACAGAACTTCGTGAGGCTGTGCAGGACGATATCTGCACCGAGTTCGAGGGGTCGCACAAGGTACGGCGTCGGCACAGTGTTATCGACCATAAGCGGAATGCCGTTTTCATGCGCGACTCCGGCAACGCCGGTGATGTCGAACATATTGTTCCGCGGGTTCGCCAGCACTTCGCCGAAGAATGCCTTGGTGTTGTCTTTGACGTGTGCGGCCCACTGCTCAAGGTCGTCGGGGTCGTCGACGAAAGTGACTTCAATTCCAAGTTTTGGCATCGTGTAGTGGAGCAGGTTGTACGTGCCGCCGTAAAGCGAAGGCGAGGCGACAACATGATCTCCCGACTCGCACAACGTGAGCAATGCGAGAGTTGCTGCAGACTGGCCCGATGCGACAACGAGCGTGCCGGGGATTCCGATTGCTGTCGTGCAGCCACCTTCGAGAGCGTTGATTCGCTCTTCCAACGCAGCTTGCGTTGGGTTCATGATGCGGGTGTAGATGTTCCCAACCTCAGCCAAGCCAAACAAGTTGGCGGCATGCTCGGTGTCACGGAACTGATACGACGTTGTCTGGTAGATCGGTACAGCGCGGGCACCTGAGGTGGGATCGGGCTCACCGCCGACGTGAATTTGTTTGGTCTCGAATCCCCAGTTGCTTTGCTCAGTCATGGGACATGAAGATAGCGGCCGAATCCCGACTAAACAAGTCGGATTTCATGGCACAGGTCAGAACGACGACCTGAGAGCACAACACCGATCAAGACCTGCGGCGCTGATGATCCACACTTTCAATTTCAGCGGACCAGGATCACCCAACCGGTCTTTTTCCTCACCTGACACTAGGCCTCCAACCAAGGTGGTTCGCCTCGAAAGCCATCAAACCCCCGCAAACAATTAGCTCACAGTGATCAGCGAATGGAGGATTGTGCGCAAAATGGCGGAGGCGAATCTGGATCGAAACCTACCCCACGTATTCAGATATGCCGATCAGTTCAGCTATCGCCGCCTGAGGCTTCGGCAACCTTCTGTTTGCCGGCATTAATGAACGGCATCATTGCACGGAGCTCTGCGCCTACCTCTTCAATGGGATGCTGCTTACCTTCTTCCTGCATGCGGTGGTAGCTCTCGCGGCCAGATTCGGACTCCGCAATCCACTCATCAGCAAACTGGCCGGTCTGGATTTCAGTAAGGATCTTTTTCATCTCGGCTTTGGTTGCCTCGGTGACGACACGCGGGCCCCGAGTGAGATCGCCGTACTCGGCGGTGTCGGAGATGCTGTAGCGCATGCCGGCGATGCCCTCTTCATACATCAGGTCGACGATCAGCTTTACCTCGTGAAGGCACTCGAAATAGGCCATCTCGGGCGCGTAACCCGCCTCAGTGAGGGTTTCGAACCCAGCGCGTACGAGTTGGGTGACACCACCGCAGAGGACGGCCTGCTCACCAAACAGGTCAGTCTCGGTTTCTTCGGTGAATGTGGTCTCGATGACGCCGGCACGCGTCCCACCAACTGCATCGGCGTATGACATAGCGACTGCACGGGCGTTGCCGGTGGCATCTTGCTCGACAGCGATGAGGGCCGGAACGCCGCCGCCTTCGGTGAAGGTACGGCGTACGAGATGGCCGGGGCCCTTCGGCGCAATCATGATGACGTCGACGCCTTCGGGTGCAGTGATCCGACCGAAGCGAATGTTGAAACCGTGAGCGAATGCGAGTGCATTTCCGGCTTCAAGGTTTGGCGCAATGTCAGCGTCGTAGATCGCCTTCTGTTCCGTGTCGGGGGCGAGCAACATGATGACGTCGGCCGCCTTAGTCGCGTCGGCGACGTTCATCACGGTAAGGCCAGCAGCTTCTGCCTTCGCTCTCGACGACGAGCCTTCACGCAGCCCGACGATCACATCAACGCCTGACTCCTTCATATTTAGAGCATGCGCGTGGCCCTGCGAGCCGTAACCGATGACCGCCACCTTTTTAGAGCGAATAATCGAAGAATCTGCGTCAGTTTCATAATAGACGGTGACAGCCATGCTGTGAATTACCTTTCAGGAACCCGGGCCACGGGTCGATCCGGAGCCGGGTGTTCAGTGTTGATGTGTGGTTGAGTAACAAATGGAAGATCAGATTCAGTTCACAGCCCGCAGACGCGAGCCACGGTCGAGTTTCGGAAGCGCTACGCGACCGGTCCGTTGCAACTCAACAATGCCATATTCGCCAAGCAAATCCTCAAAATCATTGAGCTTGTTCGGATGCCCTTCGAGGCTGACCGTGATCACCGCCTCGGAGACAGCGATGATCTTGCCCTCGAAAATGTCAACGAGGCTCACCACTTCGCTGCGCTGCGTTGCATCGGACTTGATCGTGGCAATCAACAGTTCACGTTCGACGCTGAGCTCAGGGTCGAGCTCCGAGATCTTAATCACGTCGATGAGCTTGAAGAGCTGCTTCGTAATCTGCTCGAGGGGAGCGGAATCGAGATCGACCACGATCGTGATGCGGCTGCGGCCCTCGACCTCGGCCGGGGCGACAGCGAGACTGAAGATGTTGTAGCCGCGCCGGGCGAACAAACCGGCGACACGGGCGAGCACACCCGGGCGGTTCTGGACAAGCACAGAGAGAATGTGGTGGTTCATCCCCTCGGCATAGGTGTTGGCACTTCGTGCGCCCGGGTAGTCACGGATGCGAGGCATCTCAGTGGCCGTCCTTCAACTTGTTATCGACCGACTCGGGTACAGGTTTGAGCGCCTCGGCCCGGTCTTGCTGGGTGGGGTGCAGGATTAGGTCGGAGTTACTCGCACCCGCCGGCACCATCGGGAACACGCCCTCTGTCGCATCGGTGCGGAATTCAATCACGACCGTACGGTCATTGATCGAGTTGGCCTTCTCGATGGCCGGGCCGACCTCCTCAGGTGACTCGACGAGAATCCCGATGCAGCCCATCGACTCCGCCATCATCACGAAGTTCGGCACGTTCGAGCTGTCGAGAAATACTTCGGAGTAGCGCTCGTCGTAAAACATTTCTTGCCACTGCCGAACCATGCCGAGAAAGTTGTTGTTCAGTAACGCCACCTTGATCGGGAGTTTCTCGAGCGTCGCCGTGACCAACTCAGTAGCAGTCATCTGAAAACAACCGTCCCCATCGATGGCCCAAACGGTCCGATCAGGCATTGCGGCCTTGGCTCCGATTGCTGCGGGAAGCGAGAACCCCATGGTTCCGAGACCGCCAGAGTTGACCCAGGTGTATGGATCGTTGAATTTCCAGTACTGCGATGTGTACATCTGGTGCTGGCCGACGCCAGAGGTAACGATCGTGCCCTTCGGAGCGCGCTCGTTAAGTTGCTCAATACAGAACTGCGGCTTCAGCTGATCCCCGGGCGCAGACCGCTCATAAGTCATCGGGAACTGTTCTTGCCAGCCCGACACCTGGCTCTTCCATGCCGAGGTGTCGGCCTGTCGCGTGCCACCCTGTAGCAAGTCCCTGATCTCACGGATGATCTCGGTGATGACGTATTTGGCATCGCCGACAATCGGGACGTCGGGCCGCCGCACTTTGCCCTGTTCGGCTGGGTCGATGTCGACGTGGATGATTTTTGCGTCTGGAGCAAACGCGTCAACCTTGCCGGTAATGCGGTCATCGAAGCGCGCACCGAGCGTGATGAGGAGGTCACTCTGCTGCATTGCGGTTACTGCAGTGGCGTTGCCGTGCATGCCCGGCATACCGAGGCAGTTCGGATGATCATCGGGAAAAGCACCGCGGGCCATCAAAGTGGTGACGACGTGCCCGTCAATCAGCTCCACGAGCTCGCGCAGTGCTTCAGCGGCGCGGGCCTTGAGAATGCCACCACCGGCATAGACGACCGGCCGCTCCGAAGCGAGGATCAATCTGGCGGCCTCTTTGATCATCCGCGGGTGGCCCTTGGTGTTCGGCCGGTACCCAGGAAGCGAATCGAAGACCTCTTCATCAGTAGGCCAGTGCCACGTCATCTCGCCGGTGAGCGCGTCTTTCGGGATGTCAACAAGAGTGGGACCTGGGCGGCCCGTTGTTGCGATGTGGAACGCCTGGCGAATGGCCATAGGGATCTCGTCAGCGGACATCACCAGCTCGTTGTGCTTGGTGCACGACCGGGTGATCCCGACCGTGTCGCACTCTTGGAATGCATCGCTGCCAATTGCGGCCGTCGGCACCTGCCCAGTGATCGCAACCATTGGAATCGAATCCATATATGCATCCATCAGGGGCGTGACGAGGTTGGTGGCTGCTGGCCCGGAGGTGACCATAGCGACGCCTGGCTTGCCTGAGACATGAGCGTACCCCTCGGCGGCGTGACCCGCCCCCTGTTCGTGGCGCACGAGGACATGCCTAATCGGGCTGTCCATCAGTGGATCGTAGGCCGGCAAAATGCACCCGCCGGGGTAACCGAACATCGCATCGACGTTCTCATACTCAAGTGAGCGGATCAGAGCTTGTGCCCCGGTAATACGTTCTGGTGCTGCTGGTTCAGTCATGTGACTGGGTCTTTCTTCTGGTGTTGTCTAGTGGTGGGGTGGGCGTATTTCGGGGACTGGGGCTGAAAAAGCAAACGACCTCCCGAGAGGGAGGTCGAGGAACGCACTTAGCAATAGCTAGGTGCGTTACCGAATGAGTACTACGAGCACGAAATTGGTTGAGAACATGCTTTCCATGAATATGTATTGTAGCGCCGAAATCACACCTTGAACACATCGTCCCGCCGAGTGAGACGGGGTTGTCAGGCGGGGAACGCGGACTGCAGTTGCGCGGCGATTAGCGTATTTTCCATTAGGCAGGCGATCGTCATCGGCCCGGTACCGCCAGGCATAGGGGTTAGCCACCCGGCAACCGGCTCGACCGACAATCGATCAACGTCACCGACGATGCCTGCCTCGGTACGCGAGACGCCGACATCAACGACGGCTGCGCCTGGCTTGATCATGTCACCAGTAATCATTCCTGCCTGACCTGCTGCACCGATGACAATGTCAGCTTCTCGAACTACAGCTTTTATGTCGGCCGTGCGCGAATGAGCCATCGTGACGGTGGCGTCTGCACCTTTCCGATTAAGCAGCAATGATAGCGGCAGGCCGACAAGCGTCGAGCGACCGATCACGACGGCGCGAGCACCGGAGGTGGGCACTTCATATTTTTCAAGCAGCCGTATGACGCCGTTCGGCGTACAGCCCACCAGACCGGGACGATTGCGCAAGAGCCGACCCATCGAGCGTTCTGTTAGGCCGTCAACGTCCTTCTCCGGTGGGATGAGATCAAGCACAGGCTCTGGGTCGAGGCCGTCAGGCAGTGGAAGCTGAACCAGCACACCGTGCACTGAGACGTCTTCAGTTAATTCACGGACCGCCGCTTCGACCTCCCCCTGAGTTGCGGTATCCGGCAGGTCGACGTGGCGCGCAACGAGGCCGGCTTCGAGGGCCTTCTTGTGCTTGCTCGCCACATACCGCTGAGATGGTCCGTCGTTACCGACAAGCACAGTTGCCAAGCAGATCGGCGGCGAGCCAGCTGCCTCAACCGTTACCCGTAGCCCGGCGATGATCTCATCACGCAGCGCATTTCCATCCATCAAGATCGCAGCCATCCCGTGAAGCTACTCCCCTCAAAATCGACCCGGAGCGACCGTCAAAGGGTCGGGTAGTCCGGGATCGAGCAAACCGGATCGAATCAACCCGCCTCTGAATGAGTTACCGGCTGTTCGCCCATCCATTCGCGGAGGGTGTTCTTGAGCTTGGTCTGCTGAATAAACAGATCAGCCTCGGCCGGGGCGTCACCAGCAGCCTGAGGCGCCTTCAGGTAAAAGCTGAGCCACTCCTGGACTCCACTTTCGCCGGCACGGTGGGCAAGGTCCATGAACAGTGCGAGGTCGAGCACGATCGGTGCAGCAAGGATCGAGTCGCGACAAAGGAAATCGACTTTGATCTGCATCGGGTAGCCGAGCCACCCAAAAATGTCAATGTTGTCCCACCCCTCTTTGTTGTCACCACGGGGCGGGTAGTAGTTGATCCGCACGACATGGTCGATGTTGCCGTACAGATCGGGGTACACCTCAGGCTGCAAAATGCCGTCGAGCACACCAAGCTTCGAGACTTCCTTCGACTTGAAGTTCTCCGGATCGTCCAGCACTTCCCCATCGCGGTTGCCGAGGATATTGGTCGAGAACCAGCCGCGGACCCCAAGCATGCGGGCTTTGAAACCTGGTGCAAGTAGGGTCTTCATGAGGGTCTGACCTGTCTTAAAATCCTTGCCTGCAATCGGTACGCGGTTGGTCCGGGATAGTTCGACAATGCAGTCGAGGTCGGTCGTGAGGTTCGGTGCACCGTTGGCGTATGGCACGTCGCTTTGCAGGGCGGCGTAGCAGTAGATCTGCGACGGCGAGATGTTGTCGTCGTTGTCCCGGAGCCCTTGCTCAAAGGAAGCGACCGAAGCGTGCACTTCGGACGGCTCCTGGTACGCCTCAGTCGAACCGCACCACACCATGACCAGCCGATCACAGCCGTTTTCTGCCTTGAATCGAGCAATGTCGGCGATGAGAGCTTCGGCCTGATCCCACTTGCTGGCGATGTCCTTCACGCGGACACCATCGAGCCGGCTAACCCAACGCTGATCGAACACGGCTTCCATCGGCACGATGCCTTCCATCTCTGCAGAGATGGCATCGAGGTCGTTGCCTTGCAGCACACCGGCCGTCTTGGCCGCTTCCATTGCGTTTGGCGAGATCGGATCCCAACCGCCGAAGACGATGTCGTCGAGTTCGGCGAGTGGCACAAATTCCTTAATCAGCGGGTTGCGGTTCTCTTCTTTGGTGCCCAGGCGGATGTGCGCCATCTGCGCGATCGATCCGATTGGCGGAGAGATGCCTTGCCGAGCAGCAATCACGCCAGCGATGAATGTGGTGGCCACGGCGCCCATCCCGGGCGTGAGCACACCGAGCTTGCCATGCGCAGGAGTAATTTGACGAGCGTTCGAAGTCATATCCGAAACGATAAGTAAATCTGCATCGAAATATTTGAGTGTTAAGTAAGTCTGAACTAAATTGCTTGGGGTGTCGCGCCGCCCACTCCCAGACATTTCTATTCGGCAGTTGGAATATCTGCTTGCGGTTGCCGACGCGCCATCGTGGGCGGCCGCCGCCAGCGAGGTCGGCGTCTCTCCGTCTGCGCTATCACAAGGACTCGCTGAACTCGAGCGCCGGCTCGGCGTCCAACTCTTCGAGTCCGTTGGCCGTCGACGCAAGTTGCGCACAACCATGACACCAGTCTTAGACCATGCGCGTCACGTAGTGGCACTGACTTGCGACGTAGTGTCATGGGCCGACCGGCTCCGACTTGCTGACACTGGACATGTCAGCCTCGGAATGATCGACGTTGCCGCCGTCGTTCACTTCCCCGACGTCCTCCGTGGATTTCGCTCCGAACATAACGACGTCGACCTCCGCCTTACCGTGGCGCCGTCGCAATCGCTCCTGGAGGATCTCCAGCACGGCACCCTGGACCTCGTCGTGTGCGTCGAACCACCCCAAAAAATGACCGGCATCGAATTCGTTCCGTTGCTCATTGAGCCGATGATCGTCTACGGGCCCCCAGGTCTCCCGATCGATGGACCAGCGAGTTGGGGGCCGTGGGTGTTATTTCCTGCGGACTCACACAGCCGCAATCTGGTAATCAACCGTCTCCACCAACTGGGTGCTTCCACCGAAGTCGCTGCTGAGTCACACCAAGCCGACGTACTGCGTGAAATGGTGCTGCTCGGTTTGGGCTGGACGGTACTCCCGCGCAGCCAAGGCGAATCAGAGCGCGGCGATCTGTCCGTCGGCGAGCAGATCCTGGAACGCCAACTGGTTGTCGCCCAACGCGCCGGTGCTGTCACCGATCCAGCAGTCGACGAACTCGCCCGACGACTCATTCGTCAACCAGCAACTGGCAAGGAGTAAGAGACACGTTCCGAGATGACTACACCGGTATTGGCAGTGCCGTGGTTCGCTTCATCTCCTCCATCACAAAAATCGTGCGAACGTCATACAGATCGACTGCAGCGATCAGCCGTTTGTAAAAGGCGTCGTATGCGTCGATACTTGCGACCATCACCTTCAGCGTGTAGTCAATGTCTCCACTGGTGCGGTAGCCCTCGACAATTTCAGGGAATGCATCGAGAGCAGTCTGGAATCGATCGATCCAGTCCGGACCGTGATCGTTTGTACGAATGTTGACCAGTGCGGTGACACCAAGATTGACCGCTGCAGGATCAATCAACGCAACGCGCCGCATGATTACACCGGCTTCTTCAAGCGCACGGACTCGGCGCCAACACGGCGTTGAGGTCAAGCCAACGGCATCACCAAGCTCGCGGGCACTAAGGCTTCCGTCGTTCTGAAGTAAACGCACAATTTCCCGATCAAGTTCATCCACAATAGATGATTATTGCATTTTTTTTTATTATTATCATTTTTTATTGCACGACAATCAACAAGACACGCGATAATCGCAATGCATCGACTTGGCAACTTCTCTACTGTGGTGCCATGACCTTGAGGCAACATTTCACCGAACATCCGGAATCGGTCGATGAGACCTACTTGGAGCACTTCAAGGTTGCTGCTCGGTTTGCTCGCTGTCTGTCGATTGCTGCCGGCGCTGCGGCAGTTCACGCCATAATCCCATCGCTCTGCACGACGACCGCCAGCAAGCGAATCTGTGAACTCCACAGTGAGATGACCGCTGGCAAGCGCGGCAGCAACGCGCTCGAATCAGCGGCCTGACAACGACCTCAGTCGGTAACGACAGCATCGAGCACGACGTCGTGCTCATCCATCGGGAGATGGTCAACGATTTGGCAAGCAAAACAAACGCCGATCGTCGTGCAGTCAGCCCTGCGCCCCGGAAGGAATCGGTCGTACCAGCCACCGCCTTGCCCTAGTCGGTGGCCGCCGACAGTAAATGCAAGGCCAGGCACAACGATCAAGTCGGGCCAAGAAGGATCGAGGTCGGCGTCCTCGGGCAATGCTGTCGACTTTCCTGCTGCCTGGAGCAGGTCGATTAGCGACGCCGTTTCTGGCTCGCCAGGAATCGAGGCGAATACCATGACTCGACGCGAGGTGTGCACATCGTCGCGATCAAGTAGTGCCACCCACATGGCCGCTGAACGTTCAGGCCGGTCAGTGAGTCCGTTGCGAAGTTGTCGCATTTCCCGTCGCAGCTCCCGTTTGGCAGCGTCAACATCAGACGCCGAGCTGGCCGAGACATTGATCTCCGGGACGTCGGGCATGAGCGCGAATCGTATTACTGGCGGGACCTACAATCGGTGACGATGAGTGACACAACTGACTCAACTGCATTCGACTCGGGGCACTTCCGCACAATCATGGGACACTTCCCCACTGGCGTCACGGTTGTCACCGCTATGTCACCCGACATCGACGGCACCGGGCCGCAGCCGGTTGGATTTACCATCGGCTCATTCACCTCCGTCTCGCTCGATCCGCCACTCGTGGGGTTCCTTCCCCAAGTCGGCTCGTCCACGATGGACGGAATCGAGGCATCTAGCAGCTTCTGTGTGAATGTACTGAGCGATCAGCAGAGTGATATCTGCTGGAGGTTTGCAAAGAGCGGTGTCGACGGCGCACGCTTCAGCGATGTCGACTGGCATGCGGCTCCTTCTGGCTCACCGATTCTCGATCGTGCCGTTGCCTGGATCGACTGCTCAGTTGAAGCCATCCACACGATGGGCGACCACCTTTTTGTACTAGGACGCGTTGGCGCGCTCGACGCAGATGCCGACCATGACGGTGAGCCTCCCGTCCCGCTGTTGTTCTTTAAAGGCAGCCTCGGCGGTTTCGAAGCCGCTGGCTAAGACTCTCCCCCGTTGTTGCGTGGCGATTTCTGCACACCGGTCCGAAGAAATCAGGATATAGACAAGCTGGGCCTCTAGATTCGCGACAGACTGATCCAATGCATCCGCGTACTCCGCTTGCAGCTGCTCTTGACACCGCCGTTGTGATTTCATTCATCGCCATCGGGCGCCGCAACCATGACCAAGACGGAGAGATCTCAGGCCTCGTCGAGACGGCTGCTCCATTCCTGATTGCACTTGCCATTGCCTGGGTGATCTGGCGCGTTTGGCTGCAGCCCGACGCTGTGACAACCGGAGTGCGTGTGTGGTTGACGACGTTGGGGCTCGGCATGGTGCTCCGCAATCTGGTTTTTGACAATGGCACTGCGACGTCGTTCGTCCTTGTTGCCTCCATCTTTCTCGGCACCTTTATCGTCGGCTGGCGCGCCGTCGCCGGCGCTCTCGCGTTTCGATCCACCAACCGCCTTCGCTGAGGTCTCTCTCGTACCCCCCTGCCATCATTGCACGATGGCAATTTCAGCGACCGCGCAAACGATCACCCCCGCCGACGCAGGCTTCGACGCTGGACGCCTCGCCAGGATTGACGACCACCTCAAACAGTACGTCGACGACGGTCGACTGCCAGGGTGGCAAGTCGTTGTGAGCCGCGGCGGTGAAGTCGCCCACAGCTCGACCTATGGAAAGCGGAACATTGAGCAGGGACTGCCATGGGAGTCCGACACCATCTGTCGAATATTCTCGATGAGTAAACCGATCACGTCGGTTGCCGCAATGATTCTCTATGAAGAGGGGAAGCTGCAGCTGAAAGACCCAGTGGCCAAGTACATCCCGTCGTTCGGGGAGTCCGAGGTCTATCGCAACGGTTCGTTCGTTTCACCTGTGACTGAACGGTTGACGGAGCCGATGCGAATCTGGCACCTTCTGACGCACACTTCCGGTCTCACCTATGGCTTTCACAACAACCACGTCACCGATGCGATGCATCGTAGGGCCGGCTTTGAGTGGGGCGTTCCAACAGGGATGGACCTTGCCACCTGCTGCGACGTGTGGGCCAGCCTCCCTCTCGCTTTCCAGCCGGGAACCGAGTGGCTGTACGGCGTATCGACCGACGTACTCGGCCGTGTCGTTGAAGTGGTATCGGGCCAGTCGCTCGACAATTTCTTTCGTGAGCGAATCCTCGACCCGCTCGGTATGACCGACACTGATTTTTGGGTGGAAAGCGACAAGCGGGATCGCTTTGCCGAGCTGTACTTCCCTAAGCCGACCGGCAATGCACGAGGCGAGGGACCATCTGCCAATGCCTCGGTAATGCCTGCTGCTCCCCTCGACCACAAACCGACGATGCTTGGCGGCGGGGGCGGTCTATGTGGCACGGCCGCCGACTACGTCCGGTTTGCCCATATGTTGCTGAATCGCGGCGAACTCGATGGTGCCCGTATTCTCGGGAGCCGCACTGTCGACTACATGACGCGCAATCACCTGCCGGGTGGAGCCGAACTCGAAACGTTTGGCCGTCCGTTGTTTGCCGAAACCCAGTTCGCCGGGATGGGCTTCGGCCTCGGATTCTCGATTGAGCTTGACAGCGCAGAGCACAAAGTGATCGGTTCCGCCGGAACGTTCGCGTGGGGCGGGGCAGCAAGCACTGCCTTCTGGGTCGACCCGACCGAGGAGCTCGTCGTGTTGTTCCTCACCCAACTTCTCCCGTCGAGTACGTACCCGATTCGTTCGATCTTGCAGCAACTCGTCTATCAAGCACTCGTTGACTGATGCGGACCCAATCTCAGTCGGAGGCCGAATGGACCGCGGGCACCGATTGAGTAGGAGGTTCGCCTGCGTCGAGCCAAGTGCATGTACTCTCTGCAGCGCGTTCGATCAATTCAGCTGATTGCGAGAAATCGATGGGCGAAACCAGGACCGGGCACGGTGGTGGGATGAGGTGAATAGGTACGTCGTAGGTGTTGGCAGCCATCTCGAGCGCAAATCGACGCTGCACCATCAAGCTCACTGCGTGAAGCGCTGCTGCAAGAGCAGTCTCGGGCGGCTCGGTGAGGTCGCATGAATAGCCAGTCGACAGCACCCAAATATCGGTAGCACCGGCATTGATCGCAGTGGTGATTGCGATGTTGTTCACGATCGCACCGTCGACGAGCAGTCGGTCGCGACCGTTGACATTGACCCAAGCGGGGGGATATACCGCCGGCAGCGACGCGCTCGCTGTCACTGCGTCGACAGCGTTACCAGCGGTGAGGAGTACTTCTTCGCCCGAGAGGGCATCGGCGGCAACAATGATCAGCGGTGTCAGGGCATCTTCGATCATCTCGAACGGCAGGTGTCTCGACAATGTGGCGCGAAGCGCTACGTCAGGGACAAAATGGGTTGACTTCCCGGCGAATGCACGCAACCCCAGTAGCGGATGCAGCGGAAACAGATCTGCACGCCGAAGACCGAGCCACAGATCCGCAAGCCCTGCTGCCGGACCGCCACCGGCAAGCCATGCACCATTGATCGCTCCGACCGAGGTTCCCACGATCAGATCGGGCCTGATGCCGCGCTGCTCGAGAGCAATTGCCATCCCGACTTGGACTGAGCCGTGACTGGCACCGCCGGAGAGAACAAACGCCGTGGTCATGTGAGCGAAACGCGTCAATCACCGTCTCGGAGACGGAAGTAGACGGTCAACAATGCGCAGACCACGATTAAAAACACGAGGGCTCGAATGATGAAGCCGACGACGTCGAGGAAGCTGCCAAGGAATGTCCAGGCGACAAACACGACGATTATCCATCCGACAACACTTGCGATAATCGACCGCCCAGCAGAACTTCCCACCCTTCCAAGGCTATGCGAGCCGTGCTCAGCAGCGTGTCGCTTTCGTGCGATTTACCGTTCAGGCCTAAATCAGAGCGTGTTAGTGATTGCTCCGGTCTCGGCGCCCTGCACGAGGCGTGCGTACTTACCAAGCACTCCAGTGGTGTAGCGCGGAGCGTTGGGTTGCCAGGCTTCCTTGCGGGCAGCAAGCACGTCGTCAGGAACCTGCAAGTCAAGCGTCTTGCTCGGCACGTCGATGAGGATCCTGTCGCCCTCTTCGATAAAGGCAATCGGCCCGCCGTCGGCTGCCTCGGGAGCAACATGGCCAATACAGAAACCCCAGGTACCGCCAGAGAACCGACCGTCGGTGATCAGCGCTACGTCGCCACCGCGACCGGCGCCCTTCAGCGCGCCCGTGATAGCAAGCATTTCACGCATGCCGGGCCCACCCTTCGGTCCCTCGTATCGGATGACGATCACATCACCGGCGTTAATCTGACTTGCGAGAATTGCTTCCATTGCGAACGACTCGTCGTCATAGACGCGCGCCGGCCCTTCGAAGTGCATCTGCTCGGCGCTCAGGCCAGCGACCTTGACGACAGAACCCTTTGGGGCAAGCGAACCTGTCAAGATATTGATTCCCCCTTCGCTATGTATTGGCGCATTGACGGGATGAACGACCACACCGTCGGGCTCTGCAATATCCATTGCTGCAAGATTCTCAGCCATCGTCTTGCCGGTGACCGTCAGGCAATCTCCATTCAACATTCCGTTGTCGAGCAGATGCTTCAGAACGCCGGGAACACCGCCGACCTTATCGAGGTCACTCATGTGGAACTTGCCGCCGGGCGTCATGTCTGCGATGTGCGGAACCTTGTCGGCGATCCGGTTGAAATCGTCGAGTTCGAGTGCGACGCCGGCCTCGTTGGCAATGGCGAGCAAGTGCAGCACAGCGTTTGTCGAGCCACCCAGCGCCGAAGTGAGGGCGATCGCATTCTCGAACGCTGGTTTAGTCATGATCTGGCGCGACGTGATGCCGCGACGGAGCAGACCCACGACAGCCTCACCAGCAAGGTGGGCGTCGACTTCGCGACGCGAGTCGATCGCCGGCGGCGAAGCCGAACCCGGCAGACTCATACCGAGTGCCTCAGCAATCGAGCTCATAGTGTTGGCTGTGAACATGCCACCGCAGGCACCCTCACCTGGACAGGCCTTGACTTCAATGTCGTAGAGCTCCTGGTCGTCAATCGTCCCTGCGGCGTGCGCGCCGACGGCCTCGAAGACTGATGTGATGTCTAGTGCTTTACCGTTGTGCTCGCCTGGCATGATTGAACCGTTGTAAACGAAGATCGATGCGAGGTCGAGCCGGGCCGCCGCCATGAGCATGCCGGGTATTGACTTGTCGCACCCCGCCAGGCCAACGAATCCGTCGAGCCGTTCAGCGTGCATGACAGTCTCGACTGAGTCGGTGATGACCTCGCGCGATACAAGTGAGGCGCGCATGCCCTCATGACCCATCGAGATGCCATCGGACACGGTGATCGTGCCAAACTCCATGCCGAAACCATCGGCTGCGTTGACGCCGGCCTTGGCATGTTGTGCGAGCTTACGGAGCGTCATGTTGCAGGGAGTGACCTCGTTCCATGACGAAGCGATGGCAACCTGCGGTTTTTGCCAATCGTCGTCACCCATTCCGATTGCCCGGAGCATCGAGCGCGAAGGCGCCTTCTGCATACCGTCAGTGACATCGCGCGAGCGGGGCTTAATGTCTACGGGAATATTCTGGTCGTCAACTGACATGGGCCTCAGGGTAGTGGGCCGTCTCGACGGCAGTCCTGGTGGTCTGAGCACCGGTGTCCCAGCGCTGCCGTCGCTGGTCAACCAACTTTTCCGGCGGCTGCCTGTCAGTGAACCTTGCCCAACTGCAACAGGAATCTGCGGACGCCCAGGATCCCGTCTGGGAGGCACACCAAATTCCACGACATCAGAGTCGGTGGGTACGGTCGCCGCATCGCAGCCGCGCCTGACAAACTTGTGGCCTCGCCGGTTAGTTCGGCCTCGCTGCGGTCGACTGAGCGGCGGTCACTATGAAGGCTTCTTCGTCTGGATGAGTGCCGTCACGGCCTTCCCATCGGCTTGTCCTTTACTTGCCTTCATAACGGCACCGACCAATGCCCCCATCGCCTTACCCTCGCCTGCGCAGAACTTCTCCCACGCTTCGGGTTGACCAGCAATGGCCTGGTCAACCATCGCCTCGAGGTCAGAGTTGTCCATCGCCTCAAATCCGAGATCGGCTGCGATGACCTCAGGGTCAACGTTTTGTGACTCGATCATCACCGCAACAATGGTTTTCGCCTGACTTGCGGTGATCACGCCAGACAACTCCATCTTTGAGAGCGTTGCAACGCTCTCGACCGGTACTTGCTCGGCAAGCTCGGGCGCTTCTTTCACATGTTTCAGTGCAACTCCTGCGTCGCCCCCAAGTTTGGCGACGTCCATCACGTAGTTGTCCTGGCCGCGCTCCGCAACGACCATAACCGCTTCACTGTTGGCAGCTTGGCCCGCAGCATCAGCCAGAATCGCTCGCCGCTCAGCCGGCAGCACTGGCAGCGCATCCCGCACTCGTTCGATCCACTCGATACCCGGGTCGACGACAACCAGGTCAGGCTCGAGGAAGTACCGGTAGTCATCGGCATCTTCTTTCGACCGCAACGTGTGAGTTCGCCCGTCGTTTTCATCCCAGTGCCGGGTCTGCTGCACAACGGGCTCGTCAGCTTCGTGCAACGCGATTTGACGCCTCGCCTCATATTCAATCGCACGGCCCAACGAGCGAACCGAATTAACGTTTTTGATCTCGCAACGTGTGTTGAAGTTTTCGCCAGGCTTTCGCACGCTCACATTTGCATCAACTCGCATCGAGCCTTCCTCCATCTTGGCGTCTGACGCACCGACAGCTACGAGGATCTCCCGCAACTCATTGATGTACCCCTTGGCCTGCTCGGGATGACGGATATCTGGCCGACTCACGATCTCGACCAAAGGCACACCAGCGCGATTGAAGTCAATGAGCGAGTAGTCCGAGCCATGAATCCGACCACCGGCGCCACCGACGTGCGTGGACTTTCCGGTGTCCTCTTCAAGGTGGCCGCGCTCGATACCGACACGAAACCCATCCGGCAGGTCAAGCCAACCGTCGATATTGATCGGCTCGTCGTACTGGCTGATTTGGTACGCCTTCGGCATGTCGGGGTAAAAATAATTCTTCCGAGCGAATGTGGACTTTTGCACGGTGCAGTTGAGTGCAAGGCCCAATCGCATCGCTAGTTCCACTGCCTGACGATTCAGCACGGGGAGCGCCCCGGGCAGGCCGAGTGTCACGGGGTCGATATTCGTATTGGGTTCATCACCGAAGCGGTTCGGTGACGCAGAAAAAAGCTTGGTCTTCGTGGCAAGTTCAACATGAACCTCGAGCCCAACGACCATCTCCCATCCGTCCTTACTCCAGCGTTCGTAATCGTCATTAGACGGGTGAAATGCGTCATCGTTGACGTAGGTAATACTCACGATGCACCCCCTTCGCCGGAGCCGGTAGATCGTTGAGGTGCACTCCGTTCGAGAGCGGCGCCCACCTGAAACATGACATCGTCCTTAAGCGCCGGTGCGAGCACTTGCACGCCAACCGGCAGGCCGTGGTCACCTGTCCCGAACGGCACGCTCATACCTGGGTGCCCCGTGAGGTTTGAGGGAATTGTGTAGGTGTCGCAGAGGTACATCGTGAGCGGGTCCGAAGCTTTATCGCCCATTTCAAATGCAACAGTCGGCGAAGCAGGAGTTAGAAGTACGTCAGCTTTCTCGTAGGCCGCAGAGAAGTCGTTGGCGATCAGACGGCGCACCTTTTGTGCCCGCCCGTAGTAGGCGTCGTAGTACCCAGCCGAAAGGGCATACGTGCCGAGCATGATCCGCCGCTTGACTTCGTCGCCGAATCCTTCGGTCCGCGTTGCCATGTACATATGGTTGGTATCGGTCGATGCCGTGCGCATACCGAACCGCACGCCGTCAAAGCGGGCAAGGTTGCTCGACGCCTCGGCAGGGGCGATCAGGTAGTAGGCCGTGAGGCCGTAGCTGAACGCGGGCACCTTGACATCAACAATCTCGGCACCTGCGGCGCGGAGTGCGTCGAATGCCTCCTCGGTGCGCTGCTCGACGTCCGGGCTGGCACCGGCAGGAAGATCAGTGATCCGGCCGATCCGGAGACCGGCCACACCCAGTTCGAGCTTGCGGCTCAGGTCAAGTGGACCCTCCTGAATGCTAGTAGAGTCACCGGGATCGTGCCCAGAGATTGTTTGGAGTCCGACGGCTGCGTCAGCAACGGTGTGCGCGAACGGACCGATCTGGTCGAGACTCGACCCGAATGCGATCAGACCGAGCCGGCTAACAGCCCCGTAGGTCGGTTTGACACCCACGACGCCACACAGCGCTGCGGGCTGCCGAATTGAACCGCCCGTGTCAGAACCAAAGCTAATGGGTGCAAAATCTGCTGCCACCGCTGCGGCTGATCCGCCCGATGAACCACCTGGCACTCGCGTCGTGTCGAGCGGATTCTTCGTCGGACCGAAGGCAGAATTTTCCGTACTTGAGCCCATCGCAAACTCATCGAGGTTGGTCTTACCAACGAAGATTGCGCCGGCCTCGCGGAGCCGGGTAACGACCGTGGCGTCATATGGCGGCCGCCAGTCTGCGAGGATATTTGATGAACACGTGGTTGGAATCCCCTGCGTGCACATGTTGTCCTTGAGCGCGACAGGCACTCCTGCAAGCGGGCCGGGGTCGCGGCCTGCTGCGACCATCTCGTCGATCTCGGCTGCGCGAGCGCGAGCCTCCTTAGCCAAAACTAGATTGAAAGCGTGAATTTCGCCGTCGTGTTCGGCGATGCGGGCGAGGTGTTCTTCGATGAAGTCGGCGGCTGTTTTAACGTTGTTGCGAACGTTCTGCGCAATATCAACGGCTGAAGTTCGATTGTTGTTCATGGCGATTCCGGTCACTCTTCGATTCCAACGATCGGCGGCACGCGAAAACGTCCGTCCTCAGCGAGTGGGGCTTGACTCAGCACCTCTTCGCGGTTGAGCGTGACGCCGACGACGTCGTCGCGCATGACGTTCGCAAGCGGCGTTGGTTGCATCATTGGTTCGATGCCCTCAAGATCGAGTCCATCGATATCGGCGAAGTGGTCGAGCATGGCGCTGAGTTCAGCAGTAGCCGTTGAGAGCTCCTCGTCAGTGAGAATGAGGCGAGCCAACGTGGCGACTTTGCTCACTTCGTCGACCGTGATGCGGGGCGATTCGTCTGGCACGCCGGAGAGGCTATCCTGCGCCGTCCGCTGGCGACTCCCCGAGACTACGACGCTGCTTCGATGCTCCCGGCCAGTTCATGAGATCAAGTTGCGACGAGCACACGTTGCGGCGCAACGCGGTCAGCCGCGGGCGTTCGAGGCGCGTTCGAGACGACCAGATTTGTTGACAGGGAGCCCGGTGAGGAGCGCTACGGCTGCGGATCCAGCGGCGAAACACCAGATGATCGACCAGTGATAGCCGCCAGTAGCGTCGATTAGCCAGCCAGCAGTCGGCGTCCCGACTAGCGCGCCAAAGCCCGGTGCCGTGTACAACAGGCCGAGGATAGATCCCAGTCCTGCGACGCCCATCCGGTCGGAGATGACAATCGGGCCGAGCGCTACGAACCCGCCGTACCCCACGCCCAACGTGAGCGTGAACAACACCAACATGGCGTACGACGACCCTGCAGCGAGCCAAAACAGAAAGCTCATCGTTGTGATGATGAGGCAGGAGCGGTAAAGACGAAAGGACCCGAAACGCCGGACCAGTGACCCAAAGCCCACCCTGGAGAGCACACTCGAGCCACCCAAAACACCGACGAGCACCGCTGCTTGTACCGAGCCCATGCCGCGTTCCTTGGCGTATTGACCAACGAAAACGAACGGCACGAACAACGCAAGGCCGAGAGCTAACGCAGACAGCGCAACACGGCGGAACACGGCGCTTCTCAACGCATCCTCAAACCGAGACGGCTGCGGAGAGCCATCGCCGGGAGGCCGACCTACTAATGGCACGCAGGCGAGCATGACACCGGCGCCACCGACGGCAAAGAAGACGTAAGTGTCACGCCAACCCCACCGATCGATTAGCGCTGCTGACACCGGCGACATCACCAGTGTGCCGACGCCAATGCCGGCAACAGCTAATCCGACCGCCACCGCTCGATGTTGTTCAAACCAGCCACCAACCACCGCCACCATCGGTACGTAACCGCACGCTGCGGCAATCCCGACGCCAAGGCCATAAGTGACATATCCCAGGCCGAGCGACTGGACCCGGCTCGTTGCAATCAAGCCGATAAATAGGGCGGCTGCGCCGGCGACTAGAACCACTCGGGGACCAAATCGGTCCGACATGCGGCCTGAAATAATGCTGAGCGAGAAGAACAAGCACGTCGTGATCCCGAAGATGAGCGCTGTCGAACCATTGGCCGCCGCAAACTCTTCACTCATCGATTCGAAGAAGGCCCCAAAGCTGTAAGCAGTCCCTAGCGTAACCCCAGATGCAAAGAAGGCTGCTATGACCGTGAGCCAAGCCCGCCGCGAGTCGACGGCATGAGCGGCGACGTTGGCGGACATCGGGCAGACACTACGCATTGCGCCCGAGTTCGAACGTAACGGGACTCGGACGGACGTTTTCTCAGTCAGTTGCGAACGGTGGCTGCGCTGCCGTGAGCGCAGTGATGCGGGTCAGACTCGAGTGAGCTTGAGGAGCAGGGCGCTCTCGGGATGCATCGTCGGAGGTTGCACGCCGTGAGCGGCGAGCTGTCGTCCAGTGAGTTCTACACCGGATAAGAGCCAGGTCGGCTGCACTCGGGCTGGACCCCAACGCTCGCCAGGTATGCGGAGGTGGTCGATGCGGTAGGTTGCCTCATAGTCAAGTCCAGGCAGCCGGAGCGGCGGAGGAGTTAGGCTGGCGGTGGTGGTGAGTTGCGCGAAGGCCACGATTCCTTCCGATTGGTCAGCCGCGTACACGCCGTGGGCGTTGTAGGCCGGGTCGGTATCGAATCGAACGACATTCCCTGAATGAAGTAGCTCGCGATGCTCCTTGTGCATGGCGATGACCGCCCTCAGCACAGTCCGTTCCTCGTCCGTCAGTTTCGTGACGTTCCACTCCACGCCCAGGTGGCCGAACATCGCAGTGGCAGCTCGAAATGAAAGCGATTGTGTGCGACCGGTGGTGTGTGCTCGGGTCGGCCCGATGTGGGCTCCCATGATTTCCGGCGGGATCAACATGGACGCACCGCGCTGGATGGTTTGACGTTCTAATGCGTCGTTGCAATCGCTCGTCCAGACTCGTTCGGTGCGTTTCAGAATCTCGTGATCAATCCGGGCACCGCCGCTGGCGCACGACTCGAACTCAACATTGGGATGGAGGCGGCGCAGCTTGTCAAGAAGTTGGTACAGCGCAGTGGTCTGTGCATGGGTCCCGGCTGCCCCCTTTTGATTCGAGCCTTGAATATGGTCACGGTTCATATCCCACTTGACGTAGGAGATGTCGTGGTCGCTCAGCAACCTATTGAGGCATCCGACGATGAATCCGAACGCTGCACTGTTGGCGAGATTGAGGACCAGCTGTTGCCGGCCGAGCACTGGTTCGTACCCTGGGGTAGTCAGCACCCAGTCAGGATGGGCACGAAAGACATCGCTGTCGGGATTGACCATCTCAGGTTCGACCCAAATTCCAAAGTCCATTCCAAGGTTTGTGACGTGAGCGATTAAAGGGGTCAGTCCCGCTGGGTACACCACGTCCGACACCCACCAGTCGCCGAGCCCCTTGGTGTCGTCGCGACGAGAGCCAAACCAGCCATCGTCAAGTACAAAACGCTCAATGCCGAGATCCGCAGCGGCGTCGGCAAGCGATTTCAGCTTGTCGGTGTCATGTTGGAAGTAAATCGCTTCCCATGTGTTGAGCAGGACGGGACGAGGGGTCGACGGATGATTCGGCAGCGCCCGCAGCGAACGGTGAAAGGCTTGCGTTGCGATGTTCAGACCATGCGGCGAATACGCAGCTATCACCTGCGGCGTGGTGTATGTCTGCCCGGGCTCAATCACAACTTCGCCCGGGTGCAGCAGCTCTCCGCCCTGCAGGTAGCGGCGGCCGTCGGCGAGGCGCTCTGCAAGCATCGTGTGGTTTCCGCTCCATGCAAGGTGCGCGCCCCATACCTCGCCACTCCATTCGTCAAAGCCGCGCTCGCCCGTAAAGAGCATCGGTGGCGACTCGTGCGAGGTGCGACCCCGACGGTTCTCGGCAAGCAAGGAACCGCTGGACCAATCGCTGCGCAACGGATGGAACTCCCGCGACCAGCGCCCTTCAAAGCTGAGTAACTCGCTTGCGTGTTCGGCGACAGGGAGTGTGACCGTCAGTCCGTCAACGCTGTACCGCCGGTCACCGGTGTTGGTAAGCGTCGCCCAGACATGCAACACGTCGTCGAGCAGAAAGGTCACATTCAGCCCGAGTTCCGCAACTGCATCAATTGCATCAACCGAGAGACGCTTGCTGTCACTGGACAGGTGGTGTGACACCGCCGAGAACTGCGGCGCCCAGGCCAGGCCTCCTCCGCGCCGTCCCATAAGACCCGGGCGGCCGGTGAACCCCAAAGCGTGCTCGGGAACTGTCGACACAGGAGCGACCGAGTCGACCGTTCCATGGACGATGGGCCGAGACAGCGACAAAAGAACGGAAGCCAGGTCGACCTCGGCGCCAAGCGACGCGCCCCAATGCACGATCGTTGGGGCTCCTGTCGTGACGTCGACTAACACGTCGGTTCCACCATTGGACAAACGAATCATCTCGGGCACAGGTCCCCATCCTAAGGAAGGAAGGCAGACCAATGGAGCCCGGAACACAGATCGGATGTTCGATTGAATTGTTTGAACAGAGGGCAACTCGCACATATTTCGCACAACTCGTGTTCGAATCTGTTGATTTCGGTTGATTCTTGCCCACGGATCGACCACGATGGACGACATGTTCGATCGGGATAGCGGATTAGGATCCGATCAAAGCTTGACCGCCGGGCGATCACTTGCGCAGCAAAGACACGAACAGATCGTCGTCGAGGTACGCGCCCGAGGATCGATGCGCGTCACTGAACTGGCGTCGCTGCTTGACGTCAGCGATATGACGATTCGCCGAGACCTCGACGTCCTTGACGAGGCGGGCTCACTCGTCAAGGTGCACGGCGGTGCCAAAGTCTCCACCGAGCACTCAGCCGACGAGCCCGGCTTCGACGCCAACTCAGCGCTCCACACCGCTGAGAAAGAAGCAATCGCTCGCGCTGCTGCCGACCTTGTTGAGGGCGGAGCCACGATCGGGCTGATGGCCGGCACGACGACTTGGCGTCTTGCCGGCGAGTTGGCAGCGGTGCCGAATCTGACCGTTGTGACCAACAGCATGCGTGTCGCCGAAGTGTTTAACGACTTCAAGCGACCTGACCGCAACATCATCTTGACCGGCGGAGTGCGCACGCCTAGCGATGCGCTCGTCGGCCCCATTGCGGCAACGGCGTTAAGCGCGCTGCATGTCGACACACTGTTCATCGGCGTGCACGGCATGGGTGAGCAGGCCGGTTTTACCACGCCGAACATTCTCGAATCTGATACCAATCGAGCATTCATTCGTTCAGCCGGCCGCAAAGTCGTGCTCGCCGATCACAGCAAATGGGGCGTCACCGGCCTCAGCAGTTTCGCTGCATTGAGCGACGTAGACACGCTGATCACCGACCACCGGCTGTCCGCGGACGCTATCGGCACCCTCGGCGCACACATTCCTGACGTCCGTCAGGTAGGCCGGCCGACCTGACTCTTGCTGGTCAGTCGGTGCCAGACGCAGTGCGACTCGAGGCGTCATCAGATTCTTCGACGTCAGTCTCCGTGAGCGGCTCGCGAGACGCGCCGACATCGAGTTCTACACCCTGCTCACCGTCGAGATCGCTGTCGACTGCGAGCATGTCCATGCCGAATTCCTCGTCGTTCTCGAGCGGATCAGCAGACTCGACGGCGGGATGGCGACGCATGAACGCCAACACCACTCCACCTCCGATCATCGCAGCGACGGCAACCCACTGATTCCAACGAAGGCCAGCCAATTGATCGGCGCGATCGATGCGAAGTCCCTCGACCCAAAAGCGCCCAAGCCCGTATCCGATGACATACATCGGCATCAACTGCCCGAGCGGCGGACGATACTTTCGATCGATCCACAGCAACACGGCGCAAAGGGCAAGGCTCCAGAGCATCTCGTAGAGGAAGGTGGGATGGAAGGTCGTGCCGCTTACGTACCCCTCAAGTAGATGCTCGTCGTCAATTTCGAGTGCCCACGGGAGATTTGTCGGTCGGCCGTAAAGCTCTTGGTTGAAGTAGTTACCGAGCCGACCGATTGCTTGCGCAAGCGGTATTGCCGGCGCAGCGCATGTGGCCGCCATCGACATCGAGATCCCTTTACGCCTGGCCACCAGCAAGCCGGTGGGGATACCGAACGCCAGCCCACCGGGAATACCAAGTCCACCCTCCCAGAGCTTTGGGATCGCTGCGTAGTTGCCGACGAATCGATCCCAGTCGGTCGCAACGTGATA
>Ga0315320_10000164_pt1 | contig 51947 bp, 39 predicted proteins | sample M140m21515metaG_FD_203458 | JGI IMG/M metagenome (GOLD analysis project Ga0315320, IMG submission 203458) | Ammonia-oxidizing marine archaeal communities from Monterey Bay, California, United States - M1 40m 21515 | ecosystem: Environmental > Aquatic > Marine > Coastal | place: USA: California... | reverse complement strand
GTTCCGGCTCCGTCCGGTTGAATCGTGGTGCCCGTGAGTTCGGGCCGTGGTGTACAACGGATTCGAATGGGGATGCGCTGCGCTCGACAGGGCGGGATGGCCCTCGGATGGATGACTTTGGCACCCATCGTGGCGATCTCTTGGGCTTCGTCAAAGTCCAAGGCTTTGAGCACCCGAGCGGAGGGCACTGCCCTTGGGTCGGCCGTGAACATACCGGGAACATCGGTCCAGATCTCGCACCGTTTGGCCTGAAGCTTGGCCGCAAAATAGGCAGCCGATGTATCGGAACCTCCGCGACCAAGAAGGACGGTGTCTCCGCTCGAATTGCGGGCGATAAAGCCTTGGGTCAGGATGACGCCCGATGTCGCTTCGAGGGTGGCTTGCAGGTGTGGATCGGGCTCAAAAGCACACTGGGCGCTGAGCATCTGTCGGCTTGAAAGCGGTCCATTGTCTTCCAGGGACTGCAGGTGATCTCTCGCATCCATCCAGTGGACATCGATGCTCTGTGCCCTCAAATACGCGGCCCCCAGCTTGGTGCTCATGATTTCACCCATGGCCATCAATCGGGCGTGAAGTCTGGGAGAAACCTCTCCGACCAATTTTGCGCCATGGGCCATGGTTGCGATCTCACGCAATTCATCGCCGATCTCGGTTTCAAGATCGACCATGAGGGCCGCTGCCAATGCAGCGTGGCGCTCCTGGAGGTCGTTGAGTGCGTCATCGGTCGACCCCGATATGCATTGGGCGATCAGGTATTCGAGGGCATCCGATACGCCACTGATCGCAGAGCAGACCACCACGGGTCGTTCGCCTGTCGCGAGCCTGGCGGAGCTCTCACGATGAATGGTGCTCCATCGTTCCATGGAGGCTACGGATGTGCCTCCGAACTTCATAATGACCCATTGAGGTGCTCCCACCGAGACTCCTTGCGCGCAGTTGGTTCTGCATCATGCAATAATCCGCTTCTGGAAAGAGGTGGGCGATGCGCATGATTTGGCTGGTTCTTTGGGGCACCGGCTGCGCCTATATTTCGGACAAGCATGAGGACTGGCGCTTGGACCCAGATGGGGATGGCGTAGATATCACCTCTGACTGTGACGATAATGACGCTTCTATCGGCTTTTTACGTCGATGGTATGTGGACAAGGATGAGGATGGGTATGGGGATCTCGATGATGTGACCCACCAGTGCACACAGCCGGTTGGCTATGTCTCCAATTCAGATGATTGTGATGATACCGACCCAGATATTTCGCCATCGGCCAGTGAATTGTGTGACTTCATGGACAATAATTGTGATGGCACGGCTGATGAGGGGCTGGATACCGTCACCGTGTACGATGACGAAGATGGGGATGGTTTTGGCGATGCCTCGACCGAGTCCATGGCCTGTACGGCGAGACCCGGACAGGTTGAGAATGGGGACGATTGTGATGATTCGGACCCCACGTGGCAATCGGCGGAACTCCTCGAGGTGTTCTACAACGGCATCGATGACAACTGCGATGCCCGGGACTCCGATGGAGACCAAGACGGCGATGGGTTTTGGGTAGAGGACTACGCGGAACGGGTCGTGGCCAATGGCGGGGAGCCGATGGCGGTGGATCCAGGGCAGGCCGGAGACTGTGATGACACCAATGCGGCCATTCATCCCGATGCGCTCGAGGTGTACTACGATGGCGTCGATGGAAACTGCGATGACCGTGACGACTATGACGCAGATCTGGATGGATACGCCCACTCCGACCATGGGGGTGACGACTGCAACGACTTTGCAGATACGGTTCACCCCGGCGCTGTAGAGGACTGCCTAACGGACCATGATGATGACTGTAATGGCACCACTGATGCCGTCGATGCGCCCGGTTGTGTTCTGTTTTACTACGATTATGACGGCGATGGGTATGGGGACGCCGCCAGCGAATGTCGGTGTGCTGCATCCCCCGAATACTCGGCCGATAACGGCGATGACTGCGATGACTTTGCCGCCGATGTGTACCCTGGTGCGTTCGATAGTGAGCACGATGGTATCGATGCCAACTGTGCAGGTGATGACGACTATGATGATGATGGTGATGGGTATGTCCCCGACGAATATGTCGGACTCGCCACCGCCGGTGTGCCTGGCTCTGGTGCGCTACCGGGCGGTGATTGCGATGACTCAGATCCCTTGATCAGTCCCGATGGTATTGAGACGTGTTTGACTCTCGCAGATGATGATTGCAGTGGATCCAACAATGCGGAAGATGTGGACGGGTGCGAGATATTTTTCGGTGATTCCGACAATGACGAACATGGCGACCCCCTGGATACAGCATGTTGGTGCCGTGCATCCGATACGCATCCTGCGGTAACGGGTGACGACTGTGACGATGAGGACCCCTTGGTGAACCCCAGCGCGGTCGATACACCCTACGATGCGCTCGACTCCGACTGTGGTGGCGACGACGACTTTGATGTGGATCGGGATGGGTTTGCCGCCCTCGGATTCGAAGGCGAAGCCACCCTGGGTGTAGCGGGCTCAGGCGCCTTGCCGGGCAATGACTGTGATGACCTCAACCCACTCATTCATCCTGAAGCGGACGAGGTATGTGATCTACAGGACAACAACTGTGATGAACTGATCGATGGGGATGACGCCATTGACCGGATTCTATGGTACGCCGACGAAGATGGGGATGGCTACGGGGATGAGGCCAGCTCGATTCTCGCTTGTCTCTCACTGACCCATGTCGACAATGTGGATGACTGTGACGATGATGCAGCGGATATTTATCCGTCCGCGGAAGAGTTGTGTGATGCCGTTGATCAGGACTGTGATGGCGACCTGGTCGCAACCTTTTCCGATGCCGACGGAGACACGTTGCCCGACTGCATTGATCCGCCGCTGCTGTCTGATGTGGCCGACTCCGTTTTGATGGGAATCGCAGGTACATCTGTGGGCATCAGCATGAACATCGATGCCAATGGTCGGGTGGCGATTGGGGCGTCGATGGCCATCGATGGCCGCTCGCGTGTCTACGTCATGGATGAACTCATACTGGGTACATCAGCCTTGGAGGGTGAGGAATCTTTGTTCTCGCTGGGCGCAACCGGCTTTGGTCACCAGATTGAAGCCATTCCTGAACGGATTGGCGACGGAACGGCGTTGGTCGTGGCCTCACCATTTGATTCCGCCGTGGTGATGATTGAAAACCCCGGACTGGGCCGGTCGATCACGTGGCCGACATCCTCCGGAGAAGAAGAAATTTGGGCCACGGAAGCTGAGTTTCTGGGGATTTCGGATGGGAAGTGTGGCATGGGTATGGATGCTGGAAGATTTACTCTGACCGAAGGTGAACGGCCGAGTCCAGGCGTGGTGGTGGGGTGTCCGGGCGATCCGTTGAGTGTGTCGGGCGATCCGTCGAGTGTGTATGTATGGAACCAGGACGGTTGGGTTGGGGACGGTATGTTGTCTGATCTTGGCCGTAAACTGGGTGATGGAGTCGATCCTGCAGATCGGTTTGGTCTCGACGTCGCCGCCGGAGATTTCAACGGAGACGGGATTGATGATGTGGCTGTGGGAGCCTCCATGAACAATTTCTGTGCCACAGGAAATTGCGGGGCGACCTACCTTTTTATGGGGCCTCACAAGGCAGACGTAGCGTGGGGGGATGAGGATCGTGTCATTTATGGAGCGGATCGGAATGATCAATTGGGCTTCAATGTGACCAGCGATGGAGATCTTGATTTGGATGGAATCGACGATCTCTTGGTGGGAACCGACCGGGGCTGGAGTCCCGATGAAGAAAACAGCGGCACGCTTCTCATCTTTTCGGGGGCGACCTTGTCGGACCCTGAGGAGGACGTATTGGGTGAAGCCTCGGCAATGACATCGTTGTATGGCACAGAGCTCGATACCGAATTTGGTTCATCCGTCGCCGTGATTCCAGATTTAAATGGCGATGTGTACCCGGAGATGGTCATTGGTGCTCCGCTTGCATCGGTCACGGGGGAGGATGCCGGTGCGGTGTACGGGATGTTGGGTCCCTGGGTGGCTGGAAGCCATGACGTAGAGAGTGAGGCCCGCGTTTTATATGGCACCACTGTGGAGGGTATGGCCGAGAATATCGGCACGACACTCTTTGCCGGTGATGCGGGACTTGATGGCTCCATAGATATTCTGATCGCAGCGCCAGGCGTTTCTCGGGTGTATGCCGTGTCTGCATCCGACTGGCTGTTGGACTAAGCCTGCTCGTTGATCCAGGACACGATGCGTGCTGCGTATTCGGTGAGAATGGCGGGAGAAGGATGGGCTTCCTGATAATCGCCGCTCCTGCCTGGAATGTGTAGGTCGAGCCAGCGCGCCTGCGGAACGCCCATGTCCTGGGGTCCGATTTCGCTTCCTCGTGAGGGAGAGAGAACGTAGAGCACCTCTATGCCCCGTTGTTTCGCAGCTTCTTCGAGTGTGGCCACAGCCGTTCGATCCGCTCGGTCTGAATAGGTCGTGTCCGGATCGGTACTGGCCCGCTGCCATCCTGCATAGGTGCGATACAGGGCCGATCGCCGAAGCGCCTGTTGATGGGTGTTCTCGCTCACGCCCACGGGAGGGAAATTCTCGAGATACAGGTAGGGGTTGGCATCGAAGTAGGTTGATTTGTCTGCGTCTTGATGGGATGGCCCCCCCATAAATGCCCGTCGACCGGTGTTGGTGATCATGATGATGACCCGGTCTGGGGTAAGCGGGTCAAGCAAGGTTGTGGCCAGGTGGGCGGATTGGGTGGTGTTGTAGGCGCAGACCCCGAAATTCCAGACCTCATGATGGGGTCCGAGGAGGGTGTCCATCATGCCGGGTGTGGTGTACCCATTGCCCACACCCGCTCCGTACAAGGTGGAGCCACCGAACACCAGCGTGCGGGTGGTCCCCGTTGGCCTTTCTTGGGCATATTCGGGTGAGCGTGCCCCAAACTGATTGACCGTCACAGTGCGGAGTCCCCATGGCCCTTCACCACCCAGTCGCGCGCCAGGTTTAAGACCGTACAGCAGTTCGGCATTCGCGACGGGTTGATGCACTTCGATTTCGACGGTCTGGTAATAGAGAACCCGGTTCATCACCGCCATATCGATGCCCAGCATACCGACGGCAAGATCGGCCACGACAGTCGAGCCGAGCAGCAGCAGTGCTTGAAGACCCCAAAACGATCCTTGTTTGGGACTCATGGTGGCCAACGAGCCGGTACAGAGACCAATCACGACCATCAGGGTCCAGTGGATTTGTACATATGCTCCAGCCAGCTGGTTTGTTGCGGTCGGCGATTGGGCCCATCCAATCAAGTAGCGCATGGCCCAGATGGTAAAGATGGCGGTTCCGACGCCGAGACACCCCGCTGCGATTCGACGGGGTTTGGTCTGGGGAATGGATACCGCCAAGATGGAGGCGAACAAGGCACCGGTCAACCCACCATGCAGCGGATTTTTGGGGAACCAATTTCGCTCAATGAGCCATTGATCAATCCAGTCAAGCGGCAGCGAAAAAACCATCGCTGCGGCCAGCGCAATGAGCAACCAGCGTCCTCGCTTCATGGGTTCTCCTCGATCGCCCACACAACCAGTTGTTCATCGGCGAGCAGGGGGGTGCCGAACCACTTTCGGAGGATGCGAATGCTGCCTTCTCTGTCGACATTGAGCCCCGCTTGACGCAAGACATCAAATCCAGCGCGCCAAACGATCAGGTACTGGAAACCCGCTTGAGCCGCCCCCGATATGTGTGCTTGAGAAGGGGCCTGAGGACTGTCTCCCCGGGAGAGATCCCACAAGGGGGTGAAAATGGGCAGTTGGTAGCAATCTTCGGGCCGATCTCCGGATTTAAGGGCCGCAATGAAATCGTGGTGGGACTCGCTGCGGCTCCATTCATGGACCAATTGATCGGGGGCCGTTGCGTGTCCGAGTCCCAGTGGAAATTCAATGATAGAACCCGGTGATTCTGAGGCCGCCAGCTGTTCAAAAAACGGGTGTGGAGACCACGGGGCAGTCAACAGATGCATGCCGCCTTGTGCGCGTACATGGAAGAATCCGATGCCCGCAATGATGACCGCAATGGCTGGAGAGATCAGCCGTCGGCTGTCGCCCCAGCGCCGGCCCCAGTGCTGTAGGCCTGTCCCGACAGCCATGCTCATACACAGCACGACCATGGGAAAGACACGACACGGGTGAAAGAACTGAATCGAAAATGGAAAAATTTGGTTGAGCCACCAGGTCGGCAATGGCACGCCTCTTCCCGCGATGGTCATCCATTCCACTTCGGGTCGTACACTGGTGGCCGCCATGGGTCCCAAACTCAGTAAATAAAACCCAACGGCCGCGGCCAGCCATCGTCGGTGTCGGGTGCCCCCCACAGGAATCAAGAGAAAAGCTGCGAGTGTCAGGACGACCGGAAAGGCCGCCCGTCGAGGGAGATCCTCATCGGTATCGACCCCAAATATGTAGCCGACATCGATGCTCTCCCCCTGTTCTCGAATGATCGCAGGGTCTTGGATACTGGGGGCCATCGCAGCGGGCATCGGGCGTCGCTCTCCGAGCAGTCGCTGCAGGTAGGGTGCGGAAAACGACAATCCGATCAGCACCACCATGGCGCTGGCAATCACCATTCGTCTCCGGCCCACGCCGGGGCTGGGTCGGATGGAGTGGACGGCCAGTGTGCCGGCCGCGAAGAAGGCGGCAAGGAGAGCGTAGAGGACGTAGTGTTGAATGGCGAGGGCGGTCGCAAAGCCAGCGACCACCACCCAAGCGAGGGCCGATCGTCCCGGGCTCGTGATGCATTTAAGCCAACTTCCAATAAACAGGGGCAGGGTGAATACCAGAGCACTGGGAGGCTTTCCGTTGGCCAACTCATGCATGCTCAAGCTGTTGAATCCAAAGAGCACCGCGACCATAAAGGCGGAGGCCCGGCCCAGCCCCAACCATCGTGCGGCCAGCCATGCGGCAAACCCGCCCAGGACAGGAATGAGGGCCACCCAGAGATTGAATCCTGCAGGGAAGGCCAGGTTGGCGAACAAGGGGGCGGCCATCAGGGCATCGATGTGCTGGGGAAAGTTGCTGCCCAATGATTGTCCGGTGGGCGCACAAATGACATCGGGGGTGAGTCTGTCGACACCGCGGGCTTGGGCGGTGGCGGTCCACCAATAAAACCACAGGGTGCCATTTACATCGGAAGGTGTGGTCGCATTCCCGCCACCGATGACCAAGCTGTGCATCTTGGTCCACCCTTCACCCATCACGAATATACTGATGGCCAACAACGCGCTCAAGGGGCCAAGCCCATCGAGAACGGCGGGTTTCCACCAATGTTTCGGGTGCCACCGGATCATGGGTTTCCACCTTGTGGGGCGCCCGAATTCCGATTGGGATTGGTGGGAGAGTCATCTTCCATGGTTGAGATGTTTGGAGATTGACCTCCGAGCATCGATTGTCCCTGTTGTTGTGCGGTGGCGGAATCGGTGAACACCGCGATCCAGCCTGACCCAATGGAGGCCAAGTCTTCCGCGTCTCCCAATTCTCGGGGCACATGCATGTCGTAGCCATACAGTAGGGTCCATCCGGCTGAAGCCGCGTGTTGGGGCATGACAGCATCGGGGCCAAAGAACTCCGGTATTGAGGTCAGTACCAACACCCGTGGCGAGCCGGAAGACGGTGTGCGGAGTTGTTGCTGGCAAAGCTTGTCTCTCTCGGAGCCATTTTTGGGCCGAATGAGGCGGGTATCATTGGGCCGATACAGTCCCATTGCGATGGGGGTGCAGTCATAGATGGGTGTTGCTTCTTCCACATGTTCATCGAGATACGCGCTCACCAATCGGTATCCTTTGCCCATGAGCTGACGGGCATCCGGAGGCAGCCGGAAGAAAGCATTTTCCATGACGCTTTGGTTGAGTGTGGCCGACATCAGTGGGGCCCGAATAAAGAGTGACAAGCCAAGACTTACGCCCAACAAGACACCACAGAACTTGGCCGACCAGCGCCAGATATCGCCACTGTTTCGCATGGCCAGGTGGGCAGCTCCGGCAGCGGCGATACCGGCCAATACGTAGACGGTGGGGGCGGCATGAAAGATGTAGCGCAGGTTGAATTTAAGGCTCATTGAGCCAAAACAAGACGCGATAGGGACGAGCAAGACGCCCGCCCGCCACCAGCCCACTGGAAGTCCCATGCGTCGTCGGATGGGACTTGCGGGTGCGAACAGTGTCCACAGCCATCCCAATCCAGCCAACGGAAACAACACTGACCCGATACCGGGAGCCAAAATTGCGGCTTGTTTGATGTTGTGTTCGAGCCGTACGCGGGTGGGGGGAATGGTTGTGGCGCGGACAACTTCCCATCGGGGCTTGGGTCCGTCTTGGGGAAAGGCGGCCACGACATTTGAGTTTGGGGGCGAGAGCATCACCCCGGTGACCGCCTCGAACTCACCGCCCCGTAGAAATGCGGGCAGGTACGGTGAGAGTGGAGAGGGCGCCCGCAGGGTGGGCTGAATGGTCTCTTCCCACTCGTATGGAATCTCGTAGTTCACCTCTTCACGGTGGTGCATCACGAGCACATTTAAGGGTGTGAACTCGACGGGGTATGCGTTCAACAGTCCCACAGCGACCGCAATGGGCCCAAGGACCGCCAAGCCCCGCCGGATTCGCTGTTTGTACCCATCGACCCACAGCGAGATGAACAGCAGTCCCAGCATGGGGATGTTGAAGGTGAAGTTTTTCACTTGGGTCAGTGTGAGTACGGCCATCACCAGACCCGCGAAAAGAAAGGTGCGTTTCGACGGGTGCAACAGGGCCACTGAGACCGCAAGCACAGTGCTGGTGGCCACCAAATTGTACAGCGGGTACGACGAAACCTCGTGGGCATAGGGATAGAAAAGAGCGGTTCCAAGAAGCATAAAACCGGCAGCAATACCGGCAGTGCGTCCACCCCAGAGCCGCCCAAGAAGAACCATGGGCAGTTGAACCAGGCTCATCGAAGCCATGCTGACTGCCACCGATGAGCGGATCACGTCGCCCCCAAACAGGGGAGAGAAGATGGCCGACAACACGCCGTACAAGGGTCTTTTATCGACCATGTACAGCTCCCACCGACCACTGACTGCGGCCACGGATGTGCTCAAGAACGCGTAGTTATCGTGACCAATTGCGTGGTTTTCGGGGTTGTAGAAGTCTCGGTAGAGATCGAGAACCAGATACTGTGCCAGTACAAAACCGAGCGCCAGAAGCCAATCCATGGGCTCAATGCGGGTTCGGTGTGGTGGGGCTTGCCCCAACGGAGAGAGGCGCCCAATCCACGAAGCCGGCAAGAACCCACAGAGCATGGGCGACAGAACCATCCAGATGCCCCGCAGGGTCCACAGGCCCAACAGACACAACAACACAGCCAGCAGTGGAGGCCAGAGGCCACCGAGGGGTGAGCGAGAGGGCATCCAGGGGGGCAAGAAGGAGGCTGCGCCGCCACTCAACCACCAACACAGCCCAAAGACCACCGCCGGAAAGAGCAGGTGGGCCGGGAGACGGGAACGGGTTTGAGGGTCGATATTCATGCGTCGGGTTCGACGTTGGGGGACGGTCCAAGCATAATCGGCGGATGGAGCAACGCGCGCGTGAATCGATGAACCCTTGGCCCAAGCGCACACTGGCGCTGGTGTTGCTTGTTCATGTGGGCTTGGCCATTCAGCAACTCATTTGGCGCGTAGGCTTTCCTCCCCGTACCAACCATTTTGGGTTCAAGAATGTACTTGAACTTCGGCGCTTGTTCGAGGGCTACATCCCCACATGGCCGCTGGTTCATCCGGGGCGAACGACGCACTACTACCCAAAACTGGAGACCATAGACTGGTGGAATCCAATGGTTTTGCTCCAGGAATTGGTGGGCGGAAAACTGCGTCCTTTGTTCCAAAACCATGGTGATGTCATCTACTGGGTGGAGATTCCTCATCCTTTTTTCCTGGCCACCCTGTGGGGCGATCTGGTGCAGTGGAACCTGTGGGCCATACCGTTGGTGTTCACGGGCTATTTTCTTCTGCTTTTGGTGAGCCTGTTTGGTATTGGAAAGGCGGTGGCGGATGAGTGGACCGGTGTGTCCATCGCTGCTGTAGCCGGTGGGTTTCCTGTTCTTTTTGGGTTCGGAAGATTCATCCATGACACCCTGCCAATCGCCGCCCTGTGTACATTTATGGTGTGGATGGCGGTCTCGTCGGATGGGTTTCGAAAATGGCGACGCTGCGTGTGGTTTGGCATCGCCGGTTGGTCGATGCTTCGGTCGGGCGAAAGCTTTTATGGCTCGGTGTTGGGCATGTTGGTCATCTTGGGCCCGGTGCTCATCGAGGTGGGTCATGCGATCAAAGATGGTCTCGATCGCCATCGATTGCTGGGTCTGGCGTTGGTCGTGGGCATTCCTGTCGCCACTTTTGACTGGTGGTGGTTTGGTCCCGCCATGGATTATTTGGACGATGAGGATCCCTTTGGAGACATTGCCATGGCCCCCATGGTCGCCCACTGGGTGGGTGCACAGTGGCATGAGACCCTGAAGTATGGGGCCTATGTGGTCACCTTGTTCAACGACCTTGTCCGGCCATGGATGATGATCTGGGTGGTGTTGGGTGCGGTGTTCTTTGTGCGTGCTCCTGTGCGCCGAAAGTGGGGTTTTGCCTTGATGTTTTTGGCGCCTTTTGCGCTGCTGAGTTGGATGACGCGAAAGTCCAACTGGTACATCGTTCCGGTCGCTCCTGGTTTGGCTTTGATCGCGGTGTTGGGCCTTCGGGGACTTCCCGGCAAGCTGGGTCGTCCAGCGGTGGCGATGGCGGGCATCGCCGGCATGGTTTCCGTGCTCTTTTATGGTCTTGCTCCCGACACCGTTCGCCGTTCGGTGCCCCAGTGGATGGATCGTCCCTTCCGTTCGGTGGTGATCATGCGCGAGGTGGAGCTTGTCCCGTTCCAAATGTACGCGGGCCGGAGCATTATTTCGGGGGCTGAAGAGGTGGTGCGTACGCTGGATCGAATGCAGCCACCGGATGGAAATCAGCGCCTCATGGCCTTGTTTTGCGAGGATCAGTTTTGGGCGTGGGCCTTTAAGTATGTCATTGAGATGCGGCGGCCTGATGTACATGTGGTGAGTTTGATTCACATGAATCTGCTCGAGCACTATGCTGCGGAACTCAAAGCGGATGAGTTTACCTACTTGGTGCACTTGAACGATCACGGTGTGGAGCGATGGAACCCCCAAGTAGCCACCGGTCTGCCCGTTGGTATGGCGGCCCCCACCAATGAGGGCTCCTTCCATTTTGCGCGGTTTATTCGCGATCTACAGGGCAGAAGCCTGTCTCCGACGCCGCTGTCGCGTGGTGCGTTTTACGTCCTGAATTAAGGCGGAGACCCGCGGTGACCACAGAACCGTCTGGGTTCGCGGTTGGAGCGTTTCCATAGGGCGACACAGTGTTCTCCTTCTCCCGTGGCCTCGGTGAGATTGAATCCCCGTTTCATGAGGGCCGGCGGTGGTCGTTGACTGCAGCCATTGGACTCTGCAATGACCCATCCCACGCTGTCGGGGTGATCTAAGTTTGGCCAGTTGGAGAACGAGATGCACGGATCTCGGACGGCCAAAGAGAGATGGATATCAGAAGGATCCCCTTGTCCCATATACAGGACATGATTGGGGCAATCACAAGAGTCTTTTGCGATTTTGGGCTGGATGAGGGAGATCGCATCGTGGTGGTCGGTGGGACCCCGTGGTCCCAGATGAAGGGGCACAATCCCTTGAAAAAGATGCTTCTGCGGTCCGGCCTCACCGGTCCAATCCATGCGCGCGAGCGAGGCTGGAAAGGTCGAAGTGGGCAAGGACCGGCTGGAGAACTGGGTCCATCCGATCACAAGGACTGCGATACCCGTCACGCGTCCCAGCCACTTGGGGCGAAACACCGAGAGTCCACAGGCGAGAATGAGCACCACAACCGGGTACACCACGGCTGCATAGTAAAAGTTCTTTTTGCCGACCATCGACAGTGCAGCGAGGGGCAAAATGAGCCAGGAGCCCAACATCCATCGCCCCTTACCGCGTCGGAGAAAGGGCGCGATAGCCAAGACGAAGGGGGCGATAAGCCAAGGTGTGAAGTCATCGGAGTACATGCGAAGCGGATAGGCGGTGATGGCTTCCCAGCTCAAGCGAGAGGCGCCTTCGACATACTCTCGGTTGCCCATTTCATCCTGAAAGTAGGCAAAGTCCACCAACGGAAAGGCGTAGTACACCATGAACCCGGCCATGGCCCCGGCGAGCACCAACGAACCCAGCAGACTGTGGAGTCGTTTGGTCGAGCTCAGCCCCTGTATGGTCACACCCACAGCGATGGAACCGATGGCGGCCATGAACAACAGATTGTCCGTCTCTCGGGCACTGAGAACACTGCCCATCGCCGCGACAATCCCAAATCCAATGGTGGAACCTGCGCGTGAAAACCCCAGACTTCGAAGCCCAAACCAGGCGCCTGCAACCAGCAAGAAATGTTGATGCACCATCGCATCCCAGCGTCGTGCCATGAAGGCCACGGCGGGCACCATGGGAAAGAGACCTGCCGCGATCAACCCCCCAAAAGAGTTGGTCAATCTTCGGCCGAGGTCGAACAGAATCACCTGGGTGAGGACGACCACAACGAGGTTGAGCCACAGCAAGAAGTCTGGATTTGCGCCCACATACTTGTGGGCCGCGAGGGCGGGCCAGACCAAAAGTCCCATGGATTGTCGGTAGGTTGACCATGGATACCCAAGTTGGTCGGTTCCATCGGCACGGAGGATATCGAAGACGGGTGCGGTGAAGCTACAGCACACCCCGTCGCCGATGCCACCGTCGGCTTCAATCCACAATGCGCCCACCCATACCTGTGCGGCGACCAACATGAGAAGGCATAAGGGAACGAGAATGTGGCGCAGTCGGGTGGTCATGGGCTGGCTGTTGGGGGTGGCTCAGTGTAGCGTGTGCTTCGATGTCTGCATTGTTCCAAAAAGTGGTATTTTCCTTTGTCGCGGTCGGGTTGGGTCTCGGTGCGCTGGAATTGAGTGCTCAGGGCATCGAATCGGTGTGGCCAAAGAAGCCCCTCCGCCCCTTACCGGCACCCGGTGAGGCGGCATGTATGCCGGATTGTATGCCCGGGGTGGCATCACTCCCGGCGCAACCGACCGGATTGCCTCGCGGCATTCCGATGACGCCTCATGGTCGGCGCGCATGGGCATTGCCACGAAACACGGAGATGGTGGAGACCCATGTTCGGGTTCGAGTCAATCAATGGGCACTTCGGGGACCCGACGTGGAACCCAAAAAGCCAGGTGAATTGCGCTTGATGACCCTCGGTGACTCATCGGTATTTGGTTTTGGTGTTGAGGAAGATGCTGTTTTTGGTGCCGTATCGGCCAGAACCCTCACAGATTTATGGGGTCAAGCGGTGGTCTCCATTAATGGAGGAACACCGGGCTACACCTCGATTCAGTCGTTGCATACCCTTCAAGATGTGGGTGCACAGATCCAGCCGGATCTGGTTGTGATTGCAACCATCTGGAGTGACTTGTTTCAAACGGATGAACCGGTTGAGCGGGCGGGAGGGCAGCGACATGCCATGGCCTTGTACCGGGTCGGAACCCGTGTTCTCGCTCCATTTTTGTCCGCACCGACGGTGGGATGGACCGAGGGCGATGTGGGTGCGATCGCACAGGGCCGTACCGCCCGTGTAGGGCTCGATCGCTACCGTGAAACCCTGGAACTTTTGGTGCGTGAGATTCGTGCTGTCGGGGCGGAGCCTGTGGTGATGGTGCTTCCCGCCCCGGTCGATCTCGATCAGGAGCCCGTGCCGGAATTGATCACCGCCTATCGAAATGCACTGAAAGCGGTGTCCGAGAAGCATGGAATTGTGTTGGTCGATGGCCCCGATGTTTTTCGCCGATCCGGTGCGGGAAATGCCCATTTTTTCGATCAAGTTCATCCATCAACGCAGGGCCATGCCCTCTTGGGTGAAGCTTTGGCCAATGCGCTGCGTGCCCACAAGCCGTCTCTATGACTGCGGCTGGACGCTTGGTCGTGTAGGCTGTCTTTGTGAGATGCACATTTGTCCCATTGTTGTTGATTCTCGGATGTTCTGACTACCAAGTGGTGAAGCAGACCTTTTCGGAGTCTTTTCTGCAGCCGTCCCGCGATGAGGGCATCGATATTCTTTGGGTGGTGGATGATTCTGCCACCATGTACGAAGAGCACGATTTGCTCATGAATTCGGCGGATTCCTTCATCGGGTTTGTCTCGAATACAGTGGTGGATTTCAATCTCGGTGTGGTGAGTACAGATTTTGAAGATGGCGGAAGCGGGTTGCTGGGTCCGGTCTTGACAGCTGAGTCCACTCGGATGGTCGATAGTTTTGTGTCTCAAATCAATATGGAACGCGCTGGAAGTCGAAATGAGCGTGGATTTGATGCGGCCGTTGTCGGCGCTGACCCAGTCGCCAACCCCGATTTTGCCCGCTCCAAAGCGGATCTCGAAATGGTGATTTTCTCCGACGAGGATGACCATTCTTCGATGGATAGCGCTACGTTTTTGAGTACCCTTCAGGCGCAGCGCCCGACCGCGAATGTCAAGATTCATGCCGTGGTGGGAGATCCACCAGCGGGCTGTGTTTCCGCCTTGGCCGCCGCCGATGTGGGTTCTCGATATTTAGAGGCCCAGGCCAGCACTGAAGGTCGCCGGGAGTCGATTTGTACATTGGATTATGGCGAGATGTTGGCGCGGGTTGCACTGGATGTGGTGGGTCTACAGACCTCCTTTGTTCTCGAGAAGGTTCCCGAGGTTCCGACCATCGAATTGTTGGTGGACGGGATAGAAATTCATCATCGTGAGAAGGATGGATGGTCGTACAACCCTGGAGACAACTCGATTTATTTTGATGGGTTTGCGGTGCCCTCGCCCGGTTCCGTGATCGTGGTCACCTATTCGGAATGGTACGGCCCCATGTATGAGCGAGAAGAGGACACAGGACTGTGAAGTGGCTTTTATTTTTATTGGCTGTGGGCGGCTGTGCAGGCTCAGATTCATCCGGAGATGAAGAGCCCGTCATCCAGTCGGATGTACAGTCCATTCGAGTGGAGCCCGCCACTGTGACGCTCTCCACCGACGGAACCATCCCGGGTTCGGTTCGATTTACCGCGTTTGCGACCACGGACTCCGGCGATGAAGTCGAAACCGATATGGTGAGTTGGTCGGTGTCCAATTTGTCCGCCGGTGACATCAATTCTCGCGGAAAGTTTCAGAGTTCCACCCTCAATGGCGGTGTGACCACGGTGACCGCCACGCATGTGGGTATCGAGGGAAGTGCCACGGTTACGGTGGTGTATGAGCAAGACATGGTGGAAGGGGAACTCAGTGCCTCCATTGTGTCCGCATTTGACTCCGCCACACCGGTTGAGGGGTCCTTACCGTCAATCAGCTACCCTGAAGATGGGGTCACTGTTCCCCGAAACCTGGAGGGGTTGGCGTTTACGTGGGATGCGGCCGAAACGGCGAATGTCACCCGTCTTCGGATGCAGTCGGGCATCACCGATATGAGCATCTTTACGGACTCTGATGAGTGGTTTTCCACCTCAGATGTGTGGGCGACCATCGCGGCATCGAACACTGAGGGCAGTGTGGATGTCACGATAGAGACGGGTGTGTGGGACGGCAGTAGCTTGAGTGATGTTCAGCGCGGTCCGCCATTCAGTCTCACGGTCAATCGACTCGATGCACGCGGATCCGTTTTGTATTGGGTTGCACGTTCAGATTCTGGCGGAGGTGTTCCCGGTGGAGACATCATGCGAATCCCGTTCGGATCGACCGAAGCGGAAGCCTTCTGGACGTTTGAAGATGCCGGTCAGTGTGTGGGGTGCCATACGTTGGTTGAAGCGGGCGACAAGATGGTGGTCACCCACTCGGGCGTGAACGGAAACTTTTCGATCATTGATATCTCTGACCCGGACTACCCGGAAACGTGGCTCAACACAGCGGAAGAGCGGCGCGCCACATTTCATGCGGCCAGTCCCGACGGTGAATTTCTGCTCACGGTGGCAGACTACAAGGCCAAGCTCTATTCCTTGTTTACCGGTGCGCTCATCATGGAGGTCGACACCGGCGGCGAGAGGGTGTCGCATCCCGACTGGTCACCCGATGGGGACAGCGTCTTGTTGGTTCGCATTACTTCCACCGCGATGAATGACATGAATTTCGAGGGTGGTGAGATCATCAAGATGTCGTGGAACGGCAACAGTTTTGGTGCTCCCGAGGTCTTGGTTCCAGCCACCGCAGACAAGAACAACTACTACCCATCCTTTTCGCCAGATGGCGAATGGATCGCGTTCAATCGCGCTGTCCGGACAGAGATTGTTCGTGCCGATGGAACCATAGAGGTTTCATCCTCATCGTATGCCAATCCCTCGGCGGAACTGTGGCTCATGGCCAAGGACGGCACGTACCAGACCCGATTGGACACCGCGAATGGGGTGGGTGAGCTTCAGAATTCCTTTCCTCGGTGGGGCCCACTTCCCGACGACGATGTGCTCTGGCTCGCCTTCAGCTCGACCCGCACATATGCGGTCGATCCCAGAATGGGTCCTCTTCCTCTTCCCCAGATCTGGGTTTCGGCGATTGCGCCCGAGAAGATCTTGAATGGTGAGGATCCGTCTGCAGCACCCTTCTGGCTTCCCGCTCAGGACAGTCAATCGGACAACCACCTGGCAATCTGGTGGTCGAAATGATGCGTCATGGGGTGCTCTGGTTGTCCGTCTGTGTGGGCTGTTCCAAGCCCGCCACAACGGCCGCACCGGAAGACATCAATATTTCGGACTACCACGGGTTTTCAGTCGATGCAGCCTGGACCTATCGAGATGACGGTGTGCTCGATGATGCGCCGGATGAGAGTTCTCTCTTGCGGGCTCGCTATACCGGTGATGGTGTGGTCGATATGCGAAGAGGTGCCCGCTGGGCGGACGCATCGCGTACGGTAGAAGTCGTCTTCCATTTGGATAATAATTTCAGCATCCTGGCGTGGACCCTGGGACCCTATTCTGGCGAAGCGGACCTTCCGCTCGGAAATGAAGCCCCGCTCGATGGACAATCCGTGCAGGTCTCTGGCTGGTTTTGCCGCACGGAGCGACGCACAGAAATTGAGACCTACTACGCCTTTTTTGAGGATGTGGTGCAGTTTCAATGCGAAGGCGAGGGCGGCCCAGAAGGAAACTGGACGTTCGCCCGCGACATGGGTTTGGTGGCCTATGATGCGCCGGACTACAGCCTGAGTTTGGTCGCACCCTGGTAAGGCTTCAGCGCAGCGCATCCCGTACCGCGCGCACCAGTCCATCGACATCCTGTTGGGTCATCGCGGGATGATTCGGGAGGTACAAGACCTCTTCGCTGAAATCTTGTGTGGGACCAAACCATTCCATGTAGTCGGACCGGGTATCGTAGCCGGATCGCCGTAGTCGACGGGCGAGAAGGGTGGCATCGTTCGTTCGAATGGCGACGGCATTGAAGCTGTTTTCTGCAGTGGAATCAAATATGGGCAACTCAATCCCATGCACTCCCTTGAGGCCCTCGATGATGCGCAGGGCATTGGAGCGCCGGGTTGCATTGCGTGCGTCGAGTTGTTCGATTTCCATGCAACCGAGGGCACCTTGGGTGTTGCTCAGTCGGCGGATGGCCCGTTGGGGATCGAAGGTCGCCCGAGCTTCATAAAACATCGCATCGAGTTTGGACGGTGCAACGGTTTGCAGGGTGAGTGTAGCGGGGTGCATGAACCCCCGAAAACCCACAGGTGTGGTTAAAAACCAGCGCTGTAGACCCGATCGGAACAACCGACTGACCGTCGCGTTGTCGACTTCGGATGCATCCCGTAAGCGTTCGTTGATCCGGGCCATCACATCGTCTCGATGCGTCAACAGGAGCCCTCCCCCAAAGGTCTGCAGATTTTTTCCGCTGACCAAGGAAAACACCCCCACGTCTGCAATGGCTCCGGCCCGGTGGCGACCCCAGCGTGCCCCAGTGGCTTGGCTGGCATCCTCGACCAATGGAACTCCAAGGGTCGAACACACCGCTTGCAGTCCGGCCATGTCCGCCAGTTGTCCAAATGGGTGAATCAACACGACAGCATCGGCCCCATCAAGGTGGGGGGCAAGCCGGGCGGGATCAAGTGCGAATGTGTCGGGGTGAACCGGCGCAAACCGTGGGGTGTAGCCCATGCCTTCCACGACTTTCACCAAGGAGAAAAAGCAATACCGTGGGAGTACAACAGTCGCATTTTTGGGCAACCCAAGGCCCAAGAGGGCCAAATACAGTGCCGTTCTTCCACTCTCGATCGCCACCGCGTGCTGAACTCCGAAATATCGGCAGGCGGCGGCTTCGAAGTGCGCCCGCCCATCGATGTGCTCAGTTCGTCCAGCGGCAGCCAACACAGCCAACCGCAGCTCATCGCCTGTCAGATTGACATTATGGCGTGGGGTGGCGCGGAACATTGGCCTTCTTGTCGGGAGCAACCTGTGTGGGTCGTTTTCCGGCGGCAGAGGTTCCCACACGTCCACGGTTGCCCAAGAGGTATTTCAAGCTCATTGCCGCGAGTTGCCATTCAGTGGGGTCGCTGAGTCGATACAGGGCCCGTCGCCGCAGGTAGCGCGCAAAGCGACGCGGAGAGAAGTAATATTCGAGATAGAACTGGCGCTGAAGCTTCTCTAAAACCTCGGATTCCACTTCGCTGAGGTTCACATGCTGCGTTTCATAGTGGTTGAGTTCGCTCAAGTCGGCGACTTGATCCTTCATCATCTCGTAGGACTGAGAGCCCGGGTAGGGCGTGTGGAAAGCCATCTGAACCATGTCTGAACCCACGAGCTTGGCGAAGTCGAAGGTTTCTTCCATCTCTGCTCGGGTTTCGCTGGGGTGGCCCACCATGTAGTAGGTCGTGAGAATCAGGCCGGCCTTCTGACAATTTCGAGCGGCCTCGAGCAACTGATCCCGCGAAGCATTCTTGCGAATGATTTTTAGAATGCGGTCAACCCCCGACTCGATGCCCATTTTCACGCCCACACAGCCTGCCCGCTTCATCAGCTTGAGCAAGTCGAGGTCGATGAGATCTCCGCGGGTCTGGATGGTCCAGTGGATGCGGTGATTGTGCTTGATGAGCCCGTGGCAGATATCGACCACCCGTTCACGGTCGAGACTGAAGACATCGTCGATTGTATAGAAGGCATCAATGCCATGATCGAGATGCAGTCGAAGCATGTCGTCAACCACGCGCTCTGCAGAGTGGCCACGAAATTTTCGCCCATAGGTTTGGCGCAAGGTTGCGGAACAAAAGGTGCATGGAAACGGACACCCACGGCTGGTCAATAGATAGCCCCACCGTACATTTCCAAACTTAGGTACGTGGATGGACCGCATGCGATAGCGTTCGAGGTGAAGACCTGTTGGGTCAAGAGGGGGAAGCGAGTCACAGTCGTTGATCTCGCGTTTCTTCCCTGTTCGGATGATGGTTCCATCTGCCCCAAGAACTGCGCTGCTGTCGACGGCGCGTTCACCGCGACAAGCGAGCAGGTCTGCGACCGAGCCCGGATACTCGCCCAGGAGGACTCCCGAGATGGGTGACCCTTGGTAGAGCAAGTCTTCCGATTGTTCTGTGGCGTGTTGACCGATTCCCCAGATTTTCAGATCGGGCAGTCTGTCCAACACTGCACCGGCGATCTCTCGGGCATACGCCATGGTGGGGGTCATGGTGTCGATGAGCAACATGTCTGGCCCGAGCCCCACCAGATGCCGTACGAGTTCATCGCGCTCAAAGTCCTCGACATGAAGATCCACCACGGTGGGGTTCCAGCCAGCTGCATGAGCAATGCCCTTGGCGTACAGCATTTCCACCGGCCACATCAGATCATGGGGGTGGTTGTTCTGAAAGATCGCCCACGGTGCAAACCGGAGCAGCACGACCTGGGGTCGTCCAAAGATGCCGGGGCCTGTGGACCATGGTGTCATGGAGTGTCTCTCATAGGAACCGGGCCCCCCGCGCGGATCAATTCCACAGCTTTTCGAGCCAGTGAGGGCAGCGTAGCAGGTGTGGCCACCATTTCCGAGGCCAAACGCGCAAAAGAACCGGGTTGGGTGAAGAAGGCGATGTGCGCAAGCTTGGCAATCTGCACCGCATGTACCCGAGAAATACTGGTGGTATCGATGGTGGTCGCTGCGCCAGCGTACCCCGATCCAGGGGTTTCATAGAAGGGCACCCAGTTGGCATCATCGAGCGACATTTGAAGCCCCAAACGGATGCTGGAGAAGGTGGATTGTGTGGATATTCCGGGCAAGCCCACAATAAAATAGCCCCCGACCCGCATGCCGGCGTCGCGCGCCCACTGTACGGCCTGTTGTGCGTGCTTCAAAGAGTAGCCAACAGCGGGAGAACCATCGGCTCGTAGGTGTTCAAAGCTAAATACGATCCGAGTACACCCTGCAGAAGCCATGTGGTGCAGCAGGTGTGCATCGACTTGATCGACCCGGATACCGTTGACCAATTCCCATTGAACCGCCACGCCACGTTCCTTCAGGAGGGAGCAGATTTCTCGAACCCGTTGTGGATCCTCCATGAAGTTGTCATCTTCCACATGGATACTGGCAATCCTGTGCTCGTTGACCAATTGGGTCCACTCAGAGACCACTTGTTCGGCCAAGCGCGCATCAAAGCCGGCGGGTCGCAGCGCAGGTACAGGACAATATGGGCAGCGATGAAGGCATCCCCTGGAGGTGAAAACCTGTGTGTACGGTGTGGCCATTGATCGCATGGCGTAGCTGTATTGTTCCACGGGGAACACGTTCCGATCGGGCAGTGGAAGCAGGGAAAGTGGGCTGTGGATCCGCGGACTGGGTGATGGGCGTCGGGCATGAACCACTCCCGAGACGGTGTATGGATCGCGGGCGTCCACAAGGTCGGCCACGGTTTCCTCGGGTGGTCCCACGATGGCAAAATCAGCACCTGTGTGCATTCGGGCCGCGGCTGGATCGAGGGTCGGAAGCGCGCCTGCAACGACGGTGTATATTCCCGGCACAGCGTGCAAGGGCCTCATCCATCGTGCGACCTCATCGGTGTTGTGGTGAAGCACAGTGGCCACCACCCAATCGATTTGTCCGGACTCGATGCGGCGATGAATCTGGGATTCGTCATCGAAAGAGAGGTCGATTCCTTCAACGGAGTGTCCGGCCCCTTCGAGTAAGGGGACCATCCCTGCCAAAGCCAACGGATATGCGGGCTCTGCATTGACGCGAGGTTGAATCAAAAGAATGCGCATGGTCTATCTATTCTGCCCTGTCGCGTACCCAATAGGCGAGCGCAATGGACCCACAGCCGACGAGAACGACCCATCCATGGTGCACAACAATCAAGGAGGCGGGCACGGACCCCAGGGCTGTGGCGGCGGCGGTCGTGGACCAATGATGGATGCCAATCCCGCCGACGGGCACAGGTAAATAGGTGACGAGGTCCGCAATTGAGAGCATGGCCGCCGCCATGGTGGGCTGGATGGCTTCGCCCATCCCTCGGCCGATCAGTATGATGCCGGTTGCGCTCAGGGTGTGTTGTGCCGTTGCCAATACAATGTGCGCCAAGGTTTCCCCATCTCCAAGGCCGCGGAGCGCCGGAGGGGTGTTCGTACCGGGTATCCGAAGCCGTGAACTCCACCACGGGGTGAGTCGATCCACCACAAAAGGTCCCAGGAGTGCGAGAATCAGGACCGCCATCGCCAGGGCCATAGATACCGCCCCCAAGGCAAAAGCCGCCAGAATGCCCAAGGCACATAATGTGGTCGAAAAACGATGGAGCAACCGTACCAATACACGGTGTATCGGCATGCCGCTTATCGTTGAGACCGCACCGATTTCATACAGGTCACCGAGAAGGCTGGGGAGCATCACGTTGACTCCGTGTGCCATGAAGACCGGGTGCAGCAGGGGTTTGTACGTGGTCAACCCCAAGACCTTTCGGGTGCGGTCGAGTTGTACGATCATGGATGCGGGAAGGCAGAGCAGCCCCAGTCCAAGCATCCATGGCGTGAGGGTAGACAGCCCAGATAGGGCGTCCCCATGGGTGTCCCACCAGCGATCCATCAATAGAACGCCAATGACCCCACCCGCCAAAACGATCAACCGCCGCTGCACAGCTCCAACCGTTCCGCGCGAAATCCGCGGTCTTCTCCGGGGGCAGGAAGGGCGCCCTCATCCATATGAGCAATGGCGCGCTGTAGCCGTGCTCGGGTCATATCGATCACGAATTGAAACCCCGCACGATCAGCGGCCGTTTTCGGGCCCACGGTCTCCGCGCGTTGAATCAAAATGAACTGAAGTTGTGCGTTCCTTTCTCGGTTTTCTGCCAATACGGCATGCCCAGTGGTGCCTGATCCGGCAAAGAAATCCAGGACGACATCCCCGGGAACCTGTGTGAACCATCGAACGATGCGTTGCGCAACACTCAATGGCTTTGGATGGTCGAACGGTACACCGAGTTTTGCCAGTCTTCGGTCATCGGAACTTCCATCGCGCAAGATTGACGGCACACCCTCCGTACGGACTTCATCCAAAAAGTATTTTCGGCGCGGCTGGGTGCTTTCATCGATGCCAAATACGATTCGGTCTTCGGCCAGCAGTCTCGCCATGGTCGGTGGGGGATTGCGCCATCCACGTGCGGGCAATGGGCACGCCAGACCCGTAGTGGGGTGGTGTAATGGCTGAAAGTAGGGGTCGGGTGCGCGCCGTTTGTTGGGCCATGCCATGCTGACCGCCTGAAAAACCCGCCCCGTCTCGTCGATGCGGCTGTATGCGCGCTCACCTGGCCGAAAACTTGTTTGGGCCTTCAGCCAGTATCCGAAGGCTTTGTTTACATCCTCCAGCGTTTGGGCTCGACGGTGGGGCTTGAGGGCCGGCTCGGGGAGTCGATATCGGCTTGCTGCTTTTGCCAAGTCCGGTGGCAATCGTACTTGGCCGAGTGTACCCATCAACTCATTGGCTTTATCCAGCATCGCTTCCACATTGGGTTTGGATTGCTCCAAGGGGTGGAAAGCGGTGCGATTCTTGGCATAGCAGACAATGGATTCATGCTGAACCGCAATGGCGTTGGCATCCCCTTTGGGGTTCTTCTTGTCCCACACGATGGTACCCAGACGATTTTCACGTCCAAAAGTGTCATCTAAAAGCAGGGTGAGGCGGGCCAGTTCATGTTCATCAATGTGAACCACGATGGCGCCGTCCTCGCGGAGTAGAGAGTGAGCCACTGCGAGCCGTGGCTGCATCATATCGACCCACTCGTCCCCTCGCTTATCGTCGTATGTGAATCCCTTCCCTGTGTTGTACGGGGGGTCGATGTAGACGAGTTTGATGGCGTCGCTGTGGGTCTCACGCAATCGCTGCATGACCTGAAGATTGTCTCCCTCGATCAGACGATGCTTCGTGGTGTCAAACCGAACCGAGGCATCTGGAAGGGGAACAAAAGAATCGGGTGGCATCCCGGTCATGGCCTCCCGGCTTCGCTCTTGAGCCAGCTCCGTACGATGCGGGTAGCAACGGTCATACGGTAGTCCGCGGTTGAACGAATGTCATCGATGGGTGTGATGTCCTTGATGACTGAATCTGCAGCGCCAGGATGGATGGGGTTTCCCACGAGGGCAGCCTCTACAGCGTGGAGCCGCAGGGGAACGGGCCCAACAGAACCCAGGGCCAGACGGGCATGGGTGACCCGACCTTCGTGCACCTGCAAGCGACCTCCGAGCACGACTTTAGAAATTGCCTGTGCCATGCGGGTACCGACCTTTCTGTAGGTGATGCGATCGGTTCCATGAATGCCGATGTGTACGGCCAGGAGCAGTTCGTCGTTCGCCAAGGCGGTGGTTCGGTATCCGGTCCAGAAGTCGGAGGCGGGTATCATTCGCGTTCCGCGAACACTCGCGACTTCAAATACGGCATCGAGGGCGAGCCACAAGGGCAGTGAATCTCCTGCGGGGGAGGCATTCACGATGTTTCCACCCACGGTTCCTCGGTTCTGTATTTGTTCTGCGCCCACCGTTCGTGCGCACTCTCGCAGCGGTGCAGGCAGGCGATCATCTCGTCGAATGTCGGTCCATGTGTTGAGGGCTCCGATTCGAATGCCATCGCTGGTCATTTTGATGCCGCGAAGTTCATCACAGGACCACAGGTTCAGCACTTCATCGAGATGAAGTGAGCCGCCTTCCACAAACACCATGATGTCTGTCCCACCGGCAAGCACGGTGGCTTTGGGGTGCTCGGCACGCAGTGCCAGGGCTTCTATCAAGGTTTGGGGGTTCCATACGGGTGCGTGAGAGGTGTGCATCAGTCTTCTCCCAACGCACAGACGACCGCATCCACAATCTTTTGGTATCCCGTACACCGACACAAGTTGCCGGCCAGAGCCTCCCGAACGGTTCGTTTGGTCGGGTGGGGGTCATGGTCTAACAAGGCGCGTGCTGCGACAATAAAGCCGGGCGTGCAGATGCCACACTGGGCCGCACCATACTTGACGAAGGCATCCTGAATCGGGTCGAGTCGGCTGTCATCCCCGATGCCTTCCACCGTTGTGATCGTGGTTCCATCGGCTTGCACCACGGGGATGAGACAAGAGTTGACCGGCAGTCCATCCACCAAGATGGTGCAGGCGCCGCATTCGCCTTCGCCACATCCTTCTTTGGTTCCCGTCATTCGCAGCTGTTCGCGAAGCACGTCGATGAGTCGGGTCATGGGGAGGGCGTGCACGTTGACTTCGTGGCCGTTCAAGGTGAACTGAATCATTCGGACGCCTCCAGGGCAGTCATGATGCGCTCGGGCGTCATGGGCAATGCATCCAACACGATTCCTGTCGCCTGTTCGATCGCTTGGGCGGTTGCTGGTGCGGGCCCATCCATGGGGATTTCCCCGATGCCCTTGGCCCCGAATGGCCCGCCCGAAAATGGAATCTCAATGATACGGGTGATCATTTCAGGCGCATCCAGAGATGTTGGAATAATATAGTTTGTAAGTCGATCATTTATCATTCTTCCCTGATCGTCGAGTACAACTTCCTCGCAGGTTGCATACCCAAGTCCTTGCAAGCATCCACCCTCGAGCTGCCCAGCCACGATGACCGGGTTGATGGCTTTACCCACATCGGTGGCCCCCACATGGCGGCGGTAGAGGACCTCACCCGTGTCCAGGTCCACATCCAGATCGACCACTGAGCAACTCCACCCATAGGTAGGGTATGCGTCGCCTTGGTAGGTCTGGTCATCCCACTCCATTGTGCCATTGTCTTCGTATTCGGCCAGTACGCGAATGGGGGCATCATTGGTGCGTCCGTTAATCAGGACATCGAAGTCTGTTGATGTCAGTCCCGTCTCTTGTTGGAGCGCATCACGGAGTTGCTCTGCCGCCTTTTTGACCACGCCGCCGACCACCATGCAGGTGCGGCTGGCCACGGTGGGGCCTGAGTCGGGAACGTTCGCGGTATCGTGCGGTGCGTTGGATATACGGTCCACCTCGATGCCCAGTTCCCCTGCAGCAATCTGTGGGAACGTGGTGTCAACGCCTTGGCCAATATCCGTTGAGGCAGTGAGAATTTTCACGCATCGTCCTTCGAGTTCAAGAGCCACTTTGCCTTTGATGCGTGCTTCGCCATTGCCGGTAAATCCACACCCATGAAAGACCAGGCTGACGCCTCGTCCGCGGGCATAGCGGCCTTCACCACCACCGGGGTGGATGGGGCTTTCAGTAACGGGGGCTTCGGCGGCTGCGAGGGCCTCATCGAGTACGATGAGGGCTCCGGTGTCGACCAATGCTTGTCCGGACGGTGTGGTGTCTCCATCGCGCAAGAGGTTCCGGCGCCGGACCGTGACAGGATCGATGTTCATTTCGCGGGCGATTCGGTCCATATGCCGCTCAACAGCCCACATGGCTTGGGGGGCTCCAAAGCCTCTAAATGCGCCGTTTGGGGGTGTGTTGGTGGCCACGGCCACGCCCTCCAGGTGCTGGTTGGGGCATCGATAGGGACCGGTCAGGTGAAGGATGGCCCGAGAGAGGACCACGGGTGTGAGCGTGTTGTACGCCCCACCATCCATCAAAATGTCCGCGTCCCATTGCAGCAGGTTTCCCTCGTCATCCACCACTGAACTGATCTTGATGATCGAGGGGTGGCGCTTGGTGGTGGCCCGGAGATCTTCATCCCGTCGGTAGATCATTTTGATGGGTCTGCGCGTCGCAATCGCCAGGAGTACGGCGTGGGCGGCCAACATGGATGGATATTCTTCTTTGCCACCAAAACCGCCACCGGTCGCTGCTTGAATGACGTTCATTCGCTTGTGCCCCAGCATGGGGGCGAGCGCTTTTTCGATATAGAACGGGCACTGCATTGACCCCACGATGGTGAATCCGTCGTCTTCCCGGGGGATAGCGATCATGCCTTGGGGCTCGATGTACAGCTGCTCTTGCAGTCCGACCCGATACTCGCCCTCGATTCGTCGACCGCCCGACGCCTCTCCGCCCTTGTGGATGGAGATGCGCTTGAAGACATTGTCTTCGCCGTAGATTTGCGTTTCGTTGCCCTCGGCCACGGTGGCATCCAAGATGGCGGGCAGATCTTCGGTGAGAACGGTGATGTGTCGCACCGCATCGAGCGCCCTATCGCGGCTATCCGCCGCCACCAAAGCGACGGGCTCTTCCACATGGCGGACCACCCCATCGGCGAGGGCCGGCTGGTCTTCGGTCATCAAAAAGACGACGTTTTGGGCCGGGATATCGCTGGCGGTCACGATGGTGATGCCATGCCAGTCAAAGTCAGGGTCTTTCTTGATTCCCAACAGTTTGGCGTGTGCACGTGGGCTTCGAACCGTGGCGCCGTACAGACACTCCGCCGGACGAATATCATCTACATATTGCGCATCCCCACGAACTTTTGAAGGGCCATCTGCGCGCGGAACATTGAAACCAACAGGACTCATGGTGAAAGCATAGCAAGGTGACAGCAGCCACACCCCCCTTTTCATTGCGGCAACGGTGCTTAGACAGCTTACGATTGCATAGGGGCGTGTGTGTTTGCCCTGGCGCACGAAGGGTTCATGGCCAAAAGTTATAAAACTTCGGAACAGGAAACTGCGAATCCCCATCAAGGGGAGGGGCCTCAGCAGGCCTACCCGCCGGGGTTCAGTCCCCAGGCTCAGGCGCGAAAACTGCACGAGGCCATGGCTGGTATGGGGACCGACGAACGGGTCATTTTTGATGTGTTGCGATCAGGTCGTGCTGATCTCAACCGGGCGATTGAGTCTGCTTTTAATCGGATGTACCCCAAGTATTCTCTGCGCACCTGGCTTCGCGATGACTTGGGTGGGAGTGACTACACCAAGGCGATTCAGTTGCTTGGGCGTGGGGACTACACCTTGGCGCAAAAGCTTGAACATGCCGCCGATGGATGGGGGGCGGACGAGCAAAAGATTTTTCGGGCCCTGGAATTGGCTCCGGCGGCCGATTTGGCAGAGGTCTACAACAATGCAGGCTTGATGGCTCGTCTGGATGATGAGCTCAATTCCAACGATTTTAAATTGGCCAAAGCCTATCTGCGTGGCGAGGGAGTTCTCGCAGCCAAACTTCGACGTGCAATTGAAGGCATGGGCACGGATGAGGAAGCGATTTGGCGCGCTCTGGGTAAGGCTTCCGCCGAAGAAAAAGCGTTCATTCTGGACCAGCCAGCATTGTTGGCCCATCTGCGTTCGGATTTGGGTAGTTCGGCCTTTCTGAGGGCGCAGAGAATGCTTGCAGGGACCTGGGACAACGTCGATAAGATCGAAGTTGGTATGAAGGGGTGGGGCACCGATGAGGCCATGTTGCTCGCCGCGGTTCAAGGGTTGACCAACAATGAATTTGGGAAGATCCAGAACGGAACGACGGAGCTTCCCAATGGCATTTCTTCCCTGAAGGCGCGGCTGCAGTCCGAGTGCAGCGGAGACCTGGAATTTGAGGCCCTGGAAAGTCTCCACCAAAAACGGCTGTCTTTTGATCCAGAATATACGCTCAAGTACCGGGAACAGCAGGCCAATGCGCTGGGTGCTGGGTCCATGCGTGATGACGGGGCATCAGCACTGGTGGCGGCCGATGGGCAGAGCATGTCGACGGTCGCTCGACTGACGATGGCGTGCAGCGGTGCCGGTACGGATGAAGAGAGTATTTGGGATGTGTGCGCGAGCATTCCATCCGAACAGGGATTGTGGATTCTCAAATACAATCCAAGCAACGTAATGGGAACCTTGCAGGCCGATCTGTCGGCAGACGAGTATTTCCGGGTTCGTTCCGCCCTTGGTGGTGGGAGCTTGGGGCGCATTCAGGTGCTCAAAAATGCGGTGGAGGGAGTGGGCACCAATGAGGCGCAAATCTACTCCGCCATCGAGGCCATTATTGCGGAAGGTGTAGGCGAAGAAGTGTTGCGAGACCGCAGCATTATGGCGCAGATTTCCAACGACCTTGATTCGCGGATGCACACGATTTTCGTGAGCGCGCTTGAGCGGTCGACGTTCACCCCCATCATGCGTTTACAGTGGGCAACGGCCCGCTACGGCACAGATGAGGATTTGGTATGGGAAGTATGTGGTCAGTATGGCTCCAACTGGAGAGTTGGCTCCGGTGGCAGCATCGACCCCTTGGTGGACGAAATCCTGAACAGTGAGCTGTCGACCCGCGACTATTGGCAGGCCATCGATCTGATTCGGGGTCCGGCTGAAACGGATCAGGAAAAACTCGATCGTTCCAAGGAGATGCTGGAGCGAGAGCGAAGCTCGGGAATCAGTGTTGAGTTGATGGATTCGGTGTCCGACTCTGGCGAAAACGCGGATGAAGCCTGGCGGGACTACCAGGTGGCCTACAACCAGTCGTATACCGATGGCGTGGTCTCGGAGCAGGAACGTGCGCGACTGAATGAGGCGGAGGATGAGTCCAATTACACGACGGCTCAGTACCGCGAGGCCAAGGCGTCTGTGGCCCAGTGGGCATCGCAGATTGCCATCACAATTGTGGGAATCACCGCCACCATTTTGACGGCCGGAGCCGCCGGCGGACCGTTCATTGCAGCGCTCGGCGCCAATGCGGGTCAAATCGCAACCTCCATGTTGGTGTCTGCCGCCCTCAAGGTGGGCATTCACAAGGCCATCGAAGGCGAAGGCTATGACTTAAGCAGCATGGATACCCTCGTTGACGGGGTGGGCGCTGCGATTGAGGGTGGTCTCTTTGTGGTCGGAAACCTCGGCGCCGCGCGGATCATGCAGGGTGCGAGCAAGACCAAGTTTGCTGGGAGCATTGGACCCTCCATCGAGAAGGTGTTTGGTGGTGCAGGCAAGCGCATCATGGCGGCTGGTCTCGAAGGCAGCATCGATGGCACCCTCGGTGGCATGGGTGAGGGCCTTTTTCGTGGCCTCGCCAATGATAAAACCTGGGCGGGTGGCCTCGGTGATGCCTTCACCAGCATTTCGACGACCACGCTGCTTCACGGCACTCTCGGTGGTGGAATGGGTTTGGCGGGTGGCCAACTGTTTAAGAGTTTGGGTGAGACCTTTGGTCCCCCCATGCGCAAGATCATGGCGAAGGGGGGCGGTGCGCGTCCAGAAGGGATGGCCGGCGCCCCCGGTCAAGGCTCAGTCGATGATTTACTGGTGAAAATGCCAGAAGATTTGGCGGTCGATGGTGATGCGCAGGTTCGCCTGATGCAGGCGGCGCATGAGACCAACCAGCGGATGCAAGCTGTGGCCGATGAGATCACCTCAGAGTTTGGTCTGAAGTCCACCAAAGTGGGCGTGAAAGGCAACGATTTTGGTGTTGAAAAGACGGCCGATCTCGACCAGTCTAGCTTTGTCTCCAAGGTTAATGAGCGGGCACTTCGGGGCAAGAACCCGCAAGCTGTGGGCAAAATGAAGGACATGAGCCGGGGCCGCTTCGATGTGGAAAACATCGAACAGGTGTACGAGGTTGCCGAGACGCTCGATCGGCGCTTCACCGAAGCCTACGGTGCGGACAATGTACAGACGACCCGTCGGTCACCGGACGATCCCTATCAGCGCATTCATGTGGTGGTTCGCGATCCTGCGACCGGGATTCGTCATGAGTGGCAAGTGGGAACCAAGGCGCTGACGCGCTTCATTGAGGACGTCAAGGTGGCGGTGCCTCCAGGTGTTGAACTGCATGGCTACGACTTCCATGTGGTCATGTACGATGTGCTCGACAAGTTGAGGCGGACAGACGTTCGAGCGCAGCATGGTTTGCCCGACTCCATCGTCGATGACATCGGCCTCGCCTCGCTGAGCAAGGATTACAACAGCTTGATGGTGGAGGCGGGCACGCTGAAACCGGGCATGGTCGAGCCGGAGAACTTCACCCCGCGTTTGAATGACATGTCCGATCGGCTCAGCCGGGCAATCTCGAAACTGGAGGATGATTATCCAGGCTTGGCGACCAAGCTCGATACGAAACTCGCGGCAGAGAAGCAGGCAAAAGTTCGTGCTGCAGAATTGGGACAGGCGGGAGGCGCCCAGTCGACCGTTCATACGCGTCCCGAGGCGGACCTCGATGGTCCGGTCAAGCAAGCCGAAATGCCGCTGGGTCGAAAGACGCCAATCGAGCCCAAGGCGTCCGATGAAGTTCAACCGCCGTTGCGAGAGGATCATCAAAAGGCGGGTCACTATGTGGAGAACAAAAAGGCCACGCCGTTCATCTCCGATAAGCCCCTGTCGCCGAGCTCTGCCACCCAAGGCCAACTCGGTGATTGCTACCTCATTGCCGGTTGTGCGTCTCAGGTTCGGGCCGATCCAGACTCCGTTCGCAGACTCATCAAGGTGAATGCGGACGGCAGCTTTACGGTCACGCTGTACATCCGCGACACGTGGCATGGGGCCGCCAAGCCCAAGAAGATCACGGTCGATAATCAGTTCCCCATGCGGGGAGGCTCGATGCTGTATGCCCAGGCGGGCAAGAGCGTGAACGGTGAAGACGAGATGTGGATGGCCATCATTGAGAAAGCCTTGGCCAAAGAGGCGGGCGGATATGGAAACATCAGTGGTGGAAACATCAATAAGCATGTGAGTTTTGGTGGTGTCTCCGAGATGTTGACCGGAAACAAGGTGACCTTTATCGACACCGGCAGCATGGACAACGACATGTTGCTCCGGCAGATGTCGCATGCCATGGACAACAATCAGCCCCTTGCCGCCAGCACCCGAGACTTTGGACAAAATGCCGATGTTCAGGATGCAGCGAGAAAGCTCAAAATAATGGGCAATCATGCATATTCGGTGGACTCGATCGACCTCGATGCCCAGACGGTCACCCTGTTGAATCCGTGGGGTCATAGTCACCCAACCAACATTTCTGTCGAAGACTTCGTCAAGTACTACAATCGGTTGGATCTGGGGCAAGCAACGAAGGCCGATGGACCTGCACTCAATGGCGCGCTGCCAGAAGGAGGCGGAGATGTGGCTTCGATCGGGCTTGGACAAGCCAGCGACAATCTGCCCATGGCGATGGTGCGCTCTTCGGGTGCAGGCATCACTTCATTCGCATCGGGGCAGACCCGCGGTGAGGCCGCGAGCTTGATGAGCGATACCCACCTCAAGCCTGGGGATGTAATTTTTCCAGGTGAGGGCACGCGGAACCTGTTTTGGTCTCACTTGACCAGTTCTCAATTGATCAAGTTTAGGGGCGGGTATGAAGGCCGCCCCGCCGTGTTCTTTGTGAATCCAGAGACGCATGTGGTGGTGGTCACCGACCCTGGTGCCAGTTTCCAGACTGGAATGACCTTGAGTCAGCAAGATTTTGATGTGTTGCTCAGCCAGGGAGAACTGTAGTGTCGACCCAGATTCACGAAGAGCGAATCGTCGAAACCGCTGTGGGCGAGCTGTTTGGTGTGCGCATTGGCGCCACGGCCGGTCGTGTGGATGAATACCCGCTGCCCAATGGAGAGATGTCGTCTGGACCCACGATGCTGTTGTGTTTTTTGGTCGATGATGTGGATGTCCGTGTTGGCGAAGGCAGTGAACTTGAGGCGGGTGGAAAGACCTGGACGGTTACCCATGTTCATTTGGCCAAAGGTGGACAGGGATGGGTGGATTTACAGACCGAGCGCGCCGCAGATGTCGTGTTGGTCGAAGCCACCACCGTAGATTTTCTGTTCGAGGACGAGTGTGATGATTGCGGCGGTCGGTCAGGCTGGGACGGAACCACCGATCAAAACTTCGGAAAGCTGGCGATAGGTCTGCAGTGCACGGAGTGCCCGACGAAGGTGTGGATGACCGACGGCAAGGTGCAGCGCGCATTTTTTGAAGGGCCACCTGTGTTTACTCCTGGTCGACGACGGTGAGCGATTCTCAGCCCACTTCAGATGGATACGGAGATCTGTTTTCTGGAGCGGCACGGTTGGGTGTGTTGTGCGCGGGTCTCGATGTTCCTTGGGCATCGGTGGTTCCTTATGTCGGTGCTTTCTCAGAGCGGTTGAAGGACTACTTTGAGCTTTCCGTAGACCCTCGGTCGGTCAGTCTTGGTGTGATGACCAAGGGAGAAGGGCAGGCGTATGCGTATCGGGTGACCCGTTTCATGGAAGAGAATGGAATTCCCGAACCCGCCCTTCGACGGTTTTTGGTTCGGGCCAAGTATTTTGAATATCGAAATGTCTTTTTCAAAGCCGAGGTAGATGGGCGAGGCTTGAGAGAGTTCTCAACCTATTTTCGACGCCGCCCTCCGATTCAGGTGGCCCACGCCATGTTGGCTGATTCCGGTGTCGATGGGGACTCAATTGGATTGATGGAGGCTGTGGCGGAGGTGTTGGAGAAGCAGACGGTGCACTTTGTTGGCACGGCTGCGACCCGAAGTGGTCATCTATTGGAGAAAGTTTATTTTTCTCAGTCCGATGTGTTGGCATCATGGGATCAAATTCATACGGCGGCGACACTGTGTGGCTTGTCGGATGCCGATTGGGCGCCGCTGGCCGACATACGGCCAGTGTTGGAGGGACACACATCCTTTGTGTCTCTTTCATTCGCGGATGGTGTGATTCAGCCCGGGCTGAAGCTTGATGTACATGATGTGGCTCCGGGTGTCGTGAAGGCGTTGGTGCCCCACGAAGCTGAACAAGAGCGTGCGGACCTCCCCCGGGCAGTCTTCGCTCATTCAGACCACAGCTATGTGGGAATTCGTCTCATGCCGGGCGAACCGGTGCGCGTGAAGACATACGCGCTGGGATAAGCTTCTCGGCAATGGACGCTCTTCTCACCACATTGCTTGCACAGCACACCGGTCTCATTCTGCTGGTGATCTTTGGTGCAGTCATCGTGCGCGCCGCATTTGGCTTTGGAGATGTGTTGGTGAGCGTACCCATTCTGGTGCTCTTTGTGAGCCCAAAATTGGTGATCCCATTGATGGGGATGGTGGGGGCGACGAACGCTCTTCTCATTCTTTTACGAGAGCGTTCCTCTGTGAAGTGGCGGCCGGTGAGGTACCTCTTGATGGCCTCCGTTTTGGGTATTCCCATTGGGGTGTCTCTGCTCAAATGGCTTCCTGAAGCCACCATCAATTTCGCATTGGGTTTGAGGTTGGTGGGATTCTGTATTTGGAGTCTTTTGGGCCGTAAGACAGTACGACTGGAATCTCCAATGTGGGCGTGGCCCTTCGGTTTTGGAGCGGGTGTCATGGGTGGTGCGGTCACGGCAACGGGTCCACCCGTCGTGTTGTATAGCACCACTCAAGGCTGGGCTCCTGAGGAAAGTCGCGCAACGATGCAGGGGTTCTTTTTTCCCAATGGCGTGTTTATTTTGGTTTCCCATTGGTTTGCTGGAATGTGGACGCCGGAGGTGGTGCAGACCTATGTGCTCACCATTCCCATCTGCTTGTTGGCCGTCCCAATCGGTACGGCCTTGGCGGCTCGCATGAGCCGACAGCGCTTCGAGCGCTTCACAATGTTGGTACTTCTTGGCACAGGGGTGTTGCTCGTTTTGAGTTGATTGGGCATGCTCTGTGAGAGACCCTGCAGACAGGAGCCGAAATGTCGAATTCGGAACTGAGTATCATTGCGATGGGGGGAAATTCTCTGATCAGTCCAGAGATGGCCCCCACTGTGCAAAACCAGTTTCATCTGGCGGCCCAAGCGGTGAAGCCCATTGCGGACTTGATCGAGTCGGGAGAGCGCCTCGTCATCACCCATGGAAATGGTCCACAGATCGGCTTTATGGCCCTGCGCTCTGAGTTGAGCCGGGAGCACATTCATGAAGTGCCTCTCGACTCCTTGGTGGCCACCACGCAAGGGAGCTTGGGCTACATGATTCAGCGTGCCCTCGGTGAAGAGTTTCGTCGACGTAAATTCAAGCACGAAGTCGTGAGTATCGTCACCGAGGTGGAGGTCTATTCCGACGATGATGCATTTGAACATCCGACCAAGCCCATCGGTCGGTTTTATGCCGAGAAAGACGCGGATGTACTCGCCATGACCCGAGGCTGGGACATGGTGTATGTGGAGCACCAGGGATGGCGGAGGGTGGTTGCGAGCCCCATTCCGCACAAGATCGTTCAACTGCCGACGATTCGGCGCCTACTGGACCAAGGCGTCACAGTGGTGTGCTGTGGGGGGGGCGGGATTCCCGTTGTCCGAGACGAGGATGGCACCATTCAGGGAATGGAAGCCGTGATTGATAAAGACCGGGTGAGTGCTCTCTTGGGGGCCCAACTGGGCGCTCGGCGGCTGTTTCTCACCACGGGAACGGATGCAATTTATCGGGACTTTGCCACGGAGCACCGGACCAAATTGAATCGGGTCACAGTGACCGAGGTGGAAGCCATGGAAGCGGATGGTCAATTTCCGCCTGGATCGATGGGTCCAAAGGTTGAAGCAGCACGTGAATTTATCGGTTCGGGCGGTGAAGAAGCCGTTGTTTGCCAGCCGACCGATTTGGTTGACGCATTTTCAGGTTCGGCAGGCACCCGGGTTGTGGCGACCGATTCCTAGCCATAGTGTTCGTTGATTCTTGATTTTACGCCAATGGCGGTCTTTCCCTGTGATCGGGTTGCATGGGCCGTGTGTCGCTGCTTTATACGGCCATATCTATGGTCAAAGGTTCACAATCGGTCGTGGGAGTGCACGGTGCTGAGATTCGTCTTCTGTGGCCTTGATTGCGGTCAAGTCTCCCGTGCAGAATAGGCTCTCTGATGAGATGGGGGCGCATTCGTGGCTGGTTTGGGAGCAGAAGTACGGTTGGTTCGGGCGTGCCTATTGGCATTGGGCCTGGTCCTCTCGGGGTGTGGTCAAGTCGAGGCCCGCTCTCCAGCGCACACCTTCAAGATCCGCTCGAAGAAAGTTCGCAATGAGGTGAAGGTCTTGCGGCCAGGAGAACTCGGCCCAGCCCTTGAGGGTTACGATGACGAAAAGCTCCGGTACGTCGCATATCGAAGCCTCGAAGCCCAACGTGAGCGGCTTCGCTCCGGACGGGACACGTGGACACCAGTGGACATTGTTGCCTTGACCGAAACCACTCGACGGGATCAGCAAGCGTCGTATGAGCCCCTCCGGGCCGTGGCACAGGCACACCACATATGGTCACTGCTTGAAGGGCTTGAGCCGGGAAACATGGTCGACTTGATGGATGGACCCCACGCAGATGTGGTGGCTTCATGGATTCAAAACTTTCAGCGCCAGGGTCGACCGAATATCGAAGGCCGACTGAATCGCCATGACTTCGCAGCCCTGCAGCGGTATGCGATGGAGGGCATGCCCGACACCCGCGGCTTGTTGCGGTGGACGTTTGAGCAAGATCAGCGTCCGGGTCAGATTTCGGGCTTTTTGGGCCGAAGTTGGACGGACGATCAGTTGGTCGAAATCATGCGCATGTGGTGCAACTCAGAAGGATGGACGCCCCTTGCTCATGCGGGTGATCTCACCCCACGGGAGCGCAACTCGGTCAAGGTGGTCCTTGAACGGTTGAAGAAGAATAAAGATCCCTTGGTGCGGCGAGAGGCTGCGCGGTGGAAGGATTGGTTTACCGCCCGGCTTCCGAATATGGCTTCTCTTCGCTGAGCTCAGTGGCCAATGGGAAGGCGATAAATCCCACCGTTGCCAGGGCCGGCACCAACAGCAGGTCGGCCACCATGGCAACCACGAGAGCCAGTGGCAGCAGCGTGCCCAAGATCCAGGTGCTCCAGTAGTCGCTTGCGATAAAGGGTGAAAACCCTGCTGCGAGAATGATGGTCGTCATCACAATGGCCCGGCCGGCGAAATCGAAGGTCCTGGAAAGGGCTTCTTGGGTGGTGCGTGCTCGGGCGGATTCAATGCGGAATCGGGTCAGGAAATGGATGGTGTCGTCTACTCCAATTCCAATGGCCATCATGAGCACCACAAGGGTGTCTGAATCGATTTCGTCCCATATCCAATGGGCTGTGGCGGTGACGGCAACCAGTGGAAGCATGTTTGGAATCATCGACCAAATTCCGACTCCGAAACTACGAACCCCAACGATCATCAACATGGTGATGGAGATGATCGATACGAAAACCCCGTTGCGCTGTCCGCGGACAATTTCGTCCAACCAGCCGCCCACAAGCGGCATCATGCCGGTCCCTTCTGCTTTCACGTCAGGCGGAAAGATCTCTGTACCCATCGCATTGGCTTGTTGGGCAACATTGTGTACCCGTCGCATGCGGTGCTCGTTCATACGGAGGACGATTCGGGCTTTGGTTCGGTCAAAATCGAGGAAGGGATCCAAATTGGCGCCGCCGCCCATTTCAAACAGCAGCAGGTATTGGCTGATGGCTTCACGGCTTGCCGGAACGGTCCCCGTGCCACCCAGTCCCACATCAATTCGCTGTAGGACATCGGTGATGCTCATGGAGTCGTCGACTTCATCGGTGGCTTCCAAGCGTTGTTGTAGCTCCGCGATGCCATGCATGACTTCGGGGTCCAACATGCGCTCAGGTGTGTCGGCTGAGACAAAGACATCCATGGTTTGGCTGCCGGTGAATTCCTCTTCGAACCAGGTGGCATCCAGTCGGATGTGGTTGTCTGCACTCAGCCGATTCACAAAGCTGGCTTCGATGTCGGTACTGAGAAATCCCCAGGTCAATACAGCGCTAGCCGCCAGGAATAGGCCAATGATGCGACGTGGAAATTGTGTGGAGACCGAGGCGCAGTGGCGAACGAGGACGTTGACCAAGCGACCGATGGGGTTTTCCATCTGTTGTGCGGACTCCGAGGGTCGTGCTCCGCGACTGGCGGCGATGGGAACCAGGGTCATGGCCAGCAGAAGTGCGATCCCGACTCCGGCCCCGAGAACAATGCCCAACTCCTGAAACATCGGCGTGGGAATCAATGCGATGGAAAGAAAGCCAACCGAGGTTGTGACACTGGTGAGCAAGCATGCCCGACCCACATCAGTGGCACTCGATAAGATGGCTTCATCTCGATCATGACCGAGTGCCAATTCATGCAGATAGGCACTCCATAAATGGATCACATCGCTCACAGCGACGATCGTGACGACCGAAGGAACCATGCCGTACAGGAGGCTCAATTTGGGAGAGACGAAGGCTGAAATTCCGACGGTCCACAAGGCGGAGAGTAGGCTGACGGTCACCGATAAGAACACCGGAAGAGGGGTTCGAAACAGCATCGTTACCGCGCCAATCATGACCAGAACGGTAAAAGGGAAAATCACTTTGAAGCTGAAATATGTCTGGTAGATCATCTCCGCCATTACAGCGGGAAAACCGGCTTCATGGATCTGTTCGGGGCCGTATCCGTGCGCGGCGAAGATCTTCAAGCAGTCTGCATTGAGTTGGGGAGCCGTCTCTCCCGAACGATTGGGGTCCACCTTCAGCTCGACGAGGATCAATGCATGATCCCCCGATCGGGAGAAAGCCTGGGCGGTCAACAGTGGGTCGGCCATGATCTCGGCTTTCAGTTGGGCACGCCCATCGGGGTGCTCCCGTGCCAAGTCAGCATATCGATCCACGTGAAGGGTGCCATCAATGTCTTGAATGCGCTCCAAGTCGAGCAGGCTGGTTGTGCGTGCGACCTCTGGGTTCGCTTCGAGAGCGGTACGAATCGTCTCCAACTTTTTGAGGCTGCTGGAACTGAACGGATCGGTTTCCTCGTAGGCGACCGCGATGACCTCATCGGAGCCAAACTCCCGAATGAGTTCCAAGTAGGCCATATACTCCGGTGCATCGCCAAAGAAGAGATCGCCCACGGAAGAAGAAACCACTGCCCGAGAGAGACCGACTAAGCTCAAGGCTGAAATCAGGGCCACAACGAGCAGTACGGTGCGTTGGCGACTGAGAATCCATTCGAAATACCGTCTCATGTGTTCAGGGTGCCACAAATCAACAATCGAACTGGGCACGAACGGTACAGATCTACGTTAATCCTTGGACAACGATGGTACGTGTAGTCGCTGGTGTTGTGATGGATGCGGGGCAGGTGATGATTGCCCGTCGGCAAGCACGTCTGCGTATGGGCGGTTTGTGGGAGTTTCCGGGCGGCAAGGTGGAGCCGGGAGAGTCCGATGAGGAAGCCCTTGTACGGGAGCTACAAGAAGAACTGAACGTCGTGGTCACGGTTCATGAGTACTTGGGTGAGAGTGTCCATGACGATGGCCGTGGACCCCTCACCTTGGTGGCATTTCGATGCACTATCGAGTCGGGAGAGGTGATCCTCAACGACCATGACGCCATTCGATACGTCCATCCCGATGAGTTTGACCAATATGAGTTTGCACCCGCAGATGTGCCGCTGTTGGCGGCTGTCAGCGAACGAGCTTCTTGTACTTGATGGGCTTCGGGTTGCCCGTGTCTTCGCCTTTTCGTTGGCGCAGGTCCCGCTCATATTCCTGGTAGTTGCCCTCAAACCACACCACTTCTGAACCACCCTCGAATGCGAGAATGTGGGTGGCAATGCGATCGAGGAAGTACCGGTCATGGCTGATGACCACTGCACAGCCCGGAAATGTCAGCAACGCATCTTCGAGATTGCGCAGTGTTTCTACGTCGAGATCGTTGGTGGGCTCATCGAGCAACACCAAGTTTCCGCCGGTTTTGAGCAGTTTGGCCAGATGGACGCGGTTGCGCTCACCACCGGACAATGTGCCCACTTTTTGCTGTTGGTCGGTGCCGGTGAAGTTGAAGGCAGAGACGTACGCCCGCGAGTTCATTTCGTGGCCATCGATGATGACCAGGTCGTGACCACCGGAGATTTCTTCCCAGACACTCTTGTTGTCATCAAGGGCATCGCGAGATTGGTCGACGTAGGCCAGGTCTACGGTTTCTCCCACCCGCAGCTCGCCGCTGTCGGCGGTTTCAGTACCGGTGATCATTTTAAACAGTGTCGTTTTTCCGGCTCCATTGGCCCCGATTACCCCCACAATCCCCCCGCGGGGCAGGTTGAATTCGAGGTTGTCGATCAGAAGTTTGTCGTCAAAACCTTTGGTCAGCTTGTCGGCTTGAACCACGAGTTCTCCGAGCCGCTTGGTCATGGGAATGCGGATGCGTGCGCCGGTTGCGCGGCGGGCATCCTTGGCGTTGGCCACCAAGTCTTCGTAGCTGGAAATACGGGCTTTTTGCTTGGCTTGTCGGGCTTTCGGTGAGCTGCGAATCCACTCGAGTTCTTGTTTGAGGGTCCGCTGTCTCTTGCTTTCGGCCTTTTCCTCTTTGCGCATGCGCTCGGTCTTTTGTTCCAGCCAGCTGGAATAGTTTCCTTCGAATGGCCAGGCAGAGCCGTGGTCGAGTTCGAGAATCCACTGGGCAACATTGTCGAGGAAGTACCGGTCGTGTGTGACCGAGATGACGCAACCGGGGTACTCCGCCAAGTGGCGCTCCAGCCAGCCAACCGTTTCGGCATCGAGATGGTTGGTGGGCTCGTCGAGCAGCAGCAAGTCGGGCTTACTCAGCAAGAGTTTGCACAAGGCCACCCGTCTGCGCTCTCCACCCGAAAGATGGGTCACAGCGGCGTCGCCATCGGGAACACGCAGGGCATCCATGGCGATTTCCAGGGTCCGGTCGAGGTCCCAGGCGTTCGCAGAATCGATTTTGTCTTGGAGCGTGGCCTGCTCGGTACAGAGCTTATCAAAGTCCGCATCGGGATCGCCAAAAGCCTCGGAGACTTCATCAAAGCGTTTGAGTAGGGCGCGGATCTCCCCCACACCTTGTTCGATGTTCTCACGGACGGTCAGCTTCTCGTCGAGTTCGGGCTCTTGGGAGAGGTAGCCAACACGCGCACCGGGCTTGATCCAGGTGGTTCCATTGGTGCCTTCATCGAGTCCGGCCATGATCTTCATGACCGTGGACTTGCCCGCTCCGTTGTGTCCAATCACCCCAATCTTTGCATCGGGAAAGAAGCTGAGATGCGTGGGCTTGAGGATGGTTCTTCCGGATGGAAGCACTTTGTCAACGCCCTGCATTTGGTAGATGAAGTCAGCCATGTCTTCTCCTGTGAGAGCGGGGTGTAACGGCTCTGCGCGCCAGGGCACCCACAAGACTTCTTGAGACGGTCATAGAATTTTTTTACCGGTCTATGTTTGCGAAGACCCGAATGCCTAAACGCGCGACCCGTATCTATTGACATGTAAATAGTTTAGGATAAAAAAGTTAACTTCTACCTATATTCTTTGATTTAAAGATTGGCATGGGTTTACACGTGGATTGATTCATGTACGCTAGTCCAGCAACGTAAAAACAACCCAAAAGGGGAAGACATAATGAAAAGATTTGCAAGCACACTCATCGCCTCTTCGATGTTCCTTTCAGGTTCAGCCTTCGCGGCTGAAAACTGGGCCAACAAAGAAGGCGTTCTAGGCCTCGGAGCCGCAGCAACACTGGGCGGTACCCAAGGACTTCAGGTTCGCTACAACATCACACCGGCCATGGGTGTTCAGACCACATTCGGTCTCAGCAGTTCTGGTCAGTCCGTCGATGGTGGTGAGACCGGCGCCCGTCAGTCCGCCATGGGAATTGGTCTCGGCGCACACTACAAGGTGATCAAGGCCAAGACCGCTTCGATGAGCGTGCTTGGTTCTTTCGACTACCAATCGGCCAAGGATGCCGTGATTGCCGCGGACGAGACAGGCATGAAGTATAGCGACATGATTTTTGGTCTGGGTCTTCAGGGCGAAGTCTTCTTGGCGAAGAAGTTTTCGTTTCACACCAAGGTGGGTCTGAGCATTGACCCCTACGGTGCTGGCGATGTTGGCGAGGCATACACCACGGCAGATGCAGCCGACGATGCCGATGGCGGTGAAGAGGCCGATGGCCCCGAATACGCCGGAATGGATTTGGGAATCGGTGGCGGTCTTCTGGCCGGTGCTGGTTTCACAGTCTGGTTCGACTAAACAGTCGATCTCAGCAGGAACTGGGTCGAGGGGCGTGTCCCCTCGGCCCTTTTTTATTGGTCGGAGTTATCGAGTGCGGCGGCCGACAACAGGACCAGAGAAAGCCAGACTCCGTTGGCCAGCAACAGATGAATGATCTGTAGATACACAGGAGCCAAGAGTCCGAGGTTGATGAAACCCACCAGGATTTGAACCACCACCAAGACCATCAAACTGGTCGATAGCCGCTCGAGTTTAGGCACGATTCGATTGGTTTTGGCCAACGAAAGAAGACCGAATCCGACAATGAGGGCGATGATGGGGTGAAGCCCACGCAAGCGCAGCAAAAAGTGGGCCCCAGGTTCCATGTCTGCCTGAAAACCTTCGATGAGGCTATTGGCGGGAAACAGGGTGTCGCCCAGGGCGGCAATGGCACCGGTCACCCCGATGCAGAAGACCCCAAGCAGGGCCAGGCCGAACCATCGGGCACTAGGCTGTTTGAGATTGAGTTGTCCCGGATGGTTTGACCACCAGGCCGTGAGCGCCATAAAGCCGAGCAGTGCCAAGGTATTGATGAGGTGCATGCACATCACCAAGGTGCGGGCCAAAGAGTCATCATTTTCGACCAGGCCAAAGATCACCAAACTCGCACCGAGCAAGGCTTCAGCCAGCATAAAACCAAGGGTGACCCATGCGGCCCGTCGAACCCGGTGTCCGGCAGTGAAGCTGCGGTGCGCGGCGATGACCAAAGCGACGGTCATCAGCAGTGCGAACCCGGATGTCGCCCGGTGGGTAAGCTCGATCATGGTTTCGATGGTTTCGGTGCGGGGCAGCACTTCGCCGTTGCATGTGGGCCAGTGCTCTCCACATCCGGCTCCGCTTCCCGTGGCGCGGACAAACGCACCCCAAAGAACCACAAGCACGTTGTAGCCCAAGGTGATCCATGCGTAGCGGGTAAAGCGGTTCAACTGGCGTCTCGCTCGGCCTTGATTCGTTCGGCCAGCACGCTGACCAGCACCGCACGGATTCCGGCTTCATCCAGCCCACGAAGTGTATTCATGAGTTCCGCTTGGCGAAATTGAAACCCAACACAGGCGATGCTGTGGGCCGTGAGCGGCGTTTCCAGCGAGCCATCATGAAGGTATTTGAGCAGCTTTTTCAGCTGCTCGGTGGTCAGCAATGTCAGGCCCTGTACGTCCATCTTTTCTCCCAAAAACGGAGAGCCGAGTATCGGTCTTGTTATGCGCCGTCCATGAGTGAAGCCCTTCCCTGTGCACTGGAACCCTCTTGGTTGGCCCAATTGGGGTCCGAATTTGAGCAGCCCTACATGGCTGATTTGTGCTCTTTTTTGGTCCAAGAAAATAAAACAAGGCGGGTGTTTCCTCCGAGTAAAGACATATTCAATGCCTTTGCGTACACGCCTTTTGGGGACGTTCGGGTGGTGGTACTGGGTCAAGATCCCTATCATGGGCCCGATCAAGCCCACGGTCTGTGCTTTTCGGTTCAGCATGGAATCCGCCCTCCGCCATCGCTTCAGAATATCTTTAAAGAACTCAACCACGATCTGGGCCTACCCATTCCCGGTCACGGTGAATTGACCCACTGGGCTCAACAGGGCGTGTTGTTGTTGAACACGGTGCTCACGGTCCGCGCCCACGAGGCCAATTCTCACCGAAATCAGGGCTGGGAGCAGTTCACCGACCGGGTGATCACGGTGTTGAATGAGCGACGGGAGGGCCTTGTGTTTGTATTGTGGGGGGCCGCGGCGGGGAAAAAGGCTCTGATGATCGATGCCACAAAACACCTCATTCTTCGCGCTCCGCACCCTTCTCCGCTCTCGTCCTACCGCGGGTTTTTCGGGTGTGGTCACTTCTCTCAGATCAATTCGCATTTGACCGATAGTGGACAAGAGCCCATTGACTGGACCCTTCCAGGATAGTTGTTCTGCCAGACCCTGTGAAAACCCCTTGTTTTTGAGAAATAGCGCTCCTATCTTGTAGATGGGGTGCCCCATGGCAGAACAAGAAAACGATCTTGAACTTCAGTCGCTGATCGCTCGCCAGATGGTGGAGAGGGGTCATGTCGAAAGGGAGATGGGTCAGTTCGCGGAGGCCCGCAAACAGTACCAAGAAGCGCAAAGTATCTTCGAATCCCTGGGGGATCTGGAGGGGGTTTCAGAGAGTTGGTCGGGTCTGGGCAATGTGAGTAATGATCAGGGCCATTTTGACCAAGCGCAGAGTGAATACGAGCGCAGTTTGAGTGTTGCTGGAAAAGAGGGGATGGGCGCGATTCAATCAAAGGTGCTGTGTAATTTGGGGGCGCTGCACCTCAATCGTGCGCTGCTGTCTTCGGATTCAAAACACATGGTGATTGCGGAAGAATGTCTGCAGCGTGCGCTTGAGTTGCATCGTCGCAGTGGAAATGATCGACAGTGTGGGATTATTTTGGGCAATCTGGGGCTGATTCTTGTGGAACAGGGGCATCTCGACAAGGCCGAGGATGTGTTTCTGGAGTCGATCTCGATGGCCCAACAATTGGGCGACTGGCAAACTGAAGCCATCGTTCTGGGCAGCTTGTCCGGTCTGTACCAAATGTCGGGCCGTTTAGGTGAGGCCTTGACGTTGTGTCTCCGTTCTCTGGAGATGCATGAAGCCTCAGGCGCGCATCGTTCGATGGCCATCGTGCTGCACTCTATCGGAAATATTTATTATGATCTCGGAGAATTTGAAGAGGCCTTGGCCAGTCTTGAGCGCGCGATTCAGCTCCAGCAGCAAATGGGACACCGGATGCACGAGGGCATTACTCTCGGTTCAATGGTGAAGGTGTTGGCTGTGCTGGGGCGAGAGAAGGAAGCCCTCAGGGGAATCAGTCGGTCGATGTCGTTGGTTGGTGATCAGGTTCCTGAACACAGCAGTGAGATGGATGCCCTCAAGAAGTCTTTGGAGGCCAGAGGGGATGACAGCAGTTGAGTGTCCCCAGCATTCAAGATTCCGAAGTGATTGTGGTCCTGATGCACGAACACAAGGCCTGATTCGATGAACCAAGAGTGGTCAGGAGACTGAAGCGTGAACAAAATGGGGTCATTGGGTTGGGCGTGCACACTTGGCATGTTGGCGTGCAGTCAGTGGCAAGGTGTGCGGGTCATTGGCCGGCCTGTGTTGCCGTGCCCTGAGCAAACGATGACAGCCGAGGCTGCAGCCGAGCTGGGCCGTGAGGGGGGCGTTGTGGTGGATGCCAATCGCATGGGCGAGCATCATCACTCAGAGTCCTTACACACCGGGCTTCCCATGCTCAAACAAGCGGCCTTACAGGGCGATGTGGCCTCGATGTCGAGCTATGCTTCTTTGGTGTTGTGGTACGGCTATATCGACACCGACGGGAAGCGTTTTTTGGGTCGGACACCGTTTCAAAATGCGAAAGAGGGCCTGCTGTTTACGCTGTTGGCGGGACACCGTGGAGAGAGTGGAGGTGCCGATGATGAAGAGGCATTTCAGGTACTGCTCGACCCCACCATGCCGTATCCAGCGGGTTTCTTTGATGACGGAAGCGGCATCGCGGGGTTGCTCAACGGATGGAAACCTGTCGATGTAGACCCGATTCGGCAGCAGGCGGTTCGGTGGAAGGATTGTTGGGGAGATCCGAGCTGAAGGGGCGCGCCGCCTCAACGGTCTATTCCGCAGGGTCCATGGTGAAATTCCAGACCTTTTTTACCACAGCTTTTGGACTCAAGTAGTCATTGAGAAACGTGAGATGGTCGGGGTGAATCCGGTAGGGCTCCACATCTTCGAAGCGCGCAAAGTGAACCTGAAAAGTGAGATCCCAGGCACTTTCGGTGGGTTCGTCGGCGGCAAAACCGACATCTGCACGCACCACGCCCGGGATTCCCGACAAGGTAGTTTTGGCGTGTGCCGCGATGGCTGTTCGCCCGCGGTCATTCGCCCATTCGTCATGGAGCTTCACAAAGACAGTTCGAAGAATCATGAAGGAATGATAGCGTTCATGGATGAAAATGGTGAAAAAGCTTGTGGGTCATACCGTGCTGTGGCTGTTGGGGTGGCATGTAGAGGGCGAACCACCCGCGCATCCAAAGTGCATTGTGGTGGGGCACCCGCACACCAGCAGTTGGGATTTTCCGCTGTTTGTGATGACCATGTGGGTGCTGGGTGTTCGGATGCGCTGGATGGGAAAGCAGTCTTTGTTCACCGGTCCCATGGGTGGTCTTTTTCGGGCGCTGGGCGGCTTACCGGTGGACCGCAGTGGCGGCAAAAACACCGTTCAAGCCGTCGCCGACTTGTTTGAAGAACATGAGGCGCTGATGGTGGGCATTGCCCCATCTGGCACCCGCAAAGCCGGAGAGCACTGGAAAAGCGGTTTTTATCACATCGCCCTCGCGGCCAAGGTGCCGCTGGCGATGGGCAGCATCGACTTTAAAAAACGGGCAGGCTGCTTTTTAGGAACGGTCCATCTCACGGGCGATATGAAGACCGATATGGATGCCATCCGGCAAGGCTATGCCGGTGTGGAAGGACGGAACCCGGAGCGACAAATACCGATTCGCCTGGCTGAAGAGATGGACGCTCACTCGCCCCAGAACAAGTAGACGCGGCCGGCATCGAAGTCAGATCCTACATTGGCGTAGCCCGTAGAAATCATCATCTCGGCCGTGCCATCCCCGTTTAGATCAGCGGCATCGAATGTTTTTCCGATGTAGTCCTTGGTGGCTCCACCATAAAACTGTACCGGGGCTTCGGATGCGGATGCATTCATGGTCCAGTCGGTGTGTGGTCCGTGCTGCACGTAGACCCGACCGCCTTTGGTCACGAGTCCCTGCCACGCTCCGATGGCGCCCATGATGAGATCGCCAACGCCATCTCCGTTTACATCCGCTCCAGCCGACAGCCCTGTACCGAGCTGGTGGTCATCCCACTCTCCGGTGACCACAAAGATGGGCTCGGTCGCTGCCGCAAAGAAATCCGCCGCCCCAGCGTATACCCGAACGGTGCCCGACTCAGGGGTGGCATCGTCTGCGGTGGGAGAGCCGATCACCAATTCGGCCGTTCCATCTGCATTCAGATCGCCCGCCGCCAGTGTGTATCCAAAGGTGTCGCTGTAGTTCTCGCCGGTGAACTGAATGGGGGCATCATCGAGTGTGAGTTCGCCCGTTGTGGAGGTTGCACTTCCCGGAAAGACCACGACCCGGCCGGTGTTGGCTGCCCCATAGGGTGCACCGATGATGAGATCTTGGTGGCCATCTCCATCAAGGTCTCCTGATGCGATGGCCATACCGGCGCCATCGGATGCACCCACACCAGCAATCTGCGCAGTCGCATCACTCAGGCTTGCCATCTCTGAGAAGTCTTCTTGTCCGTAAAACAGGGCCACCATGCCTTGTCCAGGCTGTTCGTAGCCCGAGGCACTCGTTTGCCGAAGATTGGTCGCCACCGCAAGCTCACCCATGCCATCGCCATTGGTGTCGCCCACTCCGTGAACGGTACTGCCGGCCCGCGCCATCTCTTGCTCGCCAACCCAGGTGACATCGGCGGAGAGTGCCGGGTCGTCCCAGCCATCCTCCCGGCCAAACAGAATCTGTACTTCACCCGCAGCGATGATGCTGTCGGTGGATGTACCCCTGCCGCCCGCCACCACATCATCGAGACCATCGCCATTCAGATCGGGCGCGATGATGACCGCATAGCCCAAGCTGGAGGCCATCCCTGTACCGAGCAATTGGGCGCTTGGGGTGGCGTCTGCAGAGCGTTCAGCACCCCGGAAAATATGGACAATTCCCACATCGAGTCGCCCCACTTCGTCTCCGGCCATTTCATCTTCATAGGGTGCACCGATCACCCAATCGGCCAATCCATCTCCGTCGATGTCACCACCGATGTCGAGCGCATGGCCCAAGTTGCCGTAGTATTGTGTTCCATCCCACTGACATCCCGATTGTCGAACACAGTTGTCCGCTCCGAGTCCGCCCGGGTTGGTCATGCTGGCACACCCATCCTCTGGAGTGGTGCCACCAGAGTCCGCCGTATCGGTGCTCCCATCGCCTCCATCACTCCCATCGGTGTCCACCCCATCGATGGGTTCGGTCCCCGATTCGGGCTTGGTTGTGGGGTTTGGTGTGCTGTTGCAGCCCACCAAGCCAATCAAGAGCAGGAGTGGTCTCATTTGCTCACCTGGGCCGCAGCGATGGCCGTGAGGAGCCTGTCCCGTTCGGAGTCTAGATTGAGGCTGTAAAAGATGGTGCGCGGAATGCCTTCTTTGTCGATGACGTAGATGTACCACTTGGATGCCCCAAAACACTGGGCCAGGTGGGTTTCGACATCATCTTGCAAGATGGGCAGTTGATTGGCTGCACTGAGATCAGGAATACCCTCATCTGTGCCCGCCAGGTTGACCAAGATAAGCTGTGCATCACCGATGTCTGTGCTGTGATTGTCGACGATTTCTTGGAGCTGCGCAGCCTGCGCATGACAGTGCGGTCAGGTGGCTTGTGCGAAGTACACCACCAAAACAGAGCCCAGGAATTCATCTCGGTATCGCTCGTCACCAAACGTAGTGGAGTTCGGATTGACATCGACCAAAGTGAAGTCGGGGATGATGGTGGGCGCAATGCCACAGTCTTCAGGTGTGCTGCACGGCTCGGCCGAGGCGGACCCCATACCCATCAGTGCTGCCAAGACGAACCATCGCATGCCTCCTTTATAGAACAGATGGGGTCCGATGGCGACACTTTCTCTGTCACTGGATCGTCGCTTGGAACCCATGCTGAGGAGGTGTACAAGGGAGTCCTAAGGAATCAATTCATGCGCGTCCTTGTTCTACTGCTGCTGGCCACCGCTTGTACCGACTATGAGGTTCATTCCCTCAAAAATGTGGGCCGGGCCAACTGGTATGACGATGCCTCCGAGCGATATCGCGGTGAATTGGATGGCCTGGATACCGGGTGGGAAGAGGACACTGGATTGATGGACGTCGGTGAAGCGATTGTCCCAGAGGGCTCGCCCGATGATCTCCCCCCGGAAGACGGTTCAGAAGGGAGCGACGAGTACGGAGATGATTCATCATCGACCGACGATGACTCTTCGGATGATGGAGCAAGTTCTGGTTCGAGTGGCAGCGGGACCACCCCAGGAACGGGCTCTGGTGGTACGACCACCCCAGGTTCGGCCCGTGGACCGGGTCCGGGCGAAATGATTTTTACCGAATTGATGATTCATCCACGCGCCACCGACGACAGTCAGGGGGAGTGGGTTGAACTGCGAAATGTGGGCACAGCCTGGGTCGACTTGGCCGATCACCAACTGGGCGACCGCGGGGTGGACGGGGTCGAGATTGTTCCCGTATCGTCGGGTTCCTTGATGGTGGCGCCGGGCGAATATCTCACGATTTGTGCAGTCGCTGAGTATTGGGACAACGGCGGTGTGGACTGTGATGGCACCTTTCACTATTGGACCTTGGGCGGTGGTTTTGCCATGTCGAACACCGAAGATGAGGCACGATTGTTGAGCCCAGATGGTTCGTTGGTGGATGAGGTTCGTTACACAGAAGGCTTCTCTTCAGAAGGAGAGGCATTGGGTCTTCGGCCGGGTGTGACGTCCGCCTTGATCAATGACGATGAAGATGCGTGGTGCGATCAACGCTCTTTTCTCTCCTTTGGAGATGCAGGCACCCCAGGCCAAGACAACGACAACTGTTGGTAGTCTTCTCCCCAATGCTTGCGACGTGGACAAACTGGGTGTGTTCGCCCACCTTTTTGTGGTCTTGGATGGGCTTGGCTGTCGCAGTCGCCCTGCTTTTGACCCGTATTTCTGCTCCCTATGGCCGTCACGGTCGTTCGGGCTGGGGGCCTTCCGTACCCGCGCGCTGGGCGTGGTGTGTCATGGAAGCGGTGACCCTCGTTGGGTTTGGTGCGTGCTGGTGGCTGGGGGGTGATTGGAGTGCGCCAAGCCTGTTGTTTTTGGTGCTGTACGGGGGTCATTACCTCTATCGCTCGTTTATCTACCCGTGGCTTGTGCCCCCCGGAGCCACTCCTGTGCCGGCCACAGTGGCGGCCATGGCCTTGTTTTTCAATGTGATCAACAGCACCATCTTGGGTGGGTGGCTGTATGTGACCGGCCCCCCGCTTGCATCCATTGGTGTGCACACGGTTGTTGGGGTGGGCGTGTTTATTGTGGGCTTTGTAATCCACGTTCGGTCCGATGCGATGTTGCGCTCACTGCGCCGTGACAATGGGCCGGGCTACCACATCCCCCGCGGCTTTCTGTACCGATGGGTGAGTTGTCCAAACTATTGTGGAGAGATCATGCAGTGGTGCGGGTTTGCACTGGCCATGCAGTCTCTCGCAGGGTGGTCCTTTGTGGTCTGGACCGTCGCCAACTTGTTGCCCCGCGCCCTTCGTCATCATCGTTGGTACCAAGAACGCTTTTCAGACTATCCAGCGCATCGCCGCGCCATCATTCCAGGACTGCTTTGATGCGTGCGTTGAAGATGGCTTGGTGGGGTCTTTTGTTGGGATGTACGGCCAAATCCACAGGAGAGTCTGCTGCCCCGCGCACCGACTTTGTGGCCGAAATGCCGTGGAAGGCGCCGTCTGAATGGGGTCCATTTCCGGTGGGCGCAGACACGATTCAATGGGTGGACTCGCGGGGCAAAAAAATGACCGCAGAAGTGTGGTTCCCCGCCCTCGGTGAAGAAGGGGCCGAATATCGGCCATATGCCCCGCTCACGCTCACTGCCGATGCCCTTCGTCGTGTCGATCCCGACACCCGCTTTGGGCCCTACCCGCTGGTGGCATTCAGTCATGGGTTTGGGGGCATTCGATTTCAGTCGATTTTTCTGACCGAGTATCTGGCCAGTCATGGTTTCGTCGTGGTCTCTCCCGATCATCAACACAACACCTTCCTTGATTTAAACGATGAACACCTGGTGCAGGTCATTTTGGAGCGACCGGGAGATGTGGTGGAATCGGTGGATGAAATCCATCGGCGGACGGCACAGGACGGCGACGAGTTGTACGGCATGGTGCACCCCGGTGACTATGCGGTGGTGGGCCACTCCTTTGGTGCCCTGACATCGTTGATTGTGGGCGGTGGTGAGATTGACCTCGATGGGGCCCGGGCGCGGTGTCAATCCCACAGCGCACAACTGTGTGGGCCGGTGGCTCAAATCAGCGACGAAGACATTGCCGCCCACACCATGAGCGATGACCGTGCGGTCGTGACCGTGCCGATGTCTCCGGGTGTCTGGTATGCGTTTGGTCCCGATGGAGAGTCTGCACCGGGTCTTCAGACGGTTCGTCAGCCCCTGTTGCTGGTGGGTGATCTCGACGATGTGCTCGACTACCCCGATGAGCCGGTACCCGTGTTTACCGCCATGTCCTCTCCCAAGGTTCTCGCCACCTTTCATGGGGCGGGCCACTACGGGTTTTCGGACATCTGTGCTTTGGCACCATTTTTGTCTGAAGAGTGTCGGGGCAGCAATGACGGTTGGATGGATGTAGACGCCGTGCAGCAGTGGTCTCGAGCGATCACGCTGGCCCACATTCGCCGCCATCTGGTGGGCGATGTGCGCGACGACCCGTGGCTGGCGGAGAATGCGCTTCACGATGAGCCACAGGTCACCGTCGAGAAGCAGTGACTAGGGTGCACTCCAGCGTGTCAGGTGCTCTCGCAACACCGGTAGGGGCACCGCACCCACCCGCAGCACTTCGTCGTGCCAATCCTTGAGATCGAATTGGTCGCCCATGGCGGTCTGGGCTTCTTTTCGAAGCCGAAACAGTTCGATTTGTCCAAGTTTGTAGGCCAGCGCTTGTCCCGGCCAACTGATGTACCGATCGACTTCGTTTTCGATGTTGTTGAGTGCCAGGGGGGTGTTGTTTTGCATGAACTCGATGGCGGTTTGTCGGCTCCAGCCTTTGGCATGAATTCCGGTGTCTACGACCAGTCGGGCTGCACGCCAAGCATCGAAGGAGAGCATACCCAGTCGGTCCACATCGGAGGAGTACAGTCCCATTTCATCGGCCAACCGCTCGGTGTACAGCGCCCAGCCTTCGGTGTAGCCGGTGGATCGGAAATGTCGTCGAAATGCCGGTAGATCACCTTGCTCGAGTGCCATGCTGAGTTGGGTGTGGTGCCCAGGAATCGCCTCATGGAATGCCAGCGCCTCCGCCTCGTGACGGGGCCGGGTTTCCGGGGCATACAGGTTGATAAAATACTGCCCGGGTCGTTCCCCGTCGGGGGTGGGTGGACGGTAGTAGGCAATGGTGGTGTAGGGCGCTTCGTGCTCAGGAATGGGCGTGACCACACAGGGGGCTTTGGGTACCACACCAAACGCATCGGGCATCGCCAATCGGGCCCGCTCCACGCTTTCTTCGGCCTTGGTTTTGATTTCTTCGGCCGTGTTGAAGTGCAGTTCGGGATCGGTCCGCAATCGCTCAAAGATGGCCGGGATGGCCGAGACATTCCACAGGCGGGTGCCAAGTGCCCCAAATTCTGCGTGAATGTCTTTGAGGGCAGACAGTCCGGTTTCATGGATGGTGTCCGCATCGAGTGAAAGCGAAGT
>Ga0315320_10000161_pt1 | contig 52849 bp, 30 predicted proteins | sample M140m21515metaG_FD_203458 | JGI IMG/M metagenome (GOLD analysis project Ga0315320, IMG submission 203458) | Ammonia-oxidizing marine archaeal communities from Monterey Bay, California, United States - M1 40m 21515 | ecosystem: Environmental > Aquatic > Marine > Coastal | place: USA: California... | reverse complement strand
TTGTTGGACCTGTCGGACAAAGTCAGCGGCTTCATGCCCATGATCCTCGCGACGCCCACCGATTCCTCGCGGTTCAAACGCTCCGCGTCCCGCGCCAAGGATCGTTCCGGTCCGCACTCACTCCCGCCGTCGTACGCGAACAGCTGCGCGGGTTTCTCCACGAGTCGTTTAGCGAGCGCGTCGACGGAGGCGTCCAGGGCGGCGATGGTTTTCGCGTTTCTCTCCGCCTTTTTCGCGACTTCCTTCTCCGTCGCGTCGAGCTCGAGGACCAGCCCGGAGAGTCGATCGTGCCGGGCGCGAGACGCCGCGTCCACGTTAGCCGCCTTCATGCGATCGGTGAGTGACTCAGCCTCTTTCCGGAGACGAGCCACTTCCTCGGCTGCTTCCTTTTCGGAGCGGGACGCCCTCGCCAGCGCCGCCTCCGCCTCCCTGGTGAGCGCGTCGACCGATTGACGATCGACGGATGCGCCGTCGTATCCCAGCTCGAGTTGCTCGCGCCTCGCGCGTTCCTCGCGGAGCTCGGCCGCCGCCGCGTCCCTCGAGGCCCTCGCCGCGTCGAGCTCAGCTTTTAATCCCCTGTTTTCCGCCGACGTCACTTGGGCATTGGCCTCGGCGGCGTCCACCCTGTGACGCATGCGCTCCACGTCCCGCTTAGCCGCCTCGGAGACAGCCTCCGCCTCGGCGGCGACCCCCGCGGCTCGTACCGCGACGCCGTCTCGTTCCCCTTCCTTCGCAGCCACGCGAGCTTCGTACTCGGCGGATCTGTACACAAAACACGACGTCATTCTAATTGCCCGTACGGAAATAAAAAGAAACTCACCTTCGCAACGCGGCGTCGCGTTCAGCCGTTACTTCGCGTAACGCCTCCGCGAGTCGTGTCCTGTCCCTCGCGGCTGCTTCGAGCTCGGAGGCGTTGGCGTCCGCGTGCTCGTCGAGTCGCCGCGTGACTTCATCCGCGTCGTGTCGCATCGAACGCATCTCGATCTCGAGCTCTGTCCTCGCGAGCGACGCGGCGGCTGCTTCATCCCGCGCCGCCGTGAGGTGACCGAGGGTACGCGCCAATTCCTCGCGCAGCGACGCGATTTGCGTGTCGGCATCGGTGAGGTGCTTCTCCAGCGTCTCCCGCGCGTGTTCAACTCGGGCCCGTTCCCTCGATTCAGCCTTGAGCGCAGCCTCCAAATCACCCTTCTCCTCGCCGAGCCGCCTTGAAACGTCGTTCGCGGCGGCGAGCCGAGCCTCGAACCGCGCTCGCTCGGACGCGATGAGCTCGTACGATTTGTTACCCTGGAGCTCGTGCGCGAGGAGGTCGGACTCCGCCTTTGCCCTGTCGAGCTCGGTGGCGAGGTGTCTCGAGCCCATATGCGCCTCGCCCGCGCTCGTCCAAGCGGCGTCGAGGTCACCCGCGACGGCACGCGCTCGCTCCTCGTGTCGTCTCAGATCGGACCGCGCCTGTTCCAGCTCGATGCGGAGGCCCTCAGCCTCTGCATGGGACTGCATAGCCACCGCCGTCGCCGCGGCGGTGGCTGAGGTATGCGGTGAATTACCAGACGACCCCGGGGTTCCAATTCGGGCCGCGTCTGCATCCGTCGCCATGCGGGAGTACACCTCACTCGACGCATCCTTGGCCTTCGTGTCAGCCTCGCGGTGGTCCATGCCGACGCCGCTCTGCTGCATGGAGTAGTATGCCGCCGCGGCAGCCGCGTTGGTGGCGGCTGAGGCGGATAGTTGCGCCGCCGCCGCTCGAGCCGAATCGGCCTCCTCCCTCGCGCCGTCGACCGCCTTCTTAGCCTCACTCAACTCAGCCTCCGCCGCGCGAAGCTTGATCTTGACATCCACGAGCTCGGTCTTGGCCTCGACGCCCGCGGCTTCGAGGTTGAGCGAGCCCGCGGACTCGGCGGCGGCGGCGCTCTGGCGGGCTCTCGCCTCCGCCGCCGCGGCTCGACCCTCCGCGACCTTCGCCTTCTCCTCGGCGACGTCCGCGCGCCACGCCGCCTCCTTCGATGCGCGCCTCGCCTCGCGTGTCTCCTCACGGGCAGCCGTGAGTTCCCGCTCCGAGTCCGCCGCGCGTCGAAGCGCCTCCGCCCGGAGGGACTCGTCCTCGGGGCTGAACGGCGCCGAGGTAGCCGCGGACTTCTCGGACGCCGCGGACTTCGCGGGCGTCGCGGCTTTCGCGGCGAGCGCCTCGGACACCTGCGCGGCAGCCTCGGCGGCAGCCTTGGCCTTGTCGAGTTCCTCGGAGAGGTTCTCGGATCGAGCTCGCCACTCATCCCTCTCGCGCTCGAGCTCGGCGAGGCGGCCGGCGTCGTTGCTCCGCGCCGGAGTAGCGGGAATGATCCGCGGCCGCTCGTCCAGCTCGGACCGGAGGCGCTCAACCTCACGAGCGGAAGCCTCGAGCGCGCGCTCCGCGTCCCTTGCGCCATTCAACGCCTCCGTGAGCTGCGTCTTCAGAGCCTCCTCGGCCTCGACGTCCTCGAGCTCCGCCTCCGCGACGGCTCGCTCGCGATTCGATACCCTTAGTTCGCGTTCCGCTACGGCGTCCTGGCGCTCGATGGCGCTGTCCAGCTGTGCGCGCACGTTCCTCAGCTCCTCCTCGAGCTGCGCCACCTTGAGATCGGAGGCTAGCCCGGTGGCGTCGGGGGAGTTGTTCACAGCTGTGTCGGCACCCTCGGCACCCGAGGTTGCGAGCGTAGCGCGAAGCTCGGCTAATTCTTTCACCGTCGCGGCGAGATCCCGCTCGGCGAGCACCGCTCGGTTCTCCGCCTCCCTCCGCTTCTTATCTGCCGCCGCGGCGCGCATCTTAGCCACGGACTCCGTGCGCGTCATCTGCGGGCCGTCCTTGGACGAAACCTCCGCGGGTGAGGACGAGGTGCGTGTCGTGCCGTCGCCTCCGACCTCGCCCTCCCCCTCGCTGCCCGAGCTCGCGTTCGGGGTTGCGTACGTCGCCTCGACGTTCGTCGTTTGCATCGCGTCGGTGCCCCCTGGGGAGTTGCTCATCTCGTGCAGGATGGATTGTACCATCGCGTCGATCGCGATGAGGACGGCCTCGACGACTTTTGGGTCGTCCGCGTGCAGGATCACCTCGCGCTGCGCGTCGTTAGCGGCGACGACCAAGCCGAGGGATCGAGTGGACGCGCGCGTCCAGCTGCCGATGGACTGGTACGGGAAGTTACCCAGCGTCCCTTTCTTGCCCTCCAGACGTACGCCCCGACGCGATACCTCCACGGCGACCGTCGCGAGCTTCTTGCCCTCGCGGTCCTGGATGCGGAGACCCGCGAAGGTGCGTACCTGCGACATCGTCCCTTAGATTCCCCCCGCGTTTCCGGCACCCTTCGTGGGGCGGTCGAATGGATGCTGGCTGGACTCCCGCGGACTCCGGCCGGGTGTCCCGAACCCGTCGGCTCGCGCCTCGGTTGGACGCTTGTGACGATACGTCCGCGACGGTTCGATATCTCACGCGTCCGTCGTCTGTGATGCCCTAGGGCGGGTTCGCGACGGCGAAGGCGCACCTCGACTTCCGGGGAGCTTTTGGCAGTTTTGGCTACGGAAGTTCCGAGGCTTTTTTTGGAAGTCGTAACGGTCAACTTTCAAAAAGTCACGAGTCCTCACTAAAAACACATACGCACCCCGAAAATTGCCAAAAGTTTCGGATAACGAAAAAGGCACAACGGGGCGCCCCCGGAGGCAACAACGACATGAGCACGACGCTGCACCCGACGGCGGTGGTGCGGGGATGGGCGGAGGGGCGCCTTTTACCCCCGCGGCGGATCCGCCGGGGTCACGCCGGCCGCCTCGCTCCCCACTTCGCCAACGTCCGACCCGCGAAGTTCGTCTTCAGCAGCGGAGGCGGCATGGGTCTGCGCGAGGGCGCCCCCGAGGAGACCCACCGCGACTCGCACCAACCGCCCGTCCCTTCCGCGGTCTACAACCCACACCAGGGTCCGCCCGAGGGCGACGACGACGTACCAAACCTCTTCAACAACGTCGTCAACAACGAACGCGGCGGGCGGATCCGCGCGCGCGCGTCCAAGTGGGACTCCCTGCGCGACGAGCTCGGCGGCCAGGCGAAAACCTCCTTCGGCATGAGCCTGGGCGACCCGTTGGGCAAGAACGGCGCGCACGGGTCGAGGTCCGCGACGGAGGCGACGCGGGGCGACGGCGAGACCTCCGACGACGACCCTCCCCCGGCGACGGGTAAAGCGCCCGAGCCCGCGGACGAGCTGGAGGAGCTCCTCATGTCCAAGATGAGGACCACGCGCCCCACCGGCGAGGCACCCGCATCTGACTCGGCCAAACCCGCTTCTGAGAAAACGCAGTTCTCGAAGACGAATGAAGACGCGGCGAAGAAGAAGGGTGACAAGTTCTCCGCCGCCGTGGAGATCAAGGCGAAGAAGCGCGAGGAGAAGGACAAGGCAAAGAAGAAGAAGGACACGAAGGACGATGCGGTGAAACGTAAGGAAGACGCGAGGGTGCTCGCGTACGACAAGAAGGACTGGGGCCGATCCGTCGTCGAATCCGCCGAGGTTTTATTTCTGTGCGCGGCGGGCGGCATCAAAGCCGCGCAGGCGTACACCTCCAGCCGCGAACTCTCTGGACGTTCTTCCAGAAACTCTTCCACACGAGTCCACTCACGCGGGACAGTGGCGGTGGCGACATCGTCATCTTCTCCTCCCGCGCGACCACCCGCGGCGGCCGTGGCTCAGTTCGGATGGGCCGCCGACGGAGCTCTCATCGGAGCGCTGGCGGCGTCGGCGTTTCTGCGCAGAACCGGCGCGAGCAACAACGTGGTATCCGTCGTGAACGCGTTGAAGTCATCCACGGCAACTGTGGGTGATACTACCGCGAGTCCGTCCGCTGTGGAGGTACCGGCGCCGGCGTCAGGTATGGCCGCGGCGGATCTCGAGTCTGTCATTGAACGCGTCCGCGCCAAGTCCAAGCGCCTGCGCGAGGAGTTGTCGGCATCGAGGATGGAGGCGGCGAAGGCTGCGGAGGCTGCGGTGAAGGCTGCCGCGGCGTCCCCGGGGTCCTCCGCGGTGGAGCCCGATAAGCTCAAGGATGTGCTCAAGGCTGTGAACCTCGCGCTCGAGGAGAAGGACGAGATGGAGAAGGCTGTGCAGCTGCAGAAGGCTGCCATGGAGGCGACGGCGAGGGCGGAGGCGGCTGAGATGATGGCGCAGGACAACGCGCGGCGGGCTCAGATGGCGGAGGAACGCGAGGAGAAGATCGCGGGTGTGTTCTCGAAGGAAGCAGACCGGGCGCTCGAGTCCCTGCGGTACCTGTCGTCCCTGCAGGAGACGCAGAGGCTGGAGACGTGGACCACGGAGACGACGGTGAGAAGGACGGGACCGGGGCCCTTCCCGCCGGGATTCAACCCCGACGCAGCCGCAGCAGCCGCAGCCGCAGCCGCCCAACAGCAGCAGCAGCAGGAGCAGCGACGACCTGATTCTAATTCCTTGGGCGCGGGTCAGGATAGGGGATACATCGAAGCGTTCGACGTCGAGCTCGACGAGGCGGATTCGGACGACGAGGAAAACGTTCGGCGCGGCGTGTGATTTGCGTGTGATTTATGCGATCGACGGTGTCCTAACGGCGCCGTCCCGGCCGGTGACCTGACACCGCCGAGGCCTCGCGTCGCGCTCGATGTCGCGCGCGTCGTGTGTATGTATTGTAGAGAGACGAGGAGCCCTCTGCGGTGCGCGACGCGACGACTATTTATTTGTAACTGAAGGAAGAGCCCTGCTGACAGACTGTTGGTGATTGTTCCCTTCACCGGTTGAACCTTCGCGGTTCGACCGGTCCCCGTTCACTTCATCGGGCGCCGAGAGCATCATGTCGGTCCCTGTCGCCACCCTCATGGGGCGGCTCGACGCCCCCGCGCGTCCCCCGCGCGGCCGCCGCCCGCGCACCCGCGTCAGGAGCGCGAATCGCGGCGCGAACCCCTCGGGCGGAATCGCGCGCGGGCCCCTTTCCCGCGTCGAGCCCATCCCCGACGCCCGGCGACGTACCACCGCGTTCGCCGCGGGGTCCGTCGATAGCCTCGACGCCGACGACGACGAGGAGGACGATGACCCGAAGATGAGCAAGGAGGAGCTCAAGCGACGCGCCATACGGGCCAGCGCCCCGCGCGATCCCCCAGCCTCGACGCGCGCCAAATCTTCATCTGGAGGACCGGCGTCGCTCCTACCCCAACTCGTGGACGGCGCCGAGGTTTTCTTCCTCCTCGCCGCGGGGGGCACGCGCGCGGCGACCGCGTACGAAAGCGCACAGCGCCGCGCCGCGTACGTCGCCGCCAACCCGTCCGCACCGCCGCTCCCACAAACGCCCATCGCGTCGTGGGCATCCGACGCCGCGCTCTTCGCCGCCGTCGCCGCGGGCGCCGTCATCCGCCGCGCCGCCCCGTCCAACCTCGAACTCTCATCCGGCCCGGGCGCGGCGGTGCGCGCCAGTCGCAACATGGACGGCTACGCCCCCACGGGGGTCTTCGCGCGAGTCAAGAACCTGGAGATGAGCCAGGATCGGATAGCGGCGTCGGTGGATCGATGCAATCGCGACCTGAGCCGAGTGTCCACCAGAGTCCGCGCCACGCGCCGGGAACTGAGCCCGTCGCTGCGTAAGGTGGAGGCGCGGTCCGATGAGCAGGCGCAGTACTCCGCGGCGATGGAGCGACGGCTCGCGCAGCTCGGGGATGAGGTCAAGGCGGCGCAGGAGACGATGATGGCGTTGACGGATATGACGGCGAAACAGTTTAGCGCGTTGTCCTTCGCGGTGAAGGAACTGAAAGAGGCGGAGGCGAGGGCGCCGCCGCCGGCGCCGGCGCCCGTACCCCCGCCGGCCCTGGCGCCGGTGCCCGTGACGCCCGCGCCGAAGCCCGCGGGGGCGTCCGACCCGAACGGAGAGGGTCGGCGGCGAGAACGGCGGGAACAGGGGCAACAGCGGCCGACAACCGGCAACCGACAACCGCCGCCGAGGCCGGAGCGCAAGCCCTGGTCCGGCGCGGGTTGGCCCGGCGCCGTGGAGCTCGCCGCGCAGGAGTCGGGCGGGTCCTTCCGCACGGACAGGGTGACGGACAAGGACGGTGTCGTGACGGAGACGCGGCAGATGAACGTTAACCGGCGCAGGTTGACGACGCTGAGAGTCGGGGGGAAGCGTCAGAGCGGCGGGACTTCTCGGAACGCCGAGCCGAACGGGGCCAAGCCGGGTCGGAAGATCGCGTCCAAGTCGGGGGAGGACGGGACGGGTTCGGGCGGGAGTGGGTCGAGTGGCGGCGGGTCTTCGGGCGGCTCCGGTGGGACCGCTGCGGAGGTGGTGGACGGCGGGGGAGCAGAGGACGACGAATAGACATTTTAGATTGGGGACCGAGTCAGCACATTTGGCCAATTTTCGTCTCTGAGTCCATTTGCCATACGGCCCTGGGCGGCTCTCTCTGGACCAATCAAATTCTTTGGCTTTGGCTTCGCTGTCGCAACACGTCACGGCATTCCCCGCCCACGAGCGAGACGTCCCGCACGTTCCGCCACAAAGCTAAATAAATATCATGCAGGCTATCACCGCCTCCAACGCCATCGTCGCGCCCAAGGCTGCCGCGCTCACCTCGCGCCGCTCCACCAAGGCTCTCGCCTCCAGGTGAGTTTCATGCCTAAGGCTGAAAAACTCTGTGACCTATCCGCTCCGAGTGGGAACGGCGACCGCGCCGGGTGGGATCAAATCGCGTCGTAGGTCCGCGTTCGCCGCGCGTCGTATCCATCGGTCAGGCTCCCACGATCGACGGGTGCCGGTTCGGGTCCCGCGGGCTCTCACGCCGGACACCGCGGTCGCTGAATTCGATGGCCACCCCGCGGCCGACCCAGAGACGCCGGACCGCATCTTTTTTATGTTCACTCACGACCGCTGACCGCGTTCCCCGCCCACCCCTTTTTCAACTCAGGCCCGTCGTCGCCAAGCGCGGCGTGAACGTCGTCGTGAAGGCCAAGGGTGAGCAGTTGGACCGCACCACCGGCTACATCGGCAAGGACAACTCCGGCAACGGCAACATCTTCGCCATCGAGCCCAGGCAGCTCTACACCGAGTCCCCAACCAGCGACAAGTTCGCCAAGCAGGGCCTCGGCGGCATCCCCGGCGTCATCCTCGCGATCGGCATCCTCGCGGGCGTCTTCTTCGCCACCCAGACCCTCGGCACCTTCGAGGACAAGAACAACGAGTACGCCAACTTCAAGGGACAGCCCCTCACCTACTACATCGACGCCTTCAGCAAGTAATAAAGAAGGAGCATTCGCGTTGTCTGGCGAGAGTAGGAGGTTGAGAGAGTTGGATGGGAGCGTCGGGGTGGAGCGCGATTGTATCATCGGAGTGTGAGCGTTCGAGCCCCTTAAGGGTTGTTGATAAACAGAGCAGTGAAGACTGAACATCGCGTCACGCACTCGCCGCGCCGCCCCTCGAGCCGTAGCCGTGACCGATACTCTCGCGCCCATTCGCCCTGACGTCATAGTTTTTAGCACGCGGTCCCGTCCCGGGGCTGGCCCGCGATGACCATGTGGGACGACTCGGGGTCCGAGGAGGACGAGATGGACCCGGAGGAACGTATGCGCATGGAGGCGCTGTGCCGCGCGTTCGAGGACCTGTGCCACGAGCTTCGCTTCCACCAGAAAGAGTGCGTTCGGACCTCCAACGCCGGAAAAAGATCGTCGCCTCGCCTCGCCCACTCGAACCGCCTCCCCTGACCCTCCCCTCACCTGCCCACACCCCGCAGCTGGTGTTTGCGTAACCCGTCGTACCGGTACAAGGGCCCGGCGCCTTTGCACATGGCGGACAGGCTCGAGGCGTTGGCCAGGGACGTCCACACCTTCGCCGAGGAGGATGCCGATCTGGCGCGTCAGATGGCCCGCGACGTACGGGCAGATCACCTCGCCGCTCAGGTGGAAACCGCGCGGCTGAAAGAGGTGGAGGCTCGCGTGGAGGAAGCCGAGCGACGCCGACGCGCCGAGGTGGAGGCGAGACGCGAGATCGAGCGACGCGAGGAGCGCGAGACGCAGGCGCGGCTCGCGGAGAACGCCAGGCTCGCAGCGGGCATCCAAGCGTCGCCATCCGACGCCTCGACCCGAGACGCATCCGAGGGACCCGGCATCGCCTTCCTCGCCAAACGCGAGCGCGCCAGAGCACGAGCGCAGAACCTCCCGACGCTATTCGACCTCGACGCCATGCCGGACGAGGTGGCCGGCTGCGTCCTTCGACAGATGGGCGCCTACGAATTGGCGGCGACTTCGTGCGTTAATAAACGTTTCCGGCAACTCGCTCGAACCGACGACGCGCTCTGGCGCCGTCTGCAACTGACCGCCGGGCGTCACCCGCGCTGGAGGGTGGACGGCAGCTGGAGGGAGGCGTTTTTCCAGGGTGCGGGAAAGATCGACGCGAACTGGCGGCGTGGTAAGTTTCGCAGGTTGGAGCACAGGCTGCACTCGGAGTACACCGCGTGCGTGTCAATGTGTGGGGACCTGGCGTGCTCTGGGTCCGCGGATCACGACCTCGCCATCTTCGGTTTGCCGCCCAGAGCGCGAGGTACGCCGCTACAGGGCGTGGGGTTGCTCTGGGAGAGGCAGTTGGGGCGGTGCGTGGGCCACTCAGAGCCGGTGACGTGTGTCAAGTTGGTTTCGGGGGGCGACGTTCGGGACGATTTTTCACCCCCGACGCTCGCCGTGAGCGGAACCGCGCGAGGCGAGATGCGTGTGTGGTCCCTGTCGTCGATGCCCACCTGCCCGTGGGACGCGGAAGACGACGAGACGTGGGGAGACATGGCCACCCCGGGTGGTGTTCACGACACGACCACCCCAATTCGCGTGCCGTGCGTCGAGACCAGGCTGTTGACCACCCCGGAAACCGGCCAGCCCCACGCGCAATTCTTCGACGTGTCCGCCCGGGGACGCTCCGGGGACGGCGGCTTCGGTTCAGTCGCGACGGCGGGCGCGGAGCACGGCGCGGGGGTCCACGTGTACGATTCCAACCGGTGGGGCGCGGCGGTCGTCCGAGTCCCTGGCTTCGACGCCGGCGTCTACGGTGTGTCGTGGGGAAGGGGCGGCCAGGGGTACGATGAACACGTGGTCCACGCCGCGTGTTCCGACGGTATCGTCCGGCGTTGGGACGTCCGCGCGCCGGGGCAGGGCGCCAGGCTGGACAGCGCGTCCGTCGGCGAGTCCACGGGGCGGAACCGGAGGGTGGCGAGGTGCGTGGACGCGGACGGCGGGCTCTTCGCGTTCGGCTCGGCTGCGGGAGCTGTTCACCTTCACGACGCTCGGGTGCCGCGGACGCCGCTCGCGACGCCGCGGCGGGTGCACTCGGACTGCGTCAACGCCGTGGCGATCGACGCGCGGCTCGGGCGAGTGGTGAGCGGCGGTGACGACTGCCAGGTTGCGATTCAGCGGCTTCCGCTGACTTTGGAGGATGCGCAGGTGGCTTCCGCGCAGACGCCGCAGGGGGTGTTGGGGGTGGCGTTCGATCACAGCAGGCTGGTGATCGGTTGCGAGGACAGCACGGTGCGGGTGTTCGACGCGGAGCTCGGAGAAGGGTTCGTGGACGGCGAGGCGCTCAAGCAGGCGATGCGGGAGCTCAACAGGCGGACACAGGGCGCGGGGTCCATCCTCCACAGGCAGCGCAGGGAACGCGACGGGCGGTGAAATTAGCTCATCATAGCGGGGTTTGATCGATGAACCCTAAACCCTAACCCTAACCCCTATCGCCGATTCGGCGTCAGCACCGCCGTGAGCGGGCCGTGGTCGGAGAGGTCGAAGTCATCCGGCCACTCGCCCGCCAACATCGCGTCCGGCAGGCGCGCGCTCGACACGACGAGATCCCGCTTTTTGCCAAACACCGGCTCCGTCACGAATACCTCGTCATCCTCGTCGATCGTGAATCCCGCGCACACCACCGGGGACGCCGACGCCGCCATGAGATCGCCAACCACGTCCCACGGTCCTTCCTCGATGTTTTGGGAGTCGCACACCGCCCTGTACGCCTGCTCCATGCTCTCCACGTCGAGCTTCTTAATAAACTCGGAGAAATCCACTTCCCCGTTGCCGTCCTTGTCGCAGTCGTCGTATAAAGTCTGGATCTCCTCCGACAACAACCCCGGCGTGGACTCACCGGTGAGCCCCAACATCTCCACCGCCACCTCGAACTCATCACGCGTCACCCCGAGGTCTTCGTTGAAGTCGAAAAACTTAAACGCGTCCTCGTTGGAAATCAAACCCTTCTCCAGCATCTTGCACTGGATCATGGCGTAGATCGCAGCCTTCCAGCTCGGGGGTGCGACGACGCGTGTGCCGTCGGTGTCCGCCTTTTGCTTCGACGGGTTCAGCAGCCACACGTGGTCCACGCCAACAGCCTCGCCGTGGTGGTTCATGTGACTCACCCAACCGCTCGAGATCACATCGCACTCGCACGCCCGTCGCTCCTCCAGCGCCGAGACGAATCCTTGCGACTGTAAAAACCGTGAGCACGCGCCGCGTATGCTCCCGTTGAAGTCGCCGCACATCACCACCGGTAAGCGCCGGGCTCGGCCCCCGGCCTGTCCCACAGTGGACGCCGCGAGCTCCTGGTACTCGTGGAGGTACTCCAAAATCTTGAAGCACTCGCGAAGTCGAATCAGCGTTGAGTTGGCGTTGTGAGGGAACAGTAAGTGCGTGTTCACCACCAACACGTCATACGCGGTGGCACCCACGGATCGCAGGTGTAAGAGCGAGGCGACCCTGTCCCCGCAGTCGTTGAAATCGAGGTTACGATGTTCGACGACGTCGAAGTCGGCGGATCTGACGCAGGTGAGCAAGCCGTCCGGTCGGCCGCCCGTCCGCGGGGTGACGAAGGTTTGGTACCCCGCGGCCGCCATCCTGTTCTCGTACAGCGCCTTGGTCTCGGCGTTCGCGTGCCAGAACTCCTGGAGGCAGCACACGGACGAGGATTGGTCCAGGAGGGCGTCGACGACCCGCGTCTGCCGCGCGGTGGCGACCTCGGGCAGGGTGGCCTCCATGACGACGGTGCCGTCGTCCTGTTTGACGCGGCGGTAGCACGGCGCGAGGACGTTGAAGGTGGTGATGGTGAGCGCATCGTCGCTGTTTCCATCGTTTGTCGCCGCCGAGGAAGCGCGTACCCGAGGAACGGTCTTCTCGGGCCCTCGATGACGTGGCGATGGGCACGTCGCCCGCCTTACAGTTGTTACTACTCTCGGAGCTTTCGACGACGATCTGTGTGTGGGGCGCCCGTGTGACTGCGCACCACACGCGCTCCAGCGCTCGATGGACGGGTAGTTACACGTGAATGACATGTCTACCGTGCGACGCAGCGCATTTCCGAGGTGAGTTTTGCCTCCCTGGTGGGGATGATGGGCTCTGGGCGCGACGCAATGAGTGAGTGACTTATCCATTTGTGACTCAGCTTGTCTGGAGCATCCTGTGCCGGAGGAGGGTTTCCGTTGGGAAGAAATTCCGCGGCCTCCCGTCACTACTTGTAGGCGCGAAAGGCCTACCCGAGGCTTCTGGAGGGGAAGCTCGGTCCGGGGCGCGATGTCAACCGCACAGCGTCGGCCCGGCCGCGCCGGCGACGCCGCGGAGGCCCCCGTCAGGGTTCGCAGCAGGAGCGAATCCCTGCAGTGGGCGTTTTCCAACTGGTGCCGAATAATCTCCGTCGTCATCCTCTTCGTCGGCTTCCTCGTGGCGGTCATCTACGCTTCGGCGAAGCTCAGATTCGTGGAGGACGTGCTCCCGAGAATAAGCGGTGCGTTCTCTCAGCCCTGGCGTACCTCTTGAACCCAAACTCCCACGCTCCGCCCTTCCCTTCCCCATGCCCCACCCGAACCCTTCCATTCCCCCCCACGCGACTCACGAACACCTTTCCCCATTCCACCTCAAACAACGACAGACCCGCTGATGTTCTGGCTCTTCAACGTGGTCGTCGCCTCGTTCGCGGTCATCCCCGGCGCGGCGTCCGCGACGTCCATCGCCGCGGGCGTCATATACGGAACCCCCGTGGGAGTGGCGCTCGTCTCCACCTCGTGCGCGGTGGGCGCGGGTGTCTCTTTCCTAATCGCGAGATACGCCGCCAGGCCGCTGGTCGAACGGGTGTTCATCAAAGAAGGCAGCAGGTTCGCGGTGCTGGACCAGGCGGTGATGAGGGACGGCGCGCAGATCGTGCTGCTCGCGAGGCTATCGCCGGTGTCGCCGTACGTCGCCATGTCGTTCATGTTCGGCTTGACCGCCGTTGATTTCCTGCCGTACATTGGCGCCTCCGCCGTGGGCATCTTACCCGCCTGTTTCGTGTACGTGTACATGGGCGACACCGGGCGGCGTGCGACGGGCGGCGGGGGTAAGGCATCCGGGCTGGAGCTCGCGTTCTACGCGTTCGGGTTACTCATGACGGTGCTGGTGACGTATCGCATCGCGCAGATCGCGCAGAAGACGCTGGGGGATAAAGGTTTGGGGTTCAAGGTTCCCGCGGGGCGATGTTTCGGCGCGTGTAACGGTACGTCGGGCGGGACGGACGAGGACGACGACGACGACATGGAGATGGAGGAGCTTCTGGAGGTTAGGATACAGGACTCGTCGCCGATGGCGCGGGGCAGGCGGCAGAGCATGAGCCTGAGCAGCGCGGAGGCGACGCCGCGACTGGCGGACCTCGACGAGGATGTCCCATTTGGCAGAAATAAAAAGGCCGAGGAGGAGGGGGAGGCGAGGGGCCCGGATGAGGGTGTAGGGGCGCGGGGGCAATTTTTGCTGGTGAGCGACCCGACGGACGCGACGATGTCGGTGCCCGAGGCGTCCCCGGAGCAGGTTCGGCAGGTTCGGCGGACCGCCAACGCCGCCAGGCTCCTCTGATAGCGCGTAGCAACTGAAGCAAAACACAGCTTATTATTTTGGTCTCTGATGACAGTCAAAATTTCGTGCCGCGTCATTCTTCGCCGCACCACCGGGCCCTACCCTTCGGGGCGATGGCCTCCCTCGGCTCAGCGTCCCTCCACGCGGTGGGCGGCATTCTCGCGCGGTCCGCCGCGGTCCGCCGCGGCACCCGCGCGGTGCGCGCGTCGACGTACTCCACGTCCGTCGGCCCCTCCGCGGATGCCAAGGACTACAGGGTTCTCGCCTTTGAGGATTCCTACTCCATCAAAGACATGCTGGCGGACGCCAAGGTTCGGTACGGGCATTTCGAGCAGCGGTGGGACAGCGAGGCGTGCATCGACGCCATCACGGAGTTCGGTCGCGTGGACGTGCTCATGCTGGACTTTTACCTACCCCCACTCACCGGGCTGCAGGTGCTGATGAAGCTAAACGAGGCGGTGGAGGCGGGCGTGATCGAGCGGCCAAGGCACATCTTAGGGATGTCGTCGGTGGGGTCGTGCAACAGCAGGCTGGTGCAGGAGGGCGCGGACGCCGGGTTCGTCAAGTGGGACGTCGGCATGTGGGAAGGATGGGCGCGGGACGAGTGGTGACACGCACATCTATCGTCACAGTCGCCCGACGGTGGTACTCGAGCGGCAGCTGTTATCATAAACGCTATATTCATTCTTTCAACTTTCCACGAAAACTTTCAAGGCGAGAGATCCTCTTCCCGGTCGCCGTACAGCTCGCGCTCCACAGCCTCCAAGAGCTCCGCGCGGCGCAGCTTCGAGTACCCCCGCATCCCGCGCTCCCTCGCGATCGCCATGAGCTGCTCCCTCGTCGCCGTGCGCACCTCGAACCGCGCGTCCCACGCCTCCATCTCCGTCGACTGATACCGCCCCTCCAGCTCCAGCCGCTCCGCCTCGTCCTCGCTCTCCGCGTCCAACAGCGCTCTCAACTTACCTTCCTCCATCTCGCCCTTGAACCTCGTCGCGTTCACACGCGCGGCGCCCAGCGCGCGGCCCAGCTGCTTCACGGTGAGTACTTCCGGGACCTGGGCGGGAGGTTGGAGACGCGGGATCGACGGGACGCGAGGGACGGCGCCGCGGGGGAGCGGGTCCGACCCGCCCGCCCAAGAGTTTTTGTCCCCGGCGATGTTTGTTTTGTCGTTGGATGTCCTGGTCAGCACGTTCCACAACGCGTTCCCGCCACCCTGGCCCGGCGTCTCCTCCTTCTCCTCCTTGGCGAGCTGAAGCTTACCCGCACGTTCCACGGCATCGCTCACGGTCCGGGCCTTGGCGGCGTTGAGCTCGCGGGTCCTCCGCCTCTTCTCCGCCGCCGCGCTTTGCTTCGCGATCTGCGCCTCGAGTACCCGCGACTCTCGTCCTAAACGCTCGAGCTGCAGTGTGGCGGCGCACGCGGCGGCCACTCCCCACGCACCGGCGCTGCCCAGGTTCAAACCTTGGCTCAGCGACGCGACGGCGAACACGGCGGAGAGGAGTTTAAGTCTCGCCGCGTCGTCTTCATCTTTTTCCTCGTCGAAGCCGAGCGCGGGTAACAGGAAGGATACGAATCCGACGAGGGGGATCGCCGAGACGACGCCGGCGACGCCCCATCGCAGGCCCATGTCGTCGCCCTCCTCGGGTTCCGGGAGGGAGATAGGGTTGGCGGCATCCGTGAGCGTCAGCGCGGGGATCGCGCGTACGCCTGGTGGGAGAGGGGAGAGGAAGCGGTGAGGAAAAACGAAATAAGATTGGATTCGGCGGGAACTTGGTCACGCGGGCGACGACGGAGTGGGTCTTGAGGGTGGGGACTCACCGGCCTGTCCCAGGGCGATGAGCACGCCGCCGCTGACGAGGAGATCCAGCGCGGATCCTCCCCCGTCGGCCACGGCCATGGCGGTCGGAGACCTCCTCCTCCTCCTCCCGGGATGACAGCGCGTCGTCCGAGGGTGGAAGATTCTTGTACTGGCAGAGGTTCCGTGTTCGCGCTCGGAGAACGCGCGCCACCTGGGGTGGGACGCGCGATGAACGCGGCGGTGACCCGCGCGTATCGGCGCCGATACGTCGTGATGAGATCCGACGACGACCGGCGCCGTCATCGTCCCCTCGTCAGGCGTGGAGGGCGCTTCGTCGAAGTGGCGTGAATGATGATCAGTTGGGCAGCTCAAATGACATGTTTGGCGCGTAGCGCGCGTCAGAAAGTCAACGTTTTTGAATCTTGCGTGGGCACCTTCCAAGACCGTCGGAATCTGCAGAGGCCGCACAGCGACGGGCGCCTGTGGTAGCCCAGGAACGCTCGCCCAGGTGGGACACCGCTCGCACACGCGGTGGATCTAGGGTCTCGTCTCCGGCAGGCGAGGCGGGAAGGCATCTCGGCGCACGTAGGGGCTTCCAAGGGTCGAGTAGAAGAAGGATCCATCGAAGACTGGGGCGCGGGGCGAATCGTCTGTTGTTGACCTTTTGAACCTTCGGCCTCCTTCGACGGGACGCCGCCGGGGTCGTCTCGATGGCTACTCCTTCGGACACGGACGACTCGTCCGATTACGACTCGTCCGATTACGACTCGTCCGAGGCCAACACGCCCGCGCCTCGGGCCACCATCCGGGGCGGCGCCGAGGTGCTCGACGTGAAAGACCACGGCCTTCACGCGGGCGGCCGGCACGCGGCGCTCAACGACGAGCAGCTCCAGAGCAAGCTCCGCAGCGCGCAGGAACGGCTGGAGGGCCTCGATAAGCACGTCATCTCGCTCAAGGAGAAAGCCGCGCAGCAGGACGCCATCGCCCGCGGCAAGCTCCCGCCCGAGCAGACCGCCGCGTACACCGCGCGAGTCAAGGAGCTCGAGACCAAACGCAGGCACCTCCTCAAGATGCAGATGGAGCAGAACGAGAACCTGCAGGCGGTGGCCACCAAGAACGGCACCCTCAACGCGCACCGCCACGGGGGAACCCCGCGCGCGGACAGGGAGGCCAATCGGCGGGACATGATCGAGCGCGTGAAGCGCGAGTCAGAGGCGGCGACGGCGAGGCTCGGAGCGCTGCGAGGCGGGTCCAAGCTGCCAGAGGCGGAGGAGGCGCATCGACGAGCCTTGGAAGCGTCCATCCGCGCGGAGGCGGAGCATCGCGCCGCGGAGGACCAGCGCCAGCTCGCGGGCCGGCGGGGTGAACGCGAAGAACGGGAAGACCGCGGCGGCCTACGCGGCGGCGCGCCCGACGTACCACCGCTGCGGCATCAACGCGGCGACGCCATCCGCCAGAGCGCCGACATGCAGCATGCCAACGACTGGGACAGGGAACGGAACGACGCACACAGACGCGGGCACGACAACGGCCACAACAACGACGGCCACGACGGTGAATGGAACCACCACCACAACATGCACGAGACCCCGAGGGGTAATCACCCGCCCAACGGGCCGTGGGGCACGCCCGGGGGGTACCCTCCAGGGCCGATGGGCCCCGGCGGCGGCGGCGGCTACCCCGGTTACCCGCCCCCGTACGGCGGTTACCCTCCCTACGGTGGCCACCATCCGGGGATGTACGGCGGCGGACCTTACGGCATGCACGGTAACCCGATGGACCCGTACGGTATGATGGGCGGCGGGCACCACGGGGGCCGTGGGCGCAGTTCCGACGGTCGAAGGGCGCAGACGCCGGATTACGCTTCGAGTTTGCGAAGGCAGGTGAAGGAACTCCAGGAGCAGCTCGGGGACATGCTCGTCGCGGTGAAGAAGACGGCGGCGGGCGGCGGCGGCGGAGGCGGCGGCGGGGGTAAGGGCAACGTGCACGAGATGCCCGAGCTGCCCAAGGAGGTTGCCAACGACAAGGATATCAAGCAGCTGTACGAGGCGCACCTCAAGGAGATGCTGAAGCTGCAGCTCGAGATTGGGAGGGAGTCGCGGGTGGTGGAGCTCGAGCGGCTGAGGACGGAGATGCTCCAGCTGAAGGACGGGATCGTCCCCGGCCAGCATCAGCAACAGCAGCACCAACAACAACATCAACCGCCCCAGCAGCAGTACTACCAGCAGCAGCAGCAGCCGCCGCCGTGGCAGGCGCAGCCCTGGCAGCAGCAGCAGCAGCAGCAGCCTTGGCAGCAACAACAGCAGCAGGGCTACCCTTCGCAGATGCGCGCGTCGCAGGACCACATGTTCCCGCCGCCGGACGCCGCGGAACACATGGCGATGGAGCAGGAGATGGAGGGACACGGCCCCGGCGTGCCCATCCGCGTCTCCGAGACCCCCGGCTTGGACCCAGGGATGGATCAGACGCCCGGCGTCGACGCGCCGGCGCCGCCGTCCGGACAGTCGAAGCGCACGGCCAAGTCCAAACGATCGGCGCTCTCGGGCAAGGACAAGCGCGCGCTCACGCCCGTGGAGGAGGGCAAGGAGGATGCCAAGTCCGACTACTCCATCACGTCCGGCAGCGAGTACAGCGACTCGTACAGCGACGACGATTCGTATTACAGCGACGACAGCGAGGCCCGGGAACGGAATCGCCAGGGTTTGGGTCGGGACCAGCCGAGGTACGTCATCCGCGTCATGCTCGAGGGCGCTGGGCCGATGGACCTCAAGAACGCGCCCGCGAGGATCGTGGCGGCGGCGTACGAGGGATACGAACCGGCGCGGGATGCGTCCGGCGCGCCGGTTCGCTCCAGAGGTCCGCTGCTGGAGCCGTCGAGCCACGACAGGGGCGGCGCGGCCCGGTACAAGTGGCGGGCTCGAATCGCGCTTCGCGGCGTCAACGTCACCGCCGCGACGAAACTGGTGCTCGAGTTGCACGCCGCGACGCCCGTCAAGGGCATGGGTGCCGACATATACGGCCACGAGGCTGTCGTCGGGCCCGAGGAGGTTGTCGCGTGGGCGCACATCCCGGTGCTGGGCCCCGAGGGCGTGCCCCTCTCGGGCCTTCAGGTTTCGCCCCTACTCCAACTCCCGCTCATGCTCAGCGCCGACCGAACGATGCGAATCGAGGGAAGCAAGGTCGAAGTGCGCGTGTGGGTCGAGGAAGAAGACTACGACAAGGACCCGACGCCGCCGGGTACACCGATGGTCGCGGGCGCCATCGTCGCCGGCGCCCCGCGGGGTCTATCCGCGGGGATGGGCGGCGACGGAGCGCCCGCGTGGCTCGGCGGCGGCGGCGCCACCGCCCTGGAAAACGAGGCGAGTAAAAAGGAGGACATCCCGGGCGTGCCACGGCGCGCGTGGAGGGAGGTGCGGCACATCGGCGCAGGGAAAGGCGAGCCGTACCAGCCCGGCGACGGGTTGGTGCTCTGCGTCGACGCGGCGAGGTTTTTACCGCCCAACGTCACAATCACCCGCGTCGTGGGCCGGGTCATCTCCGCGGCGGGTGAACCCTTGGCGCCCGAGTTTATCATCCACGCGCGGTTGGATTCATTGGCCTTCTCGCCGAGGTACCACGCGCGGCAGAGGTTCGCGACTGGGCGGTGGAACAACGCCACCGCGCACGCGCTGCTGCAACTGGAGACGATTGAGAAGGGTACGAGTCAGCAAAGGACTGTCGGGTACGTCGTGTTTCCGTTCTTCATCGACCCGGAGACTGGGGAACCTCCCCAATCGACGGGCGCGAAGGGGTACAGGCTCCGGGAGGGTGGTTACCAGTGCCAGGTGTACGCCGCGAGCGAAGGCGCGGGCAGCGGGTTTGACTTGCGGGAAGTCGTCTCCCGGCCGAAGATTCCCTGCGCCTCCGTGCTCATCCGCAACCTCGTCGCCACGCGCGCCGACATGCCCGCGAACAAAGCCGTCCCGCAGTACGAGGATGGCGCATACGACAGCAGCTCGATGTACCCCACCGCGGTTGAGCGCAGGCTGTACGCGCACAGACTCGCGAACCCCGGCCCGCCCGTGCGCGAGGTTATGCTTGATTTGGCTCGGCTCACGTTTTCACCCTCGGTGTTGGCCGGGATGACCGAGCCGGATTTGGAGCGGTGGATGGCGAAAAGGCTGGAGCGGCCGCAGTTCGCGAACGACAGGCCGCTGAACTACAGACGGTCGGACGTGTACGCCGCGGAGCTCGGGTTCCACGTGGCGATCGACGGAGCGTCCAGGTTGACCAAGACGGCGTTCCACGTCGCGACGCAATCGCTCTTTCCGCCCGGGACCTTTTACGCGAACAAGGCTTCCGACGACGTGGTGTTCACGCAGCAACCCGACATGGCGTCGTCGCTGGACGCGCCCGTGTGGCGGGATGGGTTCCAGTCCAGGCAGCACGTCATGCACGAGCCCAACATGGTTGTGGTCATCGACGTGAGGGCGTTGTCGGGGCGAACGGCGCAGGCGCAGGGGTGGACTCTGCTACCCGTGTTCGAGGAAGGGACGGAGTACCTCGCGTCCGGGGCGTTTCAGCTGCCGCTGTTCCAAGGCCCCGTGCAGCTCCCACTGCTGCAAGACCTGGTCAAATCGCAGGCGGAGGGCAAGGGTGTCGTGGACACAATCTCCGGTTGGCTGGACTCCAAGAAGGTCAAGTTCACCCCCGACAAGGCGTCCGTCTACGTCAGGCTCTTGGAGGACCAGAGACTCGGCATGCTCCCGGAACCCGCGGGGCCGAACACCGCCGGCGTCACCTTCCCGCCGTACGTCGGCGAGAAGCTCGAGCCCGCGTTCCTCAAGAAGGCTGCTGGCAAACCGTACGCCAAGGCTATCCCGCGCGGATCCACGTCGGAGGATTTCGTCACGGAGAACAACGCGTTGATGGCGGCGGCGATGGGGCTGCCGTTCATCCGTGGCGCCGCCGGGTTCGGCGCGGGCGGAGACGAGCTCTCGGACGACGACTACTCGGATGTTTACACGCAACAGACCGGCGACTACACGCAGGCTTCGTAGGGTTTAATTAACGCGATATTTAATACAAGGTACCTTCGAAGGGAACGATCATCTCACGCGTCGAATCTCTCACCACAGCTTGGGCATGGCGTCGCCGCGGCGGGGAATCGACGTCTTCATGCCGTGCTGCATGTCCCGCACCGACTCCGTGGCGTTGACCGCCAAACCCGCGAGGCACACGGCCACCACCGCCGGTCCTTCCTGCCCGACCACCGCGCCGCCCAAACCGAACACCAGCCCAGCCGCCAGCATCGCGTTGCTGAAGTCCACCAGACGCTCCTCCAAAACGCCGAGCTCGCGGAGCGCCGCCTTACAGTACCTGCAGTGACGCGTGTGCCGCTCGTACCGCTCGAGCCTCTGCGCGATGGGCTTCATCTTGCTCTCGTCGTCCCTCACGCCCTCCGCCCACTTCACACCGCCGCCCGCGTGGTTATCCATCCACGTCCTGAACCCGGCGACGCCCGCGTCGGCTGGGGTCGGGAGGTAGTACGACTTCTTCCAGTCGCGTTCGGCGCTCTCCATGGCGACTTCCACGCCGTGCATGGCCTGGATGTCCTGGTCGCCCAGGGTGTACGCCGCGGAGCCGTATACGCCGTGTTGCAGCCCGATTCGCACGAGCTCCGGGTCCTCCGCGACAAACTCCATGTACCACTGGAACGCTAGCACCGCGGGACTCTCCAGTATGTTCCTCCACCGGTCACCCGCGGTGACCTTGGCCTTGCCCGCGCCCTGCACCGCCTTTCGCGTGTGCGCCTGAAACTTGGTGAACATCAGGCACCGCCCGGGCTCCGTCGGCGTGTACAGGATCGCCGCGGAGAGGTACCGGTTCCCGTTGGCGTCGTGGTACTCGCTGCGGCTGGAGCACGGCGCGGTGAACAGGCGCGTCGCGGACACGTCCTTGTTACCCGCGTTGTAACCCCCGTGGTCAACGATGAACCCGCTCGAGCCCATGGAGCCCTCTTTAACTTCGAATTTGGTCATCGGCTCGTATCCCGCGTTCATCACGGGGTCCAACGTACCGTTCGCGGCGTCGTACTTGGCGTGGAGCCACTCCGCGTGGGACGGGTCGAACTGGTTCTCGAGCGCGGGGGCGTAGCCCACCGGCAGCTCCACCATGCCCCAGTCGCCCGATAACTCCCCGAACTCAGCCGCCGCGGTGGCTACTGGCGTTGCGGATGCTTCGAGCCACGCGTCCGCGCCCGCCGTGGGCCACACCCAGAGCACCCCAGCCTCTTCCTTGACTGGGTAGGACACCGCGCAGGACCGTGGGGATTCGCACGCGGTCGCCTCGGCCTTGGCGTCGGTGCTCATGGGGATGGCGGTTGCTTTGCCGTCGTTGCCGAATTCCCACCCGTGGTACCTGCAGACGATCTGCTTGTCCTGCGAGATGAACCCGAGCGAGAGCGGGGCCATGCGGTGCGGGCACGAGTCCTCGACGACCGCCCACGCGCCGCCTTCGCCCTTCCAGGCGACGATGGACTTGCCGAGTACCTTCATCTGGTTTGGCGCGGCTTCGTCGAGGAAATCGATCGGGGACATCGGGTACCACGCCTTGGCCCAGTCGAACTGGTCGCCGTTCGATGGGGCGTCCGATGGGGTGTCCTGGGTGGTCTTGGACGGGGGCTCGGAGATGGATTGTGCGCGGACGGTCACCCTCTCGGAGACGGACCGGCGCTTGGAGGTGGACGAGGACGCGACGAACGTCTGGTTCGACCCCATGAGAGCTGAGCGCCTGGCGCGAATCGCGGTGGCCCCGCGCGTGGTTCGGGAGGATCGGACGGTCCTCCGGGCGACGCCGGCGGTGGCCGGAGCCGTCGCGATGGATGCGATCATTTCGCGAACGCGTTTGGTGACGAGGACAGAGGGAGGCGCCTCGTGCTCTGAGGTGCCGGACGATGGCTAACATCTTGAGCAAGCTGCCGCTCTCGACCAATCAGCGGGCGGAATCACGAAATTTCCAGATCGGCCGAGATCGGCGAACTGGCGAAGCAGCGACGCCTCCGAAACATCAAGAAGGTTTCGGAGGCTTCCCGCAGAACGCGCGGCACCGGCACGCGTGAATTCATTCGAGATGTCGAGCTCGTCGTACTCGGCGCTCGCGCAGCGTGCACTCGTTGCGCCCAACCCGAAGCACCACAAGGCCAGAACCGTCAGGGCGGGCAACAAGAAGTACCAGTGGTGGGGGAGCTCGACCACCATCGGGGTCTCGAGATCCTCCGAGGATCTACGGGCGAAGGCACAGGCGGCGGCGAAGGAGGCTCCCGCCGCGGATGAGCTGCCCCCGACGGAATGGGAACCTAAGGAATGGCGCGGGTCCTTCGAGAACGACGCGGACGCGCTCAAATCGTTCATTTCCGAGGTCACGCGCAGATTAGAGGGCGAGGAGTGTCGTTTCATCGTGGTCGGCGACGGCGGCATCTTGGAATCGACGCAGCCCATGCCCGGGGAGGCGCGGTTCGCCGAGCTCGGGCCTAAGGGCACGTGCTGCACCATCGCGAGTCCCACGAAGGAGTTCGAGGCGCACGTCATGCTCGCCAAGGTGAAAGAGGTGGCGCTGGCGAGGAGCGAGAGGGGTGGGCGAAAGATTTACGCCGTGCGACTGTTTGGCGACTCGGGCGAGGACGCTCCGGCTAAGAGCGTGATGACGATCCTGCTGAACGGGCTCGGCGAGGGTGGGGTGCCCGAGGAGGCGATCGAGAAGTGGGAGTCGCTGGCGACGTGCCTCCCCGGCGCGTGAGCGTGTAGCGTGTCAACGATGATTCAATACGACGCGAAGCCGCTCGTCCACTTGGCATTTTTCTGTTACCGACGTGGCTCGCGATAGCACTATCCACTTTTTCTCGCGCGGAGCATGGGGATGTCGGCGCTGACCGTCAGGGTGGCCGCCGGGCCCAGGGCCGGTGGTCGCGGGACCTCTAGGCGGGGTGGAGGAGGCAGGAGAGGAGGGCGAGGCGGCGGCAGGGGCAAGACCAAGACCCGGAGACCTCGCGCCTTCTCTTACGGCCCCGCCATGGAAGAAAGGTGCCGCCTCAAGCCGCCCCCGGAAGGGGCCGCACTGCCGCGGCTCGTGTGCTACGACCTCGATGATACCGTCTGGTTCCCCGAGCTGTACATGATGTGCGGCGCGCCGTGGAGCAAGGACGAGCTCGGGAGGGTGACGGACGTCTGCGGGACGGAGCTGAGGGTGTACCCAGCGGCGAGCGAGAGCGTCAAGATGATTCTCGACCCCGACGGCCCTTTTCAGTCGAGCGGTGTGCGGACTAAAGTAGCGTTCGCGTCGAGGACCAACCGGGGCAAGTGGGCGATGGAGGCGCTGGATCTGTTGCGACTGGACAAAGACACCACGCTACGGGAGGCGGTCGGGGACATGATCGAGATCTTCCCCGGCACCAAGCGGAAGCACTTCGAGTCGCTCCGACACAAGTCGCGGCTGAGTTACAGCGACATGCTGTTCTTCGACAACGAGCGCGTCAACGTGGAGGAGGTGGGGCAGCTCGGGGTGACCAGCGTGTACTGCCCCGGGGGAATGAGCCAGGGGGCGTGGGAGAAGGGGCTGGAGACGTTCGCCAAAAACGCGCGGCAACGGTCCACCCAGGGGGCGCGACGGTGATTCCCAGTAGACTATCACTAACAAGTAAAAAAACACGCCCAAGCCCGAAATGGATTCATGCGACGACACAGCTGTGCGCGCCGCGGCCATGACGTACGCCCGGTCGAACATCAAGCGTGACACGCGTCCCGATGCCGGGGACAAGTTCGTCCGCGTGCAGGAGGAGTTCCACAACGACTCGCCCGGGCACTGGAGACGGAACTACGACCACGCGCACACGAGCCCCGGGGTCACCGCGCGGCTCCGGGATCCGGGTGGTTCGCCGTCGTCGGGACGGGGCTCCCCAGAGCAGATGCCCGTGCGGCCCGAGGGGAGGGAGTGGGTGGGTAATCCAGTCTCGGGGATATCCCCGGGGCGAAAGGTCCCAAAGGACAACGTCAACATCGCCGAACCCGGGCGGCAGGCCTTCTTCGGGCACATGGCGCAGCAGCCCAACGACGATCGGGCTTCCGACGCGTACGAAGGGGCGTGGCTCGGAAACGACAGGAAGCTCGACGACACCAACAACAGGTTCACGCACGACCCGTCCTCGCGCGTGTACCGCGGGTCACGCGTCGCCGCGCGGATCAACGAGCTCGGGCCCAACTTCATGGAGGGCGCGAGGGGAGAAGGGGACTCCGTGGCGGGGCATCGCGCGAGGCACGCGGGGGGGATGATCAAGCGAAACGACGAGGGCGCCATCAGGCCAAACATGGAACCCGAGCTGGGCGAATTCTGGAACGAGGCGGACCCGCATCCGCCCCTCAACCGGGGCCCGAAGAAGGTGCCGGAGCCCGTCGGGAGGTCGGGAAGGCAAGGCATGTTCGGGCTGCTCGCGCACGATCCGGAAGTCAAGTCGGATTACGGAAGGCACGGCGTCGACGGAACTCGCGCGAGGGGAAACGTCCACGTCAAGATGCCGGGCTCGGACACTCAAATCGGGAAAGGTTCCCTGCTGCTGTACTCGAACGAGTACTGCCTGAAGAACGGGCTTGGGGGCGGCGGGAGGATGATCGACGACGACGACGACTACTGAAGAAGAAGGGCGCGCCTGGGGGGTGGCGGACGAATCGCTATAGAGAAGACTTGTGTCATTAACGTGTAAGCCTATAATAAAGTTTTCAGCGTCATACGTCCTTGTTGCGGGTCACCTTGATGAGGATGTCGGGCGACCGCAGCATCTGTATGAGGGTGTGGAACAGCTTGATCTCGTCCCGGCGGCATCCCGGGTACCTGTGCGCCCGCAGCATTCGCAGCCCGCGGCAGAGCCTCAGCAGGTAATCCGGGTTGGGAATCTCGTAAATCATAACGTCCTCAATCTTAAACTGGAAGTGCCGTCTCACCACGCCGCCGATGGCGACGAAGATGAAGGCGTAGAGCGCCAGCATGCTGTAGCTGTCCAGGCCCAATTGCTCGACGACCCCGGAGAGGAACCTGTCGGACATCGTGGCGTACAAAACGCCCTGGCTTCCCTCCTCCGTGTACTCCGTCATGCCGCAGAATCCCTCCTTGACACCCGCCAGCGTGATCTGCTTCGTGCGCAAGCCCCATATCATGAGCGAATCGTCCAGGCGCTCCAGCGATAGGATCGTCGTCGCGTCGTCGCTGGGGTTGGGATCCGGCGCGGACTTCGAGAGCTTGATGACCTGATCCCTCGGGGGTAGGTTGAGCAGCCTGGGCAGCGCCCGTTCCACGGCAACCTCCGCCTTCTCGTCCGAGATGTCGTTGATCATCGTTCCCATCTCCAGCGCCTGGCTCGACGTGAGCGGGGATACCACCTCCATGGACACCGTCTTGGCCGTGGGCGGGCCGTACCGCGTGAAGTAGGTGGTGAAGACGAGCTCAGCCTGTGAAGTCGAGGTGGACGAGGAAAACGTTTGTTTCGTCTCGTTGAGGAACCTGGCGTGCGCCACCAGGTTGTTCGCGAGCGCGCCCCTCGGTCCCGCGGGTAGCACCCACGACACCGAGCTGTGCCGTGGGAATAAGAGGCACTCCGGGTCAAATTTCTGGGTCAGCGGCGATGTCATCAGGTACCGTTCCGCGGCGTCCAGGTCGTCTCCGGACATGTCCACGCTCTGCGCCTGAGCCTGGTAGATGTTGTACACCGCCAGCGAGCTGTTGACCCTCACCCTCAGCTCCACGGTCAGGTCCGCGCTCGTCACCTTGTTGGGCGATAGCACCGGGTTGATGGACGAGAACAAGAAGATGGGCGCGAGTAGGAGGAGGATGATGCCGGTGAAGATGGTGAACCCCTGGAGCATCTTGAAGACGAGCGGAAACTTGTCGCGGCCGCTGTAAATTTCCTTGTTCTGCCGCCTGTTCTCCTGGTAGAGCAGATCCTTCCAGAGCATGTGATAGATGTTCTCGAATCGGAACCACATCAGGAGATCCAGCGACGACTCGCTCATCACCCAGTCCAGCAGCGTGCGCAGCTCGAACAGGAACGGGACGCTCTGATAGATCATAAACGCCCAGTACGCCACCGGGCCGGTGCCGAGTTTCATAAACAGAGTCTGGTACTGGCTCCCTTCCCTGTACCCGGTGCGAATCTGCAGCGCGGAGACCAGTAGGTAGAGGAGCTGGCACGCGACGAACGCCTTCAGGTTCACGTTGCCGTGTGCCTTGACGAACGGCCTGGTGTCCGTGAGCGGGAGCACGATGAATATGTGCAGCAGCAAGGTGAGGGTGTAAGCAACCTGCATCAGGTACTTCATCAGCATGTTCTGGCTGACGTACACCAGGCGGGAGATGACCATGGACAGGGTGGACGTGAGGATCGCGATCGTAAGGCCGGACTGCAGCTGCTCCGCGCCGCTGTTCTGCGCGTCGTTCTCGAAGTTGAGGTTGGAAAAGTCGAAGATGAGCCACACCAGCGAGAGGATCTGCAGGAAGAACTCGTAGGGGTAGAGGTCTCGACCCGGCTTTCCGGTGTTGCGACTCGGCGGCTCCGTCTTGTTGCTGAGCTGAATCTCGGTAAGAAAGTCCCGACCGGTGCCGATGACGTACTTGACCGAGTACTTGATCGAGTCCCAGAGGTCGCGGCCGAACGTCTTGAACGCGGACTTGACCGCGGCGCCCTTCTTGATCTTCTTCTCCTCGATGGCGGCGCCGTACTTTTCGCGAAATTCCTTCCTGCTCGGAGGCTTCTCGTCCCGTTTCCTGTCGCCCTCCAACTGATTCACGCACGCCTCGCGGTAGTACTGCCCGGGCCACATGATCTTCCGTCCCGTGAACTCGGGGATGCCGTAGAGGAGGTTATCGTTGCGCTCGCCGAGGAGGTTTTTCAGGCGCTTGACGAACGATTTGGATTTGATACTCGCCGGCGTCGCCTTGGCGGCGCTCGGCGTCTGAGTCCCCGACCCAGACTTGGACTTTGAGTCGCCTTTCCCGGGCGAGAGCACAGAGGGCGTGGACGAATCGGACGGCACGCCCTCCTCGAAGGATAAACCGAGAGCCCCGTCCTTGACCTCGTCCATGCGCGTCACCGTTCGAAGCCCGTGCAGCTTGGCGTAGTTGCCGCACGGTCGAATGTACCTCATGTCCTCGTAGGTCCTGATGCCCACGAAATTGAGGTGGTCGACGTGCAACAAAAGGCTGGCGCACACGAACACGTCGACCAACACCGCGTTGAGTATGGTGCTCGCGCCCGTCTTGACGGTGAGGAAAACAACCGCGTTCGTCGCGTACATCCAGTCGCCGTCGTCCCAGTTGAAGAGCTCGGCTTTCGTCGCCGGGCACCTCGGTTGCATGGAAAACGTAAAGTGGTTGAGGTCCGACGGCGCCGTGTCAACGTCCACGTCCATGCAGAACGCGTTCGTCTGGAACGTCACGCGGAATATGAGCACGCCGACGCTGTACCAGAACGCCAACCTCCACGACTCCGGCGCCGGGTGCGGGTTGCGGACCAGCGCGATGAGCATGACCCAAATCACGGGGAGGACGCTGAAAAAGTCGGTGTGCGTCAGCAACGCGCCGCAGATGCTCGCGTAGGCGAACCACTCCGACAGCGAATACACCAGACGCATGATACCGCCCAAGAAACCCAGCACTCCGCCCTTGTCGCCCCAGTGTCCCTTGTGGAACCAGTTGGATATCGCGTCCATCTCGCCCTCGAACTCGTTCGTGTCGCGGCGGCGCCTCCGCTCGGGTGACTCGGCTCCGGGCCCCTCCCGGGTGACATCCGGCAACGATTCTTCGTCGCTGTCGGACAAAACGTCGTCGACATCCTTGATCATGATGGTCTGCGCGTCATCGTGCGCCTGCTCCCTGTACCGCTCGTTGACCTCGGGTATGGGGTAGACCGCGGGGTCGAGGAGATACGCGAGCCGGTCCAGGCAGACGTCCACGCCTTTTTTGAAAAGACGCACAAACTTGGCCCAGTTCCCTTCCTTCGCCTCCTCCTCCTTCTTCCGCCTCGCCTCCTCCTCCTTCTTCGTCTCCGTCGGCAACTCGATGGGATCGGAAGCGTCGCTCTCGGTGCTGTGACCGTTCGCGTCGGTGTACGAGTGCACGACGAACGTGTACCCTTTCCCGGGTTCCAAATCCTTAATCGTCACGACGCCCTTTTGCGATCCGCCGGCGCCTCCCCTCACTTGCCCTCGGCCGCCGCCCCTCCCACTCGACCGCTTCTCCACCGACACCTCCACGGGTTCGCTGTAGTGCGACAGCGCGGTGAGCCGCGGGTGTGGCTCGCGCTTGACGGTGAAGTACTCGATCGCCGGGGCGTGCGGTCGCATCTCGCAGGTGATCTTCACGGACGTCGGGTCCACCACTGTGACGAACGGCTTGAGGGGAACCTCTGTGACCTTGGCCCTGTCGCCGGTGTCTGGATCCATCACCCCGCCGCCCGCCCCCGCGGGGGTCTCCTCAGCCTTGCGAAGCTCCTCGGTCCACTTCTTGACCTGCGCGGCGCTGTCCTGGATGGAGTAGATGGTCTCTCTGTAGTGCCGACGTCTGTCCTCCACCTCGGAATTTCTCCAATCGATCATGCGCTGCACGTGAAGCACGGTGGACTTTTCGCTCCTGCGCACGCTTCTGACCTGCCGCGACCAGACGATCTCGACGTACCGTTCGTTTCTGTTCAGATTCTGCTGAATCGCACACAGGACGAAGAGAAGGATCTCGGGCAGGATACCCCCCCGTGACCACGAGAGCACGACGGAGCACTGCTCCATCATGTTCGGGTCGCAAGCCTTGTCAAGTTTCAGCGCCCCGACGAAATCCATCCAGGTGTCGCACCCGGCGGTGCCCAGCGGGCACTTCCCTTCACTCGCGATCCGCCCGTCGAAGAGATGCGGGAGGAAGTACGGGATCTGGTACAGCAGCTTGCACGCCAGGACCGCGTACACGTACAGGGGCAGGATGCGGAAGAGTTCGATGTTGGTCCGGGAAGGGGGCACCCCTGTGCGCACGCACAGGTTGAGTCGCAAATCGCGAAGCCTGACGCTGAAGACGACGGCGATGACGATGTAGCCGATGCCGATGAGATCCGCGCGCTTGCGGTTGGCGCCCGCGAGCACCGTGAACAGGATGATGATCGGCAGGAAGACCGTCGAGACGAACACGAGCAGCGCGTGGCCGAGAGCCTCGCCCGCGTTTCGAAGGCTTTTCTTCAGCGCGGCGCCAGCCTGCATTCGCTCGCGGTGCACTTTTCTCTGCTCCGGCGTCATGGACCTCAGGTCCACGCCGTCGTCAGCCTTGTCCTTGGCCCTCTTGACCCTGGCGTCGCGCCTCACCTTGGCGGTTCGGAACGTGTCGGAGAGAGCCGTGGACGAGAGGTCATCGGGCGGTGAGTCACCGCCCTTGGCCGGGTCGAGCGGGTCGTCGCGCACGCCGAATTTGAACTTTCCGTCGCGGCCCGACTCCCCCTTCAACTTGGCGCTCCTCCTGTTGCGCAACACCGCGTCCTTCTTGGCGATCTCCTCGCTCACGTCCGAGGCACGGGCCTTCTCGCGTTGGTAGAGGACTCCTTGCGTTCGCATGGCTTCGTACGCGTCGTCGTCGTCGGCGTGGAGGGCCCTCGCCTTGCCAGCCTCTGCTCCTTTTTTAATCACCCGGTTGGATTTCATCACGCCGGCTATGCCCCTTTTCCAGGTCGAGTTCGCCGACTCGCTCATCGCCATGAGCTTAGCGCGGCGGATGAAGTACGCCAGCAGCAGCATGACGATGAGGTCGGGGATGATCGAGTACTCCCTGGTCGTCACCGGCCTTTTACATTCGGAATCGTAGATGTTTTGGTTAGCGGCGGCGGCTTCCTGCTCGGAGATTGCGGACGCCACGTCGTCCGAGTCGATGACGGCGACCTGTCCCGGCGGTGGATACGGCGGCATCGGCGGTGGGTACGGGGGCAACGGTGCAGACGCGTTCACCGCGATGTCGTCGTTCGCACACGAGCCAAAGTTGAGCCAGAACCTTCGCGTGGGGCAGTCGACGCAGTAGTCTTCCAAGCCCGGACTTATCTGAGCCAATAGAATATCCGGCAGCCGCAGCGACGCGAGCACGTGGACCATGACCATGAGCCCGACCAACATGACGACGTAATGCCCGTCTTTGTGCACCCTGCGCAGACCCTCCTCCGAGTTTTCCGACTGGAGGTAACCCAGGATGGCGATGTAGAAGACGCTGCTGATGTTCGATTTGAGAAACGCCGAGGACAGCAGCAGCGCCATGGCGATGATGTAGTTGAAAAAGGGAGCAGCCTCGCTGAGGTACTCGAGCTTTTCGAAAAACTCGGCAAAGTTGAACGACGTGATGGACACGAGGACGTACTCGATCATGCGGTGGAGCTGAACCTTGCTCTCCTGCATAATCGTCTTCTTCTCCGGCACAGCCGGGTCCTTTTTGTCCTTTTTGTCTTTCTCCGAGGTTGCGACGGCGGCTGCGGCGCCCGCCGCGCCAGCCGCGACGACGGTGGACGGCTTCACCCCATCCTCATTCTTCTTCTCCGGGCTCGTGTCCTTGGACGCACCGTCCTGCGTGATCTCAATCTTGGTACCGTGCGCCGCGGCGATCGCGGCGGTGGCCTTCTTCGCCGCCAGGAGGTTATGCCTGCTCTGCAGCAGGCACTGCATGCTGGCGACGACTATGATCGCGATCTGGTACCGCATCTGCCACCAGAACCCGGCGAGCGCGGAGCACGTCCTCGTCGCCGCGGCCGCCTGTTCGACCACATCGCCCGACTCGGACACTGCCGCGACGGACGAGTTGGTGATCGCGTAAGGGTCGACCCACGCGACGCAGTAGCTCCCGCTGGCGGACAACTTATTCGGCCACTGGCAGCAAATCTCGGCACCCTCCCTCACGCCGTCGATGAACGTCAGCCTCGGGTCGGTGAGGCGGATCAGCCCCAGCCACGTGCCCCAGCTCGGGCCGGTGACGTCCTCGAATATCCCGCCGAGCTGCGACATCCGCAGCTGCGCGACGTACTTGAGAATCATCGACGCCGACGCGATGGCCACGAAGATCAAACCGTAGTCGTTAGCCTCGTGGTACAGACTCGGTCTCTTCTTTCGCGGGGATGTCGGTTCGTGCACTTCAGCGCCCGACGGCTGTACCGACCTGCCGCTCTCGAGGAGCTCGATCGTCTCGTGGTCCGTCGGCTTCTTCGTCTCGTCGCTCTTTTTCAGAAAGGGAATCGTGGGTAACGACGCGTACGTCGTCGCGAGTCGTTCGCGCCAGGTTGCTTTTTCTTTGGGTTCCTCCTTTTTCGCTGGCTTTTGGTCCTTCGTCGCGACGTCCTCCTCGACGAGTGAATCGACCGAGCCGCGGCGATGGCGCCGGCTCTTCATGATCCGGCTCAACCCGCTCATCTCGAAGCTCTGCACGGTGGCGATCGCGATCACCGCGTGGATCGCCAGCGCGGAGTGGAAAACGCCGAAGAGATCGACGCTCGCGGCGACGCAAGCGATGACGACGAGGAGCAAAATGTCCATAGCCCGCTTCTGCATCAGCGCCTCAAACTTGGGCCCGAACATCTTCTTCACCTGCGCCTTGGACGTGACGTAGAACGTGGCGATGGCGGCGAGGTAGACGCTCGGGTCCCAGCCCTTGCGGTCGTACGAACCCGGTTTCTTATCCTTTTCCTTCTCGAGTTCCTTTTCGTCTTCGTCGACGTAAACCTTGAGCGGCTTCCTGTCCCTCACGTGCCTCCAGTCCAGCCATCGCATGTTGAAGATGGCGAATAACAGCGTGAGGATCCGTGGCCACAGGTTCCCGGCGTAACTGGTCACAACGAACATGCCAAAGTCGTCCGGGACGATGACGCGGTCAATCTCATCCGGCCAGTACTTGTGCACCGTTCTGTTGACGTACTGCACGTTGAACATGTAGAGCGCCGTGATGTACAGGCATTGAAACGCCACGTAGATTCGAAGCCCACGGCGAACTCTGCGCCTCGTCTCCGCCCACGGCTTCATATCGCGGACGTACTCGATGGACGACTGGTTCTGAGCGCCGGCGCGTTCGCGGTGAGAGTCGTTCCGCGACCCGAGCAACATCGCTCCGGCGACTAAATTACCGAATCGGAATTTGCTGCCCACGACAGCCGGGCTCTTGGGCGACGGCGTGGGCTGATCGCCCTTGACCGTCGTCCCTAAACCCGTCATCCCACTCGGCGACGGCCCGTCTTTGTCCTCCTTCTTCGGCGTGGGCGACGCAGGGGTTCGCCGCGCCGTCTTCTCCGTCTTTGGCGTCGCGAGTTCAATCCGCGTAAACTCGTCGTCGGAGGATTCACCCTCTCCACCGTCGGTCACGATCCTCGGCGCCGGACTGATCCCCCTGGCCTCCGCGAGCCTCGACGTGGACTGCGGCGCGGGGACAGTCGGCGGCGGGGTCTCCGGGAGCTGGAGCTCAGGGAGATGTCCCTCTTCGGAGTCAGTCGGAGTCGCCTGTGGCCCTGTACGGAGGCTTCGCTCGCGAGTTTCCGCTTCCGCCCGTTCCTTCTCCTCCTCCCTCTCCCGTTCCTCTAGCCGTTCACGCTCGAACCGTTCCTCGTCCCGCCGCATCAGCCTGTGTATCCTGTGCGTCAGATTCCTAAAACTCAGCAGGGAACCGAGTAGGAGCCCGAGCGCGGTCATGACGTCAAACATGTGGACGAAATCCGCGGTGTGCCCCTCCGACGGTGTCAAGCCGCAGAGCACCAAGAATAGGAGCGTCAGCGGCAGCACGCCGAGCGGCTCGATCTCCTGTAGCCACCGCCCGAAGCTCCGGAGCTGCCTCGAGGTCCGTGGATTGACGGGCACGACCGCGCCGACGGTCGCGCCGAGATCGTCGAGCCAAAACTCAGAGTTTGACGTCTTCCTGTGCCGCACCCGCCGCGTCACCTCCTTGCCGTCCTCGTCGGTTCCCGCGACCAGAGTGGTCTCCGCGTCCGATCCGTACCTCTCCACGTGTCTCTCGTGCAGCTTCCTCGCGTCGTTCACCACGAGCTCCGCGATGACCACGATGAGCAGCAGGAGCAGCAGGAAAAACTCCCCGGACGCCCACAGCGGCGCCCTCACGCCGTATATCTTCAACCCGAGTCCCTCCGCCAGGTGCGACTGGACGGTGCCCTCCGTCACCAGAGTCGCCTCCGCGATGGACAGCCACGTGACCTGCAACGTCATGGTCAGGCCCACGTAGGCGCATCCCCACCACCACCTGCTGTACCGCCAGTCCACCGACGCCACGTACACCAGCAGCAACCCGAGCATTCCGCCCGCGATGATCGTGGACGTGTTCGCGATTGCGATGACGAACGAGAGCATGGCGAGGTATTGGACCCACCACAGGGGTCCCATGGGGGTCTGACCCGGGTCCGCGGCGATCATCGCGCGTGTCTTCGCGGACATGTGGTCCAATCGCTTGACCCACGCGTCCCGTCGCGCGGCGAACCTGCGCCTGTGTCGGCACCGCCTTCGCATCGACAGCAGCGCCACCCGGTCCTCGGCGTCCTCCTTCTTCTCCTCCGCCGCGATTTCCGTTTCCGTCATGGCACCCTCGAGCCTCCGTTCGAACGCACCCGGGCCCTCGGACGCGCCGTGCGAGCCCGGGGAGAGGTCCCCGAACGCGACGCGTAGCGATCGTTGCTGCCTGGACGCGGAGTTTTCATCGTACCACGCCCGCAGCTCCCGGACGTATTCTTCGTCTGGGACAAACTCCAGCGGCGTGAAGGATACTCGATCCCGATTGGCCTCCGCCGTGGCGACCGTGACTGCGATCTCGTCCGATACCTTGGCGAGGGACCGAACGTGCGCCTTGTCGACGTCGTCAGCCTCGTTCGCGCGGTCCTCGAGTTCGTCCACCTCGTCCGCGGCCAGATCAGCCATGGCCTTCGCGGCGACGGCGGCGGCGGTTGTCTCTTTGAGCGTGTGAGATTCATCCTTTTTCGGGGCGGGTCGGAGCATCATGGCGACGAACATGAGCTTGAACAGGAGCGTGGCCGCGGCGCTCGCGCGCCTCGCGGGTCCGAACATGACCTCGGCGCTCCACGTGTTATCGGAGCTCGCCTCGGTGACATAAATCATGACCGAGGCGAGCCTGCTCCCGTAGTCGAGGATCAGGAGCCCCGCGGCGTAGATGGCGGCGACGAAATGGAACCATCGGTACCGCCCCACGACGTGAAGCTCCACGAACTCCTTCGCGGAACGGCGTTCGCGGCCGGCCCAGACCGCCACCTTTTGCCACTGCGTCTTCACGCGCTTGAAGCTCCCGGAGGACCGGGTGATGATCCTCCTCGAGAGCGACGGAAGCGGCGGGCCGGGCTTTGAATCAAATTCCGACGAAAGCTTCGCCGCCTCTCCCGCCTCTTCCGCCTCCTCCTTTCGCGACGACTTCTCCTCTGCATGGACGATCGGTGCCTTCTTAACCTCCATGTGGTCGCCGGGGTCACCGTCCGCGGCCAAGGACCACGGCACGATGAACGGAAGCATCGACCACAGCAGCAGCGGCACGGACAAAAGGCTCGGATACGAAGTCGCCATCATGAAAGACGCGAAGAGCGGGAGCACGCCGCCGCCGAGGGGTCCGTCCGCTCGGCGGTACAGCGTCCCTACCGCGGCCCCGATGGCCTCGCCGCTGCGACTCCAGAACGCGTTCGCGGTGTTGACCACCGCCGTTTTCACCTTCTTGGTGCTCGCGCCGATGGCCCGCGTCCCCTTGACTGAAACTTTTTTCTTCTTCTCGTCGCCGCCGCCGCCGCTGGACGTGGCCAGGAGCTCTTCGGGTTGGTACGTCGGCCCCGTCGCGCCGCCAGCGCCGGCGTCAGTGCTCGGCGACTTCTTCAGTGACTTGCGCCTGGCGAGGGACGCCACTTTGGTGAACGTGGTGACAAAGGCGTAGTTGATGGATCGCGCGATGATCCGAATGTCGGACTCGTCATCCTTGGGCTTGCTCTCCGCCTCGCCGCGCGAGACCCAGACGCCCGAGGCGGAACCCCTCGTCTCGGCGTCCCGGAGCAGCCGCTGCAAGTCCGCGGTGGAGCTGTTACCGCCCGTCCGGACCATCTCTTCTTCCGATCGTAACTTTTGAAGCAAACCGACGCGGACGTCGTGAGATCCCCCGGGAAGTTTCTTCTGTCCGGTTACCTTCGTCGAGCCGGAGACGCGTTCGTCGCGATCATCCACCGCGGGCTGGATCTCGGAGCGCGCGGCGGGCATCGACCCAGCGCCCGCGGACTCCTTACCGCTCTTACCTTTCGTGGCCTTGGACGAAGGTCGGCTCAACGCGCTCTCGACCCACGCGCTCCACGAGAAGTATCGCCAGAACTTTCCACTCTTTGGCTTTTTGGACTCCTTGGGCGATTCGCCGCCGTCCTTGTCCGACAGCCCCGGCCGACAAGGACCGTCCCCGCCCATCCCGAAGAGCGCCAACGCGATGATCGCCCACGCCCACGCGAACCCCTGGTCCGGGTCCATGCACCCGCACCACCGCCCCTTCGAGTTCGCCATCGGCCAGAGCCCGACGGAGTGGCAGAGCCAGGTCCAGTCGCTCCCGTCGCGGCGAAGCTCGCCGCCGCCGACGAGACCAAAGTCACTCGCCGCGCCCCCGACGCCACCAAAGGCCACCTCGACGACGGAGGCTATGTACGGGACCAGCGTCGCGGTCGCCACCCACCCGCGCATGGAACGCACGCTGCCCATCTGGTCAACAAACTTCGGAACCCGTCGATCCGCGGCGTGCGAAGCAAAGTGCGCCACCTGTATAAGAGTTGAACAAAACCGGGATCCGTCAGTCTGATTGCCCATACGAAAATATGTTAAAAAAGAAACGTACCGCGACCAAAAACACCGCGCAGTTGAGCAAGCTCGGGTGCCACGCCCCCGCGGCTGCGGCGGCGACGGACCCGACGGCGCGCCACAGCGCGGCGGCGCGGCTGCTCGTGCGCGTCGCCGGGATGACCTCGACGTACGGCTCGTAGCGCTCATCCGCGGGTTGAACGCGGTGATCCACGTTCGCCCCGGGCCCGGCGCCTTCGTATGATGATTGGTCCTTTGAACTTTCCCGTCTCGAGCTTTGAAGCGACGCGAGCGCTGCTTCCGTTAAGCTGTTACCGTCGAACCCCGCGTCGACCCGCCACGGCTCGCCCGCTCGTCGAAGCCTGCGTTGCATCGTGATGACTTGCGTCACCGCGTGCTTGAACCTGTTGGTCATGGCGCGCGCGCACGTGGTCCTCACCACCGCGAGTATGAAGGACGAGACGATCAGTAATATCAGGTCCGGGACGATGGCCGCCGCGAGGTCATCGCCGTCCTGGAACCTGTGAATTCCCACGGCGCGCCACACCCCGGTCTCGGCGTATACGAGTGAAGTGCCCGTGGCGCCTAGGGCGATGTGCAGCGCGAGTTGCGCGCCGAGGCACGCGCTCGACGCCGTCACCGTCAGCCATAGCAGTCGCCTCTGTTGAAACCACGCGTGGAGTCGCTGCGTCCGGTCGAGGTTCTCCTTGCGCGCCGTGCCCTGGTAGAGCCCCCCCGCGGGAGCAAGTGCGCACTGCGCGGTGAACAGGAAGAGGTAGACCGCCGCCGGTGCGTTGACGCGGGACACCCCCGCGGTGAGGCACGCCAGCGCGTGGATGACTCGCCAGATTCGTAGCTGCCGACCGAGCGTCCAGGTCCACGCGCGTCTGGCTTTGGAGTTTGGGTCGTCCCCGCCGAGCTTGCGCGTGCCCACGCGGAAGACGCTCTTGGCGCTGGCCGCGATGGGCGCGCACGCGCGCTTGGAGCCGTCCGCGGCTTTACGCTTCGCCCGCTTCAGCGACTCCCCGGCCGCTCTGGCCGTCTCTTTGAACTTTTCGCCAATCGGTTTTCGGGGAGGAAGGTCGGGTCGAAGGTTGGACGGTGGCGCCGTCGTCGACGTGGGCGACGCCGGCGCCGAAGTCGACCTCGTCGGCGCTGAGGTACTGGTGGACCGGGGCATCGACGAAGACTTGGGCTTGGGCTTGGGCTTCGCCTTCGTGGCCTTCTCCACGCGGAGCATATCGAAGAAGAAGTCCATTTTTGCCCCGAGCGCTTCGACTAACAATAAACTTTATTAAACGGACCGAGCCCCCGTGCGATGCGCCGACGGGCGCCCCCGGCGAAGTCCGACGACTCTCACGCGATCCCGGGACTCTCAACAGAGGGTGGGAGGCGCGCGCCGATGCGCTGTGGGTACCAAACCAGAGTCTTCGAGCGCCCTTCTCGGTTGATGAGTCAAAACGTGTTGACTCGGATTTCAGTTTGAACGACCCGCACGTGTGCCTTGCTGACAGAGGAGTTTGATCGGCGCCGGGCGCCGGCCGATATTTCTTGGCCGCCACGATTGCAACGCCCGTTCCACTTAACCGAGGCACAGAACACGCCAAGATGGGACCCAAGATTGAAGAGCTCGACGACACCCTCCCCGATCTCGAGGAGGACACCTCCACCGCGGACTCCCCCACGGTGCGTCCCAACGTCCGTCGCGCCCCCATGGAAGATCTCAGAAACAATCTGAGCTCGCGATCACCCCCCCGATCGTCGCTCACCTCTTCAACCTCCACCCGATCCACCCCGACAGGACTCCAAGGACGACGCCGGCCTCGGCGGTGACCTCTCCGGCATGGACATGAGCCAGCTCGAGGAGATGATGGTTAGTGTTCATCGAAATACATCCCCGAATCCACCGTACCGCACCCATCCATCGCGCACTCATCCAGCCGCCGCCCGAACCACGATCGAGTAAATATCGCTGACGTCTTTTTCCCCACGATCTCGATCCGATCCGACAGAAGGGCATGAAGGGCGGCGGCATGCCCGGCATGGGCGGTATGCCCGGCATGGGCGGTATGCCCGGCATGGGCGGCGACGACGCCGGCGGCATGGGCGGCATGGATTTCGCCTCTATGATGGGCGGCATGGGCGGCGGCATGGGCGGCGGCATGGGCGGCATGGGCGGCATGGAAGGCATGATGGGCGGCGGCGGCGGCCCCAAGCAGCCCATGGACGAGGTCGACGGCGGCCAGGGCGACACCAAGTGGAAGTGGGAGATGAACGACGACGAGATCCTCGTGCGCATCGCCCTCGCCAAGCCCACCACCAAGAAGGACCTCAAGGTTGCCTTTGGCGTCAAGACGCTCAAGGTTGAAGTGCACGGCGACTCCATCATCGACGGGAAGCTCGAAGGGTCCGTCCACGCCGACGAGTGCACCTGGTGCATCGCCGAGAAGGGCGCCGAGCTCCAGATCATGCTCGTCGCCACCTCCGGTAACCGCTGGGTCTCCCTCATGGACGGGTCCGACTGAAGCGAACGCGGGACTGTAAGAGGGAGGAACTTCCCTACGTCCGGCTAAGTCGCGGTGAAACGTTAACGCCGTTTACAGTCGTTTCTGATAAAAACCTAACATCTCACCTACATCGCCAGTCGCTCAGCGTGAGCCGCGAGTAACTCCGCGCGCCGTGTCTCGTCGTTTGGAAGGTGCGCCACGAGCGCCATCACCTTCCCCGCGTCCCCGTCGCACAGATACTTGGCGTGCTCGTAGAACGCGTCCGCGTCCACCTCGCCCCGTTGATACCGCCGAGCGAAATCTTTCAACTCCGTGTACCTCTCGTCCCCGAGACTCGATCGCAGCGCCGCCGCCCCCGGCGCGCTGCCCCGCGTCTCCCTTAGCTTCATCACCGTGGGCGTCACCGGCGCTTTGGGAGGCGGGGGTAGGATCGCGGCGGACTTTGTCGATCCAGAAGCTCTTCCAGAAGCGCTTCCGGACCCGCCCCTTCCTCCCCCGACGCCTCGCCTCGCTCGACTCCGTCCATCCTCCTCTCGGATGAACCTCCTGATCAGCTCGGAGCACTCGCCGCTGCCCATGACGAGCTCGTTGGGCTTCTCTCCACCCGACCCGCCCGCCGCCGCGTGACCGGACGCGAACGAAACGGACGCGCCGCCAGTCATCCCCGAGTATCCCCCCGCCTCCTTCGGCGTCGGTAGCTTGACCCCGCCCCCGGCGCTCGACGCCGCTCCCCCGTTCCGTGAGTTGATCTCCCGCCTTCGCCCCCACGCGATGATGCTGAACCTCGGACCGCCGATCCCTCGCGTCAGCTTCGGTACGCCGTGCTTGAACCGCTTGTTCACCTGCGTGGTGAACGCGAAGACGTCTCCGTTGCGTTGCGGAAACGAAAACTGCGTACCGGACGGTTCGTGCAGGAACGTGAGCTCGCGTTCGCCGCCGAAGGACGCGCCCATGGTGAAGTCCTCCCTTTTCTCCCTGCCGCCGAACGCGTGTGAGTCGTGGTGGAACGGTTTCCAGTCCGTGCCGTCGCGGTAGAAGTTGAGGCGTGTGGCGTAGACCTCGACGTCGAAGTACTCGGACATGGCGTGGACGATGCGCGCGAAGGTTTGGGAAAACTCGGGGTTCTCGTGCTTGAGGTGCTTGGACCAGTTGACCATGCCGCCGCCCTCGGAGGCGAGCTCGTGCGTCTCCATGTCCTTGGCGAGCCCCGCCAGCAGTGCGAAGTCGGTCTTGCCGCAGTGGAACTCCGGCAGGTAGATGGCCTCGCCCTTGATGACGCTCTCAAAGTCCGCGGCGAGTTGTCCGTCGGCCAACGAGATCTCCGAGCGCATGGCGCCCTTGGCGAACTTGGACGCCATGTTGCTCGCATCGGCCCCGTCCTCCTTCTTCACGAACGTGAACGAGGCGCCCTCCTCCGCGTTCTGATTCCAACCCATGGTGCCCCAACCTGTTTTGTGGGGGTTGCGAGGGAGGGGCGAAAGCTTTTAACGAAGGTACTTCAAGCAGTTGACGCAGTTCACTTGGTCGTTTATTACAGGTACTAACCCTTTACACAGAAACTCATCAACTCATCACGCCGCGTGCTGCGCCGCCGCCTGATCGAAGCTCTGCTCCAGCGCCTCGATCGTGGCGATGCACGCGGGCTTCGGCGTCAGCGTCTTGAGCTGGTTCACGAACCTCGTCACCGGCTTGCCGAGGTGAAGCGAACAAACCGCCAGGTTCTGGAGCGTATCCGGATCCTTGCTGTCCCGCTGAAGCGCCTCCACCAGGTCCTTCTCGGCGTCGTCGTACCGTCCCATCGCCATCTGGCACACCGCGCTGCCGTTGTGGAGCTTCGACGTCCACGAGTACTTATCGCCGAGCTCCTGGTAGACGTAGAAGGCGTCCTGGATCTTACCGCCGCCGCTCGCGAGGTTGACCCACGCGGTGGCGAGCTGGGTGAGAGTAGCGTCGTCGTCCGCGCCCTGCATCACCTTCAGGTGCTTCTCCGCGAGCTCCGGCCTGTCCATCTTCACCAGCAGGTGGCACATCAGGCCCATCAGCTCCAGCGACAAGCCGGTGTGGCAGCACTTGAGCGCCTCCACCGTGTTGCCCTCGTCGGCGAGGATGAGCGCGGCGACGAGCTGCACGGTGGCGTTAGCCTTGACGATGTCGTCCGCGAGCCACTCGGTGACGGTCGCCACGCACTGCTCGCGCTCGAGCTCGCGGGACTTGTAGACGGCCAGGCACCTCACCGCCAGCAGCGCGGTGGCCGCGTCGTCCTGGATCTCGTCGATGACCAGCTGGCAGGAGCCGAGGGCTATGTGCGAGCGGTAGAGGTAGCAGTCGCGCTCCGTGGCGTCGCTGCCGCTCAGGTGGGACAGCTCGTACGCCTCGTTGATGCAGACCTGGTAGTTGCCGATGAAGAAGTTGTTGTACACGGGGAACAGCGCGTCACCCATCGTTCTCGTCCGTCCTTCGTCTCCAATCCCTAAAAGTTGATCGTTCCGCGGCCTCGAGCCTCGGTTGATGGACACGCGGGTGGTGTGTTCACGCGCGGGTTGGGGTTACCCTGAGCTCGCGACTCCCTTCCGTGGAGTGCGTTTTGCGCCGCGGATGCAACTCGCGCGCCTGCTTCTGGCGTGGAGGCGGGGGTTGGATGGCGCCTCGTCTCGCCAAAAACGGTCGGTTGCAAAATGGTCGGACCGAAAATAACTCGCACGTTCAAACTCAAGGGTGCCATCATCACAGCTGTGCCATCTCACTCAAACCCGCGCGGAACCTGGGGGTTCCGGCTGAAGCGGAAGACGAAGCGGCGCGAGGAGGCGGTCGAGGCAGGCATCGGAGAGAAGCGCCCGCGCCTGGGTCGGATAGTCGTACGGTGTGGATAGTCTCACGGGGGTAGTCTAGACGGAGGCGACATGAGCGATTTCGTCTACAGCGCGTCGAGGGATCCCATGGTGGCGCGACGACCGCCCGAGGGGACGCCGGTGTTCACCCCGGCGGCATCCTCCGATCGCGTCGTGCTCCGCGGTCTCGACGAGTTCCTTCGCAAGCCCTACGTTCGGGTCAACGCGCCCCCGGTCGGGGTCGGCGCGACGACGCAGGGATCGGGTGCCGAGGTGAAAACGTATGCACCCCCTCCCGTGCCGTCGACGTCAGGGACCGCGCCTCCCGGTGGGGGTAATAACCCCAACCCGTTCCCGCCGATGCCGACCAAGAACACGAACAGGGCGGCGATGCGGGATAGGACCAACGTCGGCGCGGCGGCGCCCAGGCCCACGCCGCCGGTCATCGGACGCGGTGACGCCGCGCCTTCCTCGCCCGTCATCGAGATCTTCGAAGACGACGACCTCGCGATGGCCGCCATCGACGTCGACGCCGTGGTACAGCAGCAGCGAAGGACGAACGCACCGCCGGCGTCCACGGCGGCACCTGCATTCACGCCGACACCGCAGTCCATCCCGCCGAACGCGAATGCGAGTGCGCGAACGGGCCCGGCCAAGGCGCCCGCGCTGGACGGCTCCGGCCTCGACTGGCGGTGCGAGCACGGCTGCGCGATGCGTCACTGCACCCGGCTGATGGACCACATGGACGCGCTCAAGGAGTTGGTCGACATGTACGACTACCAGCTCGGCGAGGACGACGCGCTGGAGAACATGACCGGTAAGGAGTATAAAGAGACGGAGCGGAAGCTGAGGGAGGGGCGCGAGATGCAACACGGCGCGATTCGAGCGGCGATGGAGCTGGGACGGTCAGCGGGGGGATCGGGGGGATCGGGCGGGTCCGGGACGGGCGGGTCGATGCCGCCGCCGGCGTCGAGGCCGGCGTCATACGGGGCGCCGACGTATCAACGGCAGGGAAACCCACCCGCGGCTTCGCAGTTCCAGACGCCGCAATACAATCAGCAACCGCAGCAGCAATACAGTCAACCTCCGCAGCAGCAGCAGCAGCAGCAGCAGCAGTACAGTCAACCTCCGCAGCAGCAGCAGCAATACAACCAACCGCAGTATCCGAGCGGTCAGGAGTCGTATCAGACGGGCACGATGCCGCCGGGACCGGGTGATGCCACGGCGTCTTACGGCGGAGGCGGACACGACACGGGCGGGTACGGGGGCGGGGATTTCAACGGCGGTAACGGAGGGGCGTTCCAGGGTGGGGATTTCGGCGGGCCCGGGCCCGGCAACGGGAACGAAAACTGGGACAACGGCGGGGACTTTGGACCCGCGCCCGGGGACCGGGCGGCTAGCATCGCCATCCCCGAGGACTGCCAGTTCGTGGACCACCAGATCAAGCGGTGGATGAGGGACGACTTCGAGTGGTCAGCCCGCGCGAGGCAGGTGCTGAGGAACACGTTCAACGCGCAGGACTTCCGCGGCATGCAACTCGCGACGATCAACTGCACGATGTCGTGCGAGGACAGCCTCGTGCTGATGCCCACGGGTGGCGGGAAGAGTTTGTGTTACCAGCTCCCCGCGGTGCTGTCGCCCGGGGTGACGATCGTGATCTCGCCGCTGGTGTCCCTCATCCAGGACCAGCTTCACCACCTCGGCGAGATGGGGATCCCCGCCGGCGTGCTCGGCAGCATGGAGAAGGAGGGGGCCGCGGTGCAAAACCAAACCTACGCCCAACTTCGGAACAACGAGCTCAAGCTGCTGTACCTGACGCCGGAGAAGATCGCCAAGAGCAACAAGCTCATGAACCTCCTGGAGCAGATGCACGGCAGAGGCGAGCTCTCGCGCATCGTGGTGGACGAAGTGCACTGCATCAGTAGCTGGGGGCACGATTTCCGCAAGGATTACCAGGCGCTCCGGATCCTGAAGAACAAATTCCGAGACGTGCCCCTCGTGGGTCTCACCGCGACGGCGACGAAACGAGTGCAGGACGACTGCGTCCGGCAGCTCGGCTTACAAAAGTGCACACGATTCTTCCAAACCTTCAACCGCACCAACATCGTGTACGAGGTCAAGCCCAAGAGCAAGGACATCGTCAAGGACATGAAGGCGCTGATATACGAAAAGTTCACGAACCACCGCAACGGGAAGGTTCAGTGCGGCATCGTGTACTGCTTCAGCCAGAAGGACTGCGAGAAGATGGCCGAGGCGCTGACGTGCGTGCGGGGGAAAGACGCCAGGTGGCCGAAAGGTCTGCTCGCGCTGGCCTACCACGCCGGCATGAAGGAGAACGATCGGAAAACCGGCGTTCCCAAGCGCGAGCTCCACCAGCGAATGTGGAGCGACGGCAGGGTTCCAATCATCTGCGCCACCGTCGCCTTCGGCATGGGCATCAACAAACCCGACGTCCGGTTCGTCTTCCACCACTCCATCCCAAAGTCACTCGAGGGGTACCACCAGGAGAGCGGCCGCGCGGGTCGCGACGGCGGCAAGAGCTATTGTACCCTCTTTTACCAAGCGGGCGACGCGGTTAAGATGCGGGCGTTGCTCCAGGACTCGGCGAAGGAAACTAGAGCCCCGCCTGAAATTCTGCGGTCCAACCTCGAAGCCATGGCGTACCTGGAGGCGTACTGCACCAACCAGACGACGTGCCGCCGTACCTTGCTTCTCGGTCACTTCGACGAGCGGTTCGACGCGGCGAAGTGCAAGGGGATGTGCGACAACTGCCAGGACCGGCAGAGCGGCGCGATGTTCGAGGACAAGGACATGACCGCGCCGGCGTTGGCCGTCTGCCAGGTCATCCACGGCATGGGTTACTCAGGCGGGACCAAGACTGGCGTCTGGGGCGCGTTCAGCGGGTCCAAGGCGAAGGATATCCTTAACAACGGGTACGACCGGCTGCCGGGGTACGGCGTCGGGAAGAAGATGAAGATCACCAAGCCGCTGTTCGAGAACCTCCTCATCAAGATCATCGCCGACGGGTTCGTCCAGGAGAGAACCACGCGTAACAACGGACCGTTCGGCGGATCCGTCACGCACCTCCACGCGGACCAACGAAGGCTGAACGATCTCCAAGGCGGCCGGACGCGGGTGGTGATGCAGACGAAGCTGACCAAGGCTCAGGCGGATCAGCGGCGGGGGGAGTCCAGGGAGGCGGCGGCGCAGCGCGGGGAGTTGCCGACGGCGCCCGCTAACCCGGCTAAACGGACGCCGGCGCAACAACGAACACAAGCGCCCCGCGATATCGACGCGATGGACGATTTCATCTACCCCGCGTCGACCCCCGCGCACAACGCCGCGGGGGGTGGAATCGACGGCAACAACAACGAGGTGGTTCTCATGGACACCACGCCCGTGGCTGAAGAGGCTGAGATGTCCAAGGAGATGGGTATTCGATACGACGCCTTGTTCGAGGCGCTGTTCACGATGCGCGACGAGTTGGCGGAGCAAAGGTCGAAGCGCGACGGCAAGTCCGTGCGAAACTACATGGTCTGCAGCGAGACATGCCTGCAGGCCCTCGCGCGAGCGGCCGCTGGGGGAGGCTGCGCGACGCTGGAGGAGGTTAAGAAATTGAGGTTTACGGATGCGGCGTGGAACGTGTTCATCCGGCAGCACCACCAGAAGATCTGGGCCACGATGGTCAAGACGCGGCGGGTGCTGGACAACCCGGAGCTCATGGCGGACATCGGCGCGGCGTCGGCGAACTTCGAGGCGTTCGAGTACGTCGCCACGCAGCAGCGGGATGGGCCCGGGGCTGGGGTCAAAAGAAGTCAAAGCGAGCTCGATCCTTCGCCCACGTGGCAAAAGGCGAAGAGGTGAACGCCGACACGATCCAAGACGCGACGTCGTTCATCATTAGACTACGTTAATTAGCTACACGTTTAGATACGATGCTACGCATTCATCCGTTCGTTCAGTTCGTCATCGAATTCATCTCACCATCGGCTCGCGCGGCCGGCGGTGAAGGTGTACCCGTCAGACTCAAACTGCATAATCTCAGCCCGCGCGATGAGTAAATCGCAGTCGCCGAGTTCCGCGTTTGTCACCCCCGCATCCACGCACATCTCCTTCCCCTTGATCCGGTACGTCAGGCCCGATACTATCGGGACCCTCTCGCTCGCGCCCGCCACGACGCCGCGGACAACCTGCCAGCGCACCGGCCCCGGTCCGACGGGGCGCCCGAATCCGTCGACGAGCCCGAGTTTGACCGCCAGATTTTTGGTCACCAGCGTCCCGCCCCCGTTGCCGGTGTCCAGACACGCGCGCGCGGAGTACCACCCGCCGGTCACGTCGAGGCACTCCGCCGTCTCGTCCGTGCCGATGTTCATGTCGTGGCGTGACTGTCCAGGTGGTGGGATGTAGGCGCCGGGGGGATTCAGCAGAGGGTTGACGCCGCCGCCGATCGCGCCGGGCGCGCCGGAAACGATCTGGCCCCCGCGGACGTACCCACCCGCGCCGCCGCCTCCGAACGACGCGATGTGCGCCTCGTACTGCGCGCGTCGCTTCGCCGCCGCCGCCGCCAGATCCGCGCGCGTGGGTTCCTTCGGGGGGATCACCTCGACGTCGTCCGGGGAGTTTTCCTTGTTTGAACCGCCGCCGTTCCTCGAAGCCCCCTTCTCCTCCTTCATCACCTCGACCACGTCCTCGTCGCTGTCGCAGAGGTCGATCACCCCGTCGTCATCCTTCGCCTTCACCTTCGCCTTCGCTTTCGCCGCGGCCGCGCGCGACTCCTCGCGTTCCCGCCGACGCCGCTCGGTCTCTGCTTCCTCGATCTTCGCACGCTGATGTTCCTCATGAGCTCGAAGCGCGCTGAGGTCCTCGACGTCTCGCTGCGCCGTGGTCCACGAGTCGCGGATGTCGTCGGTGTTGACCTCCTGGCCCCTGAGGTCGTCGGGGTGGTTGCCGGCGGCGCGTGACCACGGGTCGCGCGGGGGAGACGCCGCGAGTTTCCTACTCGACGAGAGAGAGAGGGGAGAGAGGGTCAGGCGAATCTTGCGAATATGGGCACCCCCAGATCTGGTGAAGTTGACTGCGCGTATCGGGGGGATGAACTCACCTCGCGCCTCCTTTGAACGCCTTGAATTCTCCGGTGTCCTCGCGCTTGGCGCGTTTGGCTCCCCCGCGGCCGCCAGCTCCCCCTCGGCCGCCAGCTCCCCCTCGGCCGCCAGCTCCCGCGACTGGTGCGGGAGCAGGACAATCTTGGCTCCAGTGGCCCTTCTCTCCGCAGCGATTGCACGTGTCGTTGGACCTGTCCCGCTTCGCGCCTCGACCCCGGCCGCCCCGGCCGCCTCGCGACTTCTTGAGGTCCGCGAGGGTCATGCTTCCGGGAGCCATGGCGCCCCCCAGAGTGACCTGTCACCGAGGACTTTCGAAAAACAAAACACCGACGTGGCCAAATATTTTATCCGAGAGCCGCCGAGTGGTCACTACGAACGGCGCGCTCGTCGCGTCACGTACCGAATGATGCACGCCATCGCGTCCACCCACGCGGTCGGAGCGCCGCGCCGTGTGTGCGTGCCCCGGGCCGGCTCCGACCGCGCGCGTCGGTTCAACCGACGCGCCACCATCGCGAGATGCGCCCCTCCCTCGTCCACCGCCGACGTACCCTCGGAGCGCTTCGGATCGCTCGTGAAGGAGACCTTGCGCGAGATGGAGACCGACGAGGAGTTCCAGACGGCGCGGCGCCGGCTCAAAGAAGAGGGCCAGGCGGCGCTCACCAAGGAGGAACGCGCGCGAAGGAGGCGCGCGCTCGACGGCCTCGACGTCCCTCACTTCGACGAGTTCATCGTCCAGAACGGCGCCGACCCGCTCGTCCGGAAACCCACGACCATCCTCCAGGTCAACATCGGCCTGTACTGCAACCAGGCGTGCTCGCACTGCCACGTCGAGTCCTCCCCACTGCGCACCAGCGAGGTCATGTCCAAAGAAGTCGCGGACCGCATCGTCGAGCTCATCGACGCCGCGGACGGCTCCATCGGAACCCTGGACATCACCGGCGGAGCGCCCGAGCTCATGGAACAGTTCCGACCCTTAGTCATCGCCGCACGCGCGCGAGGCGTGGACGTCATCGACAGGTGTAACCTCACCGTGCTCTACGAACCCGGCCAAGAGGACCTCCCGCAGTTCCTAGCGGAGAACGGAGTGCAAGTGGTGGCGTCGCTGCCGTGCTATTCCGAAAGTAACACGGACGCGCAGCGAGGCCGAGGGGTTTTCCAGCGGTCCATCCAGGCGCTCAAAGACCTCAACGGCGTTGGGTACGGCGTCGAGGGGACCGGCCTGACGCTGGACTTGATGTATAACCCGGGCGGAGCGTTCTTACCCCCGGCGCAGACGAACCTGGAGGCGGCGTACCGGTCCGAGCTCGGCGATACTTACGGGATCGATTTCACGCGTCTCATCACTCTGACCAACATGCCCATCAAGCGTTTCGCGGATGAACTGCACCGGACGGGCAAGACGGAGGAGTACATGAAGCTGCTCATCGAAAACTTCAACCCGGCGGCGGCGAACGGGGTGATGTGCAGGGACTTGGTGAGCGTGAGCTGGGACGGGAAGATGTACGATTGCGACTTTAACCAGCAGCTCGACTTGCCGATGCCGCGGGAGAAGGGCGACGGGGGGGACGGGCCGCTGACGGTGTTCGACGTGGACGCGCTCTCGCGACTGACGGGGCGACGGCTCGCGGTGGATAACCACTGCTTCGGGTGCACGGCGGGCGCGGGATCTTCTTGCTCCGGCGCCACGGCGTGAGTTAGGCGACTGTCAACCGTTCGATTCGATGTATTTTACAGAAAAAAATGCTCCCCCTCTCATCACTTCTTTCCCTTCTTCCCTTTGGGCTCGGGCTCGACGGGCTTGACCTCGAGGTGCGTCACCCACGACATGTACGTGTTCCACATCAGCGCGATGACGTTCGCCGCGCCCACCTGCAGGTTCACGGGTACGAACCTAAAGTTCAAAAACTGAAACGGCACCCAAACCTTCCAGTTGGCGACCACCGTCTGCGACCAGTCCTGCTTCAGCTTGGGCACCACCGCGGACGCGTTGCCTTCGACGGTGAACAGCGAGGCGATGAACACCGCGAGGAACGTCGGCGCGAAGACCAGTTGGTCCAGCGCCAAGCTCACCGTCGCCGCCGCGGAGCCGACGGCGCCCGTGGCGAGTACAATCTTGTTGAGGTTGGCGTACCAGAAGTGGAGGCACGGGCCGACGAGCGCGGCGCCGAGGAAGGTGAAGACCCCGGCGCGCTTCCAGTCGCATCCCTTGTTCGCGGCGTCCTCGAACATGAACTGCGCGAAGAGGTCGCCGGCGGCGTTGAGGATGCCGGATGTCACGCACTTGGTCAGCATGGGGTTCTTCTCGAGGGACGTGAGGTAGAGGACCCAGAGCCCCCCACCGCCGCCGCCGGAGGAGGATGACGCGCCGGAATCGCCACCACCGCCTCCGGATCCGCCGGAGCCCCCGGCCGCGCCGCCGCCGCCGCCTCCTCCCTCGGCGGCTCGCGCGACGCCCCTTCGTGCCTGGGCGTTGTCTCCCGATGAGGGTCCCTTCAAGTGACGCGCGGGGGCCCAGACGCCGCGGATGGAGGCGGCGTCCGCGCGGACACGGTCACCGACGCGGTTCGCGGACCGCCTGATCGACGAGTCGCCGCCGGCGGCGCACCGAGCGGGTCGCGCGCGGCTCGCCACCGCCATCGCGGACCTCCCGCGGGCGCCGACGGATGATGTGACCCTCATCGCCGTGGCTCGCGTCGTGACCGCCCACATCTTCCCGGTGTGGTTTCCACGCGCGGATGAGGACGCACCCTGTGTCGTGGGTTGGAGCGGGAACGCCGACGAGCCCGAAGGACCCACGCGTAGGTATGTGTAGGTGTGCAGACCTCGCGGCGATGTCGAACCGTCGTTTGAAAATCTCGCCTGTTTTTTGGAAATGTCCGACCTCGCAACCGACCTCCAACTCGTCAACACGTCCTCGCTCGCGGCTCCCACGACGCTCACATCGAAGGTCGCGACACGTTCGCACACCAAACGAAGACCACACAATGTCGGGCGGACCTTACGGAGGCGGCAGCTCGCTCGCCACGGTGCGTCCCCAGCCCCGACCCGCTCGATCCCGCCCACCCATCCGCGCGCCCCGCATAAAAATATCGTGATCATCGCGACGCCGTGCGACTGACCCAGCTCCCCGTTCCCCTTCCTTTCTCTTCGTTCAGTTCATGCGCGTGGGCGCCGTGGCGGTCGGTCTCGGTTACGGGGCGGTGATGGGCATGTTCTCCGGACTGGTGCGTTCACGATCCCACGCCGGATACCACTCCCATGACTCACCCGTTCGGCTCAGCGCTGAAGCCCCGAACGGGTGATAAAATAGGGTTACCCGAGTCCCTCCCACGCAAAGCCACGACTCACCTCTCTCACCTCCCACCCACCCCGCCCGCAGTTCAAATAAACAACACGGCGATACGCCACCGCGGGAGCCACGACGAACGCGGCGTCGGCAGACTACCCTAGACACCTAGCATCGATCGATGATGAAATAATCCATGTGTATTTTTGCAAAAAAATCGTCGCGAGCTACTCGTAAGGCGGGTTCGGGTCTTCCCACTCTGTACAAATGTTTACCCGGCGAGGTCCTCCATGCACGTCATCCACCGCTCCAGCGGAACCTTCCCCGCGGACTCCGCGCCCGTCCCACCGCCGTGTCGCGCCATCTCCAGCAGCATGAACAGCCGCTTGATCGGAGTCTCGTGGTCCAACATGGCGACGGCGTGATCCAGCTCGTGCGGTTCAAACGCGCCAAGCTGCGACAGCACAACCTTCGCGTCCGTCTGCGTCAACAGCGGGCAGTGCAGCGAGACGTTGAACGTCGCGGTGAGGCCCATGTCCTCGAACACGTGCGGCAGCGAGGTGGTCCCGATGACCAACAGCTTCCGCCCCTCTGGGGGCTGGCGCTTCAGCAAGATGAGCAGCGCCTGCAGCACCACGTTGCTGAACCTCGGGCCGATCGCGACGTAGTCCAGCAGCCGCTCGATGTCGTCCAGCACGATGAGCGACAGCGGGCTTTTGTACGCGTCCTCGAACACCTTCGCCAGCGCCTGGCACTTGCCCATCTCCGACATGCCCACCATGTTATCGGCGCTGACCAATTTCATAAACGGATACTGCGCGCCGATGGCCAACGTCGCCGCCAGCGCCGTCTTACCACTCCCCGCCGCGCCCTCCAACACGCACGTCAACATCGGGGTCTTATCACTGACCCGAACCTGCTCCACGAGAGCTCTGCAGGTGTGGTGCAGCTTCTCGAAACGTTCGCCGGGTGAGATGACACCGTTGAGTCGGCACCGCTCAAACGTCTCGGTGCTCGCGCCAAACGCGGGTACAACCTCGACGAGCGCGCGTTCAAAGTCGTCCATCTCCACCCGGACGTTGTCCTCGTCGATCTCCATGGACGACAGGTTCTGGAAGTCAATCTGCCGAGCGAGGGCGAAGGACACGGCGGACTTGACCAGGCCCTCGATCTCGGCGCCACTGAAGTTTTTGGTCCGCCGCGCCAGCTCGGCGACGTCGACGTCGCGACCCAGAAACTCGTTCTCGCTCATCTTGCTGCTGTGAATCTTGAGGATCTGGTGCCGCCCCGCTTCGTCAGGGAGGCCGATCTCGATGTGCACCTCCAGTCGCCCCGGGCGTAAGATCGCCTCGTCCAGCATGTCCTTCCTGTTTGTCATGCCGATGAGCAGGATGTTGTTGAGCGCGTCGACGCCGTCGATTTTGGTGAGGAGCTGGTTCACGATGGAGTCGTGGACGCCGGTGCCCGAGTTGACGCTGCCGCGGCTCTTGCACACGGCGTCGATCTCGTCGAAGATGATGATGTGGAGGTCGCTGTCGTCCCCGCGGCTCTTTTGCTCCGCCTCGGCGTCGGCGAAGAGCGCCCGTATGTTCTCCTCGCTCTGCCCCACGTACTTGCTCATCACCTCGGGGCCGTTGACAATCTTGGGCTCTTTCCCGTTTAGCATCTTGCCAATCTGCCGCGCGATCAAAGTCTTACCGGTACCCGGCGGGCCGTGCAGCAGCATACCCTTGACGTGCTTGATACCCAGTCGTTGCACTACGCTCTGGGGAAACACCCGGGATGAAAACGCTCGTCTGAAGATGTCTTCGAACTGCGTGTCCAGCCCGCCGATGCCGAGCTTCTCGAACGAAAATTCCTTCGCCTTGAACAGGCTGCTGTTGACGGTGGTCACCTTCTGGTTGGTGATCTTGATGGCGCTGTTGTGCGCCGCCTCGAAGATCAGGCCGGTGTCGGGGATCATGCACCCGCGGGAGTTGCGAACGCCGTCGGGTGAGTTCTCCACGAGCATGGAGTTGACGGTGATGAGGAAATTGTTGCCGCAGTACTCCACGGCGGCTTTCTGCCCGACGGTGAACACCTGGCTGACGAACGCGCGCTTGATGCTCTCCGCCATCTTCACCGCGTCCACCTGTTCGGATACGAACGAATTGGGGAACGAATGACGGTCGGTCGTGGATGGGTCATAAAGGGACTATTCGTGCAGGGTGGTGGAAGGGATGAAGTGCACTAGTTCGCACCTGCTCGTGCCTTCCCGCGGCGTTGAGATCTGTCGCGGTCCTGAGCTTGGTGAACTCCAGCTCGAGGGTCATGCCCGCGGCGTTGAACTGTGTGGTGGGCGGGGTGAACGGCTCCACCCGCACGGTGTCCCCGGTGGACACGCGGAGGAGCTTGCGCTGCACGCCGTTCAGCGCGATCTGCCCGGGCTCCACCTCGGGGTGGGGCCGCGTGAAGAGCACCAGATCGCCGAGCTCGGCGTAAGGCACGAAGTCGGAGTCGGAGGGGCTGACGAACGCGGCGTTGGTGAGCGCCAGCTCCTGGCTCGGGCAGTTCGCGACCCGCAGCATCGCCATCGTGGGTGGTGTGCCGCTCGAGCGCCTCTCGTCCGCACTGCACTCTGAGTGAGTTCAACTCGTCG
>Ga0315320_10000158_pt1 | contig 53151 bp, 54 predicted proteins | sample M140m21515metaG_FD_203458 | JGI IMG/M metagenome (GOLD analysis project Ga0315320, IMG submission 203458) | Ammonia-oxidizing marine archaeal communities from Monterey Bay, California, United States - M1 40m 21515 | ecosystem: Environmental > Aquatic > Marine > Coastal | place: USA: California... | reverse complement strand
TTGGTATGTAGCGGATTTTTTGAAATCTTTCCATGACATTTTTTTGGTTGGAATCTTTTTTTCTACTTTTTTATTTTTTTTATTTTTTTCAGTTTTTGCTTCTTTTTTTAATGCACTATCAATATAAAGTTTTTTGAGTATATCTCCCACCATGAAAGATCCTTCGTGCTGATCTATTTTTCCTAATTCTATTTTTTCTAAAACTTGTATCATTTGATATAAAATCTTTAAGTTAAGTTCATCTTTAAAAAGACGATGGAAAATATTAGTAAAATTTGTATATAGAAAGTTACATTTATTAATAGCCATTTTTTTAAACTGATCTTTGTTACTTTTACGAAGTCTTGCATAATTTACTTTTAAATTTAGCATAGTTTGAACATCTCTATAAATTCTTACACTATTTCGTTCTTCTCTAATATTTTGCGTTGTTTCTTCAGACTTGTATTCTTTCACCATTTTGTTTAGCTGATTGCGTAAATTATTGTCCATTTTATATAAATAATTATTACATTTTTTAAAGTTTATTTTGACGAGATATATATATATATATAATGCCAAAAAGGCCAAGAGGTAGTTTAATGTTGGGCGGTAGTCCAATTCAACAAACATTTGATGAGAGAGACACTTCTATTGGTGCATTAGATGGTGCAACAAATGATCAAAAAGCAGCTGGTGAGGAAGCAATAAAAATGAGAGATGATACTAATAAACAAACTGGTGGATTTGCAAAAGACTTTATGCCACATCCAAGTATGAATCCTCAACAAGCGGGTGTGCAACAAGGAGTAACAAATACATTTCAACAAGGACAAGCAAATGCGGAATTTGATAATTTAGTTCCAAAGGCAAACAAATGTTTAAAAGAGCAGGCGGGCATCTTTGGTGGTGCAAGACGAAAATCTCTTTTTAAGAAATCTCTTTTTAAAAAAAAGAGAACAAAAAAGAAAAGGAAATCTCTTTTTAAGAAAAAGAGAACAAAAAAGAAAAGGGGGTATGGGGGAAAATCCCCCAAGAGAACAAAAAAGAGAAGAAGGAAAAGAACAAAAAAAAGGAAAGGAGGAAGGAGGAGGGGAAGATCAAAAAAAAAATCAACAAAAAAATATTTTCGATTTTCACAAAAACCACCTGAAATACTTTAATTAAAAAAATAAAAATAGGATGTTAATTTATTATGAGATTTTCGGATATGATAAGTGTATTAATAATAATATTAGGATTTTTATTTTTATGGTTTATTAGCACAATAATAACAGGATTAAAAAAAATAAAGCAAAATTGGCCAAAATATAGATGTAATCCAAGTGTTATGCCATTTGCTGGTCAATTGGGATATGATCCTATGGAAAATTTCACATATTGCATTGGTAATATACAAATGGATTTAATGTCTTATTTTTTAAAACCTATATATTTTGTAATTGAACTTGCATCATCTTTAGGAAAAGAATTACTTAATTCTATTCAAAGCATACGTGAAATGATATCTTGGTTAAGATTTAGTGTATTTGGTATAATAACAGATGTATTAGGTATTTTTATTAATATTATATCAAGATTTCAGTTATTGGTTATACAAATGAAAACTTTAGTAATGAAAATGATCGCAATTACTGTTGTAATTTTATATAAAATAGAAGGTGCAATGATGACAGGAAAAAGTATATATAGAGGTCCAATTGGTGATGTATTAAGATTTTTAGGAAATGTATGATTAATGTTTATATTATATCGATTTATTATATATGAATAATAAATCGGCATTTGTAGAAGAAGTAAATAAAATATATAAAAATACAGGTTATTTCGATAAGTATGGTGGATCTTTTATTATAACCTTATTAACATTTTTTGGATTTTTTTTACTATTTAGTTACTATTGGGTGAATTCACAAATAAAACCTTTAAAGGCAGATTGGGATAATAAAAAATGTAATCCAGCAGTTATTCCATTTGCAGGATATGTAAATGCGCCACCAGGATCAAGTAAATTTGATTACACTCGTGAAAATTTTAATGCGTGTTTATTTAATGTGTTATCATCCATTGTTGGAAAATTTACAAGACCTGTATATTTTTTAACAGGTGGTATAACGAAATTTTTCCAAACTTTAGTAAATATGGTTAATGCTATAAGAGGTGTTATGGATTATATAAGAACAAAAATCATGGCAATGATAATGACTATTATGGAAAGATTTATAAATGTAATTATGCCTATACAAATAGTAGTATTAAAACTAAAATCATTATTGGGAAAGGTAGCCGGAATTATGATTAGTGGATTATATACAGCAATAGGATCTTATTATGCATTAAAATCATTTATTGGTGCATTTTTACAACTAATTATTTTGGCTTTGGTTGTTTTGGCAGGAGTTGTTATAATATTATGGATATTTCCATGGACTTGGAGTCTAGCATATGTAGGAACAGCAGCTTACGTTGCATTAGCAATACCAACAGTTATTATAGCAATATGGATGTCAATGATATTAGATATGAATAGTCGTGATGTTGATGGTTGTTGTTGTTTTGATGAACATACAAAAATAAGATTAAAAGATGGAAGTTATAAAAGTATTAAAGATTTAAAGATTGGTGTAAAATTATATAATAATTCATTTGTTACATCAAAATTAAAAATATTAAATACAAATAAGTTTATGTATAATGTTAATGGTGTTATAGTTTCTGGGACTCATTATATTAAAGATTATACAAATACTTGGGTAAAAATAAAAAACTATGAAAAGGCTATAAAAATAAATAATTACAATAAAGAATATATATATTGTATAAATACATCTAATAAAGTAATAAGTATTGGTAATGATTTATATTTAGATTGGGATGACATTACACAATTAGATATAGTAAAATTAAAAAACAACTCACATATTAATATGGATGATGATGAGGCAGATATTCATTATAAAATGGAAGGAGGTTTTGAAGAAAATACAGTTTTAGAGACTGAAAATGGTAATAGTATAAAGATTAAAAATATTATTCCTGGAACAATATTAAAATATGAAGAAGTAGTAACTGCTGTTGTGGAAATAGATGCAAAAAATATAAAAAATGTCAAAAAAATGAAATACAATGACACAACATTTACAGGAAAAAATATATTAATAGCTGAAGATTTAGGAGTAAAACACAGTGATAATATAGACAAGATAGATCATGTAAATGTAGACAAACTTTATCATTTAATAACAGATAAAGGAACTTTTTATATAGATGGTCTAACATTTTTCGATTACGATGGTTGTTTAATCCAAACTTTGGATATTTTTGAGGATAAAAAAAAATCTTAATATAGCTTATATGAAAATTAAGTTAAAACGAAACGTAGTATTAATAGGCATTCTTGGTGCTGTATTATTATATTGTATAATAAATGATTGTAGTATAAGAGAGGGTTACAGATCGAAAAAAAAAGATAAAAAAAATGAGGGTATTATTGGAAAAGTAACTGGAGCTGTAGGTAATGCTGTATCAAGTGTTGCATCAGCAACTGGAAATGCTGCGGCAAATACATTAAAGGGAACTGCAAAGATAGCTGGTAAAGGAGTAAATGTAGTAAAAACATCAGGAAAAATTTTTACAAACCAATCAAATAGAAAGTCTGATATATAATTAATTTCTTTATTTTATATATAATGAAATTGTTTGGTTTTAAAATAAATATTTATTTAGTAATAGCTGGTGTTGCGTTACTAGTTATTCTTTCAGGATCTACAACATGTGGATGTATGAAGAAAAGTCCTATGGAAGCAATGACTTTATTAGCAAATTCCGATAGTTTTGTTACAAAGTATAACGTAAAAAAATTAGAAAAAATTCCAAATTCCCACGAAACAAATCTTAAAGAAAAAAGTGGAAATAGTATGTTAATGTGGGGAAATAATAATTTTTCAAAAGATTGCTGTAAAGATAACCAGTCTAATTATTATAATAGAAATGGTTGTGTATGTGCTACAAAAAAACAAGTTAATTTTTTAATGTCACGTGGAAATAATCATAAATGTGCTTAATAAATAATTAAAAAAATAGTTAATTATTTATTTTTTATAAAATTGTATTTTTTAATCCTTATTTTTCTTTTTCCTGCGGACGATCTTCTTCTTCTTCTTAGGAGGCTCTGGTGCCGGCTCTGGATCCTCCTCAGCTTCCTCCTCAGCTTCCTCCTCAGCTTCCTCCTCTGCTTCCTCATCTGAGTCTACAAATGTAGGTTGCTGAGTGCCATTATCTTCCTCCTTAGCCTGATCATTCTTCTGTAGAGAATCGAGGAGCTCTTCATCATCAGAATCTGCCTCAACATGACAAGTTCCTGTCCCAACAAGTCGAACCGGTGGACGAACACAAGCTTGGATTAGCTTCCATGTTACACCACAACGTCCACCTGCAAACCATAGTCCAGTGCATCCAATAAGTCCATTAATACTAGTTCCCTTAGGAATGAAATCCATTGGAGTCTTAGTTCCCTGAACACCAACCTCACCATCCTTAACCGGAACATAAATAGCATTGCGATCCATATTGTATAGCTCTACATTAAACCGTCCTTCCCAAAAGGGCACCTTAAGCTTCAGTGTAGGATCCCTTGTAAGATCCGGATCTCCATAACTTCCATCTGCCTCCTTCGTCTTAGGATACTTAAGAATTGGATACATCATCACATCTACTACTTCTCGACTCATAGTTTTCTTTCCAAACCAGTCCTTGCTATGACTAACACAATCATCCTTAATCTTATCCTCTAGAGTTTTCATTGCATCTAGAAACTTATTAATAGAAGTATGCTTTTCAGGTTGAAACTGTAGAGCCATATCATATGATACACGTCCACTGTCCTCATCTACGCGCTCATTTAGACCCCATGTCAGCATAAGGGGAATCTGTAGAACAAGTGGTTGTCCATTAAGTTGAATTTGAACTGCTTTTCCACCTCGCTTGTTAGTGGTAGCAGCCTTGTAAGTGATCTTGGTAGGGTCGAATGCTTTTGCTTTAGTAATTGGGGAACTCATCTTTATATCTTATTATAAGTTTAATAACTATCGATCTTTTTAAATCAATTTTTTAAACATTTTTGGGAAAAATTCAGAAATTTGAATCGAAAAAATGTAAAAATATAAAATATGGATTATATATATGCCAAGATATAGTAAAAATAAATTTAATAAGAAGTATGTAAAACGAAGTCATAATTGTTATTCATATATGTTAAATAAAATTAATAAGAGATATGTAAAAATGTGTAAGTCATATATGAAAAAGACAAAGAAAAGGGGGTGTAATTTTTTAAAAGCACAACCTGGTATGTATTCGGGTATGAAAGATGTGAAACAATTAAGTAACTATAAATGTAGTGTGTTAAATAAACGTGTATTGGCGGATAATAAACACATTATTAAGACAAAAAAAAACAGAAAATGTCCAAAAAATTATTACAAAGGCGCTTTATATATTCATCCTAGAAGAGGATATCATTTTTATAGACAAGATAGTGATGGAACTTGGAGTCATAAAGATGGATTATCTAGATCAACTAAGAGAGATGCAAAAAAACGTATTATAAAGGATGTAAATAAAGCAAATAGGAAATATAAATCTACAAAAAAAGAAATTGGATTATATTATTCTAGAAATTGTGCGAATTATTGTATACCAGAAGACTCAAAGAAGAAATTCTTTAGTGCTTATACTAGAAAATCTCTTTTTAAAAAAAAGAGAACAAAAAAAAGAAGAAAAAAAAGAAGAAAACGTTAAAATACACTATTCTTCTTCAAGCATCATAAGTCCTTGTCCTAACTGAGACGTTTTTGTTTCCGAAATATCTTTTACTATTTTCAGTGGGTTTTCGATTTTTTTTTCTTCTATAGGTGGTAATTTAGTTATATTCCTTTTTTTTTTTGTTATCATATTTCTTTTTTTGGGAATACGATGAAGAGGTTTTGCTGCATTTGTTTTTGCTGAAGTTGTTTTTGCTGAAGTCGTTTTTGCTGAAGTTGTTTTTGCTGAAGTTGTTTTTGCTGAAGTCGTTTTTGCTGAAGTCGTTTTTTCTAAGATTTTTTTCTCATTAAAATTTTCTATTTTTGAATGTTTAAATTTAACAAAATATATTATTCCACAAATTGTCATCATTATAATTAATGTTGAAAGTATTGATACAATAACAATAATCGATGTATTATCATCATTGATTTTAGGTAAAGTTTTATTATTTGTCGAATTTTTTCCTCTTAATCTAGGACTTGGAGATTTGGTAGAAGAATCTATAGATGTGTCAATAGAATAATCTTCTAATAAAGTGTGATCTTCATTATTTTGTATTGGTGAAGGAGTTTGTGACGGACTTTGCGTTGGTGACTGACTTGGTGACTGACTTGGTGACTGACTTGGTGACTGACTTGGTGACGGACTTTGCGTTGGTGTGATTACAATTGCTGGTGACGGACTTTGCGTTGGTGTGATTACAATTGCTGGTGACGGTGTAGTTATAATGGATGAAGTATTTTCATGACTATTAAAATTTTTATTATGTAAAGAAGTATTGTTTTCATTTAATGTATTAGAATCTGGAGAGATAAAACTCTTTATTACTTTAGGAATTTGACCATTTATTGGAACTTTAATATTTATATTTAATTCTATGTCATGTGATTGTTGCGTATTTTTATCACACATATATATTTTTTTACCTTGATAATTACCTATATGAGAACAATCATTATTATAACCATATACACTTATACTTAGTAAAAACCATTTAATCAAATTGTAGCTTTTCATTTGATTAATAAATTAATATTTATTAAAGTAATTTTTTTATATATTATCGAAAAATAAAAAATATAAAAAAAAATGAATTAAACTAATATCATTTTTATATATAAATATGATGAAGACAAAAAACGTGAAAATAAGTAGGAACACAATACCGGATATTTATTATGAAGATATAAGTATGTATAGAAAGAAAAGTAGAAGAAAGATCCATATGGATGACTTTACAATTCCAATATATAAGGAATTTATGAAAATCGTTGAAATAAATTATAATGTAAAACAGTTGAAAGAAATGTGTAAAGAATATAAGTTAAAGATTGGTGGTTGTAAAAATGAATTAAAACATAGAGTGTTTAATTATTTAAAATTTTCATATTATGCACAAAAAATCCAATCAAATATGCGAGGAAAATATGTGAGAAATCTAATTAAACTCAAAGGGCCTGCTTATAAAAATCGAAAATGTTTAAATGAAACAGATTTTTTAATGTTTGAAAAGGTAAATTCAATACCAAATAATCAGTTTTTTAGTTATAAAGATAAAGATGGATTTGTATATGGATTTAATATATGTTCTATTTACAATTTATTATATGTTGAAAATGTTGATAAAAACGCATTAAATCCATATAATAGAAATATTATTCAACCTACTGTATACAATAATGTAAAACATATAATTAAACTTTCTAATATATTAGGATTAAATACAAATATAGAAGTAAAAAATGATTTTGATTTGTTAAGTTTCAAAAAAAAAGTTGAGTTAAAATGTGTTAATATTTTTCAAAAAATAGATGAATTGGGAAATAATTCGCACTATAGATGGTTTTATAATCTTTCTAAACACCGACTTTTAAAATTCATGAATGAATTAATTGATATATGGAATTACAGATTAAACTTATCAAATGAATTAAAGCGAAATATATGCACTCCAAATGGTAAACCATTTGAAGGTTTATTTATATCATCATTATTTAGCAAAGATATAGATACAATTAAGAACGGATTGCTTAATATTTTGGAAAAATTAATTACAAAAGGAAGAGATCGTCAATTAAAATCGTTAGGAGCGTATTATATTTTAGGTTCTTTAACTTTAGTATCTATGGATGCCGCAGCATCTATGCCTTGGTTATATGAAACTTTTAGATACTAGATAAATTTAAAAAAAAATTTTTTTTTGAGAGCATAATTATAGAATACTTTTAATGAATAAAAATAACTAAAAAGTATTTGTGATTGGTTTAGGTAATAAAAATAAATAAATTGAATTAAAAAACAACTTAAAAAGATTATCATAATAGTGATTATAATGGTTTCTAAAAAGAGTAAGAAAACTAAGACTACTAAGTCCTCAAAGTCCACAAAGACTACTAAGAGTGAACCCGTCGCCCCTGTTGCTGCCGCCGTCGCAGCGCCTCCTCAGGAGGTTGCCACTCCTACACTAAGCGATGCATTTGGTGATCTACTTGCACAGCTTGCATCCCTCCGCACTCAGCTCACTGCTGTAACCAGTCAGGTTCGTGCACTCTCTAAGCGCAGTGATCGCGAACTTCGAGCTGCTCAGAAGGCTGGTCGCAAGCGTCCTCGTAAGAATGGTGCTCGATCCCCAAGTGGTTTTGTCAAACCTACTCTTATCAGTAACGAGCTTGCCGCCTTCCTCGGTAAGGATACTGGAACTGAGATGGCACGCACTGAGGTGACTCGCGAAATTAATGGCTATATCCGTGCTAATAAGCTTCAGGATCCTAAAAATGGTCGTCGTATTCTCGCGGATAAGAAGCTCTCAAAGCTTCTCAAGTTAAAAAAGGATGATGAACTTACATATTTCAACCTACAGCGTTTTATGTCTCCTCATTTTGCTAAATCCGGACAGAAGCTACCAGCGGCATCTGTATCTGCTTAATTTTTATTAACTCACTAATAATAATAGGTGAATTACGAATTAATATATAATTACATTTACGTAATATAGTTGAATTATTTAGATCATGATTATATATATTTTTTTTTATTTTATCTAATTGGTTTTGAGAAATAATGTTATTACTTAATAAATAATTAATAACATTATTTGATCCATGAGTTTGAAACAAATCATAATAGTAAAATATTGTTTTTTCCCTTGACATATTTTTTATGTTACCTAGAAAACTCAAATACTTAAATGAGTTTAAATCCATATTTAAATGATTCAATATATTATTAATATTGTATACACTTATTGATTTTTTTTCATTATAATTTCTCAATACTCGCGTGCAACCATATAAAAACATATCCATATCTTCACTCATACAAGCATACACCTTTCCTGTATTTACTAGTTTACAACATAACTCATCCGATTCTCCTGGTGATATCATATGTTTCATTCCATAAGCTGTAACTACATCCTTTATTTTTGTAACATCGCTTGCTGTTACCTTTACTATTTTTCTCTTCATCTCTATTTTCTCCCTTTCCGTTAAATTACTTTGCACATTTTTAAATATTTTCTTGAATTTTTTTCTTACAGTTCTTCTCTCCATTATTTCTTCCATCTTATCCTCTGGAGCCTTTCCATCAAAAATAAATAAAGGTGTTATATTATGTTGTTTGAATAAACAACACATACTTATAAATCCATCTATTAATCTATCTTCAGATAAAAACTTATACATATAATTATTTGTATCTATTACAATTCTCTTATTATATAAGTAATTCCAAGAAGTTTTGTTGATCGCCTTGGGAAATTTTGTCTTTAAAAAGGTGTTCAAAAGTTTCACTCCCATTTTTGTATATTGCGATATATACACATATTGATTTTATATTCAATTTAATCTACATCAACAATAGTCATACGCATAGTTTTAGTTAAGTTATTTCTAGAAGGATATGTGTATTTATTGGTAAAAGTATTTAAAAATGATAAAGAATTATCTGTATCTTTAATAAATGTTTCGTTTTTTACATGTTTTTTTAAGAAATCAAGAAAACTAAACAAATTTTCTGTTGTCTTCTTGAAATTAAATATTACATTTCCGTTATTTTTTTCGCACCATAATAAAAATTCTTCTTTATAATAGATTAATACACACTTTATAACATAATAAGCAAACACATTTGTATCTTCTTTATAATGCAAATTTCTTAAACTTTTGCTTATTTCATCCCCTTGAATTAAATTTCTATAGGTTAACCCCATATAATCTAATACTTTAACACATTGAAATAAAGAAAATATTTTTTCATAATGCAATATAAAATCTAAATATAATAAAAAAGATTTTTCATCTACTTTATCTTTTGTAAACGTATATGCACAATATACACTATGTAATAATGTTGCCCAAAATTCAGTGTATGACTCAAATAAATTTAAATCACTATTTACATCTATCAACTCCCTTTTAAACATATTGTTAAATTCTTCACTATGTAAATTATTAAAATCTAAACATAAACTGTGAAAGGTTTCGTGTATAAATAATTTAAACCATTCTTCTTGTCTATATATAAAAATGATTCCATTTTTTTGACAACCATATGTTAATCCAGAATTACATTGTAAAGCACACAATACCTTTAATCTATTATTGGGTAATGTTTTTTTTAATTGTGTTAAATACAAATAATATGTTAAAGATTCTGGTTTTTTTATTTTTTTCATAAATCCAAATAAAAAATTTAAATATATAAACACTTTTTTTATATGTTTATTATATTTGTTTAAATCCGCATAATTCTTTTTTGAAAAAATACTGAATATTAAATTTACTTTAACACCACATACATTAAAATTTACATTCAATAATCCCAATGTTTTATTTTTTATATGATATGAAATACTTTTGTCAATGTATTTTGAATCTAATAGATATATATCAGGTAAATCAAATATATTATGGACTTCTTTTACATTTTTTTTTATCCTATGTTTTTCATAATTTTCATATATACTTTCCGATAATATTAATTTTCTATAAAATTTTTTATATAACTTGTCTGTTTCTTTCTGCTTGTATTTGGTTTTATTATAATCATATTTTTCATATACATCAAAAAAATAACTCATTAAGTTTTGACTTATCTTTGAAAAAGGCATACTATATATATAAGATATAAATTGTTTTATATATATAATTATTTATTCATTAAATCTTTTCTAATTTCCATAGTTTCAGTGAACTCTATTGGTTGACTTCTTGCTACATGATGCATTAACTTTGCATCCTTTGTTAATAATAAAATTTTTCGCGCATGTTCACTTGTCCTATATTTCTCCATTTGCGCCCTCTTCATTACTCCACTTTTCTCCTTTTCCCAATTTCTTCTCTCTTCCATATTTAATTTCAACTTTCTTCCAGCTTTTTTTGCTAATCTAGGATCTTTATTTATTTTACTTGATTCATCATCCAAAGAGAACGACATATAATAATCTGAATCCTTTGTTTTAAACTTGTTTGCATGGAAATAATGCTCGACACTATTCCATCTCTTTCCATCTAACTGAAACTCCGCTACATAAAAGTTTGATAATACCTTTCTCCAATCTTTATTTTCCTTCATTTGTAATTCCGTAAAATCTGATACTCTTCCAGCTGGTATAATTTCACCACTTCCCTTTCCTGGAGCCTTATGTGCCGATTTTGAATGAAATAGAAATACAACTTCTTCATTATATAAACTATTATAAGTCTTCTTATTTCCCTCATCACTCTTTACACTTGTTTTTTTTTCCTCTTCCACATCCTCTTCCACATCATCTTTCACATCCTCTTCCACTTTACTAGATACATCATTTTTTTTATCACCCTCTACTGAATTCTTAAATTTGGGAATAAAGTTCCATTCAGAATTTTCACTAGTTTCCATACATTTTTCCCTTATTAATCTTTTTACATCATATGGCAATTCATTATATTTAAATATTCTTCTATCCTTAAATTTTACTAAATTAAAATGATTTTCATCCTCGTGTGACATTATTATATAATATGCCGGTCTAAATGCACCATTTTTTTTTATATGTTCTGGAAATTCCCCACCACAATTTAATACATTATCTATATTACCATTATCATAATTCTCTTTTGATAATACAATAAACTTAATATTTAATAAACCCTCTATTTTCTTTATAGCCCATTCATCAGCCCAATATGCAGTCGTTTTTATCACTTCTTTAAACTCCTCAATACTATTTATATTTTTCATTAGCTTAATTTCATCAAAATTTGTCTTCACTATTTCTAACTGTTCCGCCTTTTTTTCCTTATCCACTGTTAATTCTTTCTTCTCTTTCTTCCATACTGATTGATATTTCTTCGCCTCTGCAACTAATTTCATTTTTTCTTGTTGACTTAATGATTTATCCTGCGCTGCCGCTTTCTTTTCATTAAAACCATCGGATGCCGCCTTCTTCTTTCTCTTATACATTTTTTCTGCCTCACTTAAAGCAACCTTTGCTTTTTTTAATTCTTCACCAAACATATTATATCTCTCCACTCTTGTTTGATATGTTTTTTCATCTACATGATCTACTAATATATTCCTTAACTCACTTATCTTTACACTCATTGGTATACCCAATAATGATTCTTTTAATACACTAAAGAAACAATCACCATTTCCAGGAACAGTTTCAATATCATAATTCATGTTATTCATAAATCTTTGGATCCAATATATTGTATTTGAATTATCAAAACCTTCTTTTTCAATTTTACTTTCTTCTTCACTATGAATATCCGCCAAATTTTCTGTATCATCTGGAAATGGAAAATTTAAATCACTTTTACTTGATTCCGTGCTCAACTTCTCAACACTTTCTTCAATATCTTCTTCAACATATCCATCATCTATTTCTGGTATATTTATTCCCTTTACTTTATCCATTATATAAGCTTTTGTAACAAATCCGAAAAGTAAAGGTTCGTCAAATTTTTCTAGGTCAAAATCCCTATCTACATCATACATAGTTGGTTCCTTTTCCATTTCAAACTCAAATAAACCTATTTTACTAATAACCTCATTTTCATTTACTAAATAAATAGGAACAAAATATACTCCCTTTGATCCTTGCGTTTTATTTAGTTTACCCAAAGCTATTAAACAATTTTGATCATGTATTTCGGCTATAAACATTGAAGCCGTAAAATCTGTATCCTGTTCATCTACTGATTTTACCTCAATATAAGATATTGAATTGTCTATTACTGAAACAACCATTATACTTTATCTTAATATTTAAAAAAATTTTTAAGTATTTATAATTAGATATTTACTTAAGTAATCATCATTTTTTATTGATTCCAAACAACTCCATAAATATTTTCTATTATTAACTATTATATTATTATCATCGTCTAATTCATAAATCACTATTTCTTGAACCATTTCTCCTTTGTTCTTCTTTCTTACAGAAAATCCATAATATTTCATTATATGTTTTAATTGTTCTACTGTATAATTTAAATTATAATCTATTTCTGATGCAATATAATTATCCATGTTATTGTTTAATTCCATTTTTTCACATTTTTCGTTCACCATATTTATTATATCCTCGACACTACATTGTTGTTCTTTTATTTTACAATCAACAACCTTAATACCTATATTTCTCATTTTGTTAAAATATAATTAATTATCTTTAATTATATTTTATTAATCTTCCATCTGTTCCAATAAATCCATATATTTAAATTTAGTTTTTGTTGTTAATGATTTATAATTCTTCTTCTTCGCTGTTGACATTTTTTCTATATGATTTTTTACTTCACTCCAATTCTCATAATTATTTAAATCTTTTACACCTTCTAATATAAATATAAGTAAATTTGAAACAGTTTCTTCTACTACTTCTACCTTATTCTCTTGTAATATATTTTCTTCAACATTTTGTATAAGTCTAAAAATTAAATCCATTATTTGTCCCTTCTGAAATACACCATATTTCATTAAATTTGTGAAAAATAAACTCATTGTCTTTCTATTCTCATTTTCCTTGTTATAATCACAATATAAATTATAGTCTGTATCTGGATCTACGTATTTAATTTCATCAAATATTTTTCCATATGTTTTATAATGTTCATCACATATTAAACTAAATTCTACATAAATAATAGATAATTCATTATACAATTTTGCATATAAATGTGAACAAAATTTATTCTTTGATCCAATATTAAAAATTAATGCTCCAATATTAACACTTTTGAATTCCTCGTCTGTAAAATCATCCTTTAATTTCTTCACCTTTTCAATAATTTCTACCTTTACTTCATTATAAGATTTTTCCGTAATCTTATTCAATAAACAACGAATATCATCCTTTGCCTTCATAATTCCATCCTTATTCATATTTATAACTGTTGTTTTGAAATTTCTGATTGCCGCCCAATCATCACCTGTGATTTTTTCTGGTTCTCGTCTATGATGATGATTGTTCTTCTTAAAATTTGGTGTCTTTCTATAACTTGGTGCACCTACCTTGTGTGCAATAAAATTTATTACATTTATTACATCAGTTTGTAATTCTATATCCAAATTATTTAATACGAATTTTATTTCTTCTGGTTTTATCCTAGTTCTCATTTTATTTAGTTTATATTATTGGGTTCATTTTAAATCAATTTTAAATAAATAAAATTGAAAACACACTTAAACGAAAAATAATACATATATTTAAGAATGAGTAATAAAACAGTGCAAACTTGGGAAGATGAATCATTAGATTTGAAAGATAATTTACTGCGAGGAGTATATGCCTATGGTTTTGAAAAACCGTCGCCTATACAAAAAACTGCTGTTCCAACAATGATTTCGGAATCAAAGGATGGAGAACGGCGTGATATTATTGCACAGGCACAGTCTGGGACAGGAAAGACTGGTGCATTTACAGTGTCAACACTACAAATTATTAACGAATCTGAAAAAAAGACTCAAGCTCTTATACTTGCGCCAACACATGAGTTGGCGAACCAGATTTGTCATTGTGTAAATGAACTTGGAAGATATTTGAATATTACAGTTCAACTTTTGGTTGGTGGAACATCTGTTGATGGAGATAAAGATAAATTAGATAATGATACACCACATGTTTGTATTGGAACACCGGGTAGAGTTCATGATATGATTCGTAGAAAATATCTAAAGGTAAATGATTTAAAGGTATTAGTTTTGGATGAAGCAGATGAAATGCTATCTACTGGTTTTAAAGAACAAATGTATAAAATATTTCAGTTTATGCCAAATAATATTCAGATTGGATTGTTTAGTGCAACAATGCCTGTAGAGTTAAAGGATGTAGCAGCTAAGTTTATGAGAAATCCACATCAAATTTTGGTGAAAAATGATAATTTAACATTACAAGGAATTGCACAATATTATATATCACTGGATGATGATCATCAAAAGTATATGACTATTAAAGATTTGTTTTCACAGCTATCTATTGCACAGGCAATTATTTATTGTAATAGCACAAAAAGGGTTGATGATTTGGCACAGGCTATGGAAGAAGATGGATTTCCGGTAAAAAAGATTCATGGTAAGATGGATGAAAATGAAAGAAAAGAAACACATAAAGAGTTTAAATCGGGGGCATCTCGTGTTTTAGTCACTTCTGATTTGTTTGCTAGAGGAATTGATGTTCAACAGGTGAGTATTGTTATTAATTTCGATGTTCCTAAGAGTGAACATACATATTTGCATAGAATTGGGCGTTCTGGTCGATGGGGTAGAAAGGGGGTTGCTATTAATTTTCAGACAAAATATGATGGAGCAAAGTTGAAGCACTTCCAGGAATATTATAATACGCAAATTATGGAAATGCCCTCAGATTACGCTAGCCATCTAGGATAATTGATCTTTTAAAATATAAATTTTTATAAAATTAATTTTTTTATATAAATTTAATAACACTATATTAATAGGTGTATACATATTTTATTCGTAATAAAATAGACTCTTTTTTCTATTAATTTATAAATGTTAGATTCTATATACAATAATTTTAAATTACCCATTCAATATTTGGAAGGTTCAAAACAAATTATAGAAAATTTAGATCCTGATTTAGAATTAACAAAAGCTAATGTTGGTAGTGAATTAAGTGTTTACCAAAGTATATTAAAACCACAAACCATTTTTGGTAAACAATGTATAAAACCATTTGCTAGCCATTATACTACAAATGTTAACTATTTACAAGATACACAAAAACTTTGTAACACTATTCAAACAATACCTCTGGAAAAAAATTTAATTGAAAATACTTGGAACACCTTTTCCGAAATTAAAAATAATAATAGTTTTTTAGAAACTTTTCAATACATAGATTGGTCCTATTTTAAATGGATGAATCATATTTCCACCTTTTTGTTAATTCTTAGTTTCTATAATTTGGCCTCCCCAGTTATTAATCTCGCAGCTCCAATGTTTGTATTAATAGTGCCTTTTTTTTTGTTAAAAGCTATGCAAATACCTGTTACTATGCATACATATTATACTATTTTAAAAGAACAACTCAAAAAACATACCGTTGGACAACTTTTTACTCAATGGGGATCAGTGAATATAACAAAAAAAGGTTATCTACTGTTTTGCTTTAGTATGTATTTTTATAACATATATCAAAATATACTATCTTGTAAAAAATTTTACAATAATTCAACATATATTACAAATACTTTTGATACATTTAGAAATTATTTAGATTATAGTATCGAAACAATGACTTATTATCAAAATTTAGTTCAAGACTATCCTTCTTATACATACTTTTCCGAAAATCTTGAATATCAAAAACAAAATTTAATTACTTATTATAACAATATCATTAATTTACCACAAAAGTTTTTATCCTTTAAAAATGTTGCCTATATTGGTATAACTATGAAAAACTTTTATGTAATTTATGATGATGATGAATTTAAAGATACTATTAATTATAGTTTTGCTTTTAATGGTTATGTAGATGTTATGATTAATATATCTCAAAATGTTAAAAATAAAATTATGAATAAAGTAAAAATACTTGATGATAAAAAAACTAAACTAGTCTTTAAAAAACTATACCATCCATTATTAAAAGATAAACCTATTAAAAATAATATTTCTTTGCGAAAAAATAAAATTATTACCGGTCCTAATGCATCTGGGAAAACTACTATGTTAAAATCTACTATTATTAACTTACTTTTATGTCAACAAGTTGGTTATGCTTATTTAGATTCTGGAACTGTTACACCTTTCCATCATATACATTGTTATATGAATATACCTGATACAAATGGACGAGATTCATTATTTCAAGCCGAAGCACGGAGATGTTTAGAAATATATAATACTATGCAAAAAAAAAGTGATGAAAGACATTTTGCAATTTTTGACGAATTATATTCTGGAACGAATCCATATGAAGCAATTAGTAGTGCTTATGCTTATTTACATACAATATCTAAAAATAAAAATATTAAATTCATTTTAACAACACACTTTATTAAATTATGTGAATTGTTTGAAGAAAAGAAAAATAAACGCATTGAAAATTGTTTTATGAATACAACCATTACTGATAATTATGATCCAATATATGAATATAAAATTAAAAAAGGTATATCAAAAGTTAAAGGTGGTATATGTGTATTAAAGCAATTGAATTATCCAACAAAAGTTATTGAAAAAACGCGAGCTATTTTAAATAATATTTAGTTCGTATAAAAAAAAGTTTTTTAATCTTTTAAGAAATTAATAATATGAGAGAATTAGTTTTTAGCGTAGGAATAACATTTCTAACCGGAACACTTTTATTTGTTTACTTTAGAAATAAAATAAGTAACATCGATCGAAAAGTAAATATGGTTTTTGAAACTATACAAGAACATAATAATAGAATGCAACAAGAAGCTCAAGAGGAAATGAAACGATTTCAAATGTATCATACAGAGAAAATGCAAGGAAATAATGATGAATCAGAATTACAAATACCACAAGATGAAAATATAGAAAATTTAACTCAATCACCAACTAATTTGATTGATGTATCTGAACAAGATAGTGACTATAGTGATAGTGATAGTGATAGTGATAGTGATGCTGATGATGCCGATGATGCTGGTGATGCTGATCATGCTGGTGATGCTGATCATGCTGATTTTTCTAGTGAAAACAAAAATAGTGAAGTTACTTCAAATGATATCATTTCAAACTTATTAAATGATGGTATTCAAGAAGTTATTGTTGATGATAAAGTTGAAATAATCGCTTCTGCTGGTGAAGATAATGATACTACAAATGATGGTCTTCAAATAATGGAAGAAAAACTTAATATCAAAAGTTTAGAACCTTTAGTAAATTTTAATAAATATACCAAGGCTCAATTAAGAACTATTTGTGAAGAAAAAGGATATACTGGATGGAAAAGTTTAAATAAAGGTAAACTTGTCACATTTTTGAAAAATCAATAATAAATTTTATCTTTATCATATATAAATATGAGTTGGTCTACATGTTACTCTGGAAGTAATAATATACATAAAAATTTACCACCGTTGATGTCAGATTCAAGACAATTTACAAAGTATGATCCCAATTGCGAAGCAAATAATAGATTGAAGAAAAGTTTGCAATTACAATCCAATTATGATTACAGACAATATTTAATTAATAATGGTATGTCTTTAGCTGAAAAAAATAATAATACAGCTTTACAAACGAATATTAACTCTAAGGTTGGACACGATTCTTTGAATCATCATGAAAAATATATATTTAATAATGTTTTTGATAATAATCGCCCATTCGGATATGAAGGATCCGATCTTAAAAATATTTATCTTTCTAGAAAACAATTACAATCACGCATGGATACACCTTTCATCAAGATGAATTAAAAAAGTATTTAAACTTAATAAAGTCATTGTATATATGAACATATTAAGTATTGACGTAGGTATAAAACATTTAGCAATTTGTATGTTATGTTACAAAGAAGACAAATCATATTCTATAGATTGCTGGAATGTTTTGGATTTATGTAACACCAAAAAATATATATGTTGTGCGAATCAAAAAAATGGGAAAAAATGTAATAATAATGCCAAATTCGAAAAAAATGGAAAGCTTTATTGTAAAAAACACTCCAAAGAAAGTGGGTTCTCTGTTCCCTCTTCTGACTTAAACCCAAAAAAAATTAAAAATTCCAATATGAATAAATTAAGACAAATTATAGAAAAACATAACATACCCTACATTTATGAAAAAAGCAAAAAAATAACACGGAAATTTCAAATGATTAACTCCATTATTGAAACTATAGAACTAAAATACTTAAATCATTTAAAAAATACTAACAAAAATGCGAATCATTTAAATATGGTGACATTAGGTGTAAGTTTGAAAGAAAAGTTTAAAAATATATTAGACTATAGTTCTATACATACAGTATTAATAGAAAACCAAATAGGACCTATTGCGTTGCGTATGAAATGTTTACAAGGCATGATTATGCAACATTTAATAGAAAATAATGTTACAAATATTATTGAAGTATCGTCGGGAAATAAACTAAAAGACTTTTTAGATGGAAAGAAAACCACATATTCAGAACGTAAAAAAATTGGAATAAATGTAACACGAGAGTTATTACATAAACATAATGTATTGAGTGGGTGGATTGAAGAATTTAATAAAAACAAAAAAAGAGATGATTTAGCTGATTGTTTTTTACAAGGATTATGGTATATTAATAATAAAATCTGAAGTATGGTAGAAATTCTTCAAATAAAATATATATTATGCGTAATACTTAAAATTAAATGTTCTTTAATTAAATATAATGGAAGAAATCAGTCTTAATGTTGAATCTATTGAAACACCAAAATTAGTTGTTAAAGAAAAAGGTGAGCAAGGAACAATCAAAATTTCTGGTGTGCCTGAAAATGTTTCAAAGAAAAGTGTTAATTTTGGACCTGGTTTAGATCTTCTTATGAATCCTAATAGACAATCTAGACCTGGTAGTCCAAAATCTGAAGTAAAACTTAGCGATTTGTCAAACTTAGATGCTGAATTAAATAAAGATTTGAAAAGTCCAAAAGAAATGAGAGATAAAATATTTAGCAGTGGGTTTTCAGCGCAACCATCTTCTCCGAATAATATAAATGTTACAAATAATATTAAACCATTAGGTCCACCAACAATTAAATTAAATAGTAATCCTTTAGATAGTAACTTAGGAAAAAAAGCTAATAGTTTAGATGGAAATGATTCAACTTGGGATGGTATGAAAAAGTTTAATAATATTCCTGTAAATCCCGAAGTTCCTATTGAAAAACCTAAATTATCGAATCAAGAATTATTGAAACAAAAACTCATGATTTTAAGAAAATTGGAAGCTTTAGAAAAACAAGGAGTCAAATTAAGTAAAAAATATAGTATGGATTCTAATTTGGATGAAATGAAAGGAGAATTTGAAATGATCAAATCAGAAAAAGAGAAAAAGAGTAGTGTTAAGTTTCAAGGTAAAATGCTAATGGCAATGGTTTCAGGATTAGAGTTTTTAAATCAAAAATTTGATCCATTTGATCTTAAACTTGATGGATGGGCTGAATCTGTTCATGAAAATGTTGACGATTATGATGATGTTTTTGGTGAACTTCATGAAAAATATGGAGGTAAAACAAAAATGGCTCCAGAACTTAAACTCCTATTCATGCTTGGTGGTAGCGGTTTCATGTTACATATGACTAATACAATGTTTAAGTCTTCGGTTCCTGGTATGGATGATATTATGAGACAAAATCCTGAACTTATGCAGCAATTTACACAGGCTGCTGTGAATACCATGGGACAAAATAATCCTGGATTTGGTAACTTTATGAGTGGTGTTATGGGTGGTGGTCCATCTCAAATGCCTCCTATGGGTGCACCACCAGGTCCAAATACTGCATCAAGGCCAGATGTAAAAATGGCTAGGGGAGGTCCAACATTTAGTGAAATTCCATCTAATAAATCTAGACGACCAGAAATGAAAGGACCTAGTGGCGATGTTAATAGTCTTCTAGCAGGATTAAAAACAAAAAACATTAATATTGGAAAAGATAGTAGTAGCACTGTTAGTGTTGGTGAATTAAAAAACATGAAAGATAGTTTAGATGCGCCAAAAAAATCTCGTAGAAAAAAGAGTGAAAGAAATACAGTCTCACTTCAATTATAAGTTTTTAATAATCCATTTGTTTCTTTCATTCACAATGTCTTTACACTCAACAATATAATAATATAATCGTTCTAAACAACCGTAATTTCGCATCATTATATATATATATATATATATAATGGTTCTTGGATTTATACTATATGAATCTTTAGATATTGTTTATAATGTTGGTAAAATAGGTTATAATGGTGTTACTGGAATGTATAATTGGTATTATGATGTAAAAACTGAAGATCAAGAAGAGATTGAACGTTTAGATCGGTTGGAAAATAAGATTGATAAAATATCAAAGTTATTTGAAGATAATGATTTGAAGGAAAAAATACATGAATTAAATCTTAGGATCAAAGATAAATAATTATCTTCTCCTAGTATTTCTTCTCCTTCTTTTTTTTCTTCTTTTTTTTGTTTTCTTTTTATGTGATTTTCTTCCACCCATATATTTTTTTTCCATTATTGTTCTTGTCCCCTTATTTCTTTTCTTCTTTTTGGTTTTTTTATTTCTTTTTCTAACAAAACCGAAAATACTACCCACGGTTGACTTTAACTCATCCATAGATTGTTCACATCTAGGACCTATTCCTAATTTTGCACCTAATTCATCATCTGATTGTATATAAAATTTTGTTTTTACTATAATTCTGGGTATGTTTCCAGTTGTTATACTTTTGGATGCATACCTTTTTAACAATGAACGTAATTTATTTCTTTGTTCATCATTTTCAAAAATTGACATATCAGCAGAATCAGTTATAAATGTTGATAATAATCCTGGATCATCATTACGACCAATTATTTGTCTTATTATATATAATTGTTCTATTAATGGTCTTAATAAAAATTTATTATTTTTTTCTACCATAAAATCAAAAAGATTAGATTCGACTATTTTTCTTACCCATTCTTTTTCGCGTTTTTCGTCAACTGAATTTAAATCTTGGCGAAATGTTTTTTTTATCATCTCATTTGTTAAAAACATACTCCAATTTTTTAATCTATTTTTATCACTATTTGTGTTTCTTAATATTTTTCTTTTTTCCATCACAGCTCTAGCATAACGTGATGAATCTCTGATTTTTGTATTTCTACGTAAATCAACTAAATATGCACGAGATGCATTTAATAAAGAATCATCTGAACGCAATCCTTCTTGTATATAAAATTCTCTTTCTAATTCATCTAAGAAAAAACCACTTTCTTTTGATTGAACAGCATCTGCCACATCCAATGACACTATACTGAATTTTTCTATTTTATATTTTTTTGTAGGTTTTTTATATGTTTTTATAGAACAACTTTGTAATGGATCAACCGTTGTAACTACATCTCCTCTTTGAATAACTTTTTCTTTGCTTTTATCTACAAAAAAACTCTCTTCTCTATTTCTATGCTCCCAACTTTCATAGTTTTTTGAAGTTTTATCCACATATTTTGGTTCAAATTCTAACCCCCGTTTAAATACTCTCTTTAATAAGATTTTTGTTCTTTTTTCTATTAATTTTTTTTTTTGGGGTTGAGTTAATCCTTGTAAATCAGATTTTTTTACACTTACCATTAATACCTTTTCAGGTATACGTTTTATTTTTGATCCATCTACAAATTTCATTTTTCTTTTTACTACATCTCTTCGATTTCCTTCCACTAAATTCATTCGTCTCTCGTCCTTTTCATCTTCATCTAATACAAATACTAAATCATACTTTTTTTCTTCTAAAGGATGAGTTCCTCTCTTCTTTTCATCCCATGCTTTTATTTTTTCTTCCATATTTAAAGGTTTATGCACAGTTACAACTGTTGCTTTTAATCCGTTATTTGGATGACGCGGTTTATCCTCATTGTTATATATTACTGTATCTCCTTCATATACCTTTTTTGAACTATATGATTCCATACTAGAAAAAGATGGTATTTCTGAGCCAAAGAAGTATATGAAATTATTTTCCTTACCCCATTTTCCTCTCTGTAATTTATTTAATTTATAATAAAGTCTCACTCTATAATTTTCAACTCTCATTTGTTTACTAATATAAATAAATGAGATTAAATTTTATTTTTTTTTATTTTTTGCTTTTTCTAATATTTTTATTGCTTGACTTACTTCATCTTCTGTCACTTTGCCATCACCATCTAAATCTAATACATCTTCAAATTTTTTCCAATTTTCAGGTAAAAGACAAAATCTACTATTTTCATTAAATAAATGCTGTGTTAAAACTATAAATATTGTAGTTAAAATTAAAGAGGTTATTATATCACGGGTCCCCATCCAACATATTGCAAACACTAAAATTTGATGACCAATAGAATTTCTTAAATATGCCTCTTGAGTTTTACTTAACTTAATTGTAATATACTTTGATCCAATATTTAACATTATCATCACCATCCCCGCAAAAAATTTACTATTATTAAGAGAATTAATATAATAAGTAATCGGATTTAATTTGAGTTTTTTTTTTACCATAATAATATCTATTTATATTTTTTATTTTAGAAAAACCTAAAACATACTAAAAAAACCGCGCTTATGTCTATAATATTTTTCACCTCGAGACATATTACTAGATAATTCACCTTCTATTTTTATTAATCGATCTAAATTTAACTTATTTCTATAATCATGATGTTTAGGAACATCCTGATTTATATTATACTTTCCCATTATTCCATCACTTGTTACATTTTCGAAAAATCTTTCATAATTTACCTTACCCTGTATACTTTTATTCGTAACATCCATTGGAACATATATTGGTTTGTTAACATATGGTGTCACAGGTGGTAATACTGAAAACATTCCTTCTCTGAATCTTAATCCACATATATTATTTACTTTTGAATACAATAAAAATACACACATAAATATACAAATTAATGTATTAATATTTTGTTGACTCGCATATATTAATGCACCTGCACATAAAATACGAAATACATTTAAATAAATGACATTATCTAAAAAGTTAAAAAATGAACAAGGTATTATATATATTACTATTAATGCAAACAAATATAATTGCAACTTATTTTTTTTCTTTAAATTAATCATATTCTATATTTAATATAAACAATTATTATATTTTCCGTTTAAAACATAAAAAAAAATCTATATTTTTTATAAAGATGTCACTGAACTTTTCGGAAATAAATTTTAATGATAATAATAAAAATAAAAAGAAAAAAAATGTAACATTGAAAACAGCAAAAAAACCTCACGAAAAAATACAATTGTCTCATAGTTCAGGTAATTTAGGACAACATTTCCTAAATAATAATGGTAGTTCTGATGATGATGATTTAGGCGATTTTCATAATGAACAAAAAGTAAATATGCCCGCACCTCCACAAATTACTAATTTTCCTACCCCAAAAATAAATGATAAACCTCTTGAATATAAACCCAATATTGATTCATATAGTGCTACACAATCAAATACTAACTCATCATATTATGAACACTTTGTTCCCAATTTTCAAAAATTAGCGGATTCTCAAAATTTAAATGGTGGGCAAAATGAACTTATGACAAAGTTAAATCATATTTTACATTTACTTGAAGAACAACAAGATCATAAAACTTCCAATGTTACAGAAGAACTTATTTTATACTTGTTTTTAGGAGTTTTTGTTATATTTACTGTTGACTCCTTTACAAAAGTTGGTAAGTATACCAGGTAATTTTATCTAGGTAAATAGTAATAATTTTTTAACATTTATTAATATTTATATATATTAATGAGTAATATTACGAGTTGCCCAACAAATAGATTTAATTTTTCATCATCCAATTTTTCTTTATTTCCACAAAATTCTTCGTGTTTGGAAAATACACCCGTTGTATTTACACAAGATGCAGCTGGGACCGCGATTGATGATGAAGGAAAATGGCTGGTTGGGGGGAATACTTTTACTACTACTGGTGGTCCATCCAATCAAACATTCAGACGTCGGTATGTTCGAAAACAATGTCCAGTAACATTTAATATTGTTGTTGTTCCAAAATGGGTATTACCTAAAAATCCAATATTTAGAGATAATAGTATGGGACTAAAGAGAGGGCAATTATTTACAAATACTGCGTATAAACTTACAAAATCACAAAAAGTAAATATGTTGTCGAATAAAAGATTTAACAGATAATTCATAATTTTATATATGTGTTTAAATATATACATATATAATGTCGGAACACAAGCAAGATGGAAGAGAATTCTCCGGAAGAAGCATGAGACAGGGAATGTCGATGCGAACACAACCACCTTTGGCAGTAACTTTAGCAGCAATGCAAGATCTATCATTTGATGCATCATGGATTAGAGCAAAAGATAAAGCATTAGAAAGTGTATATGGACAACCAACGCCTAAAGATGCAAGTAGATTACCACAAAACAAAAAACTTTTTTTTAGTAATAATAAAGAAAAAATCTCAAAAATTAATTATGAAAAATTTGGACCGAAAAAATTACATCACAGAGCGCGTCATAATTTACAAATAGCGCATGATTTTTTTCCTATATTTTATGAAAAATTAAAATCACAGATAGAACCAACACTTTCTAATGCTAATAATTGTTTGGCGATGCTGGGAATGCAGGGGACGGCGACCCAAATGGCGCAGTCTGAGGCGAGGGGTTATCAAAGAGATGCTGCAAGGTATGGTGCAGAAGCAACAGCCAGTAGAGAGCAAATGAGAAAAGCGGTATTTGATGCGCGGATGGCTGGTGAAAGGGCTGATAAAGAGACGATACAGACGATGGAAGAAAGACAAGCTAGAGAAAGAGAGGCAAAGATATTAGTTGAAGCGCAGTCACAGGCAGCAAAAGCTATGAATGAAGAAAACGAAGAAATGAGGACGAGAAACATGGAATTGGAAAGAGAAAATATTAGACTTAATAAAGAAATGGAGTTGATGCAAGATAATCAAATCAAATTAGCTTCAAAAAATGGTGAATTAATGAAAGATAGAGCTGAATTAATGAAAGATAATTCAGAAATTCGGAAGAGAGCGTCGAGCAAGAGGGAACATGTTGGTATTCTTAATTTAGATTTTGGTAGCGTTGATGATAGTAGTGCTGCTGCCACCTCCCAGGCTTCAGCACCTCCTCCTCCTGCGAAAGGGGCAAAGGGAAATATGAAGAAGAAGACTAGAGGGTGGTCTTTGGGATCTTTTCGGAAAAGGCCAGGAGAAGGAGGAACGGGAAAAGGAACAAAGGGTGGAAAAAGAAAACGCACAAGAAAGAAGTGTAACAACCGTCGATTAAAGAAAAAAATGTTATGTGTAAGGGGAACTAAAAGAAGGTTAAAAAAGTTAAAAAAACATACAAAAAGATTGAAGCTTAAACTGACGCGTTGTAGTAAAAAAAGATTAGCAAAAAACTTCAGTGTAAGAAAAAAGAGAAAATATACTAGAAGAAAGTAAAAAATTTTATAGTTAAATAATTAAATTTTATAAAGTTTAATTAGTTGCGGCGAATCATTGGTGGTGGGGGACCATAAGATTGTCTTAAATTTAGCGAGGGAGGAGGAGGAACAGCTGATTGCCTTAGCGATGGGCTATTAAATGGACTTACTTGTTGATGAAATTGGCTTGGTGCAGATGATTGTCTCAAACATTGCGGGATCGTCTGCGGTGTTCCTGTTGTAGCGCTTCGCATCGCATTCATTGAACATCCTCTAAAAGCCATTTCAGATGTTTCCTCTCCTATATCTACTGACAATGACTGATCAACATTGAAACCATAACTTTGACCAATTGCAAGTGCATCCTGTCCAATTCCCAAATATATACAAACAATACCCTCCTTCTTTGCATCCTCAATAGCCCGCTTCAAATCAACATCCGAAAAGGTTGACGCATTATCATAACCATCCGAAAACAACTGAAACACACCAGAAACCTTCTTTGTCGGATGACTTTTAATATAATTCTGTATCCTCTTTCTCAACTTATTGATATCTATAATAGCCGTATCATATAGCTTGGTGCTTCCTCGCGGTCTACTCCATTCACGTGCATCTTCCATAGAAATTTCCACATCTTTCATATTTACATTCTCCATTCGTTTATACACATTTTTATCGAAAAATGTCACACTAATATATCCCTCCTGATTGTTATTATTAACTCCACTACACATTTCCTTGACCCACTCATAAACACCATTTGCTGAGGCATCTACCTGATTCGTCATAGAACCAGAACAGTCTCCGACATATGCTGCAAATACAACATCAGGTGGCACCTCAGGACGAATACTACTCTCATTACGCTTCACGTTTGCTAGACAGGATAGTTTATTCATTTTTTTTTAATTGATGCTTTTTTCTTGAATGTCTTATAATAATACTTAATTCTATTGAAATACATTTCAATTTTCTAATATAATAATAATACTTGATCCTTTTTGAAACTATTATAAACAAAGTTATAAAAATAAATATATGATGTATACATTTGTAATAGTTTATATTTCTTGACTTCTTCTATAAATATACTATTTTGACCAAGATCATCAATCAACAAACTTTTAATTTTAATACTATTAGAAATGTATACTATTGCATTATAAAATCCTTCAAGAAATAATTCTCGTGGTGCTTCACCTTGATATGATCCAACCAAAGTAATTGTATAAGAATTATTATGCAAAGAATGGTTGTTTTTAAAAAAATAGCAACACAGAAGTTTATTATTAACCAAATACACACATATGTTTATAATTTTTTGATCACATAAATATAACAATTGACTAAGATGAACATGTAGAAAACAATCAAAAACTTCATACAACTTGTAAAATGTATTCATAAATAATCGATAATTACTTGAATTTAATAATATTATTTTTACACCATTATAAGAATTTACAACCTTTCTTGGGAAAAATTTAATAGAATAAAGAAAGCTATTTATAGATATCAAAGAAGTAGAGATCTCTATTTTTTCGGAAGTTCTAAACACAAAAATTTTATCATTTACAGATTCAATATGTCTTTTAAAATGTGTATACAATGTTTTAAAATATGATAATTTATTTATACCACATATATAATCAAATGTATATAAATTCAAATTTTTATTATATAATCGACCTTCTAATGGTTTTGATACAATACTTCCGATGATTTTACTATTTTTTTTATGGTTTTCATAAAATAATGAAACAAAACACTTCTTATTATGTTTGGTAAAAAGAGATTGTAACTTCTTTGTATTAATTTTACTAACCAAGTCTTTATAATAAGTATAATGTTTATTTAAAAACCAACCCAAAACACATTTCTTCGTGTGATCTAATTCAATCCAATTACATGAATATATTTTTGATTCAAAGTATTTTGTTATTTTTGCATTGTTTACAATAAATCCCTTTTTACCCCATAAACGAGGATCATATTTATTATATATAACTTGATTTAACCAATACTTATTTTTATATTTGAATCTAAATATGTAATATATAACAAATACAAAAATAATTAAAATTATATAATGAAAGTAAGGCATAATTTTTTCACTTATACTAATGTTATATTGTCGAAGCATATATAACATTAATTTAAAAATTTATTATCTTTAAACCTAAACTTTTTCAAAAACATATAAATATTCATAAGGATATTGACAAGGACTCATATTTATTTTACCTTTTAACTTAAATCCCACATCTCGAGCCTTCTGTATTATTTCCTTTTGTGATTCCATATGATAATTATGTTCATTTTTAATTGCCTTATTTCCATCATCCTGTTTCATTGTTTCCATAAACATTGAATTTTCTCCATTTTCTATAAATTCACCTTTGTATTGAAAATCATTGAATTTAACAAAGCTTTTTGTTATGCGTTTCTTTGCAAAGCGTTGAGGATTTACTTTATATAAAGGATCAGCTGCTTCTATGCGCGGATCGAACTTATCTCTATTTACAAGATGAATAACCATATATCCATGTGGCTTTAACCAAGCATATATATTGTGAAATGCAGCTCGTTTATCTTGAATATAATAAGGTGTCATAAATAACATCATACAATGAGTAAAATCACCATTATTAAACTGATTACCATGCATCACATCTGAATTATAAAATTTACAACTTGGATAATTCTTTTTCGCCTTATTTATCATTTCTATTGAAGAATCTATACCTACAGTATCTATTCCTTTATTTGTAAACATATTTACATGATGACCTGTTCCACAACCAATATCTAATATACGACTTTCTTTATTTATTTTTGTTGCTCTTACTATTTCTTTTATTTCATACTTATTTTTTGTCTTATCCAACATAAGTGAATCATAGATTGAACAATAAAATTTTGTCCATATATCATTTCCTTTATTAAAAATGAAATCACTGTTCTCTAAATTTTTTTCAACTACATCTGTTATTGATGATCTTTCATAATTTACATTTTTAGCACCATGAACAATTGTATTATTTGGCTCCTTTTTCTTCTCATCCAAAGGCACATCTTCCTTATATCCATATTTTGGTAATTCATTTAAATCTCTATCAGTTTGTTCTCTATTTGTTATTTTTATTTTTTTTTTCATTTTTAAGTTTCCTTGAAACCCCTCCAAAAATCCACCTCGAAGAGTCGTAAATCCCTCATATTTGGGTTTGTATATGTAGTATATATGATAAATGAAAAATAGTATTATAAAAAACAATAAAATAACTACAGAAGTTTGTATTTCCATTATATGTATAATGTTATTATTTTTTATGTTAAAATAATATAATGAATCCAAATGATATAAATGATAAAAGAAGTATGAAAGAATTCAGAGGTATTACGTTTTCAAAGTTTAAAAAAACAGATGCAAAAAAAGAATTCCTAAAATCCATAAATGATGGAAAAATAGAACAATCATGTTATTGGCTATGTGAATTCATATGTGCAGGTCATTTTTCAGAAGTTTGGGACTTAATTATTATTACTATCAGCAAAAATATACATTTAGGAAATCCTAAATTACCTATTTATATTGAATTAAGGTTTAATGATTTCAAAAATATTATTCATAATGGTTATATCGGTAATGAATTAAAAATGAGAAATAATACAAAAATCAGAAATTTATTTGCGGAAGTTATCAGTATTATGTGTTTATCTAAAAAAAAATTAGCATTTTCTAATATAAAAATAGCAAAAGAAGATTATAATATTACAAATATATCTTTCAAGTTAAAAGCCGATAATATAAATTATGCACAACGTATATATAAGACGGAGGATCCTAAAGAATTATTTATTGCAGTAAATGAATTTGCGTATCATTTAAGTAAAAACTCAAATAATTTACAACAATCTTGTTATTGGTTGGAATGGATGTTAGGATACCAAACTTTATGTTATAAGGAAACAAAGGTGATAAAACAGGGAGGTAGAAGGCAAATGCCAGTAGCTAGTAAAGATCAGAAAGACACAATATGGATGTTGTGGGAAATTATATTATTTGAGGCTCAAGATAGAAATAAAGTTGTATATAAAATTGTGAATTCGCTATTAAATTTGTATTGTATTAAATATACAAGTGGTTGTAAAAAAAAGAGAAAAGATCTTATTTATTTTGCTATATCACTTGTTACCGAAAAACCTAACTTAAATATTCCAATATCAAAAAATGATAATATTACTAATCAAATTGTTAAAAAAATTAATGTTATTTATAGACAAATTAAAAAAAATGAAATAAAACCAGATACCGATTACTTATTCAATAATTCATTTACAGGTGGTAACTTAGAAAAAACTATTTCAAAACTTGACAAAATGGATAAACTTATGGGTATGGTTACAAGAAATAATTAATAAACTATGTCTAGTAATTCATTAATTTGAATATCCCAAAATTTATTAAAATCTTCCTTAAATTTAATCCTTAGATTCTTATGAACTTCTGTTTCTTCAAAATTTAATCTAGCACCTCGACTTTTTACATAATCCTTCCATTTTCTTATTTTTTCATATAAAATTGCCATTTTAATTTCTTCTTCATTTTCTGAAGATATTAAATACAAAAACTCTTCTTCTGACAAATCTTCATATCCTACATCTTTTTTAATTCGTATATTATTCATCATAAAATTAATTTTCTTGTAATTTTTGTTTTTATCACCACACACAGGTAATACATTCCATTCATCATTAAATCCACGTTTTTTTGTGTGTTTAAAATAACCATTGATTTCATATAAATGATCCCCTACACCTTTTGCAGGTTTTCCAGTTACAAAACATTCTTTATCGCTTTTTATTTCCAATATTTCTAATTTCTTATTTAAATCTTCCTGTGTAAATATCGGATTTGGATTTTTTATTAACTCTACTTTACTTATGATTTTTGTCAAATAATAACTGCTATCACTCCACCTACATTTAGCACTACGTTCTTCACTTTTAATTCTATTTCTTAAATAATAATTACTTTTTTTAATAGATGATAACATTTGTTTGTCACCTGGTATCATTTCGATTTCGATAAAATCTATATTTTCTAATTTTATTTTTTTAATTTCACTATGTATATCAGTATTCAATACTATTTTTTCTTCCCATTTTTCAACAATAAATAATGTAAAATCTATACGTTTTCCATTATTTTCAACAGTATGACAATGATTATTATTTTCAAAAGGTTTAATATCTTCTATATTTACTTTTATTTGTAATTCTTCATTTAGTTCTCTTTTTAATGCTTCCTTTGGTGTTTCTCCCTTTTCTATTTTTCCTCCCGGAAATTCATATAAATTTGGGAAATTTTTTAGTTGACTAGCTCTTCTAGCCAAAAAGAGATGTTGATCCTTAATTAAAACACCCCCAACAACCTTTATCATAATTTTATTATATTTCACATTTACTAGTTATAATTCAATTTAATTAAAAATAATATTAAAATGAACTCAACTAAATACTATATAAATGTCTACAAATGATATGTTAAATCAACCTGTATTCGATAAATCTTCAGCATTGGATCTTATATTTGGATTTTTACAAATTGCTCAAAGAAGAGGAGCCTTTTCTTTCCCAGAATCAGCAAAAATTTATGATTGTATTCAACATTTTAATGATTTTTTTCAACCAGCTGAAGAAAATGAGGAAGCTAACGAGGTAGCTAACGAGGTAGTTGACGAGGTAGATGACGAGGAAGAAGACGATGTAGATGAAGAAAATGTGACAATTGAAGAAAATGATGATCCACCAACATTTCCGGTTGAAACATTAGGTAATTTCGAAGATGATAAATAAATATCGTCCAATTAAAAGCTACTTTTACCTTTTGGATCATAATGTGGATAAGATAATGTTAACTCTTCCCCAGCTTTAATATTTCTACGCGCCTTTAATCCACGTTTAGCTAAATATACATTATGATTTGGTCTATTATCATTAGTAAAAGCAACAAAATTTCTATTTTTTTTTTGGTTAATAATTTTATTGTTGCCAAAAGCCTTTAAACTATAAGTAAAACGAAAATCATTCCCATATTTTTTCACAAATTTATTCCAATCCATAATTTGTGATTTCATATGATTATATGGACATATTGCTTGATCCTTTTTGAAAGGTATTTTTGTAAATAATCCATAACCATGAATTTTTGATTTTTTAACCTCTAAATCATAATCAGCAGGATTATCCATAATTCTTTTTCCATGTAAATTAATATTTTTTGGTTTAAATTTATGATCAGAACTCCAAGTTCTTCGCGCCTTTTTCTTGACAGTTTTATTTTTTTTTTGTGCCCTTTTTTTTGTTTTTTTATTACGCACCCTTTTACGCTTAGTTTTACCCATTATATATTTTAAAAACATTATAATATATATTGATAAATTAAATACTTTGAACTCTTTCTCGTGATAATTTTTTTCTTTCTAAATCTGCTTCCACCAATTCTAATACAGTTGATCTTTTCTGTTCCTTTAAATTTAATATTGATTTTACTCTTTCAGATTGTAATTCTTCAAATCTTTTGTTTTCAGTTTTAACATATGATTTTAACACTTTTAACATAATTCTACATATTGTATTATTGACAATTTGAAATATTTTTATGATACCACCAGATATACCTATTATTTCTATTGTTGTTTCTTGAATAACTGATTTATATAACCAATATTCTGATAGACCACCAACTAATAAAGTATTTGTAATAATTAATACCCAAACAAATATACACTCAAATTTTTTCTTTACCTTTTTATTTACATCATAATTTGGTAATTTTTTTTCATCTATAAATATGTCTTGATAATACAAAGGTTTTGATGCAGTATAATATACTATTTTGGGAAAATTCCAAAATAAAATAAAGAAACAAGCAGATACAATAATTGGAAAATAAATAATTGTTCTAACATTATCAAAAAACACTGTTATTATACCAAATGACAAAGGAAGAAAAAAACGCTTTATTTTTATTTTCTTTTTACAACATTTTACAGATATATCAAAGCAACATTTTTCACACATTAAATATATTTAAATCTTATTTACAGTTTAAATATATTTGTTAATAGTATTAGCTTAAGATTTTAAGTATAACGAAATATGTATATTAAACCAATCCACGAAGACCACCACCACCACGTGATCCACCATTTCCACCATTCTTTCTTGTAGTATTCATTAAATTACTTTGAAATCCAACAATAGATGCCTTTCTACTAGTTTTATGTGATAAATCATACGATTGAGATCCTCTAATTTGAGAAATTTCCTCTTTTTTTGCTACACGTAAAATTTCACTAAATTCAACTTCCCCTGTAACAAGCATACCATTAAAATATTGTTTCACACCATAACCATTGTTCTGATTTGTTTTAATTTTAGCACACTCTTCTTGGTCATCATCATGTTTTTTAAAAATAATATGTGTTCCTACTTCAAGTTCTCGAATGTTTACACTTTCTTCACCACTCATTTATACTATAAATAAATTATTTTTTTTTTAAATTAATATTTTAGTATTTTATATAATGGGAAATTGTTTTTCAAAAATTTGTTATAATCCAAGAACTGCACCGAAACCAATACTAGAAATACCAAAAATACATAAAGAAGAAATTACTATCGAATACATACCATTAATTAATCAGTATAAGACATAACAAAATTTAATGTTTATATTGTGTATATGGAAACTTTAAAAAGTTTAAATCCTTTACAAGAGAAAAGCTCAACACAAAATATAGTAGATTCTGTTAGATCTTTGAATCCTTTACAAGAAAAAAGTAATACCGAAAAAGTTTTAGAAAAATTTTCATTTACTCCCAGTAATGATAACATTGAATTTAATATGAATTCTAATTCAGGTGGTAGTTGGATGACTAGAATATTTCTTTTAATTATTATAGTTATATTGATGATTATTACATTTGGAGCATATTTAGTAAAAGGAAAAACGGAAGGTTCAAAAACATTGAGAACAGTATTTTCAAAGGGTGGAGGTGCACTTATGGATACAATGGAACAAACATTTAATAAATTTGTTGAAGGCACACGTTTTAGCGGTGGTGTTTTAGCAGGTAGTGTAAAATCAATGTTAAATTTAATTAAGACAATGTTTGTATCTTTAGATTATCAAGATAAAATATATGTAAAACAAAAGGAGAAAAAGAAAAAGGAGGGGAAATCAAAAATGGAGAAAGAAGTGATGGAAAAGGGTGAAGACGGTGGTAATGCATCACCAGATAGTGTAGAGAGCACAATACAAGAGAAAAAGAAACCAGGATTTTGTTATGTGGGATATCAAGCACCTCATAATGCTTGTATTCAGTTAGATGATGTAAAAAAATGTATGTCAGGGAAGGCATTTGATACAATGGATGAATGTGTGAATTATAAACCGCAAAAGTGATTAATTTATATTATTAAAAATATAAATTAATTTACAAATTATACCACCTTGTGGAAAAGTATGGTGGGTATTGAGCTGCTGAATCATCTGCACACATATTTGGTCCAACATTTACAATATTATTAATTTCAACAGGATTTAATGCACTATTAAAGTATCGTAAAGATGACATTTCACCATGAAATCCTTGTTCATTACCACATCCAGCACCAGAATCACACATATCTGATTGAGACAAATGAACATCGCCATAGTTTTGCCTAGGAAGAGAAGGTAACACTTTTCTTTTATATAAAACACCATTTACATATATATCAAAGTGTTTTTGTTCAATTCTAAGTGCTACATGAAACCATTTACGAAGTGGAATATTTTCAATAACAGTTTCACCATCAACCTTAAGATTGTTATCTAATTCACCTGAAAAGGTATTCATGACAGCCACTAAAGAATTTTTTAAAGTAGTATTAGCACCTGTAGTTTTTGAAGATTTAATGTATAAACCAGGTCCGGCGTCATGATTTTGCAATCCCAAAACACCCCGGGTTCCTTTAGAACCCTTATGGAAAATATGATAATAACGATCTGTGCCATTTTCAGATGCAGTGTGAGGTTTATCTATAAACAACCATAATGACCAGGTAAATTCGACACCTTCGCGTTCATTTTTAGACCGCAAAATAGGAATAGAATTTTTAACTTTAGGATCACCAGGAATGACCTTACTTTGTTGTCCATCACGTCTACACGTAACTAAAAATGGATTAGGATTAGGTTTATGTAACCATAAAATAAATTGTGTAGACAATCGTAAACATAAAACGAATCCAATAATAACAAGAAGTAAAAATGCTAATTTTGCAACCATTGTGTTTGACATTAAAAAATCTTTCGACCCAGATACATAATTACCTGATCCATAATTGCTAAATCCCTGGCCCATAGAATTATTAATTCCTTCTGTAAATGAAAGTGATTGACTCATATATATTGTAAGATGAGAAAATTAGAGGAGAATACTATTTAATTCTTTTTGATCTTCCATAAAGGCAATCTTAAGTTTGTATTTGTTAAACATATCGCTTAACCAGTTTCCACCACTGTAACCTTCCTTATAAATAGCATATGCTTCTCTTGGTTGAATAGATCTTGAATAATGTCTTACAGTTCCTAAAAAGCCCTTAAATCCATTTTCTGTGGAACTTCCATCATTAACATCGGAATTTGACGGACATACCATAAGTTTTCTTGGTTCTGTAGGAACATCATAGTTTTTATTCATCGTGCATGTTTTACTTAATTTTCCATCAACATACATATCAATGGCTCTATTTCTGTAAGAAACTAAAATATGAGTCCATTTTTGCATTGGAATATCTTCAAGTTTACAATGTGCGTAAGTATTTGTATTATTAGCTTCTTTCATCTTAAACATCAAATCACTTTGGTATTTATCAAAATACATAGAATAATAACAATCATTACTACTAGATGTCTCTTGAAGAGGTCTAAATAAAATGTATTTATTCTGGCCATAATTATAATTATATTGTTTTATAAATACCCATAATGAGTAACTAAAATTTGCCGAATTAGGAATTGTTTTTGCATCAACTTCTTCTCTAATAGATGCATCCTTTAATGTAATAATATTATGTAAATCGTTATCTGTAAATAACCAGTAATATAAAATTACTAAAATTATTAAAACAATGATACCAAGTATTATACTCTTAATATTCATAATATAATATAGACTTAGAAATTTATTAAAATATTAAATTTCTAAATAAGGGGTGGATTTTTTGATTTTAATGCACTATACGTGAATTCTATTTGGTTTTTTGTTAATGCTGTTGGATAATAAACAACATTACATATACCACCAGATATTCCATATTTTTCTCCAATAATAATAGGACGATCTGCCATATATTGTAAAGTTCCATTCCAAGAACCTTCTAAGTTACCATTAACAAAAATATCTAAAATCCCTAAATCATAGTTAATCACAATATTGTTCCATTTTTGTTTTTTAAGTAACCCTTCTTTTTCAAAAATTGTAAATAACTGTTCATTATTATTATTTAAAGTATCCTTTGTCATATTTTCTGCACACCACTGTTTTACTACTTCTAATGTTTTTCTATCATTTATTGTATTTTCATATACACATTCACTTGATTTATTACTACCAGGTTCACCACAACACAAGTTTTCAGGTAGCTTCACTAATACTTCTACTCTTAATATATCATCTCTAATATTATATGAAATTTTGGGATTTGATGAATAATTTATCAAATTAGTGAATTTATTATAAGAACTTCTAAAATTTTTATTTTGATTGTGAAGATTTACCCACATGGATAATCCATAATTGTAACTGAAATCATTTATTTTTTCACTCATCATATGAGGTTCTAGATTTTGAAATCTTATAACTTTTCCTTCCTCATTATTCGGTTTTAATTCTTTATCCAAATAAATAGGACTTTCCACCAACACTTGACTTTTTCTTATTTTTCCTTTTTTTATTTTTTCATCTACATAATCTCTTTCCATTTGATATTTGGTCTCCTTTTCTTTTATTTTTTGGATATTAACCTTATTAAGATATATATCACTGTCCAATTGGTTCACTACAAAATAATATATAAAGTTTACAACTTGTTCATATCTATCCTTACTTTTATAACCCTTATTTTCACTTATTCCTCTTATTTCATTATCAGTTTCTTCATCAACATCATTTTTATTTATTTGTGTTTTATCGATACCAGGATCACGAATTTTTTCCAAATAATTTTTCAAATTATCCTTTGTTGAATAATATTGATTGTTTAATATTGCTTCCCAATCATCTTTATTTATTACATTATCCACTCGAGAATGTATTTCATCATAATATGTTTTTAATTTTTCAATATTTCTTTCTAATTCTTTCTTCTTTATTTTATAAACATTATCATTGTTTTTACTCACATAATGACTCATCATAAACTTTACAAAAATCGGTAACAAAATATAAGAACCAAATAATAATATTTCACCTAATAATACTGCATACACAATTTTTGGTGTATCCGTTAAATCATTATACACATATTCAATAATGAAAAATAATAAACATGGAATAAGTAGAATCAAATTTAATAAAAACCTAAATATTTTGCTGTTTTGGATAAATTCTGTTCCACTTAATTTTTTGTATACAAAAGTTCCTAACGCCATTACTAACATTAATATTGACAAATTTGCTATACCCGACTCATATGTCTTTTTTCCTGTATAAAAATATATAGATAATCCTATTATTAATATCATTAAAAACATTACAAGAGTAAATTTAAAATATTTAAATAATTTCTTCATCAACCATCTTGTATTTGCCATCATATTTGACGTGTCAGGTCTATCTATATTTTCATAATTCATTGACAATGTAAATAAAGATAAACTTAATATTGTTGCTAATGCTGTAAATGTTAGTGATATCGGAATATAGTAAGAATCTGGTATAGCCGGTTCTGTTTTAGTTCTTGGATATTTTGATACATAATATTTTTCCGAATTAACCTGAAATATTATAAAACTTATTACACACATTAAACATATTACTACCAATAAAGATCTAAATGCATCCTTCTTTAAAAAATTAATTATACCTTTTCTACCTATTACTCCATATCCCAATGATAGAAATATAATTAATCCCATCAATGGATATTCTGTTAATGGAAATGATTTTTCAAACGATTTTCTAGCCTCCTCTTCACAAATTTTTATTTCTTCCTTTGTATCCATAGAATATCCACCATCTGGTTTCTCCTTTTTATTATTACAACCTTTCATTTTATTTTTATAAGTTGTTACATCTGGCTCATCACTTAAAATTGCTAATGGTATTGCGGTAGCTAATGATATTAATGAAAATAATGTCCAATATCTATTTGGATTGTTTTGTATATTATTAAATAACATTGAACCTACTTTATTTTCTCTAAATTGTTTTGTAACATATAAAAATCCAAATAATCCCATTAATAATAAACTTGTGTATATACCTACACTGAAGCCTTTACTTACATTTCTTTGAGTTGTGCTTTTTGAAACATATATAAAAGATGTTATAAGACCCGATAAAAAAATTAATCCACCAATCACCTTCAATGCTGTTGATCCTACTGAATTATTTTCAAAAAATATAATTACATTTCTAAATGTTTCGACTAAAGATCCAACGGTTGCATCTATGATTCCAAATTCTTCTGCTAAAAATAACAAAAATATTGACAAAAAACTAATACTAAGTAACAACATAGGAAACTTATTTGGAAAATTTTTATCCGGTATAAACATTAAACATATTACACCAATCAGAACAAATATATTTAGCCCTACAACTAAAAGCTTATTATCTTTATAGTCTCCTCTAAATAATCGGACCCATAATGCCATAATTATCAAACCTAATACCAATAATCCTATATAACTACCAATTAATGCTGCAGCATCCATACTATTATATTAATTGTATATTTTATTGTTGGATTTTATTCATTATTCCTTTCTCTCTGTGACAGTTTGGACATAAAGCCCATAAGTTATCTACATGGTTTGTTCCACCATTTTGTAATTCTACTTTATGATCTACTTCAAATGTTGCTTCTAACATTTGACTACAATTTCCACATCTCCATTTTTGTCTACTTGCTACATACTTTTTCTTTGTTTCACTTACACTACGCGATACTACTCCCTTATTTCCTGAATGCATCATTCTTTTCATCTGAGGTGATACATTTAAATTATTAAAATTTGATCCACCCTCGCTTGGCATAAACATACTAAATAAATTTGTTGTATCACTATCTATTGGCATATATTTTACTAGATTTGACGCTGTTAATAAGGCGTCGGTTGATTCATTGGGATGTTTTTTTATAAATAAATATAAACTTAACCCACCAAAAGCAAGTGCGGCCATTTTATAATACTTCTGCCAACCCATTAACATTTTTGTATATTTACCATCATAATATGTATTTGATACTAGAAATGCCGTAACTCCAAATATAATTAATTTTAATTTATTGTTCATTATATAATCTATTTATTATAAAAATAATAAATCAAGTATGCAATTATTAGTGTAAATGCAAAGGTGCCATATTTTTTGCGCATTTTTATTATTTCAAAGTTAATTTCTTCTTTGGGTTTATAAGCATTATAGTAAATTTCTAAATTTTCATAAAAGTCAAAGACTTCTAGTTTTAACTTTTTATAAATTTTCTTTTTAATAAAAAAAATCCATTTTAAAAAACTTGTTCGTGAATTTAAATACGGTTGCACCGGATATTTATCTAATAAATCCAAAAAATAATTTCCTATAGGTTTTTGAGGAAAAAAAATAGGTAGATTTTGAATTAAATGATAATATTTTTTTATTGTCATTTTATTTGGATTAGATGGATAATAAGCTGCTATAGTTTCTAAAGTAAAAAATAAATGAGGAACCCAAATTTTAGAATTTAAACTCATATTATATGTTAAAAGATATAAAAACATTTTACTTTTAACATATAATATCTATTATGTTTAATAAAAATTATAATGTATGTAATAATTGCGGAAAACAAGGCCATTTATACAATAGTTGTAAAATACCTATAACAAGTTATGGTGTAGTATCATTTAAAAAAAATAAAGAATATGAATATTTGATGATTTGTCGTAAGGATTCATTAGGATACGTTGATTTTATACGAGGGAAATATCCATTATACAATAAAAAATATATTCAAAATTTGGTTGATGAAATGACAGTTCAAGAAAAAAATAATATATTAACAAAAGATTTTTATGACTTATGGAATAAACTTTGGTGTAGTGAAAACGGTATGCAATATAGAGTTGAAGAAAAAAGTTCAAAGAATAAATTTGATCAAATTAAAAGAGGAATACAATTATCTGAAACAGATAAATATGATATTTATACATTAATAGAAAATAGTAAAACAAAATGGATTACTCCTGAATGGGGTTTTCCCAAAGGAAGAAGAAATTATGGTGAAAAAGATATGCAAGCCGCATTAAGAGAATGGTGTGAAGAAACAGGTTATCCTATTAAATCATTAAATATTATTTCAAATATATTACCTTATGATGAATTTTTTGTTGGATCAAATTTTAAATCTTATAAACATAAATACTATTTAGCTTATATTAAAAATGATTTTTCAAATACAAATTATCAAAAATCTGAGGTAAGTGAATTAAAATGGTTTACTTATGAAGAATGTTTAAAGCATATAAGACCCTATAATTTAGAAAGAATTGAAATTGTTAATAAAATAAATAAAATTTTACATAAATATAGTTTAATCTAATAGTATATTAGTAAAATGTCAAAAGAACAGCCATTATATCAACCAACTGGTTACGATAATAGTCCTCAAGAATTAGTATTTGAGGACAGTTCTAATGAACAATCGGTTCAATCACAAAAATCTGAAGATGCTATTGATATTGGTGAATTAGTATTTGAGGACAGTTCTAATGAACAATCGGTTCAATCACAAAAATCTGAAGATGCTATTGATATTGGTGAATTAGGATCATTTGATGATTCATCTGTAGAAAGTTCACGTGGATCACCCAGTGCAGTATCAATGAGTGATTTGGTTGATGGACCAAAAAAGAAAAGTCCTGAATCAGAAACTGGATCAGTATTTGAAAATTTTTCACCAGAAGAATCTCCTGTATCACCCAGTGCTCTTGTGTCTAATTCAAAGTCTCCTGTAAAAGTTGATAGTCAGTCATTATTAGGAAACTTTGATAGTGAATCACCTCAAGCTGAAAGTTTAGGTAATTTAGATAGCGAATCACCAGATTTAGAAGAATCCAGATCTAAAGAATTAGCTGTAAAAGATAATTCTTTGCCTGATGGAGATTCACCACCTGCTCTAACACCAAAAGAAATTAATGTTGAACCTGAAGCTGAAGAAGATTTAGATCAAAACATAAAAGATATGGAAAAACAATTAGAAAATTTAAAAATATTGAATAAAAAAGTAAAAGAAGACAAAAAAAAAGATAAAAAAGCTAGAAAACTAAAAAGAAAAATTGTAATAAAAAAACCAAAAAAACCAAAAATAACAGACGCTGATGAAGAAATAAAACGCATCGGAAAAAAATGCCCAAAAGGGTATAAAACAAATAAAAAGAAAACAAAATGTAAAAAAAAGGGTTCTGTTGTGAAAAATTGTGGTAAACTTATAGATGAATTAGAAGGTTTTGTAGATAAACTAACAATTGAAGAAAATAAATACAATAAATTATTAAAATGCTTTAGTGATAAAAATAGACAATCCATTGATGAATCATATGATTTTTTATATCCAATATTAGATGATCCAAATTTTAATACAAAAATTGCGAAAAAAAAGGAGTTTAATGATACAAAATATATTGAAAGACCATTAGAAGACTATGAAAATATTGAAAATATAACAAATGAATTATGTAATATTAAAGAATTTGAATTAGCACCACATCAGAAATTTGTCAGAAACTTTTTATCATATAAAACACCGTATGATAGTTTACTTATTTATCATGGATTAGGTTCAGGTAAAACATGTTCATCTATTTCGGTATGTGAAGAGTTTAGAATGTATATGAAACAATTAAAAAGCACAAAAAGGATTATTATTGTTGCTTCGCCAAATGTTCAAGAAAACTTTAAACTTCAATTATTTGATGAACGAAAATTAAAAAATATAGATGGAAATTGGAATATTAAATCTTGCACAGGAAATACTTTTATTAAAGAAATTAATCCAATGAATATGAGAGGATTAACGCGTGATAAAGTTATTAGACAAATAAAAAGGATTATAAATAATTCCTATTTATTTTTGGGTTATATACAATTTGCAAATTGGATTACAAAAAAAATGAAATCAAAATTGCGATCTGGACTTTCGGAAGAAGAAAAAAGAATAAGAAGTTTAAAACAAATACAACGAGAATTTTCAAATCGCCTTATAGTTATAGATGAAGTTCAAAATATAAGAAATACAGAAGATGGTTCTTTAAAAAAAACATCAAAAAATTTATTAAAACTAGTTAAATATACTGATAATACAAAATTATTATTATTAAGTGCTACTCCAATGTTTAATCAACCGCAAGAAATTGTATGGTTACTCAATTTAATGAATATTAATGATGATAATTATTCTATTAATGAGAAAGATATATTTGATGTTAATGGTAATTTAAAAATTGTTGATGGTGTGGAAGTTGGTAAAGAATTATTGATACGAAAAAGCACCGGATATGTATCATATGTAAGAGGTGAAAATCCATTTACATTTCCATTTAGATTATTTCCAAATGATTTCAATAGCCCACATTCTATTAAAAAAATTATATTCGATGATCCAACATGGTATCCATCAAAACAAATGAATGGAAATGAAATAGTTGAACCTATTAACATACTTGATCTTTATATTACACGTGTAGGTGTATATCAAGAAAATGTATATAAATTTGCTATTAAAGTATTAAAAAAGAAATATCCTATATTAAATAGTAAAAGACCAGGTATTCAATATACTGTATTGGATCCATTAATACAAAGTTTAAATTTTACGTATCCAAATACAATTTCGGAAGATCAGTGGACACAAGTAACGTTTAAAAAAATGTATGGTAAAAGTGGATTAAAAAATTGTATGTATAATAAAGTAGATGAAAGAAAGAAACGATCTATTGCTTACAAAAAAGAAACTTTAACTAACTTCGGTAGAATTTTTGCACCCGAACATATTGGTAATTATAGTGGTAAAATATCAAAAATATGCAATACTATTAAGAAATCAAAAGGTATTATTTTAATTTATTCACAATTTATCGACGGTGGTTGCGTTCCGATCGCATTAGCTTTAGAGGAAATGGGATTCAAACGTTATGGTAAAAATAAATCATTATTGAAAGATCCTACAGCAGAACCAATAGATGCAATTACAATGCAACCTAGAACAGATGATCATAAATTTAGACATGCTTCTTATATTATGATAACGGGTGATCCGATATTATCACCTGATAATAATTTAGAATTAAATGCATGCACGAATGAAAACAATACAAATGGTGAAATTGTAAAAGTTGTAATTGTTTCAAAAGCTGGGTCTGAAGGTTTGGATTTCAAAAATATAAGACAAGTTCATATTTTAGAACCTTGGTATAATATAAATCGTATTGAACAAACAATTGGTAGAGCTGTTAGAAATCTAAGTCACTGTTTATTACCATTTAATGAAAGAAATGTAGAAATATATTTATATGGTTCAGAACTTGAAGATAATACAAACGAAACAGTAGATTTATATATGTATAGATTAGCTGAAAACAAGGCAAAAAAAATTGGCGTAATTAGTCGTGTAATTAAAGAAAATGCTGTGGATTGCTTATTAAATATTAGTTATAATAAAATAGATAGAGATTCAGTGGTTGAATTAAATACTTCTACAAATCAAAGTATAAATTTTAATATTAGGGATAAACCCCAAACATCCTTGTGTGATTATATGGAAAACTGCGACTGTAATTGTTACCCAGATAACACACCTATTACTGATGATAATGTAAACAAAAATACATATGATGAAACATTTATAATGATGAATATTGACAAGATTTTATATAGAATTAAAATGTTATTTAAAGAAAAATATGTTTATACAAAGGATGAGTTAATTGTTCATGTTAATGCAATTAAATATTATCCAAAAGATCAAATTTTTGTAGCTTTAACACAATTACTTGAAGATGATAATGAATTTATAACAGATATGTTAGGTAGATTAGGTAAATTAGTAAATATTGGTGATTTTTACATGTTTCAACCTATCGAAATAGATAATAAAAAAATTAGTTTATTTGAAAGAAAAGTTCCACTTGATTATAAAAGAAAGTATTTAGAATTTAATTTACCAGAAAATTTACCGGAAGAGATGGAAAAAAGTCAAATATATGAAGAGGAGAAAAGTCAAAAATATGAAGAAGAAAAAGATTCCAAAAATAAACAAAAATCTAGACAAGCTTTAAAATCAGTTAAAAATGTTACCAAATATAATAAATTGTTTAGTCAAATTCAAGAAAAAATTCAAATATTACAAAGTAGACCAAAACTGTTAACAACAAAAATAAGAAATAGTTGGATTCATAATGCAGCTTGGACTATTTATAACTTAAATAAATATAATAGTGAAATATCAAGATCTGAACTTCTCCAATTTTCATTACATCATATTTTAGATATTTTAACTTATGAAGAAAAACTATTATTAATAAATCATATATTCTTTATTTCCAAACCAAATGATCTTGAATTATATATACTAGATTATTTTAAACAATTTATGCTTCAAGATGATTGTATTATTTTATTTAATAAAAACCAACCATCACCTATTATATTTTTATTTAAAACAGAAAATGATTGGATTGAAGATGAAATGAAAAAAACTTTTGATTTATATGAAAAACTAATAAAACGTTTTAAACATATTATAGAATTAGATGCTGATGGAAACCATATTACAAATAATTTTGATTCAAGTCAATCAAAAAACATTAATTCATATGATACAGGCAAATTAAACGAGTTACTTGGGTTTATGATTCATGATACAAGATATAATATCATATTTAAGAGTAAATCTTTAAATTTAAGTTCATCTGGTAGAGTTCAAAAAGGAAAGTCTTGTGATAAAGGACTAACAAAAAATATATTAATTAATTTAATTAATAAAATACATGATAAAAAGGATGGAAAAAAAAAATATGTAATGGAAATAAAACCTGGATCAAAACGAAGTTCTATTAAAAAAATTTATAATAACGAAGATCATTTTTTATATGAAAGAAACGAAAGCAATAAGATAATAAATGCTAAGAAATTTCAAATTATAACAACTTTGCAATTATGTGTAGAAAAAGAATTATTATTTAGATATTATAATAAAATTAAAAAAGACGATAAAATATGGTTCTTATCTGAATTAGAATCAAATATAAATAAAATTGAAAACATTGGAATATAAAAATAATGTTTTATAATATATAATGAGCAATAGACAGGGGAAAACATTAAAAGGCATTTATATGCAAAATATTCTTACCAGAAAAATTGTATTACCCTTTGTTGTTTTAGGTGGCAACATTAAAGAATTATTGTCTCAAAAAGTTTCAGAAATGTATGAAGGTAAATGTATTAAAGAAGGATTTATCAAAAAAAAATCGTGTAATATAGTTTCATATAGTGCTGGAATATTAAAAAATAATAATGTTGTATTTGACGTTTTGTTTGAATGCTTGGTTTGTAAACCTTCTGAAGGTATGAAGTTTAAGGTAACAGTTAAAAATATTACAAAGGCTGGAATAAGAGCAGAATATAAACAAGATTCACCAATTGTAGTATTTATATCAAGAGATCATGCATATAAAAATAAAAATCTGAATTCTATTAATGTTGAAGATACTATATATATTAGAGTTATTGGTATTAGATATGAGTTAAACGATGAGTTTATTTCTATTATTGCAGATATTGATGAAAGAAAAATGAAAAGACCAAAAATAAATATAAAGACCACTAAATAATTATTAATATAAATGAATGAGTCTCAAAAATTAATGAATATACGAAATATAATTGAGAAAATGAACAAAGTTCATCATATTAAGTTTTTTGAAATATTAAAAAATAATAATATTCCATTTTCAGAAAATAGAAATGGTATATTTTTTAATATGAATTCTTTTAATATTAAAATTATTGAACAAATTAATAATTATATAAATTATGTTCAAAAGCAAGAAAATAATCTTGAAGAGACTGAAAATCTTAAAAATAATTTCAAAAATGAATTTTTTAAAGATAATAAAGAGAAAAAAGAATCTAATATATATCTTAATGTTGCATAAATTAGAATCATATTATATTACAAATAATAATATTATTCAATGGACAGAAACTTGTTTTAAACACTATGAAAAAAAAAGAAAACAAATCGAAGAGAAAAAAGAAGAACATGTCAAAATAAATGAAAAATATAAATCTATAAATAAAAATGATGGATTATTCTGGGCATTTTTTTATATGTGTAATGGAGACTTTTCATATATGACTGTTCATAATACATTTTCTACTGAAAAACTAGAAAAAATAAATTATGTTGAGAATTTTCGCAATGAAAAACAACTATGCAAAAAATATAAAGTAAAATTAAATCATATTGAAGATCAGCTTCTAAATTGTGTTTTTATTGATATTTCTACCTTTTATATGTTATGTGTCTTACGTAACATTAGTATTATTATTTATAATAAGAATTTTTATTGGTCTCATATATGTAATGAAAATACATTTATAATTAAATATCAAGACAAAAATGTGAGTATATATAATGATTTAAATAATGATAATGAAATAGAAAAAATAAAAAATAGTAAAGTAGAAGCAGCTAGTATAAATAAAGTAATAAAAAGTATATCAGCATATAAAATGTTAGATCTTAAAAATATATGTGATAAAATAAATATAAATATGTATAATGAAAATGGTAAAAGAAAAAAGAAACAGGATATTTATCAAGAAATATGTGTATATATATAAAATTGATTAATATATAAAATAATATTTGTATTTTATATATATCAATGTCAAAAAATAGTAAAAATGATGATAACGATGAAAAAAAAAATAATAATAATATGTTACGTAGATATTTATTAATATATCATCAATCAACAGATAGAAATGACGAATTAGAACTTAGATTCGGAACAAATTATCGAAATCCAATTACAAAAATCAAGTTTAATAAGGTTATTCAAAAGTTAAAGTCTTTGGGATTTACTATGAAAAATGCAACACATTTGAATATTTCATCCGAATTTATTGACAATAAAACAGGAAGAACACGTATTAGTAATATAAGAACTCAAATATCCGGAATTCATCATATTAAAAAATATTGTAGCACAAATAAACTAGATTTAGAAAGTATATCACATAATTCTTCTTTAACTTTTATGCAAAAATTTCGAAAGAAAAATGCAGATGAAATATTAGTTCCTATTGATTTTAAAGATTTTGGCTTTAGAGTTAATTATAAAACTGAAAGATTATTGCGAACAAATAGTCCACTTTCACAAAGTCTTATTCAAGGTTGGGATGACTCAAAAAAGGTATTTAGATTGATTGAAAGATTTAAATTTAACCATACTGATTATCCTATTACATTTGATTTAAGTATTGTAAAATCGTCCAAAAAAATAGGGTCTCGTCTTATTCCAGAATATAATATTGAAGCATCTAATGTCTTTAAAAATCAAGAAACATATGAAATAGAAGTTGAATTTGATAATACATATCGCCAAAGTCGATCTGTAGGTGTAACTAAAGATGTTTTAATGGATATGGTTAAAAAAAGTGTTCAAATTATTTTAGGTTCTATACAAGGAACAAATTATCCGGTTTCATATAAAGAGCAAAACAGTGTTATTCGTGAATATATGGGACTAATACATAGAGATATTCCTGATAGAAATGTTTATACTAGTGATTTTATTGGTCCTTCTTCCATTAGTGTTGAAATGATAAATGTAATACCAATGAATGAAGAAATTGGTGCAGCAAATATTAATATGCCATATACTGTTACAGATAAGGCTGATGGTTATCGTGCTTTATTATTTATTTCAAGTATTGGTAAAATTTATTTAATTAATACAAATATGGAAGTTATATTTACTGGTTGTGTATGTAAAAATGAAGATTATTTTAAAACACTAATTGATGGAGAACATGTCGAAAAAGATAAAAATAATAATTATATTAATTATTTCTTGTGTTTTGATATTTATTATGTAAGTGATAAATGTGTTATGCCATTTCCATTTATTGAAATGGAAGGTATGGTATATACTAAAAAAATATCTAAGGAAATTTTTAGATATAAAGTTTTATTAAAAGCTATTGAAGAATTAAATATTAATAGTGTCACTAATAAAAAAACTCCTATGACTATTAAACCTAAAACATTTTATAAAAATACCAGTAAAAATATATTTTCACAATGTAATGAAATAATAACAAAAGTTGAACAAGGAGGGTTTCTTTACGAAACTGATGGTTTGATTTTCACACCTATTAATACTGGCGTTTCTTCAAATGTTATTGGTGAAGATCCTATTAATCGTAAAGTTACATGGAAAAAATCATTTAAATGGAAACCACCTGAATTTAATACTATTGACTTTCTGGTAACTACTAAAAAAGATGATAGTGGTAATGATTTAATTACAAACGAATTTACTGAAGGTGTAAACTTAACAGGAACAACTCAAATTAAAAAATATAAAACTTTGGTTTTAAGAGTTGGGTTTGATGAAAGAAAACATGGGTTTATGAATCCTTTTCAAAATATTGTTGATGATAATTTACCTGATGTTGTTTCACGCGATCAATCATTATATAGACCGGTTCAATTTCAACCCACAGATCCTACACCATCTTACCCAGCTTATATTTGTAATATTTATTTATCTGAAAATAATGAAATGTTGATTGAAGATGGTAATGAAACTTTTGAAGATGAAACTATTGTTGAATTTAAATTTATAATGACTGGTAAAAAGTTTTGGCAATGGGTCCCTATTAGAGTTAGAAATGATAAAACTACCGATTATAAAATGGGCAGAAAAAATTACGGAAATGCATATCATGTTGCTAATAGTGTATGGAAATCTATTCATAATCCCGTTACAGAACATATGATCAGAACTGGTCAAAATATACCAGAACAATTAGTTAATAATGATGTGTATTATAATACATCCGGTAATAAAACTATTACTCGCTCATTACGAGATTTTCATAACTTGGTCGTTAAACGTGATCTCATTTTAGGTGTTTCTCGGAGAGGTAATACATTGATTGACCAATCTGTTGGTAAAGCTGGTGATTTTCCAAAATGGAAAGCCGCAAAATTAAGTTTTGTATTTGGCATGGATTACTCAAAAGATAATATTGAAAATAGAATTAATGGTGCTTGTGCACGTTATTTAAATGAAAAAACACGTTATCGGTCACTACCTAAAGTATTATATTTACACGGTGATAGTTCATTGAATATTAGAAATGGTGATGCATTTAAAGATTCAAAAAGTAAACAAATAGCAAAGGCTATATTTGGTCAAGGAACTCGTGATTCAAAAATATTAGGAAGAGGTGTTCATAAACAATATGGAAAAGGATTAAATGGTTTTAATATTGTATCAAACCAATTTTCAATTCATTACTTTTTCGAAGATGAAGTAAAAGTTAATAGCTTTTTGAGAAATGTAAGTGAATGTTGTAAAGAAGGTGGATATTTCATCGGTTGTTGTTACAATGGTAAACGAGTATTTAATCAATTAAAAAGTAAAGAAATTAATGAGAGTTTAGTTATTATGCAGGATAAAAGAAAAATGTGGGAACTTAAAAAAGGTTATAGTCAAACTGAATTTTTAGATGATCCGTCATCATTAGGATATACTATTTCCGTATATCAAGAATCTATTAATAAAACATTTGATGAATATTTGGTAAACTTTGACTATTTAACTAGATTAATTGAAAATTATGGATTTACACCTTTAACAAAAGAAGAAACAAAAGATTTAGGATTCGTTTCATCTATTGGATCTGTTGAATTGTTATACAATAAAATGAAGTCTGAACTTCGGAAAAACAAACATAAATCCAGTAAAAATAATTATGGAACTGCTCCTGATTTAAATGTCAATGAAAAAAAAATATCATTTTTAAATAATTATTTCATATATAAAAAACGTAGACCTGTAAATGCTGAAGCTGTCTATAACTCGATTATAAAAAGTAAACCAAAAACAAAAAAGAAAATTAGATTTAAAAAACTTAAACGCAAAATTAAACTAAAAATGAAAAAATAATATAAATGGATAGTGTAATATTATATTAATTTAAATGACTTCTTTTAGAGTTCCAAAAATACATATCCCCATAAGTGAAAAAAATCTTAAAATCAAATTATCATCTGATAATATAAATCCGTTTATTAATAAAAGTTTATCAAAATATTTAACTCATATAAAAGATAAAATAAATCAATATCCAAGTGAGTGGAATTATAATAAAAAATATACAAATATATATGAATTTATTCATACAAATTTAGGTATGAATAATAATTGTGTTAGTCAACTAAAACCGATTTCAAGAGCTTTTTATAAACTTATTGAAATTATAAATACATCAGAACTATTAAATAAATATATATACAAAAATATTAAAACATTTCATCTTGCAGAAGGACCCGGTGGTTTTATAGAAGCTATCTCCTTTTTACGTAATAATAAAAATGATATATATTATGGAACAACATTAATTAATAATACTGATAAAAGCATTCCTGTATGGAAAAAATCTAATATTGTATCAGATACAAATATCATTATTGAAAATGGTTGTGATGATACCGGAAATTTATACAATAAAGATAATTTTTTATATTTTAATGAAAAATATTATGATAAATTTGATTTTGTCACTGGAGATGGTGGTATAGATTTTTCTGCCGATTTTGATAAACAAGAAATTATGGCAATGAAATTGATTTTTTGTGAAATTTTTTATGCAATATGTATCCTTAAAAAAGGAGGCACATTTGTATTGAAAATGTTTGATATATTTCATAAAACTTCTATTGAATGTATATATTTATTATCTATTTTGTTTGAAGAAGTATATATTATGAAACCTAAAACTAGTAGAACTGCTAATTCAGAAAAATATATAATATGTAAGAATTTTGATACTACATATCGCGATGATTTAATTGATAAATTTTATAAAATTTTAAAGGTTTATAATGGTATGAATGATAAATATATATTATCTGAAATTTTAAATATTGAATTAAATCATTATTTTATAAATAAAATACAAGAAATAAATAGTATTATAGGTAATAAACAAATAAAAAATATATTGACTACTTTAAAATTAATAGAAAATAATGAAAAGAAAAATGAAAAAATTACTTCATTTAAAAATGAAAATGTTCAAAAATGTATATCATGGTGTATTAAAAATAATATACCCTATAATAAAAAATATAAACCTGCTAACATATTTTTAAATAGAAAATTATAACAGTTATAAAATTGATTTGAATTTTATTCTTTATGTATACCACATACATAAAGAACACAATGCCTCAACTAATTATGAGTTCAGAAATTAAAGGTTATTTTCCTTCCTTTGTTATTGATATTGAAAACGAACAACTACTACATTTTACTTGGACCGATATATTGGAAATTATCTCATCGAAGTATAACATTCCAGTAAAACGTTTATATGTTAAAACTACAAATGGTAAAAGGGTTTCAATCAAGAATATAAATAAAATTACATTTAATGTTGATAACTATCGTATGCAATATATTAATAGCGATGAGAAAAATAACGATTTTTGGTTCTCATTTGGCACCAAGATTTAAAACTTCTCATGTTTCAAATTTACCCATACATTCTCATTTACACTAATCGCCAACAAACCTTTGATCCTACGATTGATTTCCGGAAACGGTATATTTACCTCTATCCTCTTATCTTCGTTTATATACGTCTTAAATAAACCATATAGTTTTTTTATTGGTTCATACTTGATATTTAAATCAAAACTACTTAGCTGTTTCAATATTTCCTTTACCTCGTTTTGACGCTCCTCTTTTGTCCTATACACAATTTCCTTCTTTACCCTCTTCTTCTTCTTTACCATATATAAAATACTTATTTAGAAATCTTTAATTTTTTATTGCGTTAATATATAATGAGTAAAAACAACAAAACACTAAAACACGGAGTTACCATGAAGGATTTAAAGAAAGGGATTAAGAAAAAGGTTGGTTTTCATTATGTTGACCCAAGTAAGATTGCTGAATTTAACAAGAAAAAGAGAAATGATAATATGGCGGTTGATTCTGCCATTGTAATAGGAGGGAAAAGAAAGAGGCGTTATAAGAAAAAGTCTAAGAGAACAAAGAAACGCAAAGGTAGAAAAACAAAGAAGCGTAAATCTCGAAAAAAAAGGAAACGTAAAACCCGTCGTCGTTAAGTTTTTTCCTCAATCGTAATAATTATTGCATTATT
>Ga0315320_10000157_pt1 | contig 53160 bp, 33 predicted proteins | sample M140m21515metaG_FD_203458 | JGI IMG/M metagenome (GOLD analysis project Ga0315320, IMG submission 203458) | Ammonia-oxidizing marine archaeal communities from Monterey Bay, California, United States - M1 40m 21515 | ecosystem: Environmental > Aquatic > Marine > Coastal | place: USA: California... | reverse complement strand
CTCACGACCACCCACACAGAAAAGATCAACAACACGACGAGCATTCCGATTGCAAAGAAAAGCGCCAAGTAGAACAGGAAATCAAAAGCAAAGAAATTGAGCAAATCGAACCAACCTAGCGCTGATACCGCCACGCTAAGCGTGTAAGTACCATCGTGAGCCGTAGCGGATACGTATTCGTCCATCGTCACCGTGGCCGCGATGATTCGTTTGTCTGAGTCGGTGAATTGATAGTACAAGATCTCAAATTCAACCTTCGTCGGCATCAAACCAGCCGTCAAAACGAATCCTTCGACGGGCGCAAAAATCACAGGAATATTTTCTTGCGCCGTGATATCGGCCATGTACTTCTCTTTATTTGCGGCTGGCTCCGTCTGGTCGTTCGCCAGGGCGCTTGCTTCGAAAAGAGCGTCTTGACTTTCAGCCTCCGCTGTCAAGTAGAACAAGGTGTCACCCTCAGCTTCGTACCAACGCTTCTTTGCTGAAGCTTCTGTGTAGGCCTCTTCATAGAAACAATCGATGGTTAACTCGAGCTCATCTGCAACTGCTGCTTGAACTTGCGGAGAGTATTGATTGATGAAGACTGTTTCTTCTTTTGGCACCAACGTGGTCTCACCATAACTGACAAACGTGCGATCTTCGCCAAACGTGACGGGCTTGTACGGGTTTTCAGTGAGGTGCGAAAAGAAAATATGACTGTCGAATCCGCGGCAAGCAGAAAAGAAAGGCAAGTAGTCCATCGCGAACAGCGTCTGGTCAGCCGCCCACAAACCTTCATTGAGCAGATACTTTTCTTGCTCGTACACGTCTGGAAGTGAAAGAGTGATAGTTTCGTCGGTTTGGCCATCCTCGTTCACTATCACCCAATCCTCTGCTTGCGTCGACGTTAAATCAATGTGCGCTTGGCTGGGAGAATCTTCGGCTGTTAGCACGTTTTGCTGTCGCAGATATTTGAACTTCTTCCACTCCGCACCATACGTAGAGTTGTAATCGATGGCGGCACGGGCATCAAGCCTTCTACAACCAGGATCTTGGTTAATATTGGCGCACTCGAAGTAATCGGTCGACACTGATCGATACATTGTCGAGGCCACAGGAGCATTCAAGGGCGCTTGATACTCTTCGTCAATTTCGAATGGCAAAATGGCGTGCACGGAATACGTCGGCGTTGCACTTGCACGCTCTGGAAATTCGACGTCGATGCAAATACTGTTCAAGAACGACGCACGATTATCCTCTTGATATCTACCATCCAGCATTCTCAGTTCAATTCTGAAAGGCAAATCATCCAAAGCTTGAATGGATAGTTCGTGCATACCGCGTTTCCAAACGTAGTTCCCAAAAGTTGGATTCTCAACGTTGTAGCCCGTCGCAGTACCATCGCTATTTCTCGCAAACCAGAACGGCAACTCTAAAGATTCTTGAGAAGCGGGACACTTCTTTTCCTGCTCCTCACCGGCTATGACCTTCATATTCAGCCATGTTATGCCATCGCCTACATCCCATGGCGGGCATGGCACGGACTTGTATTCGCTTGCAGGGCACAAGGTGTCATCAATCACTGGATTTGTGAAAATAAGCAGCTCGTAATGTTCGCCGTACTTCAGATTTTCGTTGATTGTCCGCCAATCAAGCCTCAATTTGGCCGTATGACCTCGAGGTAGAGTGAACTTCATCAAAGGGATATTGTTCTCGTCAACGGCGGCGATGCTGTTGTCATCTGACAGAATGAATGTCGGGTTCAGGAGTTCCCAATTTTTGTTTGTGCAACTGCCCATGCCCATGTAGTCAAATGGGTCGGTGGGTCCTGTCGCGTTTGAACTAGAAGTGTTCGTCGTATCGATCTGCAATAGAGTGCGACCTGCAGCGATTTGGCTCTCTACTTCCCGAAGCCATTCAGTGTCACGACCTGTGGCGTTGATTGTTTTGTAATATGTTTTCTCAATCAAGTCAAAACTGACGGGCATGACTCTCCAGAAAGTGATCAAATCTGCAGAGCACTCGTCCAAACTTTGTGCCGACGGAGACGACGCCGTCCCTGTGGGACATCGGTTGAGCACTTGTCCAGTTCCCGTCGGACAGAAGAAGCAAGCTTGACACGGGAACTGAGTACGCGTAGAGTAAGACGCTCCAGCGGGACAGTAGTAACCAGCGGGACATTTGTTGAAAAATTGTGTTTCCGGAGTAGTACCCGGTCCACAGAAGTATCCGTCGGGGCACTTTTGTTCGGCAATCGATGTTCGAGCGTCGCACACGTAACCCTCCGGACACAAATCCGCTTCACCTTCTGGATCGAGTTGTAAAAGAACACACTTGGAGGCGTCGTAAGCCTCGGTGTTGTCCGCATCGCAATAAGCAGAGTACTCGTTTAACGCAGCTGTACCTTGCCCACGAGGTTTGTTATTGCTCATGCCATCAATGGCGCACACAAGTCCTGAGTTACACGGCAAACATAACGATTCTTCGGTCAAGCCAATAGATGACGACCAGGTTCCTTTCGGACACTGACGGCACGCAATGGAGTCCCGCGCAGAGCGGAAATAACCTGCAGGACATGCGGTTGGTTTGAATGTGCCTTCGTCGACGCACTCGTAGCCTGCAGCGCATGTTAGACACTCCTGGAACCCTTCGTAAGGCGTATAGGTGCCCGGAAGACATGTAACGGCTGCGGAGTTACCTTGTCCAGATGTGTATGAACCGCGCGGCGCTGGAATCGGAATGTAAGTACGTTTCGGACAGTAATGACCCTCGGTACAAGGTCTCATTGGATTATATACATCCGTCGCCGATTCAGAAACCACAGTGGAATCCCCTGTAGCCCATTCGCAGAAACTTCCTTCCTTACACGGCTGCGGTTGCTTGAAAGAACCCTCCAACACGATCGAAGTTGTTACACCCTCCGTACAGAACGTCGTGGGAGGACACGGCTTTGGTCGGAAGTTGTCAACGTTCAACGCAATTGGAGATGCATCGACAATAGCTGCCACATCAATAATTGCGAGAGGATCACGGGTGACGGTATTTTCAAGGCAGTAATGTCCGGCGGGACAACGGGTACCTGCGACGGCCAGACCTTCAGTGTCGCACACGAAGCCGGGTGTGCACACTTCGGGCGCCTCACGAGCAAAACCTGGGCAAATCGTGCCTTTTGGACATTTTTGACATGAGTCTTTGCCATAATCGGAGTTGTACTCGCCGGGAAGACATGGTTTCGGTTCGGCGTTGGCGACACCTGGACAATACATTCGCTTTGGGCATCTCAACTGCTGACCAGGAGGACAGTAATGTCCTGGAGGACACGGACCTACGCCTTGCGGTGTGATAGAACCAGGTTCGCAAACATAACCGGCATAGCACTGCTGTGGAGTGGTGAAATTGTATGCGATACTCGCACTCGACACAACACCGGCGGTACAGTACATGCCAAATGGACAAGGTAGTGGCCGCTCGGCAACAGTGAAGTCAGTAAAGTTACTCGTTCGCGTACCCTCCAAACAATAATGGCCGGGTGGACATAGTTTATTCGGTACAGTAAGGCCAGTAGAGTCACATACCGCACCCCTCGGACAAATGATCGGGATCATTGAGCCCGCGTCTGGCGAAATGTAGCCCACTGGCGTTGGAAGACAGTCAGCTTGGCCGGTTCTGGGTTGGAACGTCCCTGGCGGGCATAAGGTGAAATTTTTTCCACCGCCACAGAATGCGCCTCGTGGACATAAAATGGCTTCACTTTCAGGGCAGTACGATCCAGACGGACATTGTGCGAAATGGAACAGCAGTCGCTGTTCTGAAAAGTCGACTCCATTTGTGGAGACTTCGACGAACACTGTACGAGTGCCACTTTGCTCCACGCCCGCAACACAAAGAATAGATCTGGATGACAAGAAAGTTGCTGTCGCAAGCTCTTGTCCAAATCGACACGTTAAACTGGAAGTATTGACAAAATTTGAACCAGTTATGAAAATGGGGCTTCGACTACCGCTCAGACCAACTTTCGGAATGATACCAGAAATTTTTGGTGGAACTTGGTAGACAAACGTTGCCGTGTTGATGGTCGAAAGATCACGATCGTTCCCAGAAATGCTAATATCTGCAATTCCTAATCCTCGTGCCGGCGTGATGCACGTAAGGACGTCGCTTTGAGTGTTGTATGACGTAATTGGAAAGAAGGTGCCGATGCGGCAACTGTAACGCGCGCCATCGGTCAGGCCATTCACAGACACCGAGAGCGTGGTTCCACCGTTCTCCGATCCTGTCTCGGGAGACACAGCGGAAATCATCAAATCGTCAATGTACTCGAACGCGGTACCGTAACTTGAAATAAAACCCGGATCGTCACGAGGAGCCATTCCAATGCCCACTCGGCGCTCAGTAGACCAAGGTGGAGTGATGCAAAGTCCAAGCGCAGACGACACCACGTGCGCGCTTGTTTGCTCGTTGCCAAAGTAACAATAGCCAGACTCGTGCAGATTATCTCCGTCGACATGGAGTACGGTTGTTCCGCTAGCCGTACCAATACTAGGGTGAACATTGAGAACGACAGGTGGCATGAAAACTTCAAATCCAATCGGTGTTGCAGCGTCGGGCAAAACCATGATTTCAAGAACAGTAAAACCGAATCCAGAAGGCGGCGTGTCGCAAGTGATCGTTCGCTGATCTTCAAACGTCGCCTGCGCGACCTGTCCATGTAGTTTGCAGCCTAGGTACGCGCCGTGTGGCAAGTATATTGCACTGTTGGACATCAACTTCAACGTTGTGTCTCCGGCCGCAACGCTCCTCTTCGGCGAGACAAAAGATGGGACGAGTGGAGTGAAATATTCAAAGCTACCAACCGATGCGTAATCCTTTGAGTTGTACGTCAAAGAGCCAACAACCACAGTACCATTGAGCCCAGCAGGAGAGATGCAAGTGACAGACGTCGACGAACGCTGTTCCGAGGTGCTGATTGGACCTATAGTGCCAAACCGACAGAAGATTTCTTGTTCGGTGGCGTCTTCCGCTAAGTTTCCAATATGAAAAGTGAACAGATTGCCTCCGTCTTCCGACAGATATGGGTTTTCCAGACTCTGACTAAGAAAGTCGAAGTCATCCAAATATTGGAACGCCGCAACTATCTCGGAAACATAATTTTCATCATCTCGGGGACTGACGCCAAGCGAAACCATGGGCGAATTCCCACTGAGGACAGGAGAAGTACACACACTGAGAGCGGACGAAATGGCGTACGCTGTGGTGTTTTGATCACCGAAATGACAGAAACTTGACTCGTGCAAGTGTTCTCCGGCAACGTGGATCACGGAGGATCCACTGTAGAACCCGACCGACGGAACCATGCTTGTGACAACAGGCGGCACAAAGATGTCAAAGTCTACCCCGACGCCGTCGAGACCTATGGTAGATAACTCCACAAATCCCGCCGAAAGAATCGGAACGGGGCAGCTGAGCGTGTATCTTACACAGTCTCTTTGATTACCGCCGGAACACGTAGATGTCCGAACAGCCTGTGACGATAGAACGGGAAATAACCCAAACATGCATCCCTTTGGCGTCGAGCTCAAACTGTGCCCGGTGGCTTCAAGGACTACGTCAGCAAGGCCCTCGTTCGAAGCTCTCCCTGGCACGACATGCATGACCGTCATATCCTCCTCGGAATAAATCAAGACAAAATTGGTAAAGTAAGAAGACGTCAAGTGAGATGACAGCCAGACCCGGATGGCATCGGGCGACGTCGGTGAGTGCGCCGGAGTCACGAATTCAAAGCTACTTCCCGAGCTTCGCACATACATCGGGCCGATTGAGCCCACGTGTCCAGCGGGCGCATCCACCAGTTCTTCAAGTATTCCGACAGAAGTTAGCGAGGAAATTTGTATCGTGTCACCTCCAGAGGTTGCCACCGTTTCCGCGGAGATATCCAGAAGAGTCGGAGCGGGAATGTAACTGATGGACGTTGTACCCATTTCGTCGTAGTTCAAGCTTCCACCAGTATCGACGTATAACGCAATTCTTCCTTGGTTATTGGAGAAGTACGGTGACTCGCACGTCACCAAGGTCGACGAATGAACTTTTGCGGGCACATTTACGTCGCCAAAGTAGCACTGCACTGACCCACCAGCCACATCGAGCAAATCTTCACCACTGATAGTGACTAATTCACCACCAGAATTACTGATCAAAGTTGGGTATGCTGACACTAGAATCGGATCAGGTTGGAATAAGAACAACGAATCGGTTTCATCTTTCCCAGGTGAGGCACCTAAACTTATTTGAGCGAACCCTGGGGCGTACGCGGGCATGATACACTCAGATACATAAGGATTCGTGGAGATGGACGTGGCTGAGACGAAAAATCCAGCGACGTGACACTTAATAGAAGTTTCCATTGGGTTTTCATGGAGAATACGAACAGCAACGCCTCCACTCACGGATCCGAATGACGGATACACCGCCGAGGAAGACACTTCGACGGTTTCGTGATAGCTGAAAGGTTGTTTCACCGACGTGAACATCTCACCGAATAAACGAGCATACATGGGAATGGTACCCGCGATGTGCGCGGGAACTCGACATTCTAGACCATTCCCGGTCAGTTGTCCGATGATGGGACCAAGACTTCCGAATTTGCAAGCACAATTGTCAAATGATTGCTGATACGGATCAACTTTGTAGTAAATTATCGCAATAGACCCTCCATCTTCGTTACTTTCTTGAGGCGACACGTGTAAAGGATTATCTTCCTCCTTGATGTACTCAAAGACAATACCAGAGGACTCAAATTCATCGTCCGTGAGGCTTGTTGAACCACTTGACAGAAAACTGAGAACTGCAGAGCCAGCATCATTCGCTGGTTGCTCGATCACAACTAGAGCACTTGACACAAACTGTACCGGAGAGAATTTGGTGCTTCCAAAAACAAACTTGTTGTGCGTGACTTCGTTGAAGTGAACGCCAGTCAATTTTATTATTTCTCCTCCAGCTTCTGCGCCATCATACGGCTGCAAATTAGTAATCTGCGCATGAGGTTCATAACTGAGCTGTATTTGCGAAGAATCCCACACGCTCACGTCGTGAATTTGCACCCCAACAGCGACAAAACCGGAGCTGTGCGCTGGAGCGAGACACAAAACGAGACCGTTTGACTCCACTTTTGCAACTGCCGCGTGAAGATCGAACACGCAAGCGACTGGTAAGGTCGCTAGCGAAGAAGGCAATGTGCTCGGTGAAATCATAAGCTCCACCAAAGATCCCCCATCTAACGATACCGACGTGCGGTATGGCTCAGTGAGATCTATGTTGGCAATGTATTCGTACAGAAGTGTCGTCGCCGCATTGTCACGCTCATTCATAGCCACAGTCACTGGAACTGTCGCAGGTGAATGGGCAGGCAGGATACATTCAACTTTTTCGGATGAACCCTGCGTAAGGGAAATTCCAGAGATCGTACCAACTTTGCATGATATTACGCTCAAATCCGTGGAAAAGTCTCCATAGATGTCAACCACAGCACCGCCGGCTTCCAATCCTCGCGCAGCTGGGTGATCTGTTTCGAGTCCAGGAAGAAGAATGAAAGTTATTTGGAAATCCGCACTTTGTTCCACGTCGTTGTATACAAGTTGTAAAGCAGTGTCATCCTTGCCTTCGGGCGTCACACACACGACGAGCGCCGAAGAAATTACGTGTATAGATGACTTTGCAGTACCTGCACTTGTCGTGTAACCGCACGAAGCACTGTAATTCGTACCGCCCCAGATCATATTGGATCCCGTCACATATACCAAACTTCCCCCAATCGTTGGGAATGTGAGTGGAGTCGCTCTCATGAGTTTCGGTTTGGCAACATAATGGAACTCGAGAGCTGACGACGTAAAATCTTGCAAGTTCATAGAGACATCGATCACCGTGAATCCAGATTTAGACGCCGGAGCATTGCAAACAGTATTTGATCCGAAGATGAATGCATTCGTAGTGGTTGAACCAAACCTACACGAAAGATGACTTCCGTAGAAGTTTTCACCGAACAAAGTCACCGAGGTGCCGCCGGTAACAAAACTCGATTCTGGTATTGTCATTGATGACAACGTCGCGATCACCTTGTACTCAAATGTAGCCGCCGATTGACTCAGCTTAATTTCAAACGCAGTATTGTGATGGAACACGTTGACTGGGACTGAACCTGCGCTGTGCGCAGGAGAGACGCAAGACGCCGCATTCATGGACAACCATCGTCCAAGAACATTCGAAATGGTTCCAATCCTGAAAGCCAGTGAAACGTCGTTTCGAAACGCCAGGCCATCAAATGAAAGAATAGTACCACCTTGAGACGGCCCAGTCTTGGGAACTACCCGATGTATGACCGAGGAAGATGTGTTCATGAACTCAAACGGTAAGCCTGGAACCGACCAATCAAAGGCATTGTTTGAGACTGCAAGGTCATGGTATCCGACCTCCATGCTCGGAGATTCGCACATCACTTGCGAGGGTGAAATAAACGCTGCACGGAATGGAGCTAATGTACCGAATCGACACAAAGAAGAGGGAGAAAAGTGATCACCATACACCACGATGGCTGTCCCACCGATGGACGGGCCAGACAGCGGAAGCAAGTGATCCAGCAACACCTTCCTCGTTAAAATATCATTTGCATCGGTACTGGAGACGATGTTATTGCCGGAGCTATCGACAATTCTTATATCGTACTCGTTTACGCCGTTGTTATCTTCGGGTAACCCACAGAGAACAGAACCATCGCTGAGGACGATGCCTGGGACCAAGGCGTCACCATTTCCAAGATTGCAATACACATCTTGACCAGGAACAAATCCCGTACCAGTCACAGTTGCGGTATTATTATCGTTGTTTATAATTGTGGTCACTGACGCTTCAGTAGTATACAAGAAAGTCACCTGCGGACCATCAGCAAACATGGCGCCGAACTCGCTGACCATGCCGATGTCAAAATTCACCCAACCCTCTACGTGCGCAGGCGCTAGGCACCTATATTCATCTGCAGCGATCCATTCGCCCACGACAGGACCAATTGAGCCAAACTTACACGCGAGATCGTGTGAATCACTGAAAGAGTGCCCGGCAGCTGTGACTGTGGTACCGCCCTCGACTAAACCCATTGATGGTGATAGAGCCGTGACCACTGGAGGTGGATCAAACAAAAATTGCGGCTTCATCGCTAATTCTACTGCGGTTGCTACTACCGATACGTCCAGTGCATATGCACCTTCAAACATGCTAGGCGTTTCGCAAATCATCAACGCCGAGGAAACATGTGTTGCCGCTACGGTAGTCGTACCAAACCTACAGACAGGATTGTCTTGCAGCAAATGCTCCCCTTCTATGTGGACTAATGTTCCACCTCCTATGGCACCAACTCTGGGCGCTATTCTAGTAATTTCAATCACGTCCTTTAATTCAAGCTGCACACTGTCTGATGCAAAGACGGAATATTGGAAATCTTGACCGTTCGAGGCCACCGCAACGGAGACAAAACCGATTCCAGCTGGAGCTACGCAGGTCACAGCGTTGGTTCCCGCGAGACCTGGAACTTTATGCGAGCCAAATTTACACGCAAGCTCTGGTGTTTGCACGACACTCTGTACCGTGATAGACACATGGGAAGATCCTGCCGAAGAGACCTGGAACGGCGCGATTGCATCGACAACGAGACTCGATAGAAAAGTGAACGAGTTTGAGAATGTCACATAGTCTCGATGATTCATCGAGACGCTCAGGGGCTTAGCCGCTAAAGAAGATGCAGGCGTCGCGCACTCCAATGTATTTTCATTCTGGTAAATCGCGGAGACCTCAATTGCTCCGAAGCGACACCGCAACAAACTTGTCGGCGCAAAATTTTGTCCCGTCAGCGTCACCAACGTGCCCCCTTCGCCAGTACCGACTGCTGGACTGACGCGACTTATCGACGGCGCGCCGATATAAATGTGCTGGACGCTACTGAAAGCCTCGAAAAAGTTTGAGGAAGTCAAAGACACGTCCACAGCGACGGTTCCCTTGTCGATCGAAGGTGATTCACACTTCATCAAACCAGACGAGACGATGTGCCCAGTAGTCGTGAGGTCGCCAAATCGACAGTACTGCGACACGTGCATATCAGCACCGAATACGTCTACGATACCTCCTGAAATACCATACACAGAGTTCACGGCGTCCACCTTGGCGCCACTCACAAATTGATATCCTTTTGTTCTCAAAAAGTCTCCCGTTTCATTGTTGAGCGCGAATTCGACGTTTACGAAACCCTCCGTGTGTGACGGTGCTGTGCATTTGACCGTCTCGGCGTCTACGTAATACGCCCGAACGAACTCATTATCAAACTTGCACGTGAGCTCTGCCCCTGGTATATTCTGAACCGCTGCCAGCTGCTTACTCGAGAGCGTGACGACTTCGCCGCCGCCCACGTGTCCCGCGCTCGGATACATCCATTCCACCTCTGGAATCTCAAATCCTCGAGCGCCGCACGCGAAGCACGCCGCCACCGTGATTAGGAATAAAACCAACCAAATCGCACGCGATGGACGAAACGACCTCATATCGCTCGTCCTCATCCCGCGCGTCGTCGTCGTCCCGCTCGCGTCGCGTTCAAACCTTCTCCACCCTCGCCATCGACCGCGCGCGCGCCTCTTTCCCCATCGTCTCCGTCCAGTTCGACGTCTACGTCCTATTTCTCGCCGCCCTCAACGCGTCGAGCCGATCACCGCTGAATTCTTCGCGCACGTCCCGTCCCGTCGCGCGCACGAATTTGAACGATGCCGCCCCGATGTCCACGACGTATTTTCGTCCGCGTCCGTCCGCGCGTCCGACGCGCGCGATCGACGTCGCCCGCGCGCGTTCGATCGTCGTCGCGTCGATCGACGGATTCGTCGCGTTCGCACGCGCTCTACCGCGCGCTCTGCCGCGCGCGTCCCCCGCGCGTCCGACGCCGCGTCAATCCGCGGACCGCGGCCAAAACGGCCGAGTCACTGGCGCGCAGTCAGACGCACGATTTCCCAATCGAACCGTTTGAAGGCGCTTTTCCTCACCGAATACGACGATGGATCTTCCCTTGAGTCGAGATCGATGAGGGAAAAAAGCGCGCGGTGGTTGGTCCGTGTGCGACGTGCGCGAGGAAGACTCGCCTCGCGCGCCTCGTCGCGCGTCGCCGCGACGCCGTCCGTCTTTCACACGCGCGCGGAGTAGAGGTGCGGCGCGAACGATGCGAGCGCGCGGAACGAATGCACGACGCGGTGACCATCGATGCATCGGCGCGCGCGCGCGGACGGCGCGTCGATCGCGCGTGCAGCGCGCGCGAACCGAGCGCGCGCGATTAGGGTCACGGTGCAGCGCGATGTCGTCGACTGCGTGCGGGCGCGCGCGCGGGCGCGAGCGCGGGTGGTGCAGACGACGACGGCGCTGGGTGAAAAGTATTTCGTTCGCGCGGCGCGAGCGGTGACTGACGACGTGTGAACGCGTGAAAACGCGTGTTTCGCGAGCAGCCATGGTGACCCCGCTCATCAAGCACAAGATCGTCAAGAAGCGAACGAAGACGTTCAAGAAGTACCAGTCGGATCGGTACAAGCGCATCGCGAACGTACGTGATAGAAAACGATGCGAAATATTCGAATGGCGTCGACGCGCGCGGCGAGAGCGATGATGCGCCGCGCGACGCGCGAGGGTGGTTGAGAACGCGATGACGTCCGGGCGAGGAGGACAGACCCTAGCGCGGAAGGCGCCGCGCGCGGGTGGACACGACGGCGTCGAAAACGAACGAGAGACGATGGAATCTCGATCGAAGGCGAGATAAGACCTTGAATGAGCGCGAGACTGACCGAATGATCGCTTGTCGGCTTTGTACGATGCACAGACGTCATGGAGACGCCCGAAGGGTATTGACTCTCGCGAGCGCCGCAAGTTCAAGGGCTTGCCGCCGATGCCCAACATCGGTTACGGTTCGGCGAAGAAGACGCGACACTTGTTGCCGAACGGTTTTTTGAAGTTCGTTGTCCACAACGTCAAGGATCTCGACCTCCTTCTCATGCACAACCGCAAGTACTGCGCTGAGATTGCGCACAACGTCGCGACCCGCAACCGCGCGGCCATCGTCGAGCGCGCTCGTCAACTCAACGTGAAGGTGACGAACGCGTCTGCTCGTCTCCGCAGCGAAGAAGACGAATAAATGTCTGGGTCTTCTTAGCCAACTTAGGAGCAGTGTCAGCGAGGAGGGTGTGATATTTGGGATAGAGATTTTGTTAGAAAACGTTCAGCGAAATCAAAACAGTACTTTGAGCGCTCGCCACGCCTCGCGCAGCCTTCTCAAACGCGCTCGCCGTGCGTCTCACGCCTGATTTAGTTTTTATCTTGCTCGCAGTGTTGGCCCCGTCGCTCTGGCGACTCGGTGCGTGTCGCGCGTTCGCCTTTTGGCCGCAGAGCGCGCCGCGGCGCCAGCGAGGATGTCAGACGCCCTTGACGGCGCTGACCGCGACGCCAGCTCGACGAGTGATCGTCCCGCGGCTTCTTCCCTGGATACCGTGCTCGAACTCGAGCGTTTCGTCGATGTCGACGACGACCGCGCGGTGTTGGCAGACGATTATTCCAACGACGTCCCCGGGTCTTCCGAGCTCGATTTGACGTCTAAATACTGCCGAGACTGCCACGTCGCGAGTCAACGGTTGTATCACGTCGCTGCACTGTCGCGCGTGTGCGAACGGACGCTAGAAGACGACGTTGGGGCGTTCCCAATCGATTTAATCGCAGAGCTGGCCGAGGATGATGACGACGATGTGCGCCGAAGCGTGGCCGAGCAACTCGACCGATTCGCAGCGTGTGTGGGGAGGTTGAGCGAAAGATTAGATCACGTATGCGCGATTAAACTGCTCGGAGTGACTTTTATGTTGATAGAGGATGATCGCGAGGAGGTTGTCAGCGCCGCAGAACAAACGTGCGGCGCAGTGGCTTCGTTGCTGTCACCCGAGAAGCAACGCAGTTTGTTGCTTCCAACGTTGAAATCGTTCTCGGAGAGCGATGAAGAAGAAATTAGAATGAGTGCGGCGAAGGTGCTGGGGAGATTAGCAGCTGTTGTCGGCGTAGAGATGACGAAAAGTGATTTGCTGCCGAGTCTGTTAAATTTGGCGAGTGACGCAGAATATAGAGTTAGAGAAGCCGTCGCCTCCGCGCTGAGCGACACATTTGAGATTTTAGATGCTAACGACACGTTGGAATCGACTTTGCCGACGTTTGCGCGCTTGTCCAGGGACAGTGTATGGGCAGTCCGAGCCACATGCGCGAAGCACGTCGTGCAACTCGTCAGAGCGGTGCCGACGGACAGAATGCTCGACGTTGCTTCGGAGACTTTCGAGCCTTTGGCCAATGACGTCAGCTTCAAAGTGCGTACAGCAGCGTTGGAGCAGCTCGGGCAACTTATTTTCGCGTTGAGCTCTGTTGAGGTGCCGACTATCTTTGTGGACTACTTCACGAGCATGGCGGAGAGTTCGACAAGCAGCAGCGCGCTACAAGAAACTTGCGCATACAACCTACCAGGCGTGGTGCTCTCGTTGACATCAGCGAGATGGACAGAATTACGCCCGGCGTTTCGATTGTTAGCCGCAAGCTTGAATTGGAGAGTCCGTCGAACGTTGGGTTGTTCGCTTCACGAGATAGCGACCATCATCGGTCGAGACAACGCAGAGAAAGATTTACTACCAGTGTTGGAGAGTTTTCTAGAAGACACTGACGAAGTCAAGATCGGTGTGATTGAACATTTGAGTGAAATCTTCGCCGTCATCGGTTCGGCGTCTCGGCTTTCGCTGATCCGACTTTTGTCGACCTTTGAGTCGGAGGATGCCGAAAAGATCGGGAATTGGAGGATTCGTTTTGCGTTGGCCAAACAGATTCTCCCCGTGGCCGAATTGTTGTCTGGTGCGGCTACTGCTGAGTTTATCGTGCCAATCTTGCTCGCGTATTTAGATGACACCGCGGCCGTTGTGCGCGAGAAAACCGTCGAGATCGCTGGCAGAGTTCTCTTCAACGCGGCGAGGGAATTGTCGTGGTACTCGGAAACCATCGTGAACGCGATGTCTTCCATTAAACTACTCGCCACGAGTCACAGATGGTCCGACCGCAGAGCATACATCAACATTTGCCTCGCGCTCGCGAGAGAAGTCGAGCAACGATTCGTGGTAGATGAATTGTTACCGCTGTTGGTCATGCTCGCCGAGGATTCCGTCGCGGCGGTTCGAGTGGCTCTGAGTCACTTCTTAACCGAAGTTCTTCGACTCGATCCCACATACATTTCTCTGCCGGATATCAGCGCGGCGATCATCATACTGAAGGCTGATAGCGACCCCACGGTAGTCGCTGCGGCGCAAAGCATGAAGGCCGAAGCCGAGGCGAAGGTGAAGGACGACGCTGCGTTCACGTCCGCGCGAGACGTGCGTTTTTCCCCGACAGGCTTGTGATCCTCCATAAACTTAGTAGTAATTGATTTGTACTTTATTATGTAAGCTATGCTAGCAGTAAGCGCGTTGTTGTTCTATTTCATTCACTGATACACCCCTACCTCAGCCGCGCGAATCACGCGTTCGTGGAGCGAGTATCCCGTCTTCGTCACCGCCGCCACCGTGCCCGCTTTAGCGTCGGAACCTTCGGGTATAGGGACATTAAAAAGAGCCATGTGCGAATTGGCGTCGAACTCTTCGCCTTCGGGGTTGAACTTTGTGACACCATGCTTTTTAAATGCCGACAACAGCGTCTTCTCGGTCATCACCACGCCCTCATGAAAGCTCTTGAGCTTTGTCTTCACCTTCTCCACGTCGTTTTCATCGTCGTCTACGGTCACCGTGGCGATGGCGCGATCGAGATTATCGGCGACGTCGAGTAAATCTTTGCAGAACCCCTGAATCGCAAACTTTTTCGCATCCTCGGCTTGACGACGCGTGCGTTCGCGCAAATTTTCCATCTCCGCCATGGTTCTCAGAATCCTATCCGTCAAATCAGCCACCTTGGCGTCCTTCTCCTCCAGCTCCCCGCGAAGTCGCGAGACTTCATCTTCGCCCTCTCCATCGCCCTCGGCGTCCTCCCCACTCTCGTCCTCCGCCGTCGTCTCGTCCTCCGGTTTTCCTTCACTCGCGAATCCGCGCGCGCGCGCCCCTCCTCCGAACCCCTCCTTCCCGAGCGCCCGCGTCCACGCGCATCGCTCGCGCGCCGGCGTCTCCCACCCACCGCGCGCGCTCATCTCGCGTCTTCCCATCGCGCGATCGTCCATCGCGCGCGCGATCGTCCGCGTCGCGCCGCGCGTCGTCGTCGTCGTCGTCGTCCTCGTCGTCGTCGTCCCCATCGCGCCCATCGCGCGCGCGCCCCGCGCGAGCGCGCGTCGCGCGGCGCCGCCCGTCATCGTCGACGCGGTCGCGCGTTCCCTCGGCGCCGACGCGCGTCCGTCGCGCGCGTGTGCGGCGCGACGGACGACGGACGACGACGACGGACGATCGAATCGACCCGTCGGCACCGCCCGCCGACCCACAACCCTAGCCGAATCCCCGAATCCCCGATTCGGGGAGTCGAAACGACAGAACGAGGCCTCGAGGCTGGCGAGGATGGCGACTTCGGTGGGCGCGGGGGGAAGGTGCGCGAGCCAGGGACGCGAGGGATGCACGTTTTCGAGTCGGTGCGGACATCGAGCCGCGCGAGGACCGCAGTGCACGGGCGTCGACCGCGGGGTGGCGTACTACGAGACGGCGTTGGAACGCCTGGGGGCGACGGGGTTCGCGCGCGTCGGCGTGGCTTCGCGGGAGGCGAATTTGGACGCTTCCGTGGGGGCGGACGCGCACGGGTACGCGTTCATTCAGAGAACAGGGAGCGTGGTGCACGATCGAGCGCCCGCGCCGTACGCGGACGCGCGCGTGAAGGAGGGCGACGTCGTCGGCGTTTGTCTAAATCTCGAGATTTCAGACGCGCAAAGTTGGTTCGCGAGGATTTCACGCCGACTACGACGGCGTGACTCATCGTACATCGAGTTTTATCTCAATGGTTTTTCTCTCGGACGTGCGTTCGTAAACGAAATCACACCAGGTACGTACTATCCGTGCGTCTCGCTTTTCACGATGCCGCATCAGATTGAGCCGGCGACGGTTCGAATGAATTTCCACCCACCTTGGATCGCGCCGCCAAAGTCGCAGCTCCAGCACCGTGGGTTCGGCGAATGATACACAGCGCTCAATGCATCGATAATTACATTTCCTCCAAAGAGTCTAAAAAGAATACACCTTCGACGTCTGCTTCTCTTCGGCGAAACGTCGAGCGAATCGCTCGTTTCGTTCGACGTCGACATCGACAAATGCAGACGATACGTCTCCGTCGCCTAATCTGGATTTTCGTTCGCTAATTTGAGCCTCTAGTTCTGCCCGATGTCGGAGACTCGCTTCGGTCGCCATGCGAAGCTTCTCGTCGAGTTGACGCCTCGCGAGCTCCATGTCTTCCTCGTTTGCCCTGCGCCACGCGAGCTCTTCCTCCTTCTCCGCGCGCTTCTTCGCCTCGGCCTCGGCGATTTGTTGGCGACGACCATCAATCACATCCTTCATCAACTGTTCTCTTTGATGTGCTTCAAGTTCTTCGCGCGCTCGCAATTTTCTTTCGTGCTCCAGTCGCGCCTCCTCGACAGCCACGTCGTCTATTTCTTTGTTCGCGCGCTTCTCTGAAGTGAGCTCCTCTAGATACTTTCGGAAGAGGATCTCTTCCTCGCGTCGCCGAGCGACGAGCTCGGCGTGCTCTTTGGCATGTATGCGCTCCTCTTCCATCGCGTTTTCAACCAATCGAGCGTCGCACGCCCGTTCCTCCTCGAGCGCCGCCAACGACTCCAACTGCCGCTCTGCGTTCGAGCGAAGCAAGTCCGCGTGGACTTGGCGCTGCCTGAGCGCTTCCTCCCGCTGATTCGCGGCGTCGATCGCATTTTCTTGTTCCCATCGCGCGTTCAGTTGCGCCCGTTCGTAACGTCGCTCCTCTAAGCTTGCGAGTCTGTCATGCTCTCGCGACGACATTTGCTCAAAGAGCGCGCGCGAATGCGCTTCTCGCGCCGCTTTCAACGCCGCATCTCGTTCATCGATGCGCGCCGAATCCTCCGCGCGAAGCGCGGAAATCGTTGCATTTATTTTTTTCTCGCGCTCGGCGTGTTCCACCGCAAGGCGCCTTCGCTCTTCAACCTGCGCTTGTCGACCCATTTGCACTTCATTCGCCAAAGCCGCGCGAGCGCCGTCGCGCGCCGTCTCGTTTGACTCTTTCCACTTTTTGTAAGTCATCTCCTCCACGTGCTGTTTCCGCTCCTCCTCGCGCTTGGCCAACAATTCGCGCGCGCGCGCCTCCAATTCCATCCGTCGCGCCGCCGCGCTGACGCGTTTTCCCGCCATCTCTTCCTCGTATCGCGCCTCCTCGCTCGCCAGTTTGACTCGAAGCGCGTCTCTTCGCCGCGTCAGCGCCGCCGCCCGCTCCCGCGCTCTTCGTTCGTGTTCTCGCGCCTCGATCGATCGCGTCTCCGCCTCCGGCGCTCTCGATCGCCAATTCACGTCTTCCTGTCGCTCTCGCAGCGCCTGGGTCGCACAAACAAAAATCCACATTCGTCACTCCGGTTCGTTCGCCTCGCGCTAAGTTTAAACTGCAGTCAACGCGCGCGTGGCTGCTGATTGATTTGATTCATTCGCGTCGTCGTCCGTCGTCTCGTCGTCTGTCGATTTGGTCGCACCTCGGCGTATTCGCATCGCGCTTCGTGTTCTCTCTCGCGTCGTCGCATCCGCGCCGCGTCCTCTTCCGCGTGCGTCGGCATCGGGTCCACGTCTCTCTTCCTCGCACCGCCTCGCGTCGCGCACTGTCGCGCATCGCGACATCGCGACGTCGAATCGCGGAGACGCGATGACGACGCTCGCGGACTCGTTCCTGGCGGATCTGGACGATCTGAGCGACGACGACGCGCGCGACGGCGACGACGACGCGCGCGCGCGCGCGAACGCGAACGCGAACGATGCGACGGCGCGCGCGGGGACGACGGCGGCGGCGCGCGCGGAGGATTTGGACGACGTGGCGACGCTGACGACGACGGAGAGGTATCTCAGGGTGACGCGCGCGGTGGACGAAGCGATGGAAAGGGATGGGATGGACGGCGCGACGACGACGGCGTCGGGAAAGCGCGCGGGGGCGATCGACGAGGGCGCGGAGGCGCTCGTGGTGGAGTGCAACGCGCTCACGGTGGAGGTGGACAACGAAGTCGCCGTCGTGCATCAGTACATTAAAGACAGGTATAAGAGTAAATTCCCAGAGTTAGAGTCCTTGGTGCTGCATCCGATCGATTACGCGCGAGTGGTGAAGGCGATCGGGAACGAGATGGACATGATGGGGGTGGAATTGGACGGCGTGTTGCCGTCGGCGACCATCATGGTGGTGAGCGTCACGGGATCGACGACGTCTGGACAACCGCTGAGCGAGAGCGATTTGGAGAAGACTTTACGCGCGTGTGATCGAGCGTTAGAGCTCGATGAGGCGAAAAAGAAGATGTTCAACTACGTCGCCACGCGCATGGCGGACACGGCGCCAAATTTGAGCGCAGTATTGGGAAGCGACATCGCGGCGCAGCTCATCGGCATCGCCGGCGGCTTGCACGCTCTGTCGAAAATGCCGGCTTGTAACGTCCAAGTTTTGGGGTCTAAGAAGAAGGCGACCGCGGGCATGTCGAGTGCATCGGCTGTGCGAGCGGGAGATTTGCACGCTGGCTTCATTTACGACTGCGACATTATCCAAAAGAAGACGCCGCCCGCGTGGCGAAGCAAGGCGGCTCGTCTGATTGGCGCAAAGTGTTCGCTTATGGCGCGCGTCGATGCGTACGGGGAGTCCCCGGACGGTGCCACTGGGAAGAAGTTTGCCGAAGAAATCATGAAAAAAATTGAAAAGTGGCAGGAGCCGCCTCCCGCGCGAACGGCGAAACCTTTACCCGCGCCTGGAGTCGAGCAAAAGAAACGCCGAGGCGGTCGCCGCGCGAGAGCGCTCAAGGAAAGATACGGTCTCACGGACATGCGCAAGGCGGCGAATCGCGTGAATTTCAACGAAGTCGAAGAAGAGGTGGGATACGATGGCGAAGGTCTCGGCACGCTGGGTTCCGCCGCGGGCTCCGCCGCCGTCGCCGGCAGAATGCGACTCGCCGCGAAGGCGGCCAAGCTCATCAAGACGGATAACAAGGGCGGAAAATCCACGTTTGCTAGCACGGCTGGGACGTCCGGGATGGCATCTAGCCTGGCTTTCACGCCGGTCCAAGGAATTGAACTCGTAAATCCGAACAGAACGGCATCGGATGGTCCAGTCTCTGGCACCGACAGCGTCTTCTCCGAGCGCCGCGGCTTTTCAAACGTCGCGCGACAGCTCAAGCGATAACGAACGCACAGAGGATTACGCCTAGAGAATTGATGAATACAAAAATACAAATTCTAGTCGTCGGATGCGCCTGATATGATATCGGCGTCGTCGCAGAGCTCGCGCTCCCGGCGCGACGACGCGTCACGGCTCGGCGCGTTCCGCGCGACTCGTTTCCATCCCCGCGTCGCGGTTAAAGCTCCACGCGCGCGGTTTCCCTCTCCTGCCCCGGTCTATAAAAGCCTCGCTCGTTCAAATACGTCTCCACGCGCTCCACCGTCCACTCGCTCGTCAGTTTCGCCGTCTCCACGTTGTTCCCGCGTTCGTCTTGCATGTGCAGCGACGGCGGGTGTCCCGGCGTCCACGTCACGCCCACGCGTTCGCCGTACCCCCCGACCTCGACGACTTCCTTCAGGAACGTCTTGATCTCCGGGAGGCGGTTCAATTTTCATCCCGGGCACGATTGGAATTGCGCCCGCGCGAACGCGCCTTCGCCCGCGGTCCCGCGCGCGACGCGCGCGAGCGCGACGCACGCGGCGACGACGCGCGCGGCGACGACGCGACGCGCGGGACGACGACGCGTCGTCGTTCGCGTCGTCGTCGCCGTCGACGTCATCGCCGAACGCGCGACGCGCGATGTCGCATCGTCGCGACGTCGACGTCCCGCAGACGCTCGAGCGCGCGTTATCCGCATCGGCGTCGCGGCATCGCGCGACGCGGACGCGAGGTGCGATGATGCGCGCGACGACGACGACGACGACGACGACGACGACGACGACGACGACGACGCGCGCGAAGACGCGCGCGACCACGCGCGCGACGCGACGCGCGCACGTCGCGCGCGCGAACGCATCGCCCGACGGGGACGCAACCAAAGCCGCGTGCTCGGGGTCGTGCGACTCGTGCGGGCTGGCGAAGGAGAAGATGCAGTGCGATGGGAGCGGGCGAATCCAGGGCGGGATGGGGGCGATCCCGCTGTTCGCGTGGTGGCCGATCAAGGCGTACAGACCGTGCCCGGGATTGATCGATAACGGGGGGGTGTACACGCGAAAAGGCCAAGACGTGAACGCGATTTTGTGGGGGGAATCGGGGAAGGATTAATCGTGTTTTGCCTAGGGAACTATCGTGTTACAACAACAACAACATCGACAAGATATATCGCTAATGTATCGCTAATTTAAAGCTGCGCGTTTTCGTCGTCTCCGATCGCTGCGGAGTCGACGTCGCCTTGTTCCACGAGACGCGCGAAGCCGACGTCTCGCGCGCCGGCGCGACCGGCGCCGCCCATGTTTTGTCGAGCCGCACCCGCCAATGATTCCTCTATCACGATCCCTTGAGTCTCGGGTAATGTAAGCGTTGTTAAGCACGCTGATGCGGCGACGAGACCGAGAACGACGGGAGGAATCGCCGCACTGATAGTTTGCGCGAGAATAATCCCAGGCGCGATGATGCCGCCGACGCGAGCGGCGAGCGAACACGTTCCCAGGCAAGCCGATCGTACGATGGTGGGAAACAACTCAGTGGTGTACAAGTAAATCATGTTGAACGATCCAGCGATTCCGAACCGCCCAATCATCGACACGAAAACCTGAGACGAACCGCTAAACATCGAGCTCGAGAAAACACCCACGGCGGCGGTCCCCATAAGCACGAGCAGCGTCATTCTTCGTCCGAGTCTGTCGACGTATATTTGCGCAAAAACGTGCGAAGGAAACTCAACGATGCCACTGATGAACGTGTTCATGTATACCGACCCACTCAAAGCATCAACGTTGAGTGATAACCCGTAATACACCATACTCGTGACGCAGAAAATGTACGCCATGGCGACGAGTCGCTGTCGCAACACCGGATACGGGAGCACCGCGGTGACGTTCAAACCTTTCACCACGCGAGTTTGCTTCAGCGGCGGCAGTCGACCAGTAAATTTCGGGTTCCCTCTTGCGAGGTGAGTCATCACTTCGTGTGCCTTGTCAGCCTTCCCAGTTGCCAAATACCAACGAGGAGACTCCCACAGAAATTTGGACGATAGCGCGACGTACGCCAATCCGCTGAGTCCACAAAATGTGGAAAAATTCCTCCACTTTGGCATCGTATACGCCACCGGGGCCATCAGCGCGATCCCTCCGGACCAAAAGTATTGCGTTGAGATCCCAAGGACGGCTCGCCACTTTATTCCGAGCACCTCAGTGCACAGGACGTAGCTCGCCACGCCGAGCCCGCCGCAACCGAATCCACGCAGCATCGTGCACCAAAAGTACGTCCAGTAACCACCCGCCATCGCCCCGAGCATAGCGCCCGCGCTCGCCAACGCGGTGGAGACGTATAGGCCGAATATGCGCCCTTTGCTATCGGCGATCTGGCCCAAAATTCCAGCCCCCATCAAGAAACCGACAAAGAAAATAGAATTCGCGAGTTGCACCTTGTACTCGTGCGCGCACACCAAGTCCCACTCCGATACGATTGAACTCTTCGCGTCTACCCACGTCCAGAGCTCTCTGTCCATGGCGCATATATTTAATAATTTTCCACTGTCCCCGTCCAAGCATCCGTTCTCCGTCGCGCACTTCCAATCAACCTCGCGCGCCGTGAACACCGACGTCAGCGTGAGAAACGCCGCCGGGAGCCACGCGACGGAGCTCAGCGCGAACTGCGCGAGCTGCGTGTGATTCGCCTGTCCGATGCGTTCGTCGAACAATTCATCAATCGTGCGTTCGTTTCCCTCGTCACCGCAACCACCGTCGTCGTCGTTCGCGAGCGTCGTCCCCGCGCCCTCGTCGTCGCGTCCTCGTCGTCGCTCCGCCGCGTCCGCGTCCCACGTCGCCGCGACGTCGAGCTCGACGTCGACGTCGTCGACGCTCGCGCGCATCGTCGTCGTCGTCGTCGTCGTTCGCGTTATCGAGACGACGCGCGAATCGGGTCCCGGCACGGCGACGCGACGCGTCGCGCGTTGACGCGCGCCGAGAAGATTTGATTGATGGATTTCGATTTCGATTTCGATTTCGATGTCCGCCGTAACCGTCGCGACCGCTGTGGGGGTAAAAGTAAAAAAGCGCGCGACGGCCCGATGACGCGACTTTTTACCGCACTCGACGACGGACGACGGACGACGACGGACGACGACGATGTTGAGTCGAGCGGTGACGACGAGCGCGCGACGATGCCGCGCGTTGGCGTCGTCGCGCGCACCGACGCGCGCGTTCGTGAGCGCCAAGCTTCCCGATTTGGACTACGACTTCAGCGCGCTCGAGCCGGTGATTTGCGCAGAGATCATGGAGATTCATCACCAAAAGCACCACAATACCTACGTCACGAACTTTAACATCGCGCAAGAGAAGTACGCGGAAGCGGAAGCGAAGGGTGATTACGCGGGGATGATCGCGATGCAGCCGGCGATCAAATTCAACGGCGGCGGACACGTGAACCACGCGCTGTTCTGGAAGTGCCTGACGCCGCCGAAGGACTACGCGCTTCCCGAGGGCGAACTGCTGAAGATGATCGAGCGCGACTTTGGATCGTTAAACGCGATGCAAGATAAATTTACGGCAGCCACAGTGGCCGTGCAAGGCTCTGGTTGGGGCTGGTTGGGCTACGACAAGGCGAACAAGAAGCTCGCCGTGACGACGACGGCAAACCAAGACGTCTGCTTGAGCACGGGACTGACCCCGATCCTCGGTGTCGATACCTGGGAGCACGCTTACTATTTACAGTACAAGAATCTTCGCCCGGATTACGTCAAAAACCTGTGGAAGATCATCAACTGGAAGGTATGGGACATCGGCGAATCGAGGCGAACACACCAGGGCGCCGCGAAGCCGTAGACTGACGAAATCGCGACAACTTTTCTCATCCCTCGCAGAATGTCGGTGAAAACCTTAAGAGCGCAATGTAAACAAACTTAACAAAACATTTCCTCATAAATTACTCTTCTTTCATTATTATTGGCTTGCTTGTGCATCAATCAGGCTACGAGATACAGAGCGCGCTGATAAAATCTGTGTTGCTATGCTATGCGCGCCTCGACCTCAGTCCATGCGTTGCTCTTCCTCATCCGTGCTGACGTCCTCGGCAGCTTCTTCATCGATTTCTTCCAACTCGATGTCTTGTTCGCCCTCGGCTTCCATGATCACCTTCACGCACTCTTCCCGCTCGTTGTGCATCGCTTCGTCCAGCGGCGTTCTGCCGGCTTGATTGCAAACGCTCGCGCTCCCTCCTTTGTCCAGGAGCAGTTGCACGATATTGGCGTGACCGTTCAGACACGCCCAGTGCATGGCCGTGCTACCCTGATCGTTCGTCTTGTTCACGTCCGCGCCGTACTCGAGAAAGAGCGATACAATTTCCACATGCCCATTCGCGGCGGCGAACAAAAGTCCGTCGTACGCGTCCGCGAGCGCGCCTTGGTCCAAGTACGCCCGACACTCGTCGAACTCACCGTAACGCGCCGCATCGGCCAACGCCTCGCTCAATTCTTCCGCCGTCGACATCGGAAACGCGCGCGCCGGCGAATGCGAAAGCGCAGTTTCCATCGCCGCCGACGCGAACTCCCGTGTGGCGCCAATCTCGCAGGTCTTCGCAGAGTCGTTATTCACCAGCGTCCACGATGAGCGCCTCGGCGCGCGTCGGGCGATCGACGCGCGCGATGGAGACGAAATCAAAGCCAAACTTCATCGTCGGCTTCGCGTATTTACTCGGTGCGTCACGACGACGACGGCTGCGAGAACCGTCGCGCGCGATGCGCGTCAAACGACACCAACGACATCGTACGCGCTCGACGCGACTCGCGTCGCGACTCGACTGACGACGAGGTTTTCATCGCGAAGCGACGCAACTCACGTCGAAACTTTTACCGTTCTTCATCAACACCCTGGTGGCCCGCCGACTCACGCCGGAGGAGTTCGGCGTTCCAACCGTGCACTTTTATCTGCTGTCCACGGCGATTCTCACCACCCGCGAAGGCTTTCGTCGAGCACTGATGAGAGATTCCGTGAAGGACGCCTCGCTCGGGTACGCCTGGCTCGTACTTCCGATCGGTGGCTTTCTTTCCATCGTCATTCCTCTGGGCGTGATTTGGTCGCAAAACATATCCACCCGCGAACCGTACGGCTTGGCGCTACTCTACTACGGCGCCGCAGCGTTCATCGAACTGTGCGCGGAGCCATATTACATTCGAGCGATGCGAATGTCGGCGTTCAAGCTGAGACTATTCGCAGAAACCACGTCCACGGTCCTTAGAAGTGTCTTGACGTACGCGCTGGTTTCAGCGAACCAAAACAACGTCGTCATGGCGTTTGCGTACTCGCAGGTGAGAGTTAATTTTATTTCACGCGGGAATTAAATCACACCGCATCGTACCGCGACTGACGAGAATTTCGTGGTGCAGTTGCTGTACGCCATATCAATGGCGGTGATATACGTATGTGCTACGACGAAAGCGCCGGAGAAGTCGATGTTGAGAGATGGTGCAACAGTGAAATTAATTGGTATTTTTTCTCTTCAGGTGAGTGATTTCTCGTGCACAAAACGCGTCTCGACTCACGATCACACATACGCAGGCTGTGTGGAAGCTCGTTTTGGCGGAAGGAGAAAAGGCTGCTCTTATAGCCGTCGCCGCTGCGGATGAAGTCGGCGTCTACGGCCTCGTGGCTTCCCTCGGGTGAGTTGGAACTATTTCGATAATTAATTAATTGTCGACTAAATATTTTGAAACAGCGCGGCATTCGCACGATTGGTGCTACAACCTTTTGAAGAGGCGGCGTTTGTTATTTTCACGCGCAGTGTCTCTTCGAAGTCGCAATCATCGAAGGAAAAGGAAGTCTTCAATGCATTATTACGCGTAGCAATTATTTTCGGGAGCACGGCGGTGAGTGTGTGATCTTACGCGAGCCTGTCGTCTTTGAACGAGCGGAACTGACTCACTTACGCTAACAGGCATTCATGGGACCTCATTTCTCGTGGTTAGCGCTGAGGTGAGTCGCTTTGGCGTCAGCTTTTGAGGTGTTGTATTTAATTATTTCGGTTCGTCGACAGAATTTTATATGGTGAACGGTGGGCAAACCAGCATTTCGCGTCTGAAACGCTCGGTTTCTACGCCATTTTGATTCTACCACTTGCGGTAAGTATTGCGTCGCGCGTGCTACGGTGGCAATTGGTTTCTCAACGCGCATGCGTGGGAATTAATTATTTATGCGTTCTCGTGGGCGTGAATTATTTCATTAACTCTGACTTGTCGCTGCTTCGCAGGTGAACGGTATCACGGAGGCTTTCGCCCACGCGGTGATGGTAAGTGATCATTTATAGCATTTCATTGCGTTTGACTGATTTACGACCGTTACACAGTCCTCGTCCGAATTAAGCTCGTCTAATATTTGGCTTCTCGTGTGTTCTTTCGTCAATGTGGTACGTGCTCACTCTTTGCTACGGCTAGCCATCCGACTAATTTGATGAATTAGGGCGGTACTTTGATGCTTCAGCGTAGACTTGGGCCAGTTGCCTTGCTCGTGGCGAACGCTTTGAGCATGATCGTCCGAATCACGTTCACGAGCTCGTATATACGCAAGCGCTTTGCGAGCCAAAAGGCAAATGCACGCTTGAAGTTCCTCTCAAAAACATATCTTTCGGTACGTATGATGCGGCGCGAACCACTCAATCTATAACACTGAACCACTTTACGCGCAGGCCTTGGTCATTTTCTCGATCGTTGCCAGGCTCTCGGACCAGGCGTTACGTCGTGACCCGAGCGCCCTCGGTTTACTAGCGCACACTGGGTGCGGGGCGATAATACTCGCCATTCTCCTCGTCACGCTCTACTTTTACGAGCGCGATGCGTTCTTGTACTTATCGAGACATGATAAAAGCGATTAGCGCCTTCTCATGTCTTCAAACGTAGCGCATTGTGAAATTCATCGTTTTCACACTGCACGAGCCTTGAACGATTTCTGACGAAGCCCCAGCCCAGCGCATCTCTGTCTGACCTAGATCACTGCTTCGCCGCAGTCTGTGACGCTACGCCGCCGGCGAAGACGCGCGTGAGCGCGTATTTGGTTTAATACGTACACGTAGACGCAAAGCGCAACGCTTTCGCGCCTCTTAGTGCAACCCACGCGCGGCGATCGACTTGAGAACGACGCCATGAACTTTGCCCGTCGTGCCGTTTGCACGGCTGTACGAGGTGCGCAGCGCACGTCGGTGCGCTCTTACGGTGCGGGTCCACCGGGAGGATACTTCGCGGAGGGTACGCAAACGGGCCGGAACGGTTACCTGTTCGGCGAAACTCCGCCGGCACCGGGCAAGCGGAGAGTTTGGGAAGACTGGGAGGCGCCGTGGTACGGTGCACTCACCCTCGCCACCGCCATTCTCTGCGTTGGTCTCCAAGCCAAGCCTGACACGAGGATGACGTCTTGGGCTAGGGAGGAAGCCGCGCGCCGGTTGGAAGCGGAAAAGTAGAGTCGCTTTCGCGCGCAAAACTTAGTCGAGTAGCCAAGCGTTCGGCATTGACAACCCAACGCGTTGTAAATTGTTTTGTAGAGCTTCAATCGAGTCGTCTTCCGGTCTTTTTGGCCATGCTGCTATGTGATTTTGCAAATCGCTAATCGTTATCTAGTAAAATACCTATCGTCGATACCTCGATCTCTTGAAGTTGACGTAGAGGTGGAAGATGCCGCGCTCAAACGTGCATCGGAATCCTCGCTTGTGGCTGTATTCCCATTCCTTGTTCACGATCTTGAACGCGATATCCTCGTACGGTGGGCCCGCGGTGATTTTGAGCAAACACGTTTCGGCATTTGGCGAACCGTCGGGCTCGATTTTGTAAGAAGGCGCCTTGGTGGTGTCGATGAGGTCCGGGTAGAAGATGTTGAACTTGTACCCCTGCACAATCTTTGGAGGCGGATTTGACGAGTCATAGTGCGTTTGGTTGTACTTGTTCCACGAGTAGCCTGTGTGAACGCGATTGAAATACTTAGGCTTGCGTGGACGATATTTATCGTGCCACCAGTACGCCTGAGATTCCAACGCAACCTCGGCGGAGAAGTTTGCGTCGCCGTCTTCCGTGGCGCCCATCATGCGCTCGACCAAGTCTTTCGCTTTCTTATCCGCTTGCTTTTCGATGTCTTTAAAATCAGTCGTTCCAGTGATCAAATTGGCGAGGACACCAGTGTTGTGATGTGCGCCTCCCGCCTTTTTGAATGCGTTGTAAACATCTTCCTCTGTCTTACCTCGAAGCACCCGGTTCTCAGAGGTCACCTTTTTGAAGCGCGACATGCTCTTGATGCGTTCTTCCTCGCGAAAGCGAGTGAGATTGGCTTCTTCTTGGTCAATGTCGATTATTTCGATCCCATCCTCTACCTCTTGCAATCGCATCGGGGATAAAGAAGGATCAAACTCTGCCAACGCCGTGCGCTCCGGCTCGTCACCCGTGTCGTCCCACTCTCCACCATCGCGAGCATCATCGTCCGCTGTATGCTTTCCAAAGTCATCACCGAGCAAATCATCGTCGTCGTCATCTTCTTCAGCTGGTGCGGCGGTGACAAGCGATCGTGCCCGACCACCGTCTTCAATTTCTTCGCGCTCAAACTTGACCTTGAGCTCTTTGTGCGTCTCCTCGACAATCGCTCGCTTTTTGGCAAGTTTAACCCGCTGCAAAACCGCACCCCAGTATTCCACTTCACTCGCATCCGGGCCTTCAATTTGTTCGGAGATCTCACTCTCGAGCTCGGCTAATTCCGACGCAGATTTGCCGCCAACGATTTCTACGACGTCTTCGTCGATGTCGGCGTGCAAGCCCGTCGCCTCCGCGCGTTCGGACGTTTGCCCTCGCACCCGCGCGAGCTCGATCTCTGCGTTCTTCCGGTGTTCGTTCATCTCTTCCTCCGTCAACCCGATCAAAGCACTCCAAAATTCTCGCCTTTGCGCATTCTTCGTGTCGAGCTCGCGCAATTCTTCTAACTCCTTCCTCGTCTCCCCGAGCTCGTGCGCCGTCAACCCTTTCAACACCGTGAGCGGGTTCACGAACGCATCGAACTCGACGTACGATTCCGCGAACACATTCCTGGAGATTAAATCGATCGCCTTCGCCCGCCCCTCCTTTATTCGTATGTCCGCTCGCACCTTGGCTTGCCGCAGGTGAAACTCGTTCTCCTTCTCCTCCAGCGCTTTCGCCTCTCCCTCGGCGCGCGATCGCTTGTGCGCGTCCATGGTCGCCAGCACGCTCGGTTGCCGTCTCGTCCAATCGCCTCCGTCGTCCGACGTCTTGGACTTGCGCCAATCCTCCGCCGTCGACCCCGCCGTCGACGCCCCGGCGCCGAAACGCGGTCGCCCCGCATCGTTCGCGGGCGGTGGCGGCACATCCTCCATGCGGCCGACGCGCCACGGGCGCGCGCGGGCTCTGCGTCGGCGCGCGGTCGCGGGGTCGTTGTCGTTGTCGTCGTTCTTTTCTTTTCTTCGCCCCGACCCGGCGGTTCGTCGCACGCGCGCGGAGTCCGGGACGCCGCAGACGTCGCGCGCGACGCAATCACGTCGCCCCGCCGCGCGGCGGTCGGGCGGTCGGGCGGTCGGGCTTTGAACACCCTCCGCGCGCGGGTCGGCACGTCGTCGCGCGTCGCGTCGGCGCGCGAAGTCGGCGCGAAGTCAGCGCGCGTCTCGCGACGAAACCGATGGTGACGGAAAGGACGCCGACGCGACGGACGCGACGGACGCGACGGACGACGACGACGACGACGACGACGACGACGACGACGGCGACGCGAAGGCGGACGCGATGGGCGGCGTGCGGGGCGATCGGGATTTTGACGTTTTTGACGACGCTCTTGGGGGCGAACGGAGAGCCGGAGTGCCAAGAACGAAGCGAAACGCGCGCGGTGGACGTAGAACTCGACACCGGGGCGTGGCAAACGATCGTCACGGGAGGGCTTGCGCTGTTCGGGGGGGACGTGGAGGCGAACGCGACGCTCGGGCCGTGGACGATTGGGGGGGCGAGCGCGGACGCCTACGGATGCGCGATCGGTAGCGTGGGAGACGATTTCACGGGTAAAGATGTCTTGGTCGTGAAGCGAGGGGAGTGTGAGTTCTACGAGAAGGCTAGGGTGGCGCAAGACGTCGGAGCAAAGGCGGTCTTTGTGGTGAGCGATGGGGAAGACTTCACCGCGATGACGTGCAACGAGGATCAGAAACTGGATGTCGTGACCGTTTTAGTGACGGGAACGACTGGACAGGCGATCCTCGATGCCACCACGGAAGTGGGCGCGACGATTACGATCGCACGCTCCGACGCACTGCCGAGACAGTTTGATTTCTTGGCCTCTGCGGCTCTCGTTGCGTTGGCCCTCGCTACCATCGCCCTCGGTGGAAGGTGGTCGTTGAAGGACAAACGAGCCGTCGTGAGCTCAAAACGTGATGATGATGACATCGACGTTAGTAGTGACGGAGGAGAAGCCCATGAGGGCATCGAGATAAACGAGTACAGCGCGTTTTGGTTCGTCATCATGGCGTCAGCGGTCTTACTCATCTTGTTTTATTCCATGCAACATTGGGTATTCGTGGTGATGAGACTGGTGTTTTCTTTCGCTTCCTTCCAAGGATTGTACGTGATATGTTTCGAGGCGTTGATGTCGAGACGAAAGTCGACCTCGAGGGATTCAAGAGTGCTGTTGCCCATCGTCGGCTCAGTTCACCTTTTGGCCATTCCGGCGGCTGTATTCGCTGGCTTAATCGTTGCCACGTGGCTTATATTCCGGCAAGCCACGTGGGCTTGGATGTTGCAGGATATCATGGGTTTGTCATTCTTGGTAAACGTGTTGCGTTTGGTGCATCTGCCCAACTTCAAGGTGGCCACCATACTTTTATGTTGCGCGATGTTGTACGACATCTTCTGGGTCTACGTTCAGCCACATTTGTTCGGTAAGAAGAGCGTGATGGTCGCCGTTGCGCGCGGCGGAGATGAAGGTGAAAGTTTACCGATGCTATTTTTATTCCCGAGAGCTTCAAGTCCAGGGGATTTCTCCATGCTGGGGTACGGCGACGTCATCCTTCCCGGTTTACTCATCGTGCACAACTTGTTGTTTGACAACAGAAAGCGCGATTTTTCGGATACCAGGTACTATTACTTCTTCTGGAGTATGGTTGCATACGTTGTCGGGATGTGCTTGACGTTCACGGCGCTTTATTTTGAGGTTGGAGGCCAAGGTGGACAACCAGCGTTGACGTATTTAGTTCCCACCGTCGTCGGGACGACGGGAATTTTAGCGTGGAAGCACGACGATTTATCAGACATGTGGTACGGTGTCGACGATGATTACTCGGCATTACCATCGGAGTCCCAATCTATATTGTAAAAAGTAAGATAGTTGCGTAGAAACAACCGCACCACTCCACGCGCTCGTGAACGCCTCTCGCGCAGAGAACCCGCATTGTGCCGCTCGTTCGTGCCGTAACCGGGATCTCGCGCGGTAATGCGTGATGAATAGAGACAAAGCGCGACAAGGTCTTAGAGCACCGACTCTGGGCGGTGCGACGAAAGAAGATACCCCCATTGCGCGTCGCGTCGCGTTCCTCCGCGAAGCCGCCCAAGCGTACGTCGAAGACATTCCCGAATTGTCGGCGTGGTTGAGCATGTCAGCGACTACTTTAGCGCGAGAAAACGAGCTATCGCGAACGCAAATAAACGCATACGGGTCTTGTCCGGCGTGTGGCTTACCCAAAGACTCTGAAGAGATCAGTTGTCGACTGTGTGGTTCTCTGCTGAAGAAGAAACAACGCCGTGCGACCAAGGATAGTAGACGAGCGCACGGGAGTAGTTAAAGTACTTGTTTAGGGACATATGTATGAAAAGTAGACGATGCATAGTATCACATATTTCATGTTCGGCACGTATCAAATACCGATCTAAGCGAACGAAACGCCTTTCAAAATTGCCGCACCAGAGCTGGGCAGCGTTGCGAAGAGCGTCGTCGCCATATTGTCAGCAGAAATAAGGCCCGCAGCGATGCGAGAAGAGTAGAAAGACTCGTGCACCGCTTTCAGAACACTCTCTACCGCATCCTTGGCGACAATTGCTACGGCACAACCGCCCCAACCAGCACCAGTAAGACGCGCGCCCAGAGCACCCGCCGCTCTAAATGCATCCACGAGTTCATCCAGCTCCGCGCAAGAGCACTCGTACAGGGCTCTACAAGATTCGTGGCTACCATTCATGTACACGCCCAGCTCCGTTGGGTCGACCTTCATCGCGCACGCCGCAGCGAACAAGTGCACACGACCGGCCTCGGAGTAGACGTGCAACGTCCGCGCCAGAAGCTTATATCCCTTCTCGTTGTGACTCAAGACCAACTTCGACGCTGGTGAAGAGAAGACGTCCATGAATGCTTCTACTCCTATGAGTTCTTCAATCTCTCTTGCATCGTAGTATCCCTCGTGCAAATGTTCCTCGGCCGCAGCCTTAGCGGCAGACATGGAGCCGACAAAGTCTTCGATTTCCTTGAGCGTCTCTATTTTTGACGCTTCTTCCGCGTTCATACCTAGCTTTAAACCTAAAATAATCGCCGCAAGACGGCACTCTACGACGCGCAAATTATAGCGCTCGTGTGCGGTCTCCGCTTTGTTGCTCACTGCGAGGCAGTTGCCTATGATGAACGCCGCTTCCTCCGGAAGGTTGACGTCGTTGGTGCTTATGGGATTGAAATCGACCAATTTTGCCACACCAGCTTCGCCCATGATGGAAATAGCTTGATCCATACCCCCCGACTGCGTTCCTGAGTATCGTTCGCACTTGCACGTGAAGTCAGCAATTTCACCTTGAGTGAAATTCAATCCTAGCGCGTGCATCACCGCCACCGCCACGGCGCAGCACAACGCCGAGGACGAACTCAAACCGCTTCCAGTGGGTACCGTGCCGTCGACGATGATGTCCAACCCAACGGGGGCGGGTGATGCCTTATCGCTCTCTTTCAAGAAATCGAACACCCCCTTGTAGCCGCACATGACGTAATTCGTCCAGTGCAAAGACGCCGCGTCCACGTCTTGTTCGGGCGAGCTCTCGAATGTCTTCGGCGTGTACTTTTCGTTCGTGTTCCCGACCGCGATCTTCCCCGAACTCGCATTCACGGAGATGGCGACGATAGTGTCGAGCCCGATCGCCATCGGCAGCACGGAGTACCCCTCGTAATCGATGTGTTCGCCGATTAAATTCACTCGTCCCGGCGACCTCGCGAACGCGTCCGGCTCGCGTCCGTACGCCTTCACGAACGCATCGCGCACCGTCGCGTACCGCGCGCGCGTGTGCGTCTCCAGCGACGCGGCGTCATATATCTCTTCTAACGAGCTCACCACTCGCACCTCATCATCCGTCCCCATGCTCGCCGTCTCGCGCGCGCGATTGCGACGGCACGCGGCGCGTCGCGCGCGCTCGGCGCCAACGCGTCCGTCGCGCGCGGTGCCGTTTTCATTTTTACGTTTGCCGCGTCGGCTGTTTTTTACGCATTCAACGACACGATACCGCCATCAAGCGCACACCAGGGTTCAACCTCGCCCCTCCAGACGCGCTGAAAATCCCGCGTCGCCGTCTTCGAATGCCGACCGCCGACCGAGGCGCGGGCGAAACGAGTGACGGAGGACGTTCGAGGCGACGCGACGCGACGCGACCGCGCGCGCCGCACAGTTGCTCGCACGACCGCGTCGGGCGCACGGAGCGAAGCGATCTGACTCGTGAACGACGAACGCGTCGACGAACGCGAACGGCGCGAGCGCGGACGATCGAGCGCGAGCGCGATCGTCGTCGAAGCGCGCGCGAATTCGCGCTTGGAACGACTGGATCCCACGCTCGAGCGATCTTGGGGGGATTTAAGGCGCGAGTTTGAGGCGCTTTAGGACGCAAATTCACAGCGTCACGGAGGAGGTCGATATCGGTCACGTCGCATCGCGCGCGTTCGCATCGCACGTCAGTCGCGACCGAACACGGACGTCGGATCGTCAACCGCACATCATCTTGATTTCGGCTCGGCGACCATGGCGAAGAGTGCCGAGGTCGTTCTATCCGCTCTCGATGAGTCCATCAAGACGGCTAGCGTGAGCGAATTGGCGAAAATGGGCATCACAATCGAGGGTCTGAGCGATGATATGGACGCGAAGGAGCGTGAGAAACTGTTGAGGATGTACCGACGCAAGATCGCGAATCGCGAGTCTGCCAAGCGTTCAAAGATTAGGAAGAAGGCTGAGGACGCAAAACTGCTCTCCGCCGCAGAGACTCTGCTGCAGGACAGTGCCAGCATGCGTAAAACGATCACGGACTTGCAGAAGAAGGTCGACACATTGTACGCCGAAAACGTCAAGCTTCGGATGAAATTGGGCGAGAAAGTTTCGGAAGACACCGGGCCTTCGATGAAACCGGTCAACCTGCCTCCTGAAGTGGAACCACCGAGTCTGGTCATGAAAGAAGCTCGAAAGAAAAAGCGGGGCATGCTCAAATCAATGTCTGATTCGTCCATCGCCACTACTTTTGAAGAAGAGACTCGCGCTTTGCCCATAGAAGAACCTTCAAAAGTGACGAAGCGCGCCAAAGGCAAGCGTGCCACCATCGAGCCCAACCCTCTATTGACGCAAGACCAACTTAATTACCTCAACCACCCAGATGACTCTGGATATGTTCTTCAAAGCTTCTTGATGAATGATTCCAATCGTCCTGGAACTGACTCTCCTTTTTTCACAGACAACTATGCGATGTACGACTTTCAAGACGGCGAAGTTGTCGATGACGGTGTTCCTTTCTTCTGACGATTGATGAACGAAGACTTCCATCATTCCATGTTATTTCCATGTTTCTGTAAAAAACTACGGGGAATTCGTCAAATATTCTGAACAAGAGAGAGATTCTGACGCCCCGTGGCAATAAATCTGCTTTGTAAACTAAAACAGTGCACGCCAAAAAATCAAGAGCTCACTCGCGTAATTTTTGTTCTTGTCTTTCATAATTTTACATGGCACTACAGGTAAGTGCTAATCCCTCACCGGCTGGGTGGTTCTCGCGCATCCCTCGCCTCCTTGCATGTCGATACGTATCCCTCGCGCGCGCTTTCGCGTGCGCAAGTGAAAAGGTGTTGACAGGGACCCCGCGCTCGGCGATATGCGGGAGTTGCGCACTTTGTGTGTGTATGTTCATTCACAAATTATTTATACTAGATGCGATCGTTCGGGATAAAGACAAGAGACTAAAGTGTGACGGATTTACTTGTTCAAGCGAGTACTGAGAACATCCATGACAGCACTGAAGTCGTCTTTGACGACGACCGGCGGGTTGGCGTATCTCGATTCGAGCCCCTCGAGCCTCTTCTCATGGTACGCAACCTTGCTGTGAGTAAACTTCAAGCCATGAGCGGTACTGATGACAACAGTGCGATCACTCGGCGCGATCACTTGTTGCTCACGAAGCTTTTTGAGCGCAGCGAGCGCGACGCCAGTGTGCGGGCAGTTAAACATACCCGTCAAATCGGCTTCCGCGGCAGCATCCATCATTTCCTCTTCCGTCGCCTCCTCAACGATACCGTTCGTTTCCGTGAGCGCATAAATCGCGCGATCGATGGAAACAGGATCACCGATTTGGATCGCGGACGCGAAAGTCGGCTCAGCCTTGACGGCTTCGAACTTATCCCAACCCTTCTTGTAGGCGCGGTACAACGGGTTGGCGTTCGCCGCTTGCGCAACGACCATGCGCGGCAGTCTGTCGACGAGACCAAGGTCCTTGCACATCTTGAACCCCTTGAAGAAAGCGTAGACATTGCCGAGGTTGCCACCCGGGATGATGACGTAATCAGGAACTTCCCAGTTGAACTGTTGGCAGATTTCAATCGCCGCCGTCTTTTGACCTTCGAGGCGCAAAGAGTTCAGAGAGTTCGCCAAGTAGATCGGAAGTTCCGCGGTGACTTCGCGAATGAGACGCATGCATCCGTCAAAATCGGTGTCAATAGAAAGCACAAGCGCGCCGTTGGCGATCGGCTGGACAAGTTGTGCAACAGAGATCTTGTCTGCCGGAAGGAAGACTATGGATGGGATACCCGCAGCGGCCGCGTACGCGCTCAACGCGGCGGAAGTATCACCAGTGGACGCACAGCCGACGGCGGAAAGAGGCTTACCCATCTTACGCATGCGGTTGACTTGGGACACTAACGCGGTCATACCAAGATCCTTGAAAGACCCAGTGTGGGAGTTACCGCACTGCTTCACCCAGAGGTCGCTCATGCCCAGGTACTCTCGTCCGTACCGTTCGGCCCAGAACAAGTTGGAGTTACCTTCGAACATGGACACGATGTCTTCATCGGCGATCCCTGGGAGAACCCACTCCTTCTTACTCCACACCCCAGAACCGTACGGCCACGTAGTCTTGCCAACGCGCTCGTCAAACAACGCCTTCCAATATTCCGGAGGATAGATCGCGAGCGCCTCCATGTCGTGCGTCACGTCGAGCAAGCCACCAGATTTACTTCTGTAAATGACCTCATCCAAGGAATACTCTTCACTCGCATCGCCCGCGAACGGCGTAAACTTCGCGCTGAACAAGTTGGCCTTTTCCAAAGGTTTGTTTTCCCGCGCCGCGGCTTTCCCCAGGTCGGCGTCCGCGTTCGCGCGCACCCCAGCGCGCGCAGAGCGCCCGGCGCGCCCTTCCGCAGCGCGTGTGCGCTGCACAACCTTCGTCTGCGTCACCGCATTTCGTTGCGACAGCATAACGCTCGTCGAGATCGTCGACATCGCCACACAATTCCACGTAGGGTCGCTCGTCCGCTTTGAACCTTCTCGCGCGCGTTAGTGCGCGTCTCTGCGACTCGCGTTCGCGGGTTTCTCTCCGCGCTCGCGCGCAGACGTTGACAAACTCTCCGCTCGCGTGTACGCGCGCGTTGTTCGTGACGCACGGAGCGCGCGTCGACGTGTGCGCCACGATTCGCGCGCGCCGCCCTAGCCACCCTCGCGCCAGACGAGCCGAGCCGCTGACGCGACATCGCGCGATTAGGGTTGTTCGGCGCGCGGTCGATCTTTTTTTATCGCGAGTTCGGTGATTTCCATTCGACGGCGTTCGAACGCCGTCGAATGCGTCGTTCGACCGCGAAAATGGAAATCGCCGTCCGAGCGCGGTCGCGAACGTCACGTCACCGCACTCGCGCGCGCGGGAACGCGAACGATGTTGACGGTGACGATGAAGACGGCGACGATGCAGACGACGCGAGCGGTGGTGAAACGTGACACCACTCGTGCTCGCGGTGTCGCGCGAGTGACGAAACGAGGGCGCGACGGCGTGCGCGCGCGGGCGACGCAAGACGGTAAGAACGGGCCGAAGAAGCTCACGAGGGAGAATGAAAAGGAGGCGTGGTTGAGCGAGATGGAGCGCGAGGGGGCGAATCCGTTGAAGGATCCCATGGCGTTGATTGGGATCGGTGGAATCATGGTGCCGTTTATCATCTTGGCCATCGCCTCCGCGGCGGGGTTCATCGGGCAGTGAGCGAAACGAGAGAGGGTGGATAGAGTGCAAGAGCGAGCGCGTTGTTTTCAAACTTGATGTGATACGTACAATTTTTATATTATTATTGATCCGAAGGATGCGATCGCGCGGTACAATTTGGTTTTACACGAGGGATGTCTTCGTATCCTCGGTCTCTGGGGTGAAATCATTCAGGCTTTCAAGCCAGGCGTGGAATTCGAGCGAACCGCGACGCTCAGTCGGCGTCGCGCGTGTCTCCGTTTCTGGCTTCTTTTTCTCGCCACGTTCACGCGAACGCGCGCTGTCGCCCGCTACTGATACAGTGCATATTGATTCATTTCTGTCGTCGTCGTCGAGGATGATATCGAACAAATCAACATCCAAGTAACGGTCGTCGTTCGCGGGCGCCAAGGCGACGTCGTCCCAGCGCGTCGCCAACAGAACCTCTTCGGGAGCGATCCAGTCCACGAACGCGCGCTCGAGCTCTAACTGTGCGGATAAATCACAATTTTCATCCGCGCGCGCTGGCTCCCCACCCATCGCGTCTTCAAGTCGCTCGTCGTCGCCCCCCGCCCCTCGTCGCTCGCTCTCCGCGCCAGCCTCCGTCGCGTCCGCGGCGCCTTCAAACATCTCGCTCACGAGGAACTTGGCGCACGCCGCGTTCACGCCCTTTAATTTCCCATCTCGTTTTCCCATCGCTTCGCCCTCGTCGCCCTCGTCGTCGCGTCCGCGCGTGCGGTCGGCGCGTCGAATTGGTTTACAAAAAATATCATCGCGTAACGACGAAAAACGCACGCCCTTCGCGCACGCCACCAATTCGCGCCGTGACGCCGCGATCCGCGCGTCGCCCCGCACTCGGCGACGATGGCGGACGAGGGCGACGCCGCGAAGCCTCGGCTCGACGCCTCGGCGGCGAGCTTCAACTTTAACCCGAGCGCGAGCGCGTTCGAGTTCAAACCGCGCACCGTGACCCCGGTCGCGGGAGACGACGGGCGCGGGCCGACGCCGCCGCCGGGCGCGCCGCCGGCGAAGGCGGCGTCGCTCTCCATCGGCGGACCGGCCAAGGCGGTGACGATCGGCGGACCGGCCAAGGCGGTGACGATCGGCGGACCGGCCAAGGCGGTGTCGCTGTCCATCGGCGGACCGGCCAAGGCGGTGACGATCGGAGGACCGGCGAAGGCGAAGGCGAGCGAAGACGACGCCGAAGGGGACGAGGCGGCGGCGGCGGCGAGCGCGGCCAAGGTTGAAAAGGTCGCGGCGAAAGTCGCGGAGGTCGTCATCGAGGACGAAGTGGTGGACGATGTCGAAGACGACACGTTCGATCGTCGCGAGCACCTGAACTTGGTGTTCATCGGACACGTCGATGCGGGGAAATCGACGATCGGTGGGCAGATCTTGTTCTTATCGGGCATGGTGGACGATCGCGTGATTCAGAAATACGAGCGAGAGGCGAAGGAGAAAAATCGCGACTCGTGGTACATGGCGTACATCATGGATACCAGCGAAGAAGAGCGTGCGAAAGGGAAGACTGTCGAAGTCGGTCGCGCGCACTTCGAAACGGAAAAGAAGCGTTACACGGTTTTGGACGCTCCGGGTCACAAAAACTACGTACCCAACATGATCGCCGGTACGGCGCAAGCCGACGTGGGGGTGCTCGTTATTTCGGCGCGTAAGGGTGAATTTGAAACTGGTTTCGATAAAGGTGGTCAGACTCGAGAGCATGCGCAGCTTGCAAAGACGTTAGGCGTCACAAAATTAGTCGTCGTCGTGAACAAGATGGATGATCCGAGCGTCGAATGGGCGAAGGAACGTTACGACGAGATTGAAAAGAAAATCACGCCATTTTTGAAGCAGTGTGGTTACAAGATTGATGCAGATGTCACCTTCGTACCGATCTCGGGCTTGACGGGGGCGAACATGCAGAAGAAGGTTGGATCAGACGTGTGCTCGTGGTATGAAGGAAAGTCATTCTTCGACACGCTCGACGATCTCGAGCCGCTTCCTAGAGACCCGAACGCTCTGGTAAGATTACCGGTTATGGACAAATATAACGAAGCAGGTGCGATGGTCATGGGTAAGATTGAATCTGGTACCTTGCGTATGGGTCAGACGCTCATGTTGATGCCAAACAAGGCCGGCGTTAAGGTCGCCGCTTTGTTTCGCGACGAAGTGGAATGCACGAAATGTTTGCCGGGAGAGAACGTACGCTTAAAGTTGACGGGTGTTCAAGAAAGTGATATCCAACCTGGTTTCGTGCTTTGCAGCGTGAAGGAGCCCATTCACATCTGCGAAGAGATTGAATGCCAGCTTGCGCTCTTGGAACTGCTCGAGCACAACTCCGTCTTCACGAAGGGGTACAAGGCTGTGATTCACATCCACACGGCAACGGAAGAAGTCGAGGTGACAAAGCTAGTCTCAGAAATCGACACGAAGCTGCGCAAACCGAAGGAAGGCAAGCCGAAATTCCTGAAGAGTGGTAGCCTCGGTAACGTTCGCCTCCGCTTTGCCCAACCGGTGTGCGTAGAAAAGTTCGCCGACTACGCTCAGCTCGGTCGTTTCACCTTGCGCGACGAAGGACGAACCATCGCCATCGGTAAAGTGACTCGCCTCAAACCCAAATCGAGCGATTAATCATCACCGTCGCGTTCACGCACCTCGTAGACATATTCAATAAGTACAAAAATCTCACGAAGAGTGACCCTCAGTGCGCGTCGCGCCGCATGCCGTTTATCGTCCACGCACGTCGAGCGTGCGCGCGCGCCGCGCGCGTACTCACGCAGTATCGGCGCGAATACATAGCTCTCAGCGCCGGGAACGGTGATCACGGTCGTCTAGGTCACGGCTCACCCGACGAAGCCCATGACGGATGGTCACCTCGAAGTTCCAACTACTTTCACCCGGTCGAGGGCGTGAGCGATCTCGATGTGCGCGCCGTCGCCGCCGGCGGTGCGCACAGCGTATTTCTCGTCGCCGGTGGACACGTATTCACGTGCGGGCTGAACGCGGATGGACAGCTGGGACACTCGGCGGGGCTGCCGTTCTCGCCGGAGCCCATGCTGGTGAGACTGGACGTCGAAGTCGTAAGCGTAGCCGCTGGGAACGGTCACACGCTGTGCGTCGACGTCGACGGCTGCGTCTGGGCATTTGGAAAAAATACTGCGGGGCAGCTCGGGACTGGAAACGTCGACGGGACGATTCCACGGAAGATTGGTGCGCTTGCGAAGGAAGCCCGCGTGGCGCAGGTGGCGTGCGGCGCGGAGCATTCTCTCGCCGTGGCTGACGACGGACGCGTGTACTCATGGGGCTCGAGTACGGATGGTGTGCTTGGGCACGGATCAGAGACCTGGAACGACGGATGGTTTTATCGCACCGCGAGGGCTGAATTGGCGCCGAGATTGGTGCGTTCGCTCGAGGACAAAAAGGTGGTGGCTGTCGCCGCTGGGCATATGCATTCGGCGTGTATCGACGACCGAGGGAACTTGTACACGTGGGGTCAAGGAAGATTTAACCAACTTGGATTGAGTGCGAAGCCTTCGGACCACGAGACGACGCCTTCGCCTGTCATGTCGCTTCGATTTGTACATGAAATCGCGTGCGGCGGTTTACACAGTCTCGCAAACACAAATGCCGGAGTCGTGTCGTGGGGGGCGAATCAACACGGCGAACTCGGGCATGGTCACCATTCAGATATCAAGTCAGCTGTCCCGAAACCCATTAAAATGGGCTCACGCGGTTGGTCAAAACTTGCCGCTGGTTGGAAGCACTCTGCTGGTATCGCGAATGGCAAGTTGTTCGCGTGGGGATTTGGCGGTTCAATGGGTTCGTACGCGGACGAGAAAATGTCCAGCGGTGGTCAGTTAGGTTTAGGAAATGAGTTTGACTTTTGGGAACCACACGAAGTTTCTGTTCCAGGTGAAGTCAAAGATGTTTCGTGTGGATTTAATCACACGCTCGCGTTGGTAGATACTCATAGCTAGCTTATTTGAAATTCATACAATTACTTCCTAGTAGATGCTTCCTCATTTTCCATGCGCCGCACTCGCACCAGGCTAATGGCACCTATGCCTACAAAACCAGCGAGTACCTTGAACACCGTGTGCCAGCCGTACGTCGAAGCCAATGCGCCGACCAAAATTTGACCGGTACCACTTCCAATAGCACCTGCAGAGTCGATCAATCCAGAGATGATACCGATGATACCGCCGCGATCACTATGTATCTTTGCTTTCTTTCCCACTTCCGCGCTCATGACACCGGCGAACAACGCCGCGGCTGGTCCGATGAGGAATCCAGCCAAGAAGATGCAAGACACTGTCCCGCCCAACGTCTTTGAGTACGGGATCGCCAACAGCGGCACAAGTCCTAAAACTAAACTAACTAGGAACAACAAGACCCATCTTCCGATCAATCTATTCAATAATGCCGCGAAGCCCATTCCAAGAATCAACGATAAATCAAAGAATTGCGTCGAAACTATGGACGAACTATGCGAATCAAAACGCTCCTCGACGTAATACGGAATCCAAAATAGCAAGGACGTGACCACGACCTTCAGCGCCATGACGGAAAAAGCGTAATCAAGTACGCCAGGAATTTTCGAAACGTCACTCATGACTTGCCAAAAGCCTGCCTGCGGGGACTCATCTTCAACCGTCTCCGATACCGGCGGCGCGTCCAACAAGGAGGCTTCCTCCTCGTCCTCGTCCTCCTCATCTCTCACGATGCGCGCTTTGTTCGCTCCGATGCACACCAAGAATAGCACGAGATTCAATAGCACGAACACGCCCGCGACGAACATGACGTACGGCCAGTGCTCTTCTCCCTCGCGCAACACCGCCTGCGCGATTTGCAAACCGACGATGTCGCCCACGGGCGACGCCGTCGCCCACACCGTCAACACAGTCGCTCTAAAGTACGGTTCGATACTATCGCTCAAAAGCGCGATAAAATTTGGATACGTCCACCCCTGGACGAACGCCGAAGCCATCCACAGCGGCACGTGCGCCGTCCACGCCACCGTCCACGCCTCGTCCTCGCTCTTCGGCGCGAGCGCGTACCCAATCACCGCCCCGAACGCGATCGACAGCAATCCCGTGAGCAAGAAACTGATCGCGATCGTTTTTCGTACCCCGTATTTACGTCCGAGGTACCCCGCCGTGAACAATCCGCACGCGTAGCTCGCGCAAAACCCGAAGTCAATCTCCCCCAGCAGCACCGTCGGGTACTTGGCGCGGTCGTGCAGCGTCGATTTACACGCCATGTACCCCTCGCGCACGGCGTGGAACGAGGTAAAGTTCACGAACGACACCACCACCGTCATCCACGACGTTCGATCGCGCTTCGACATCGGTCGCACCACCCGCATCGCGCCGATGTCTGACGCAACACCCACCGGTGGTGCGGTCCGCATCGCGAGGCGCGACGCGCGATGACGTCGTCGTCGTCGTCGACGCTCGCCGCGCTCGTCGCGACGTGCGGCGTCGAAGCCGACGGCCGGTCGTCGATCAGGGTGTACGACCCCGAGGCGGGACGCGCGACGCTCGCGGCGTCGCGCGCGCTCGAACGACGCGCCGAGGGCGACGCGCGATGCGTCGCGTGGTCGCCCTCGAACGGGGCGCTGTGCGCGGGGACGACCGAGGCGGGGTGCGTGCTGATGAAACCCGACCTGAGCGATCTCGGACGAGTGCCCGAACGCGCGGTGGCGGGCGAGGGAGAGGTGCACGCGGTGGACTTCTCCGCGGGGTCGCGATACTTGGTCGCTGGCGGGACGGGAGAGGCTCGGGTGTGGGATTTGAAGCGGAAACGCGAACATCGCGTGTTCTCGGGACACACGGGTGGGGTGGCGACGGTGAAATATGGCATGTTCGGCCGAGTGGTCGGGAGCGGAGGACACGATGGGACGGTGCTCGTGCGGGACGTCGAGAGCGGGGCGACCAAGGCGAAACTGTCGCCGCCGACGCTGAGCGGAGTGACCTCGATAGATTTCTCCGAGTACTCGCCCCAACACTTGGTGTCGGCGTGTGCGGATGGCACGGTCAGACTGTGGGACGCCGAAGTCGGCGAGCTGCAGTCGACGCTCACGGTTCGAGGGTCTGAGTGTTATCAAGTTGAATTTTCACCCGTGGCTCCGGGCTTGGTCGGATACGTCAAGAGCGATGGGAGAGTGGTGCTTCAAGACGTCGCCTCTCCGACGCCGTCAGGCGCGTTGACATTTCGATCGACGCAAGTGACGTGCATGGCTTGGCATTATTCGGGCTTCGGGCTCGTAGTGGGGACGTCAAACGGTGTCGTGACTTGGCTGGACACGCGAAAGATTAGCGGCGGCGCCGACATCGCCACGTGCAAAATCTACGACGTCAAGGCGCACGAAGGTGCGGTGAATTCGCTCAGTTGGCAAAAGCCCGTTCCGCACTCGTTTCAAGTCGAAAGCACGCCCGCGCGTGGAGACAACCTGCCGGATTCTCCCATGACGCCCGTCGCGGAAAAGTCCAATCGCTTGCTCCACGGTCAACGCGCGCACACACCGCCAGCCGCGGCGTTGGCGCGCGAGGAGTTGAAACTCGTCGGCACAAATCCCATCCCCACCACCGCGGACGTGTCATCTTTGCTCGACGCCGCCGTGGAGAAGTTCGGCGGCGACCTCTCCGCTCGCGTTCGAGACGTCCATCTCGAACTCTTGCGACAGCACCAACTTCAACAAGAGGAAACCGCGCGCATGTTCGCCGACATGCAGCACGCACAGCTGGAGATGGCGGCCGAAATAGCCGCTCTAAGAATTGCATTAGAAAATAGCCGATCAGCCTGACGTTGTAATGTTGCATAAACGCGCGTAATCTTCAATCTTCAGTCTTGAATCTCCCACGCGATGCCTCAGCGCGCGCCTCGCGCCTCATCTAAGACGGACGCATGCCGCGCGAGTCGCTGCGTCACGCCATCCCCTCGTCCTACGACGAAGAGATGGAGCAACTCCGCATCGCGCTCGAGATATCTGCGCGCGCGTCGACCTCACACGACGTTCACGCGTCGTCCTCGGCGCGAAATTCGCTACGACAATCCGCGGCACCACACGTAACGACTTCACCTCGTTTCGTCAACGGGAGCGGCGCGTCGACGCGAACGGCGGGACGAACGGGACGAGTGCTCGTCGATGACGCGCGCGCGCGTCGTCCTGCGCGCGCGCGCGATGATTTCGCGGACGACGACGATGACGCGCGGGCGACGCTCGCGGAGCGGCTCGAGCGGCGGCACGGCGTCTCGGCGCGAGACGCGCAGCGCGTGGTGGACGTGCTCGACGGTGACTACGCGCGCGCGGAGGACGTGTGCTTGATCGTAAAAATGGTACCCACGAGTGTGGATCGAGCGATCGCGCATTTGAGGAACGTGGGATGGGACGTGGATTTGGCGTTGTCGAGGATGTTGGACGCGTCGAAGACGAGCCCGAACGCCGAGACTGAGCGGGAGGAGTTGAAGCGGCGCGCGAGGTCGATGCGACGCCCGGGGGGTGATGGGAAGGCCGACGAAGCGAGGACGGTAAAGCAGAATTTGAACTATACTCCCGGTGCGGGCCATCGCGAGTCAGAGTCGGGATTTTCGTCGGCGTCGTTTCGCGCGTCTCCCGCCTCGCGAGCGCGCGACGAAGAAACGGAGCGGTATCATCGCGAGCGGTGGGAGAGCGAAATTTCCGATCGCGCGGCACAAGCGAACAAAGCGAAGTCAAAATGGGACTCATCTCAACCTACCGCGGCATCGACGCCTCGTACGGCGTCGGGATCGGAGCACGCTCGCGAGACTTTGCGATCCGAACCGCCAAAGCCTTCGCATTCGGCGCCGCGACCCTCTCGCGCGTCCGACCCCCCACTCGCCACCCTCGAGCGCGAAGGTTTGGTACAAGTTCTCACCGCGCTCGGCGTTGAACCGTCGTCGTCTTCTATCACTGCCGTGCGTTCGGCGTACAGAAAAGCTGCCCTTCGTTTCCATCCCGACCGTCTCTCCGCCGCCGGCGCGCTCGAGCGCTCCTACAAATCCGACGTCTGGAAGCTTCTCTCGTCCAAGATGGACGCCTACGCCCCCTAGCGATGATGTTGATTCTAATAGTATCTTTAGCATCTTTAGTGTTCTCGTCTCAACTCCTCAGTGTTCTGGTCTCGAGCCTCCATTCACCGCTCGCCGAGGGCTTCGTTCGCGAAACCTCGCGCGCGCGGCTCTCTCCTCAACGGGCGGTTCCGCGGTTTCGCGCTCGCCTGACCTCGGATCTGCACTCGACGTCGAGCGCGTCGTCGGCGTTCGCGCGAACGACGCGCGTGCGACGAACGCACGACACGCGCGCGCGTCAAACGCACGCGTCCGCGCGTCGTACGTTGCCGTTTACGCGCGCGCGCGCGAGCGCGAACGCGCGATTCGATCGCAACGTTTGGTCGCGATCTGAACAAAGATGTTGACGAAGTTCGAGGTACGACGCGCGATGTGGCGCCGCGACGACGCGTGGATCGCGAGAAGTGATCGTCGAGCGGGACTGACGCGCGCGACGACCGCAGACGAAATCGAACCGGGTGAAAGGGTTGGCGTTTCACCCCAAGCGACCGTGGATTTTGGCGTCGCTGCACAGCGGGGTGATTCAGTTATGGGATTATCGCATGGGAACGCTGATCGATCGATTCGATGAGCACGAGGGTCCAGTGCGGGGGGTACACTTTCACAGTTCGCAGCCGTTATTCGTGTCAGGAGGTGCGTGATGATGGGGCGAGGCGAAGAGGGCGACGCGCGCGATCGACCCGAGACGCGATCGCAAACGCGAGGCGAGGAAAATGCGACGGGGGGAGAAATTGAGACTGACCGCGCGCTATTGCGCTGAAACAGGGGATGATTATAAGATCAAGGTTTGGAGTTACAAGCTCAGACGGTGTATGTTCACGCTTTTGGGTCACTTGGACTACATCAGAACGGTTGAGTTTCACCCAGAGTACCCGTGGATCGTCTCCGCTTCGGATGATCAGACGATTCGGATCTGGAACTGGCAGAGCAGAAGCTCGATTGCGGTTCTCACGGGACATAATCACTACGTTATGTGCGCGAGATTCCATCACAAGGATGACTTGGTGGTTTCGGCGTCATTGGATCAGACGGTGAGAGTTTGGGACATTAGCGGTCTCCGGCGCAAGGCTGTGAGTCCGGCGGATGAGCTCCGCATGCCGCAAATGAACAACGATCTGTTTGGTGGAGGTGACACTGTGGTGAAGTACATCCTAGAAGGTCACGACCGCGGCGTCAATTGGGCGGCTTTCCACCCGACGTTGCCGCTGATTGTGTCCGGTGCGGACGATCGTCAAGTGAAGCTTTGGCGCATGAACGACACGAAGGCTTGGGAAGTTGACTCTCTTCGTGGACACGTCAACAACGTGAGTTGTGTCGCTTTCCATGCCAGGCAGGATGTGATTGTGTCGAACTCAGAGGACAAGTCGATCCGTGTGTGGGACATGTCAAAGCGAGCCGACGCGCAAACCTTCCGACGAGAGAATGATCGGTTCTGGATCTTGGCCGCGCATCCTGAAGTCAATTTGTTAGCCGCAGGCCATGACAGTGGTATGATTGTTTTCAAGCTCGAACGTGAACGTCCGGCGTACACCAGCCACCAAGGTAGCTTGTTCTACGTGAAGGATCGCTACTTGCGCTGCTATGACTTTCAGTCTCAGCGGGATAATCCGTTGGTGTCCATCCGACGCACCGTTGGAGGTCCCAACTCGAGCCCGAGATCCATGTCATACAACCCAGCGGAGAATGCGGTGCTCATTACGTACGATGCCGGTGGTGAAAACTACGAGCTTTTCATGTTACCAAAGGATAGCGGCCGAGGCGAAGTCAGTGGCGACTCACGTCGCGGTAACGGTATTGGCGCGGTCTTCGTGGCCAGAAACCGATTTGCGACACTGGATAAGCAATCGAATAACATCATCATCAAGAACTTGGACAACGAAATGACCAAGAAGTGTGCCTGCCCTACCCCGGGCACTGACATGATCTTCTATGCTGGCACAGGATCGCTCTTGTGCCGCTCCGATGAGAAGATGGTGTTGTTTGATCTCCAACAGCGCGCCGCTATCGCCGAGCTTGCTGCACCACACATCAAGTACGTCGTCTGGGCGTCAGATATGAGCCGTGTTGCTCTGCTGAGTAAGCACGCCATCGTTCTCGCGGATCGCAAGCTTGGTCACTCTGTCACGGTGCACGAAACCATTCGCGTAAAGTCGGGAGCCTGGGACGATCACGGTGTCTTCATCTACACTACGCTCAACCACATCAAATACGCCTTACCAAATGGTGACTCGGGCATTATTCGCACGTTGGATAACCCCGTGTACCTCACCAAGGTGTTTGGCAATGTCATTTTCTGTTTGGATCGTGATGGACGTAACCGTCAGCTTCAGTTTGACCCGTCAGAGTACATGTTCAAGCTCGCGCTCAATGCGAAGAGGTTCGATCAAGTGCTTTCGATGATCAAAAGTGGACAGCTCTGCGGCCAATCGATCATCGCGTACTTGCAGCAAAAGGGTTACCCGGAGATCGCGCTCCACTTCGTTCAGGTGAGTTTCTCGTGCAACTTTTTCGGCGCTTTCTCGACGACCTTTTGGCACACGATGATTATCTACAACCTTACGGATCCTTCCTTGGTGAATGCCGAGAGTCTATGAAGATTTCTTGTTCGCTATTTTTTTGTATGAGTGTTCCAGCGACACTGCATTTGCTGCTCTTTTTTCGCCGACGGCGGCTTGACTAACGTCTCTATTCTTTTCATAAAACAGGATGAACGCACTCGCTTTGAGTTGGCGTTGGAATGCGGTAACATCGAAGTCGCCCTCACTAGCGCTCAAGAGATCGACGACAAAGACACATGGCACAAGCTTGGTGTTGCGGCGTTGAATCAAGGTAACCACCAAATCGTTGAGTTTGCGTACCAAAAGACGAAGAATTTTGAGCGTCTTTCATTCTTGTACCTCATCACCGGTAACCTCGAAAAGTTGAGTAAGATGTTGAAGATCTCGGAAATGCGCGCCGATGTCATGGGACAGTTCCACAACGCACTCTACTTGGGTGACGTAGCCGAGCGAGTCAAGGTGCTTGAGAATGTTGGCCACTACCCGCTCGCGTACTTAACCGCCAAGACACATGGATTGGAAGACGATGCAGCGCGCATAGCAGAAACATTAAACGAGAACGGTGCCGCTATTCCAGACGTGAGTGGCTTAGGAAAGCTGCTTCAACCGCCCGCTCCCTTGTTTAGAGGGGATAACTGGCCGTTGTTGCCGGTGTCCAAGGGATTCTTCGAAGGTGTTCTATCTGGCGAGATCGCTGGCGACGAGTACGCTGAAGATGATGTCATGGGCATGGGTGGTGTTGGTCTTGGATGGGGTGACGCTGACATTGATATCGGTGACGACGAGCGCGTCGATCCGCTCGCCAAGGCTGGTATTGCGCCCGATGTTGAGTTCGACGACGTCGACAATGAAAACGATGGCTGGGGCATGGATGAATTAGAACTACCGGAAGAGTTGATGGGTGGTGCAGTGGATGACACTGGCGCTGAAACGTTTCATAGCGATGTCTTCATCGCACCAACCGCCGGCGTTCCGCCGTCGCGACGATGGACTGAGAAGAGTGCCGTTGCCGGCGAGCACGTGGCTGCGGGCGATTTCGATAGCGCCATGAAATTGCTTAGCCGTCAGTTAGGGATCGTCAATTTCGCTCCACTCAAGCAACATTTCGTGGATTTGGCGTATGCGTCGCATGTGACCCTCGAGGGCATGCCCGCAAGTCCCAAGATACCGATGCCGCTCGGCCGCGGCTGGTCTTCGCGCGCAACGGGTGTTTTGCCGCCTGCGATGATCTGTTCTCCGGAAATTCTCCAGGAACGCCTCAAGTCCGCTTTCAAGTTAACTACTGAAGGCAAGTTTGTGGAAGCTTTGAAAGTGTTTGTCGGTATCATTCACGCGATCACCTTGTTGAGCGTGGAGGATCCGAGCGAAGTTGAGGACGTGGAACAGCTCTTGAAGGTGGCTCGCGAATACGCGTGTGCGCTGAGGATTGAGATTGCTAGAAAGGAAGTCAAGGATGACGCGACTCGACAAGCTGAGCTCGCCGCGTATTTTACGCACTCTGAGATGCAGCCGATTCACCTGTCTCTTTCTCTGCGATCGGCAATGTCAATTTTCTTCAAGCTGAAGAACTATGTCACCGCCGCAACGTTCTGCCGTCGATTACTTGAACTCAACCCGCCTGTCAAGGTGGCTACGCAAGCGAAACAAGTGTTACAAGCGTGCGAACGAGCACCTAAGGATGAGGTCGAGGTCAACTACGATCCTCACAATCCGTTCGCCGTTTGCTCTGCTACCTTTGTTCCAATTTACAAGGGGACGAAGGACTGCGTGTGCCCTACGTGTGGTGCGCACTACGTCGTGGAAGAAGCAGGGAACGTTTGCGGTGTGTGTAACTTAGGCAAAATCGGAGCGGATGCGACGGGACTGGTGTGTTCTGCGGCGCGTTAGGCCTTAGCTTTTGAATGACAAAGTCTGTGCTTAATTGATACACTCGCGGATTGTTGAGGATACGCGCCGTCACTGCGCGCTCAACTCTCCGCCTAATTCTAGTTTGCATTTCGTTTCTACCAAAGAATATCGACGCTTTTGATAATATCAAAGCGGAGAAGAATCCGAACTCATCGACACTAGCCCTTCGACGGAGGGAGTCGGCGTGATCCGACTGCGTAAGCGTTCTGAGCTTGGGTACAAGAAAATAAGAACGACCTGTACGATGGAGAGCACAGAACCGAAAAGATTCGGCGCGGCGATCCACCAGTCGTTCAACGCTATGCCATACGTGGTCCAGCACAGGCCATTGAGTCCGTTGCAAAACACCAGAGGAAAGTGCATGGACTTTGAATCCTTCGTCCTGACGACTTCCGCCATCGTCGACAGCGGCGCCGAGTAGTACACCACCAGAATCAAGTTTGCCAAGATCCCAGCCACCACAAGGCGAGCGCTCTCGCTCGAATTCTTCATCACACAACTCACTACCATCCCTATGAAACTAACCAAGATGATTAATACCGCAACTATGCGTTCCATCGTTCCCCGTATCTTCTCGTCGAGCGCATACGCCACAAAAGAGTAATACGTCCCGCAAAAGTATCCAGTAAAGTTTGGAATATACACCCAATAGTTCCCACTGATACCACCGTAAATCATCCACGCCGCGCAATTCGCCGCCACGAACGGATACGGCAGCGCGTTCAGGTGTCCGAGCGAGCGCTTCGTCTTGCACCGCTCGATTTCCGGGAACGGGCTCAGAAACATGACCTGGGCCAACGCGCTCCCCAACGCCGGCGCGAACCAAAGCGTGAGGGCATCTCGCGTGTCGCCCATGACGCGCGACGTGTGACGCACGTACGCTTACGTCGCGCACCTCGTCCTCGTGACCGTGCGAACGCGCTGATGCGCGGCAACGCGGCGCACTTTGACGTCCGACGCGTTTGTCCCGCTCGAGACACTTTTTTGCCCGCACGCTCGGGACACCGCGACGCGCGTGTCGGCGATGCACCCGCCGCTGACGCTGGACAAGCACCCGATCTGCCGCGAAGCCGTCATCGCTCTCAAGCGCTGTCACGCCGAAAACGCCCTGGGCAAGTTCCTCGGGAAGTGCAACGAAGAAAAGTGGACGCTCGACGCGTGCCTGAAGGAGCAAAAGCTGTGGAAGAGTCGAAGAAACTTGAAGCTCGCGCGCGAGTCCAAGGCGCGATTGGCGAAAAAACTCGAGGAAGAGCGAGCGAAGTGAGACCTCGAGCGATGACGAGGGTTCTCATCGGAGTGTCAGGATCCGTGGCGGCGATCAAGTTCGACGAGCTCGCGCGCGAGCGGTGGAGCGCGAGCGGCGAGTGTGAGGTTCGGTTCGTGTTCACAGATAACGCGTTGAAGTTCATCGATGCGGAAGATATCGCACGAGCGGAAGAAAATAACATAAAAACTTTCACCGATCACGACGAGTGGCGTGAATGGGGCGAAAAGGGCGATCCCGTGATGCATATCGAGTTGGTCAAGTGGGCTGACGTCTTCGTCTTGGCGCCACTCAGCGCAAACACCCTGGCTAAAATCGCCAACGGGTTGTGTGATAATCTCCTCACGTGTGTATTTCGCGCGTGGGATTTTAAAGACCCCGCCAAACGCGTGTTCATAGCGCCCGCGATGAACACAAAGATGTGGGAGAGCCCGTTCACCGAGCGACATTTGCGCTCGGCGCGCGAGCTCGGCGTCGTCGTCGTTCCGCCGATCGAGAAGCACCTCGCGTGCGGTGACTTTGGCGTCGGCGCCATGGCGGAGGTCTCCACCATCGCCGAAGTCGTGCGGTCGCCTCCGGCGTAACCCGTCCTAGCTCATCATTGTTTCCCCGCGCGTCGTGTGTTGTGCAATAGAGATAGAAAAAAGCGAAAAAAACCCGACGGCTCGACGTCACCACCATAGCTCGTGCGCCTCGCGACGCCACACCGCGCTCGTCGACGATCGACGTCGCGCCGGACGCGCGCGATGCACAGAACATTCGTCAGGTCGGCCATGCACCGCCGCGTCGTCGCCGCCGCCGCCGCGCGCACGCGCACGACGTCATCCTCGTCCTCGTCCTCGCCGCTCGCCGCGAGCGTCGTCGCGCGACGTTGGACGCCCGGACGTCCCGCGCAGCGCGCGACGCTCGCCACGCGAGCGAGCGCAACGAGCGAAGCGCCCGCGTTGAATGCGTCGGGGGAGACGAACAAGGCGCTGGCGTGGAAGGCGGCGATCGATTTCAAGTTTGTGCGGGACAACGCCGAGTTGGTGCAAAAGAACGCGACGACGAGAAAGGTGGACGTGGATGTGCAGGAAATCATCGCGAAATACGAGGCGTTGAACGCGTTGAACTTTAAGTGCGATGAACTTCGCGAGCGTCGAAACGCGAACGCGAAGAGCATGAAGGGGAAGATGGATAAAGAGGTTCGGGACGGGTTGATTGCCGAGGGCAAGGCGATTAAGGACGAGCTCGCGGCGCTCGAAGGCGATCTCGCCGGACTCGAGAGCGAGTTACAAACCATGGCGCAGAGGTTGCCAAACTTGACACACCCGGATGTGCCGATCGGCAGCGAAGAAAATACGGTGACTCGGGCGACGGTGGGTGAGCAGCGCGCGTTTACGTTTCCAGTGCAAAATCACGTCGACGTCGGCGAAAAGCTTGGGATGTTCGACTTCGAGACTGGAAGCAAGGTGAGTGGTAGTCGTTTCGTCTACCTCACCGGTGTTGGAGCTATGCTTGAGTTAGCTCTGATCAACTGGGCGTTCGCCAAGGTTTTGAGCAAAGGTTTCAAGCCCATGATGGTGCCAGACATGGTGCGTAGCAGCGTGGTGGAGAAGTGCGGATTCCAGCCGCGGGCAGAGAACACGCAAGTGTATAGCATTGAAAACTCCGATCTCTGTATGGCGGGTACGGCTGAACTATTATTGGGTGGAGTATACATGGATGAAGTTGTGGAAGAATCGCAACTCCCTATCAAAATGGCGGCCTTCAGTCATTGTTTCCGCACTGAAGCCGGCGCCGCCGGCGCGCAGACTCGGGGCATGTATCGTTTGCATCAGTTTAGCAAGGTGGAGATGTTCGTCGTGGCCACGCCTGAGCAATCTGACGCACTTCACGAGGAGCTCATCGGCATCGAGACTGAAATGTTTGCAGAGCTCGGCTTCCACTTCAAAGTTTTGGACATGCCCACGGAGGACTTAGGCGCACCGGCATATCGCAAATTCGACGTCGAAGCGTGGATGCCCGCGCTCGAACGGTACGGCGAAATTTCGAGTGCCTCGAACTGCACGGATTATCAAGCGAGGCGGCTGAATATAAAGTACAGACCGAATGCCGTCGATGGCAAGAAGCAGCCGCTTATGCACTGCCACACTCTCAACGCGACGGCGTGCGCGATTCCTCGTATGATCGTCACCATCCTCGAAAATTTCCAGCAAGAAGATGGAAGCGTCGTCGTACCCGAGCCGTTGCGACCGTACCTCGGTGGCATGGATGTTTTGCGTCCGGAAGAGGGGAAATAGGCAGCTGCAGCATATATTTCGTGTGATAATATAAGAGTTATTGATGAATTGATCGATTTACATCGAGCGCGTTGCGATTACTTGTTCTTCCAGTTCTCGATCCACGCTTGTGCCTCATCAGCCTTAGTGGCAGACTTGGTCGGCTTGGCTGGAGCGCTGGCCACGGTTTTCGCCGGGGTGCTAGACACTGTGGTAGTCTTCGTCACCGCCGTCGATACGGAC